>WNGK01009343.1_pt1 | contig 10096 bp, 11 predicted proteins | sample 5400601 | NCBI WGS metagenome assembly WNGK01 (sample SAMN13153376, study PRJNA577476) | soil metagenome | isolation source: 60 cm soil or saprolite under Garry oak tree replicate 1 | place: USA:California | collected 2016-06-15 | reverse complement strand
ATTCGAGGGTCCGGGAGATGTACGAGTGGCTTGTCCGGACACAGTTGCCGGATGGCGGCTGGAACTGTGAGCCGGGTCCGTGGGGGAAGGAAGTGTTCCACAGCTCCTTCATGTCCACGATCGAGCCCCTGTGGGCGTTCTCAGAACTGCCTCGTCCGAAGTGGCCTAAGGGTGCGGTCGAGGTCGTGGAGAAGGCTTGCGAGTTCATGCTGATGCACAGGCTCTACAAGAGCGACAAGACCGGGAAGGTGATTGACGATTCATGGACCAAGCTGCATTTTCCACTGTTCTACGAGTACGATGTTCTGCATGGGTTGCGGGTTCTGACGAAGTTAGGGTTCAGAGAAGACGGGAGAACTAGGGATGCTTCTGAGCTTCTGGAGTCAAAACGCCTCCATGATGGGACTTGGCCGATGGAGGACAGCTATCTGACCAGCCTCAAGAAGAATCTAACGAAGGACCGTGCGACTGGAGAATGGGCAGTCATGAAAGGTGAGGGAGTCGCAAATATTCCGGAATACTATTCGAGCCTCGGCAGGGTAGGACATTCAAATCCATGGACTACGTTGAACGCTCTTCGAGCCCTCAACGAACGACAGTGACTGGTTTCTGCTTTCTGTTTACGAAGACTACTCCAAGGAAGATTAGCATGAAGCTGGCTGCGTGCCAGATACTCAGGTTTTCGCCGAGAACTAGGTATGATGATATTACGCCGAAGACAGGAACGAGGTTGCTGAAGATCGCGGCACGGCTTGCGCCAATCTGGATTACTCCATCGACAAAGAACAGGTACCCGATGATGGTGGAAAAAAATGCTAGATACAGAATCCCGAGCCATGCCTCCATGGTCCAAGGGTAGTTCCAAGGATCCTCGACTAGGGAGAACGGTATGAGGAACAGCCAGCCTAGTAGTGAGACCCAGCTGATTATTCTGAGCGATGAGGGCGCTTGTCGAGATGTGAGGTTAGCGCGGGTTCTGTTGATGAACCTGCGGAGGATTATGGTGTAGAATGCGTAGGAGACCGCGCCGCCGAATACTAGGGCGATTCCGAGAGGTCGGTTGATGACTTTGACGTTGGGTGATAGTAGTGATATTGTTGCTACTCCGGCGAGGCCGGTCAATAGGCCGATTATTTTCCACTTGGTTAATGTTTCTTTGAGTGCGAACGCTGCCAGTATGGAGATGAGGACAGGCCCGATTCCTATCACTAGTGAATCATCGCTCGCGGCTGCGTATCTTACTCCGAAGAGAAAGAAGGCCTGGTAGAGCGTCGTGTTGAGCAGTCCCATGACGAGAAATGATAGGGTCCAAGCTCGGGGAATCCCGATCGAATGCTCCTTGAGCCAGAGGACTAGGAAGAAAACTGGGACCACTATGGCGTAGCGTATTGCCGCAATTGAGATGGGTGGGAGGTCTATCGCCAAGAGTCTGCCCACAGGCCAGGCGAAGCCCCATAGGACCATGGTCCCGGCCAACTTAGCATACACGGCCCAGTAGCTGGCCTGAGCTGGCTGGTCCTTCGGGATAGTTTGGCCGGTTTGGTTGGGGCTTTGCAAAGACTCAGTTTGTTGAGGATTCGGGAATAATTAGTTTGGCACAGAAGACTAGCTGATTCGGTTGGTCTAGTAATTCTTGACCGAAGGGGCTTGCGGCAGAACTGTGTCCGCTGTGTTGATGTGTTCCGTCGTTAGCCGGGAGTCGTGGTCGCACGGATCATGGTTTCACCGATTCGAGTGCGTAGATGGTCTAGCAGTCCGAGCCTGTTGTTCATTCGTTCTTCGAAGTATGTTCCGATCTCGGCTGAGAGTGCGCCGCGTCTGTGTCGCGGACCCATCTCTAGGAGAGCGTCGCTTTGTGCGTTCTTTTGGAAGACTAGGGTGAGAGTGTCGTATGATTCTCTTAGCCAGTCGGCTTCGGTGCGTAGGACGATTTCGACTTGTGGCGTTGTCTGCCGGGGGAGATGGAGGATGGTCTTGCCTTTCTTGATTAGTAGTCCAAGTTCATCTTGTGCAGCTTCAACCGAGAAGCTGAGCATGGCGGAGGTGTTGTTTTTGCGGTTTGTTCAATTCCCATTTGTTACTTTGGTGAAGGGTGACTGGGAACAGGAGGAAACATCATCATTGAACGGGTCGCGCATAGTTCGGCCTAATCCTGACCTAATCCTGAACTAAGCTCTAATGCCGCGAGCTTCCAGTTCCTTGTGGGCCAAGTCTAAATGCCCTTCAAGCTGATGACACAAGTGTTTCGAGGTCGTGCGGCATGGGAGACTTTCAATCATCCTCTGAGACCTCTTGGAAACGTCTCCTATGGTATGTTCTCGCGGGCTCCCGGGGCGGACCGAACCGGGGAAGAATCATCAATCTTCTACGTAGAGAGCCCTACAACGTCAACAGGCTTGCCGAGGCCCTCAAGGTTCACTATAGGGTTGCTGAGCATCATATTCGGGCCCTTGAGAGGAACCGACTTGTCTCTTCGGCTGGTGAGAAGTATGGCAAGCTCTACTTTCTCTCACCAGAGATGGAAGCGCATCTCCAAGTCTTCGACGAGATATGGCGTCAAATACAGCCAAAGGAGCAGGGGGTGAAGAAGTAGATGGCACTACTGATGGATCTGAGCATGTATAGTGCGGCGATCAGTGCTGTCTTGCTTGTCGTTCTTACTGTTGTCTATCTCAGAGTATACCGGGACACTCGTGCCCAGTTCAGTCTGGGACTAGCAATCTTCGCCTCGATACTCGTCGCACAGAACGTCGTCGCTGTGTTTTCTTTTCTTACCATGGCGTCCTACATTGCTGATGGCTTCTTGCCCTTCCTGCTTACGATTAACGTTGCGGAGGCCTTGGGTTCCGCTGTCTTGCTCCGCACAACCACTCGTTGAGACTCATTTCTTCCATTCGCAATCTTGCATGGGCTATACCGAAGGTGCAGCGTGCTACGGCCCGCGCAAATCAGGGGCAAATTCTGACGTAATCTAGACCTGATTTCGCTAAACCTGTAAACTACTGCTGGGGCGTTATTGCATCTCCAGGAATCTTGGAGGTGAGTTGTCAGTTTGAAAACTCTCAAAGCAGCAGTCTTCGCAGTCTTTGCGATCGCGCTGGTTCTTCCGGTGACTAGTGTACTCGCGGCTCAGCCTGGATTTGGGCATCTGTACTACAATGGGACCATTGTCCGGACGGTTGTTGTTCCTTCGGCGTTTCCTAATGAGGGAAGGGACAATTTCTACAAGGTCACGAACGGTGTTTCCGGCCAATTAGGAATCGCAGGAGCAGCCCCTGGAAGCGGTGATTATCATGGAGGCGCATGGAAAGTCTTCGTCGTTTCCTTCAGGGAAGGTGCTACTCCGGTGCTTCTTACCTCTGAAAGCGCGGTCTTGACTGCTCAAAGTGCTGGAATGGTCACAGTGACTCGTAACGCAGCTGCTGACTTCCGGTGCCCGGTACAGCCGTAGAAGGTGCCAATCCTTTTCCCGGGAACTTCCCAGTTTTTTTCAGGTCTTTTCAAAGTGTGGATGCGGTATTTTGTGTCCCGTGATCATTGATGGGTGGGCCCTTGGGGAGGGGGTGTGTTTCGAAATGGGCTGTTTAGGGCTTGTTTACGGGGATTTCGATTGGTACAGGCTTGAAATTGGCCTTTTCTAGATTGCCGATTACCCAACGGAAACGAGCAATACCCGAATGAATTAGAAAACCGTTTTTGTTTTGGCAATCAGGGCTGAGAACGGGCTTGCTCTGGCGGGTCTGGCTGATTACGCGGATTTCCTTCTTCGATTCCTAGAGGCGGGCTGGCTTAGAGCGTCTCGCCTGTTTCCGTGGCGTACTGTTCTAGCAGCTCGCGCTGCTTTCGTGAGATGTCGCGTGGTATGTCGACGTCGATTCTGACGAGTTCGTCTCCTTTGCCCCAGCCTTCAACGCTCGGGAAGCCTTTCCCTTCTAGCCTGAATATCGTTCCGGCTTTGGTCCCCGCTGGAATCTTGACTTGGGCTTTCCCATCGATGCATGGGACCTCCAATTCGCCTCCTAGGACCGCTTTGGGGAAGCTGATCTTTGTCTCGTAGAACACGTTGTCGCCCTGACGTTTGAACTCGGGATGTGGCTTGAGATGGATTCTGACGTAAAGGTCGCCTGCGCGTCCTCCCTGGGCAAGGTTTCCCTCGCCTCTAAGTCTAAGACTCTGACCCTCATCTGCCCCCGGTGGAATTTTCACTTGCAACTTCTTCCTAGCTCGTTCCAGTCCTGACCCGTGGCAGTTCTTGCAGGGCTTGTCGATGATGGTGCCTTCTCCGTTGCACTTGGGACAGACGGTTATCTGGACGAACTGTGCGAAGCCTGTGCGGCGGACTTTCTGGACTCTGCCTCGTCCGTTGCATTCGTTGCATGTTCTGCTCCTGCTGCCGGGCTGAGCGCCGGACCCGTTGCAGACCTTGCATTCTGAGAGTCGCGCGACCTCAATGTCTCGACTGACTCCATGAAGTGCGTCTTCGAAACTAATCTGAAGATCATAGGCCAGGTCGTCGCCGCGTAGTTGTGCGCGGCCCTGGATTCCCTCGAAGCCGAAGCCGCCTCCTAGGCCTCCGAAGAACCGTTCGAATAGTCCACCGAACCCACCGATGCCCAAGTCGCGGAATATGCTATCGAAGTCTGCCCCGCGGAATAGGTCCTCCTGGCTGTAGTGTTGGTAGACTCCTTGTCGGCCGAACTTGTCGAACTCTTGACGCTTGTCGTCATCAGATAGTACTGCGTAGGCCTCTGAGATTTCCTTGAACTTCTCGGCCGCGCCTGGGTCCTTGTTCCGGTCGGGATGGTATTGAAGGGCTAGTTTTCGGTATGCGGTTTTGATGTCGTCCTTGCCGGCTCCCTTCTGTACTCCTAGGACATCGTAGTAGTCGCGCTTCTCCATCTAACACTCAATTCTAGGCTTTCTCTTACTTGGACCCTTCGTCCTTGACCTCTCTATACTCCGCGTCCACCACATTATCACTAGTGGGACCAGACGCGCCCGGTGTGCCTGGGGGCGGAGTTGCGGCTGTCTTGCCGGCCTCGGCCGCTTTCTGCTGTGCAACCTTCTCGTAGATCTCCTGACCCACTTTCTGCAAAGCCTTCGTCAGCTCATCGCTAGCTTGTTTGATCTTGTCGTTCTCCTTGCCCGCTAGTGCTGTCCGGAGTGCAGCTGCGGCCTTGTCGATTCCAGAAGCTTGGTCTGGGCTGATCTTGTCCTTCAGCTCTTCCTTGGTCTTCTCTGCGCTGTAGAGCATGCTCTCGGCGCTGTTTCGCAGCTCGACCTCTTCCTTCCGCTTCTTGTCCTGCTCTGCGAACTGCTCGGACTCGTGGACCATCTTCTCCTTCTGGTCCTTGGACAGCTTGGTCGATGCGGTGATTGCGATTCGGTTCTCTTTGCTTGTCCCAAGGTCTTTGGCGGTGACGTTGAGGATACCGTTAGCGTCCATATCGAAGGTTACTTCGATCTGAGGAACTCCTCTAGGTGCTGGCGGTAATCCGGTGAGGTTGAACATTCCGAGGGATATGTTGTCAGAGGCCATTGCTCTCTCGCCCTGGATCACGTGGATTGTGACCGTAGTCTGTGAGTCTGCTGCTGTGGTGAAGACTTGGCTTCGCTTGGTTGGGATGGTTGTGTTGCGTTCCATTATGTGGGTCGCGACTCCACCGAGGGTCTCGACCCCCATCGACAATGGTGTCACGTCGAGCAGGAGAATGTCCTTGACTTCTCCAGCGAGGACCGCGCCCTGTATTGCTGCCCCAACGGCGACGCATTCCATCGGGTCAACGCCGCGTTCTGCTTGTTTGCCGACTAGGTCCTCTACGACCTTGCGGACTAGGGGCATGCGTGTTTGGCCGCCGATCAGGATTACTCTGTCGACTTGGCTCGCGGTGAGCTTCGCGTCCTGTAATGTTCGACTGATGGGCGCCTCGGCCCGCTTGATAATCGGATATGCAAGGTCCTCTAGCTTGGCTCGGGTAAGTGTGACGTGCAAGTTCTTTGGTCCAGTTGAATCGGATGAAATGAACGGCAGGTCAACGTCGGTCGTGACTAGGGTTGAGAGTTCGATCTTGGCCTTCTCTGCAGCCTCCTTCAGCCTGGTCATGGCTGTCCGGTCGTTACGCAGGTTGATTCCGTTTTGGCGCTGGAACTCGATCAGCAAGTGCTCGACGATGGCATTGTCAATGTCTGTGCCCCCGGTCTGAGTGTCGCCACTTGTGGAGAGTACTTGGAAGACTCCGCCTCCAAACTCCATGATCGTCACGTCGTGCGTTCCGCCTCCGAAGCTGAAGACCATGATCTTCATCTCCTTGTCAGTTTTGTCCAAGCCGTAGGCTAGACAGGCGGCTGTCGGCTCGTTGATGATACGCTCAACCTGGAGGCCTGTGATCTCGCCAGCGTCCTTGGTTGCTTGTCTCTGGTTATCGTTGAAGTGTGCCGGGACCGTTATGACCGCTCTCGTTACTGGTCGTCCTAGAAATGTCTCGGCATCACGCTTGATCTTCTGGAGGATGAACGCGGAAATCTGCTGGGGAGTATACTCCTTACCGAAGATTGTGAGCTTCTCGGTGGTCCCCATTTTCCGTTTGACCTCGAATATGGTTCCTTCAGGGTTTGTGGCCGCTTGTCGTTTCGCTGCCTCGCCAACAATCAGCTGTCCATCCTTGGTGAATGATACTACGGAGGGGAACATTTTGCCCGCGGCGGTCTGTCCCTCCGCGCTCGGGACTACGGTGGGTCGGCCTGCCTCCATGACGGCTGCTGCCGAATTGGTTGTTCCTAGGTCTATTCCGATGATCTTCTCGGTTTCCGGCTTGCTCACTTGTCTGGTTCCTCCCCTGAAACTTCCTCACTAGGTGCTTTCTCTGCCACTTTAACTATGCTAGGACGTAGGACCCGGCCCTTCAGGGTATAGCCCCGTCTAATCTCCTCGATGATGGTCCCCTCCTCCTCTTCGGATGGGGCTTTGAGTGCGGCCTCTTGGAGGTCTGGGGTGTACTTGGTCCCGACACCCGGTATTCTCTCAACTCCCTCCTTGGCGAGAATACCCGAGATCCGTTTCAACACCATTTCTACTCCTTGGAGAAAGACTGGATTCTCCCCGCTCTCTCGCGCTCTCTCTAGTGCCAGTTCCATTTCATCATTCACCACCAGTAGGTCAGAAAGTAATCTCTCGTTTCCGAAACGTCTCGCATCGCTAAGGTCCTTCTCCGTTCTTCTTCTGTAGTTCTCGAAGTCTGCTTGCAAGTATTGGAGTCGTTTGAAGAGGTCTTCAGCTCGCGCTTTCTCGGCCTTCACAGCTTCCTCCAACTCTGTGAGTCGAGCCTTGAGGTTCTTGTTCTTCCCATCCATATGTTCTTGAGTTTCCTCCGGTGCTTCCTCGACTGGAATGGTAGTCACTTGTGAATCATCCTCTTCTTCCATAATGCGTCTCTTTCCCCCCATTTAATGACGGAGTCAGGTTTGACGATAGAGCGTTTTCAGGTTTTTGGGAAATTAAACTTTCTGCTAAAGAGTGTGCTTGGAAACTGAGGGCCGCGCTTGCGAGCTAGGCGTGTTTCAATCTTAGAGCGGACCAGTCGTCGTCGACCGAGAATATGGCCACTGCTTCCAGGCCGAACTTCTCCGCTTCCTTGCGGATAATGTCCCTGTTGACGTCAGTCTTGATCTTTGAGGTTCCTTTTGGATAGGTTACCCAGAGTATTCCTTTGGGAGGGAGAAGCTTCCTCAGTTTCCCGAGTTGCTCGTTCAATTGACTGCTCGAAGAAGTGAAGACTTGGATGACATCAGCTTCGCCAGCTCCTTTCAACATCATGACGTTCTTGGGCAGTTGCTTGGCCAGTAGTTCCGAATAGTCTTGGGGCGGATTGACAAGCAGTAGTTTCTGTCCCTCGCGAACTTGTAACTTCTGAGCGACCGTCTTTAGCGACATGGACAGGCTTTTCCATGAGTGGGGGTTATGCAGAAAAGAGTTCTCTTGGTGAGTCGGAGGTCTCTCTAATATGAATCTGTCAGGAGGTTCTTGTCCGACATGCAACTGTTCGCAGTCATCATGCGCGAGCTGCAAGGATCTCGTCAATTGCTCAAACTGTGTTTCCTGTTGCTGTAGTTCTGTTCACAAGTCTTGGAGGCGATCGAGGATTGGAACTGGAGTCAGAATCGAATACCTTAGCTCGGCCTGGATGAGTGTAGAGGTGATAGGTTCGCTCGGCCTTGGACTCTTGTCAGGCAGCTTGGCGTTGCTGGCCTTCGGAGGCGACAGCCTGGTTGAGCTTCTTTCCGGCTTTCTTGTCTTGAGCCACCTTCGGACAGGTGCGGTGTCAGTAACCCGAAAACGCAGGACGGAATTGTTGACGGTCGGTCTTCTGGTCGCACTGTTGCCTGTCATCGGGCTGGGTGCCGTTGTCTCCTACTTCAGTGGCGTCAGGCCTGAAGCCTCCCCGCTGGGGATTGCGCTTGCAGCTGGAGCCATTGTCATAATGCCGTATCTCTGGTACGAGAAGAAGAGGATAGGAGAGGAAACGGCTTGTCTTCCACTCTCGATTGACGCGCTGGAATCCGTCACATGCCTTTTCATGGCCGTTGCCCTGCTGGGCGGGCTTCTCGCCGGATTCTTACTCGGTCTATGGTGGGCGGACTATGTTGCGACAGCCTTCATTCTCGCTTTCGTGGCAAAGGAAGCAATAGAATCGGTTCAAGAGATCAATGAAGAGTAGGTTTTCGTCATAGGACTATGCCCCCGCTCTAATGCACAGGCTGGGCTCGTCCCAAACCATTGACGTTCTTTCAGGAATGTTGAACCGGACTGATTCATCGAGCGAGGACAAGAAGATTGATTCGCAGCACCGAGTAAGGGGTCCCATTCCGACTCCTTGGAAAGCCCTCAGTTACTTCCATGTCCCGTGCCTCTTCGGTTACGACTTCTTATTACCCATCACCTCTTTCATTACCAAGCATAATTCGAGGATAGCGAGAGTATGAGTTTCTTCAAACATTTCATTCCGTTGAAAGCGAAGGTCTGGGTGAGTCTAGACAAGCCGCAGTTTGCTGAGGGCGAGCAGGTCACCGGTAAGGTCAGCGCGACGGCCGAGGACTATATTCAGGCTCAGGAGGTTAGGATTGAGGCTAGGGTGTTTCAGAATTATGAGGAGATGGTCTGGGTGACTTTGCCGAATAACCAGCGTGTTCAGCAGAGGGAGCATAGGCAGGACACGTTGTTCTCGCATGATGCGCGGATTTCGGGTCCGTCGGATTTTGGTAAGGGTCCGCAGCGAGACTTTCCGTTTCAAGTGGGCATTCCGACGTTCCGGCCTACCCGGGCTGGTGGGACGATTCAGTATTCTGTGAAGGGTGTGATCGCGGTGAAGGGCCGGCCGGACGTGACGGGTGCGACGAATCTGGCTTTTGCTCAAGCGCCTGTGGGTTATCCGCAGATGCAGCCTGGTATGCAGCCTGTGGGTTATGGTCCGCAGCAGCCTGGTTACGGGTATGGCCAGCCTCAGTATGGTCCAGCGCCGGGTTATGGTGCGCCAGGGCCTGGTTATGGTCCGCAGGGCTATGCGCCTCAAGGATATGGGGCTCCCCAGCAGGGGTATGGTATGCCTCCGCAGCCTCAGCAGCAGGCGGCGGGACCGCAGGTCAGGTGTAAGTACTGTCAGAGCATGATGGCTCAGTCCGCGTCTACTTGTCCGACATGTGGCGCGCACCAGTAGATCCGAAAATTCTGGACTTCCGAAATCACTGGACCTTTTTTCCTAGACTCAGTAGGGTTAAAACTGGTTTTGATGTATCGGTCACGCTCAGCCCGATTTGTGGCCCGCACAATCTGGATGACTGTTGGAATATGCTTCAGTTAGGCTTATCTTCCCGATACCACGGTATATCCCCTCTACCTTGGAAGAATCATTCCTCTCAAACCCGAATGTTGAGTGTGCCTGGTGCAAGGAAACAAAGCCTGTCGCTGAGACTACGTGGTTCATGCCAGAGCCCGGTGAAGCGTCGGTGCGTCTGTGCGAGTTCTGCTATGAGAGCGCGGCTGGTCAGGTCAAGCTTCACAGACTGACTAAGATCAAGGGCGACTACGCTATCGAAGCTGCTG
>WNGK01009342.1_pt1 | contig 10097 bp, 10 predicted proteins | sample 5400601 | NCBI WGS metagenome assembly WNGK01 (sample SAMN13153376, study PRJNA577476) | soil metagenome | isolation source: 60 cm soil or saprolite under Garry oak tree replicate 1 | place: USA:California | collected 2016-06-15 | reverse complement strand
AGAACGGTCTGCAGAAAAAGCGGGAGTAGGACGAGGCTACTGTAAAGGACGAATCCGAGAGACGTCATAAGGAGGACCCCGCTACTGTAAGTCCTTTCCTTAAAAACCCGAAGATGGAGTACTGGATCGTCCGTATACATCTCGCGAACGATGAACATCACGAGCATGACTGCCGCAAGGATCAGAGTCCACGTAATCCAGACCGACGAGAACCAATCTTCCTGTTGGCCCTTATCCAGCACAATCTGAAGGCTGCCGATACCGACGGCAAGCATTCCAATGCCCCATGTATCGACCTTTGCCGCAGAGCGCCGGATGTAGGGCGGATCGAAGATGAATAACTTCGTCATGACGATCGAAACGATTCCAATAGGAATATTGACGTAGAAGATCCAACGCCAGGAATAGTTGTCCGTCAGCCAACCTCCCAAAACCGGGCCAAGCATTGGCGCCACCACAATGCCCAGACCCCATACGCCCATCGCCTTTCCCTGTTGAGCCGGAGGAAAGGCTTCAAGCATCACGGCCTGCGAGACCGGCTGCAGAACACCACCGGTGAGTCCCTGGACGATCCGGAAAGCAATAAGCCATGCCAGGCTGGGAGCGAAGCCACAGAAAAAGGAAGCCGTTGTGAATCCAACTACAGCGGTCATCAACAGACGTTTCCGCCCAAAATAGTTTGCAAGCCAACCTGTAATCGGAAGGACAACCGCGTTCGCCACCAGATACGAAGTGAGTGCCCATGTGGCTTCTTCCGGCGTTGCAGAAAGATTGCCCGCGATGTGAGGTAAGGACACGTTCACGACCGTCGTGTCCAGGACTTCCATAAAAGTACTGAACATGACCGAGATCACGATGATCCACGGATTGACTTGCGGTCCTGTTGGGGTCTGATGTTCCATGACATTTCGCCGCAACTCGGTCCACCCTCCCTCTGTGAGAGGGTGGGGTGAGGGTTTCAAGACTTGACGAGACTCGAGACCCTTACTTCATTTCACTCTTACCTTCGCCACAACCGACATTCCAGGACGAAGCCGGTGTTCCCTGTCTTCTCCTTGCTCGAAAAGAAGCTTGACGGGAATACGCTGGACAACCTTCACATAATTACCGGTCGCATTTTCCGGCGGAAGCAGGCTGAACTTCGCCCCTGTCGCTGAGGCGATGCTGTCCACGCGCACTTTGTAGACTTGGCCGCCATAAGCGTCGACCGAAACCGTGCCCGATTGTCCGGGATGTATATCGGCAAGCTGCGTCTCTTTGAAATTAGCGATGACCCAAATGTCTTCCTGAGGAATGATCGACATCAACGGCTGGCCGGGCTGCACAACTTGTCCCGCTTCCACCGTCTTTTTACTGACGATGCCCGATACTGGCGCCTTGATACTCGTGTACTCGAAATTCAGCCGCGCCTGATCAAGCGCGACTTTGGCAAGCTGCACACGGGCTTCGGCCGATTGAGCCTGCGCTCTGCTGATCGTGATTTGCTGCGGAGCGGTTTTCGCGGCCTGCGCTTCGGCTTGTGCTTGCTGCAAATCGGCTTGCGATTGCGCAACTCTCGCCTGAGCGGCGGCGACTTCATGTTCAGTCTGCAGAACGCCTGCCTGCGCGGATTCGACCTCGGCATGAGCGGCATCGGCGGCCCCGACTGCCGCATCGTACTGCTGCTGAGAAATCTCATCTTTCGCGACGAGCTGTTTCATCCGCTCGAGGTCACGCGTATTTTTCGTCGCATTGGCCTGTGCTTCGCGCACGAGCGCTTGGGCTGAATGGAGCTTCGCCTGAGCGGCTAGAAGTTCTTTCGCCGCCAGTTCAACTCCGCCTTTGGCGCGTTCGGCGATGGCTTCGGACGAGGTGATCTGCGCACCAGCTGCACTGGTCGCGACGGGTACTCCTGCGCGAGCTGCGGTCACACCCGCTTGAGCCTGCGCCAGATCCGCCCCGGCACGCGCGACGGCAATTTCATAGTCGCGTGCATCGAGTTGGACAAGGACCGTGCCGGCCTGAACCGGCTGATTGTCGCGCACGTTTACAGAAGCGACGGTTCCTCCGACTTTGGCATTGACCGGATGAATATGCCCTTCAATTTGAGCGTCATCCGTCGATTCCCATTGGGACAGGTATCGCCATCCTGCGTATCCGGCGCCGATCAGAATCAGCGCGATCGGCATTAGAAGCCATTTAGCGCGGAGAAGCTTCGCCATCACTTCGCTCCTAGGAATGATTTGATCGTCTTCTCGGCGTTACCCGTTGCCCGGGCCAGCGCAGCCTGGGCGGTATTCAGAGCGTAAAGAGCCGATATGTAATTCTCATCCGCGGTTACGACCGCCTCTTGCGCCTGCGTTACTTCAAGTCCGTTGGCGACGCCGGCCGCGAAGCGATCCTGGGCCTGTTCCAGTTGCTGCCGAGCCAGATCTTTTCCGGCTTGGGCTACCTGCAGTTGATCGGCTGCCGAGCGGATATCCAAATTGGCTGTACGGATTTCGTATTCGATCTGGTCGCGCAGATTCGATACTTCGGCCTTACGTTGTTCAAGCAGTGCGTCGGATTCGAGAACCTCGGCACGTACCCGCTGGCCTGTGTAAATTGGTATCGATAAGGTGCCCTGAAGGAACATCGTCCCATGTGAATTGGCGGGCGTGCGGCCAATATCACCATAGTCTGCATTGACCTGTAGCGATGGGAGACGTCGTCCCAACGCGGCCTTGCGCGTCTCTTCCGCGGCACGAACCAAAGTCATAGCCCGCCGGTAATCCGATCGAGAATCAAGAGCAATGCGGAGCGCCTCGGCGAGGGCCGGCGTGTTTGGCGGCGCATTCATAAACGCATCCGTCTGCGCAAATTCTTGCCCCTGCGGGAGGCCGATTGCGCGGGCAAGTCTCAACTTCTGTTTTGCGAGCTCATTTTCAACCGTAACCAGACGCTGCTGCTGAGCCTGCAGCTGTACTTGCGCCCGCAGAACATCAATACCGGCAATCAAACCGCTGTCCTTCAAATCTCTGGCTCGGTCGTAAACTGCCTGAGCTGTCCGCAACTGGGCACGTGCCGCGTCTACGCGGCTGGATTCAGCGACAGCATCCAGGTAAAGATCCGTTGTGATCAGCGCAATCAGTTCGCGGACATCTTGCAGGGCATAATTACTGGCCGCGACTCGTTCCGAAGCCGCCCGCAATTCATGAGCTAGTCTGGAATCGAAAACGGCTTGCGTGTATCGCGCACGAGTATCAAACACACCGAACGGCCCAACAACTGGCGGGACGCCTGGAAAACCGCGAAAACCAAAGGACGCGAGATTGATCTGTTGAATAGCCTCACTGATGCTGGCATTTACTTTTGGGAGGAGTTCCGACAGAGACCGAACACGCGCAGCCGTGGAAACGCGTGTCTCCTGTTCACCGATAACGTAGCCAAGATTGTATTTCAGAGCGCGATCAATCGCATCCCTAATGGAAAGTGGGATGACACCCCCGGACGGAGTGCCTTGAGAAACGCTGCCGATCAAATCGGAAGGAATATTCGAGCCACGTGGCTGCTGGGCTTCCGCGTACCCACATAAGAAAGCGAAGAACAGAATGAATGACTCGCCAAGAGCGTTCATTGGGCCGCAATTCCTTTCCATACCAAGTCGAAAATGAAATCCACATCCTGGCTGATCTTGGATTTTGACCAACCCAGAATGCGATGAGTTACCACGCCGCGAATAATGTCGGAAATAGCCAAAGCGGTCTGCTCAGTTCGTAAAGTTCGAATGAGTTTTTTCCGTGCGCCCTCCTTCAGGATCGTCTCCACGAGCCGTGCTTGCTCCTGGTAGAGTGCCTTGAACTCGTTGTCGATTCCTGCAGGATGCGTAGTGGGAATATTGCCCAATTCGGAATAATAGATTTTGAAGAAGTCACGATTTTCATCGAAATACGCGAGCTTCGCTGCAATTAGACCCTTCAGCTTTCCTTCCGGTGTGCTGACCTTATTCAACTCCTCGAGAAGCAAAGAATACATTTGGGCGATTCCGAATTTCAGAGCGGCAAAATACACCTCGCGTTTGGATTCGTAATAGAGGTATACGGTACCTTTCGCAACGCCCGCGGCCTCGGCAATATCGTCCACTGTTGCCTCATGGAATCCTTTCTCCGCGAAAACTTTACGAGCGGCCTCGAGAATTCCTGAGGTTCGAAACTCTGTAACGACGTCCTTCTTCGTCTTGATCGCAGTGCTCATCGAAACCCCCGTCACTGACTATAGAGTCAGTGTACTATACTCAAAGGTCAAGGTTAAAGTTTGGTCACGAGCAACAGATTCGCAACTGCGCGATACGGGCTTCCTGTGCGGATTTACGCGTTTGAGAGAATTTCCTGTAGACTACCCATGGCTTCCCAGGAGGTCGCGATGAACATCAAAGTTTTGGGTTTTGCAAGCCTTGCCTTGTTGTTGTTCGTGCTGCCGGCGCTCGCACATCATTCGTTTGCGATGTTCGACCAGAGCAAGGTGGTTTATTTGAGTGGCAAGGTGAAGCAGCTCGAGTGGGTCAATCCACACGCCTGGCTTCATCTCACGGTCACGAGTGCAAGCGGCAGCGAAGCGACGTGGTCCTTTGAAGGAGGTTCCGTCGCGCAATTGGCATCGCTCGGCTGGAAACCGGACAGCTTCCCCGCTGGTGTCGAGGTCAAAATCGGCTTTCGCCCCATGAAGGACGGCTCGCGCGGCGGTCAGCTCATGAATGTCACGCTGCCCAATGGTCAAAAGTTTTGTTCCAACCGCGGCTGCGGGGATGGGACCGGCTCTGTCCTTGATCCATTCTGATCTTTTTGCCGCGCTTGTGCTGAAAGCGCTTTAGTTTAGCGGGGCTTATCGGGGAAGCGTCCGTCGGGCGGAAAACGGATCGTCTGGTCAAACCGCGAAGGCACCGTCATGTCCTTGTCGCCCCTTGCCGGCAAGACGATGGCGTCGGCCCGGTAAATCCGGCCTTTGCTGAAAAAGAGCGAGCTACGCATCCGGCTTCCGTCGGGGCGGTCCACCACCATTGTGGTCCCAAAAATCGAGCGCTCATCCTGGTAGACGCGGGGAATATCGTTGAACACGACGTTGCCCTCCCGCATCAGAGAATAATTGGCTTCGTTCAAAAGATTCGCTGCCGCATCGATGTGGCCGGCAACATCGACGATGGTGAGCTTGTAGACGACGTTATCGTCCTGCGCTGAATAGATCGTGGACAGGAGCCCCTTCACCAGCGCCGATGCATACGGCACCGTCGAGGCTTCGGGCTTTGCCGGAAATTGAATCGCGACACCCCGATCCAGATAAATGTATTCCTCCCACACCCCTGCCGGTCTTAGGCCCGGCAGCAACATCAGCATCACCAAAGCGAAAATCGACATGGCTTCCTCCGGGCCGGTGGATTAGCTGCTCAAGGATAGCACGCAAACAGCACTCACGCAGTGCTGGTCCAGCAGCACCGCAGCGGCGGGTTTCTCGGCGGCAGAGGAAATGATCTTCTTATTGTGTGCGGACCAGGCGTAACGGAATGGAGAGAACTGTTCCCCCTGGGTCGCCGCCGGAAGCGCCGCAAGAGGAAACGTTAATTAGGTGGGCGACCACATCGTTCCCTTGAATGCCGTCAAGGAAGAATGCGGCAAAACCGATGATCTGCACGGTTGCACAGGAATAAACCATGGCTTCGCGCATGCTGTGCCCGTCGAATTTCGCGCCGCTTCGGCAACAGCTTCCACCCCCACGTTTGCGGTTTGTACTCCCAGAGCCCGGGCAAAGTACGTGTTCTGCGTAGACTGCACATCCACTGCGACGCGGCGATTCGCAACATCGACGTTGACGTTCACGTCTGCCGCGGCTACGGGTTGGCCCAGAACAGAATTGTTGAGGGCCACCTGGAGTGCGTTCGAGAGCCTCGATAACCTGCATTTTCCGGTGTGTCAAACCCAGACGTGCAAATTTCCCGTTCCGATCTCCCGGAAGAATTAATCGGCGTTGTCGCAGAAGCCATTGGAATTTCAGGATTCTCGATTTTCGCTTCCGACGTCTTCCGGCGGATACCAGACGCGCTTTCCCGGATAAGGGCAACGAAATCAGTCACTGTGGCACGGCTAACCCAGAAACCGCCTGCCGGCACCGTATGAATGCTCTTCGTCAGCAGTTCTCGTGTCGTGCACGAGGGCACGACCCCATGCGCCCCGTGCAGTATCAACTGGGTCACCCGGCTGCTGTCCAGGCCATCGGCCATAACCAATGAGCGGACAGAACAAGCGGTGTGGATCAGATGAAGTAAAGCGCAAAGCGCTTCCCACTCCAGCTTCAGGTCCAATACGACGAGTTTAGGTTCTGACGATTGCAGTAGTCGAATCACTTCCTGCTCGCGGCTGGCACAACCTATGATTTCAATCTCAGTTTCTTGCTCCTGATAGGCTTTTAGATTGTCGCGGAAGACCGGGAAATCACTGGCAAAAATAATAGGTCCCGAGGCATCGTATTGAACCCTCATTAAAACCATAAATCATCCCCATACTCGTTAGTTTTGCAACGCCAACCGGACAGGCGGCTTCGGAACGATATCTCAGGTGTTGGGACCTTCCAGCGTTTTGCGAAGCTCCCAACGTTGCCAACGTTCCCAAGATTGCCACGGTTGCCAGGGCGCATTGCCCTAAAAGACCCTGGACATCTCGTGAGGCTGAATGGGGAATTTCTTTGGGGTTCATGAATAGACATCCGGGTTCGAAGGCTCTCAAATCGTTCCCGAGAAGTGCTGAAGCGTCGCTTCGCGTCTACCGGGCAATGCGTTTAGGGAACCGTGCCTCATTCGGCCACAAGATCGAGTTTTTGAACCTTACGAGAGGAGTCGGTTCCGATCTTTGGCCCATTCGGGTTGATCCGCCAGATAGGTTTGGTCGAATATTCTTGTGCGCCGATTTAGAGCTAAGCTCGAGCAGTGGCTGCGAACGATCCGGGGCATTTGGCCGGAATGTCCTGCACAAATCGCCACCGATGGCCGCTATCTCACCGTCGGTCACGGCACTTCCATTCTGCGCAACCAAAGTCACACGTAACATTCGTCGAAAGGAACTAGCGACGGTCGAACTCCTTTTGACTATGTATATACGATGGCATACAAATATGTATGCGGTTTGAATGGAGCGAATCAAAGAACCTGACCAACTATCGAAAACATGGGGTCTGGTTTGAAGAGGCTCAGACCGTCTGGGCAGATCTTCGTTCTATCGAATTCTTTGACCCGGAGCACAGCGAGATGAGGAGCGATTTCTCCGAATCGGATATTCGACTGGAGCCCGATTGCTGTTGATCGTTTTCTGCGAGCGGGAATCGGGCGGAGTGATTCGCATAATCTCCGCTCGAAAGGCGACAACCAAGGAAGCGAAAACCTATGAAGAAGGAATATGATTTGAAGAAACTCAAGCGCAGGTCTGGCACTCCGAAATCAGATCCGGAGGCAGCCAGAATCCCGATTAGCATTCGCCTGGATGGATCAGTGCTTGCGGCCCTCAAAACGGAAGCTGAGCGTCTCGGGATTCCCTATCAGACTTATATTGGCAGTGTTCTCCACCGCTTCGCCCAAGGTGAGTTGATCGATCGGAAGACCATCGACCTTCTTAAGCAGCTAAAAATATCTTGACCTGGGAGAATCGCGTGCTTTGTCATTGATACGCTCGTGGAATGCTCGGACTTCAGATTTAAATAGCCCAGTTCATCGATCAGTAAAACGTCCAAACGAGGTATTTGTCAACTTGAGCTGGGTACTGCGAGACTGACCGCATGAAAACGCGTCGCTCGCTACCACGGCCATCTGTGGCTGCTGAAAATCCCATGTCTTTTGCGTTCGTTGAAGCACGATCACTTGATGGCAAAGCGCGATGATCTCGGCCTGCATTGCGGCTAGGGCTCGAAATAGGCTGAACGGGAAACTGAGCATCATTAATATAAGGTTGGGTATGGCGGATGAAGGCTAACAATAGGTCGACAACTTCAACAATCTCGACGCAGATGGAGTTTTCAGCAACCACAGATGCCTCCTCCTTCAGGTCTTCGCAAACCAAAAGGATAAATCTCGACCTCGACTGTCGTTACTGAAAACCTCGTCGGCCTTGTAAATGTTGAACTTCCAGCCAGCCGTTGCTAGCCTTCTCCGGCCGTGTTCAACCTTATATTAATAACGTTTCGTGGGATAGGGACTCACCCAACTCACGCCCGGTACAGTCGCTCGGCAAAGTAATTGCGATTCCCGAAGTCGGCGGTCTCCATCATCGTTACGAACGGCGGGCTGCGTAATTAGGTCTGGGGTCTAAATCAGCCGCAGGATCGGGACCCGGCTTGTTATTGGTTCGACTGTGATATGCCGGCCAACGGATTTGACTCACTGCTGATAAGCGCCCGTCCTCAGTTTCCCTCGGGGACTTTTGCCTTAATTGACTGGGAAAATGGGCGGATGGAGTTCTCAATAGGGACAGAGCGGAGAGGGGGGGATTCGTTCCGTCTCCCGAATAATGAGGTCTGCAAGTTGCAGATTCAACGTTGCCAACGTTCCCAACATTGCCACAGTTGCCAGGGTGCATTGCCCTAAAAGACCCTGGACATCTCGGTTGACCTGACGGCGGTTCCGTCTGTTTAGGCCCGTCGAGTGTTAGTGCCGCTCATCAGGTTAGAAAAGGAGAAAGACTCGACATCGACGTAGGATCGCACAATCTGCCGAGCCTTTCATGAATCGTTAGATACCTGGGATAATATTTTGCGGAGGACAGGTCGCCGGAGCGCGCAGCGCGGAGGCGGGGGAAGGCTTTCCCTCCCGAAACCTCCGTTGACACATCCACACCGGCCAGCATAGGCTTCCGGTATAATTATCGCAGGCTGATTATGAGCACCCACGACAACGAAAAGAATATCGCCGTCTCTCCGGACGTTCTGGAACAGGCGATGCGACAGGCAGAGGCCGAAGGCAAAACCGTGGACGAACTCGCGCAGGAAGCAATCAAGCGGCACTTGGCTCAGAAGTCGCTCGACCGATTAAAACGCGAAGCCGAAGCGCGCCGTGGCAACAAGACCGACGAAGAGGTCGAGGCCATCGTCGATCGCGCCGTCAAGGAATCCCGCAACGAAAACCGCAGCCGTTAAGTGCGTTCGATCACCCTCGATTCAAATATTTACGTGAGCGCGCTTGAATTCGGCGGCAAACCGATGGCGCTGCTTCAGTCGGCACTGGACGGAGAGGTTGACGTTGCCATTTCACAACCGATCCTCGATGAAACTCTCCGTGTTTTGCGCGACAAGTTTAGCTGGTCGCGGGATGATCTTCGTGGTGCAGAGGCGACGATCCGGGCCGCGACGCATGTTGTAACGCCGACGATGAAGCTGAATGTGGTGGAGTCCGATCCCGACGATAACAAGATAGTCGAGTGTGCCGTCGAATCCGGCTCCGAGGCGATCGTCACCCACGATAAGGACCTGCTCCGAATGAGGGAATACCAGGGAATCCGCATGGTCAAAGTTCTGGATTTCCTGCAGGACGGGCCTGAGCGGGGTCGGTGAGTATGACATTGCCGCAATTTGATGATCTGCCTTTTAACGCGCGTCCCGACCTGACGCCATATTTGATCCATCTGACGAAGAACACGCGGGTTGACGATGAATTTTCGGCGCTTGCGAATCTGAAGAGCATTTTGAAGGCCGGCGAGATCTGGGGAAGCAATACCAGTAAGGGATTCATCAAAGGGCCGAATACTGCGGTTTGCTTTATGGACGTTCCATTTCAGGCTGTGCATCGCCAATATCCGTCCGCAGCAATCATGGGGAAAGCGGGTAATGGGAATACGTTTGAATTGCACAGCTCATTCGGCATTCGTACGTCAGGAATGGCCCTGGTCTCGTCCTCGATTTTGGTCTGTGCGGATTCAGCTTCTAATTCCGCAATCTGCCGACGCATCTCCGCAATCTCTCGCTCCAGAGACTCTCGAGACTTGAACAGCGGCCGGGATCAAGTACCAGCTCAAATAAAAGGAGTCTGCAATCGACTGCAACATGGTTGGACCATGACGCCGGCTAAGTCGCCCGGCGTTCATAGCGATGGTGAAGCCCACCGACCTGTG
>WNGK01037048.1_pt1 | contig 10098 bp, 10 predicted proteins | sample 5400601 | NCBI WGS metagenome assembly WNGK01 (sample SAMN13153376, study PRJNA577476) | soil metagenome | isolation source: 60 cm soil or saprolite under Garry oak tree replicate 1 | place: USA:California | collected 2016-06-15 | reverse complement strand
ACGCTTACGGAATTCGATTCCTCCTCCGAACTCACGCGTCCCAACTATCGCAACGTCAACAACGAACGAGCCATCCTCCAGGAGGCTCTCGACGAGGCGATGCAGCGGACGCTGAAAGGATTGCGTGCACTGTCCCCCCTGGGATAGCGGCTGTCCCTCGGGGCGGACGGTCCCAGGGATGGCCGGACGCCTAGCCGGATCGGGGTACGCGCCAAAACACTGCCAGACAAAGACTTGGCAGACTTCAAGAGAACGTAAGGAACACGTATGCTGGTATGGATCTCGCTCTTTGTCTCTTATCGGAGGCCTTATGAAACGACTGAGTCTCACCGGGATTCTGGCGAGCCTGCTGGCTATTTGCGCCGTGGCGTCCGCGGCGGACAATCCGGTTTACGACATCGCGAACATACTTTCGGGAACCTTCCAGGGCTCGACACCCGGCAACGAGCTGCGCCTGGACTTTCGTCCCGTCCCGACGGATCCTCAGCACCCGTACGACCTCTTTGTCGAGGTCACCGGCAAGTACCTCGGCCAGAACGTCCGGCGGCAGGGGCTGCTGCGTTTAGAGTCGCAGGGGCGCGGCGTTTACGTCGGGTTTATCCCGAAGTTCGACGCCACCGTGACGGCGCTCTCCCCCGACGCCACACGATTCAGCGAGAGCGAGGCCAACGCGGCTTGCGGTTTCACGCTTCGCGCCCAGGGTGACGGATTTTCCGGCGAAACGACTCCCTCCGTCTGCGCCGTCGCGCTGCGAGGGGGCACGGGCAAGTGGTCCATCGAGCTCGAGCCCGGAACGATCCGTCTGCGCAACGTCGTCTCCGGAGAGACGCTGCGCTTCCGCAGACAGGGAAAGTAATCGGGTCGCGTTCGGCTCACCCTGTCTCCCCGTCGCCCCGTCCCCCCGTCTGCGACTGACTGGGAGACGGGGGGACGGGGGGACGGGGGGAATCGAGCGGGAGAGCATGCTGCTCGCCCCGATTCTCCTCAGGCGGGGTGCCCTGAGGTCCCGGCAAGTCGAGGGGAAGAGAGGGCTGCGGAGCATCGAGCGGGAGAGCGGGCTGCACGGCGCGCTCCTCCTCGGGCAGGAACCGCCGTGCGATTTCCTTGACGGGTGCCGCGAAATCTCCCTTCAGAATCCAGCGGAGAAAGCCGGGCTCTTCCCGGCTCATGTCCTTCAACCGGCGTCCCCGGTTCCTGCCGAAATTGACGGTGGGCTGCCCGTTGACGAGGCGGAAACGGCCCTCGGGATCCATGTCCTGGTCGAGGCCGGCGCAGAAGAGCTCGTGAAGCTGCGCGATGGCCCGCGGCAGGTCTTCGTACTTCTGGAACTGCCCGACGAGCACGTCCAGCGTCATCTCCGCGTCGGCGAGCGCCCCGTGCGCTCCGTGGTGATCGAGACCGCAGTAGAAACGCGCCGCAGCGGCCAGGTGCCGCGGCTCGCGGGCAAAGAAGATCCTCTGAGCGTCGAGCAGACGCCGCTGGCTGATCTCGAAGAGAACTCCGGCTCGCAGGAACTCGATGCGGAGAACCGGCAGGTCGAAACCCGTGATGTTGTAGCCCGCCAGATCCGCATTCGCCAGGAACTCCGCCAGCTCGGTTGCGACTTCCGCGAAACGGGGCGCTCCGGCCACATCCGCGTCGTGGATCCCATGAATCGCGGTCGAGGCTGCGGGGATCGGAATGCCGGGGTTGAGCCGGCGGACCCAGACTTCGCGTCTGCCATCCGGGTGGAGCTTGACGCAGGCGATCTCGACGATCCGGTCGGAGCGGGCATTGGTGCCGGTCGTTTCCGTATCGAAAACCACCAGGGCCCGTTCCAGGGGCAGAAGGCGCTCAAGCATCGGTGAAGGAATCCTAAACCACCGGGATTGCGGGCGTGGCGTATCTCTTGCTTGGAAAGAAGTCGGGGCGGACATGATCGTCCAGTTTTTTCCGAAAATCGGCGGCGTTGTGGTCGTCACTCCGTGGAGCCGGAGCAACGGCCAGGTCAACTGCGTCGCTCGGCTGACCCGCAACCTCACGACAGCCGAGGCCGAGCGCCTCGAAGAGATCCTCGACGTTCGAGTCGAGGGAGATCGGTTACGCTACAGCTGTCGGCCGGAGGAGCTCGAGAGAGAAGAGGAGCGGATCGTGGACGCCCTTCGGCGGATCTCGCGTCGCCCTGCGTTGCGGGTCCGGCGGCGGCGCCGCAAGGATTCCCGGCCGCCTCAATAATTCTCCGAGAAGAGCCAGAAAAAAAGCTCTCCAAAGCGAGCGAGAAACCCGCGCTTCTTCCATTTCTCTTTCGTGAACCTTTCGGAAACGCCCAGGTCCTCGCTCATGGTCGACTCGACTTCGCGCGCGAATGGGCGGTCGTAGACCGCAATGGAAACCTCGGCATTCTTCTTGAAGGACCGGTTGACGAAGTTGGTCGAGCCGATCGCGGTCCACAAGGTGTCCACGACCATGACCTTGTTGTGGAGCATGGTCGGAAGGTACTCATAAATCTCCACGCCCCCATCCAGGAGCTCTCCGTAATGGAATCGCGAGGCCAAGCGCACGTTCGGGCTGTCGATGTACTTTCCAGGCACGAGGATTTTGACGTCCACACCTCGAGCCGCGGCCGCGACGAGGCCCTGGCGGATCTGACTGTCCGGAACGAAGTAGGCATTTTCGATCCAGATTCGCTTTCGCGCGGCCTGAATGGCCATGTAGTAGAGAAGCTTGGCCATCGAGCTCTGGTCATTTCGAGAGCTCCCGACGGCCTGCGCCAGGACGTCTCCCGCCGGTTCGACGAACGGGAATTGCTTGCCGCCGTGGAGCACCTCCCCCGTCGTGTGCACCCAATCCTCGAAAAAGACGTGTTGGAGCTGGGACACAACCGGACCTTCCACACGGATGTTCGTCTCCCGCCATTCGGTGGGGCCCCGGGCGTCGCCTCGCCAGCGATCGTCGATCGCGAAGCCGCCGGAGAAGCCGATCCGACCATCCACGACGAGTATTCGGCGGTGCGTGCGATGCCCGACTCGGTCGAGCGAGTAGATGCGCAGAGGTTTGTAGACTGCCACCCGCACCCCGGCCATCCGCATTTCGTCCGCGAGTACACCCAACGACGAGCCGAAGCCGTCGACCAGCAGACGCACCTCGATGCCTGCGCGGGCTCGCTCGGACAGAGCCCGGGCGAACTCGGTCCCCAGCGAGCCCTGATCGAAGATGTAGAGCTCGATGTTGACGCTCTCATGGGCCTGCGCAATCGCCTCGAAAATCGCCGCGAACGTTCCGTCCCCGTTCCGGAGCACCGTCGCCCGATTGTTGGGGACCATTTCCGTCCCGAACGCATCCAACGAACGGCGGAACTCCGAACTGTCCACTCCGTACGATGGCTCGTACTGGTAGACCGTGCGCTTCTCCGAAAAGATGTAAGAACAACCGGACAGGGCCGCGAGCAGCGGGACGGCCGCGAAAAGAGGCCAGACCCGGCCGCGAAGAGCGTCCGCCGGACCGCCGCGGCGAAAAAACCACGAGCGCGGCGCGCTTGCGATGTCGTCGGAGCTCAGAAGTAACATGGGACCGATGTTGAGCAAGCGCCCTCTTCGCCCGAGAAAGTCGAAAGTCTACCGAATCCACGTCGAGTCGTATCTGGTCGTCCTCGCGGTCGCCTTCGCGCTCTCCATCGCCATCTCCTTGCTCTCACAGCCGAAGGAGGTCTCCTACGCGCTGCGCCATGAGTTCACCGTGCGGGACGACGCGTTCCTCCCCTCGGCGCACGCTCTGGCGAACCCGTCGCCTGTGAAGGGAAATCGGCTCGAGATCCTTTCCAACGGCGACGAGTTTTTCCCGGCGATGCTCGGGGCGATTCAAGCTGCCAAGAGTACCGTCAACCTGGAGAACTACATCTTCTGGTCTGGAGAGATTGGGGGGCAGTTTCGCGACGCGCTCCAGGCGGCCGCCAAACGCGGCGTTCAGGTGCGCGTTCTCGTGGACGGAGTCGGGTCGGCAAAGAAGCTCGCCGAGTACGACGTGCGGGCGATGCGGGCGGCGGGTTGTCTCGTGGAGTTCTATCACCAGGTGCGCCCCTGGATGCTCGACGTGATCAACAACCGGACCCACCGCCGGGTTCTCGTCGTCGACGGCCGCATCGGCTTCACCGGCGGCGCGGGAATTGGCGATGTCTGGTTGGGCCACGCCGATTCTCCCGAGCACTGGCGCGACGTTCAGGTCCGCGTCGAAGGGCCCGTCGTGGCGGAACTGCAGACCGCCTTTCAGGAGACCTGGGGCGAGGCCCACGGCGAGATCCTGGTCGGTGATCGGTTCTATCCCAGGCTCGAGGCGGTGGGGCCTGCGCGCGCGCAGGTGATCCCATCGACGCGGCGGGCGCCGAGCTCGGCGACGAAGCTCCTCTACTCTGTCTCGATCGCGGCCGCGACGCAACGCATCTGGCTCGCCAACTCTTATTTCGTTCCCGACGGCGACACGATCCGGCTCTTTTCCGATGCCGCGCAGCGCGGCGTCGATGTCCGCATTCTCGTTCCGGGGAAGGTCAACGACGTTCCGATGACCAAGGCCGCTGGGAAATCCGGTTTTGGGGAGCTCCTGCGCGCCGGCATCCGAATCTACGAGTACCAGCCGACGATGATTCACACCAAGACGATGGTCGTCGACAGTTTCTTCTCGACTGTCGGTTCGACCAACTTCGACAATCGGTCCTTCCGTCTCAACGAAGGAATGGGCCATCAAGCCTTTTCGGTCTCAGCTCTAAGCGCCGACGGCGCTCCATGACAACTCTGCAAAAGGCTGTAACGTTTTCTGCCGAGAACTGACACTTCCCGTCATTTTTCCGCTGTGGCAAGTCCACAAACAACTCATTCTAAAAGCTTTCGGCGACCGCACCGAGTGGCGAACTGCTTGCACTAGAGAGAGCCGAGGCTCAAAAACCTCACCTCCTCCTTTCGCCCCCCGGGCGGCCCCACCCCGACCCGGGGCTTTTTTTGTCTAAACGCAGAGTTCCGTCCCGACCACCTTCGGTTCGGCACCCTCTGCGCTTGGTCAATGGACGGGGGACGGGAGGAGTGGGAGACGCGGGGAAAGACAACACCCAGTCCCCCCGTCACCCCGTCCACCCGTCAGAAACAGCAGCCGAAGGGGTCGTGAGAGCCAGCGGATGCGCTGGTATGTTCTCGCTAAATGAGAGTCCTCGCCGGCGACATCGGCGGCACGAAGACAGCAATGGCGATCGCTGAAATCGGGGAACACCACCTCTCGATTCTCCGCTTCGAAAGGTATCTGAGCGCTGATTTTGGATCTCTCGAAGAGATCCTCGACGACTTTCTCGCCAGCGAACGCCGCCGTCCTTCCGTGGCCGGGTTCGGAGTGGCCGGTCCGGTGCGCTCGGGTCGCGCGAAGATCACGAAGCTTCCCTGGATCATTGAGGAGCAGCGGGTTGCTCGCGCGACAGGTATTGCGCGGGTCCGCGTCTGGAATGACTTCGTCGCGGCGGCGCTGGGGATCTCCTATCTCCGCCCCCGCCAGCTGGTCACGCTGGCTCGCGGGCGGGCCGAGCGCGACGGTCCCATCGGAGTCATCGGGGCGGGGACCGGGCTCGGTCAGGCGGCGCTTGTTGCCGTCGGCGGTCGCTACCCGCCGCTCTCCTCGGAAGGGGGTCATGCTGATTTCGGGCCACGCGACGCCACCGAAGACCGCCTGGTCAGCTTCGTGCGCAGCCAGTTTGGCCGTGCCAGCCGGGATCGGCTGCTGTCGGGCCAGGGGTTGACGCTCATCTACGATTTCTTGAAGGCCGACGGTTTCGCAAAGGAGACGGACTCCGTGGCGCGCGCTTTCCAGGAGGAGGACCGGGCTGCCGTGGTCAGCCGGTTCGGACTCGAGAAGTCCGATCGGCTCTGCGAGGAATCCCTGCGGCTGTTTGCTTCGATCTACGGATCGGAGGCGGGCAACCTGGCCTTGCAGTATCGAGCCACCGGCGGAGTCTATGTGGGAGGAGGCATCGCGACACGGATTCTTCCCACCCTGAAGGAACCCGATTTTCTGGAGTCCTTTCGAGGGAAGCCTCCGATGGAAGAGCTCCTCAGGAACATACCGATTCGAGTCGTCCGGGAGCCGAGGCTGGGTCTTTTCGGCGCTGCGGCGGCCGCCTACCGGATCTCGATCGAGACCACGCGCCCTTCGCGAAGGACGAGAACGCGTCCAATGCGTCGATAGGTCCACCGGACTTTCTCCACCCCATTCTCTTTGAACTGTTCGATCTCGTCGGGACGCCCGACCAAATCCCGAACTTCGTCCGCCTTCATCCCTTCCTTGAGCGTTCCGACGGAGACCGATTCGTCCCTGCCGACAGCGGGGGCAGCCTCCGCCTCGACCCTCTTATGCTCGGATTCCTTGACTGCGGCCTTCGACCCGAAGATCGGACGAGTCAGATCATCCACAATTCCTGAAACGGTCGGGCGCGTGCGATAGATCCAATACCCGATCCCGACGACCAGGGCGAGAAGCAGGATCTTGCGGCCCTTCATTGTTCAACCAGTCTACTCCTCCGTCGCTTCCGCTTACTCGGGATCTGCGCCTGCTGGCGCACCGGCGCGCGGCTCGGCCAAAGGGGGCCTCGACCGCGAGCCTGGCCCCTCGCGTGCTCTCGCTCCCGCGGCGCGCGCCTCCTCCCCTCTGGGAGACTTCGCGCGCCGCGAGCTGATGTCACTGGGTGGCGGAACTAGGAGGGCGCTCGCCCATTGCAAAAGTCGAGACGCCTCTTGTTTCGTCGACCCGATGCTGCGAGCTCGCGGCCGGCGACGGCTTAACGGATCTGCAGCTCTGAGGTGGCGCGGTTGGCGCGGCCGACGAGATCCCCGATCTTCTGGAGGCACCACTCGCGCTGCTCGGGGCGGATCGTCCAGGAAACCTCCGCGGGAGAAAACACGGCATCCTCTAGCGAAGGCTCATCTCCGTCGCGGCCGCGAGTCCGTTCCTCTCGCAGCATCGACCGCCGCGCGTGACGAAGGGCTTCGAGATCCTCCAGGTCGTCTGTTTCGATCCCGAAACGCAGGGTCACTTCGGGCGCGAGCTCGAGCGCGTTCGAGCCGTGCGAGTAGCCGTCGCGCTGCGATTCGGGCGTCTCCAGGGGACGGATACGCAGAGACATGCCTTCTTCTTAAAGCGAAGCGCGTGCCGTGGCAGATCGATGAGCACAACTTCTTGCCTTAATAAGACTTGGCGCAAACCCGGTCTCCCGACAACAACTTCCAGGCCGAAAAGAGCGTCACCTTTCGTAACGGCAAGAAACTACCGAAACATCTCTGCTTAACCGCTCGAAGTGCGCGGCTACGCTCGGGATGACACTGCTTCGGTCACTTGCCCGGTCGCGTCTGAGGGTTAAAGGTGAACATCCCCCTAGCTCGCCGAGCCGGTAACAGTCTAGGTCGCGGCACGCGAAGTCTCCCGAAGTAACCGAGGGAGGAGTCGCGCGCCGCGGGAGCGGAGCGCTGCGGGAGCGACGAGGCGAGTGGTCGAGGCCCTTGGCCGAGCCGACCGCCGGCGGCCGTAGCCGCGTCGCTCGCGCACCTCGACGTCTTCCGCGCTTCCGAGGTTCAACCGGAATCGGAGTGTGACGTGGCGCGACAGATCGATGCGCAGAGCCTGCGCCGAGAGGTCGGCTGAGGTCGAGACATCGGTCGTTTCGGTATATCGAATGGGACTCATAGGAACCTCCGATTATACCCTCGCCGGGTTTCGGCTGGAGCTGATCCATTTGCCTCAGAGGGATCGGACTCCGGCTCCTATAATCCATCTCTCATTCCGAACAGGCAAGGCTCACCCGGGGTTTCGCGCCGGGAGAGTCAGGAGGCACGTAAATACATGAGCGATCAGATAGTTCCCATTACGGTGGCCTACGGCGACGGCATCGGCCCGGAGATCATGGCCGCGACACTCGAGATCCTGAAAGGAGCCGGCGCGCGAATTGCGCCCGAGGTCATCGAGATCGGCGAGAAGGTCTACCTTCGGGGGATCTCGACGGGGATCGAGCCCTCCGCCTGGGAGTCGCTGCGGCGCACTCGGGTGTTCCTGAAGGCGCCGATCACCACGCCGCAGGGGGGCGGATACAAGAGCTTGAACGTCACCACGCGAAAGACGCTCGGTCTTTACGCCAACGTTCGGCCCTGCGTCTCCTACCCCCCGTTCGTCAAGACGAAGCATCCGAACATGGACGTGGTCATTGTTCGTGAAAACGAAGAGGACACGTACGCGGGTATCGAGTACCGACAGACGGCGGATGTCTACCAGTGTCTGAAGCTCATCTCGCGGCCGGGCAGCGAAAAGATCGTGCGCTACGCCTTCGAGTACGCGGTGCGCCACAAGCGCAAGAAGGTCACCTGCTTCACCAAAGACAACATCATGAAGATGACCGACGGCATCTTCCACAAGGTCTTCGACGAGATCGGATCGCTCTTCCCGGACATCGAGAAGGAGCACTGGATCGTCGACATCGGCGCGGCAAAGCTCGCGGACACTCCGACAGCCTTCGACGTGATCGTCATGCCGAACCTCTACGGGGACATCCTCTCCGACGTGGCCGCGCAGATCGCGGGCTCGGTCGGTCTGGCCGGTTCGGCCAACATCGGCGACCGGTGCGCGATGTTCGAGGCGATCCATGGCTCGGCTCCGCGCCGGGCCGGTCAGAATCTCGCCAATCCTTCGGGCCTGTTGCTGGGCGCGGTCCTCATGCTCGTGCACATCAGGCAGGAAGACGTTGCCGAGCGCGTCCACAACGCCTGGTTGAAAACGCTCGAGGATGGTGTCCATACCTACGACATCTTTACCGATGGCGTCTCCCGCGAAAAAGTCGGCACGAAAGAGTTTGCGCGAGCGGTCGTCGCGAGGATCGGCCAGCGTCCCGAGAAGCTCAAGGCGGCCAGCTATGTTGGCGCTCCGCGACCGGCCGCTTCCGCCGGAGCCGTTGGCGAGCGCTCCGCGCCGCGCAAGGAGACGATCGGCGTCGACGTGTTTTTCGACTGGAAGGGGGGCGCCCCGGCGGAGCTCGGGCGGCTGCTCCAACCGATCGCCGGTGACGGCCTGAAGCTCGGCTCCATCAGCAACCGCGGCATCGAGGTCTGGCCGGGCGGATTCCCGGAGACCTTTTGCACCGACCACTGGCGCTGCCGTTTCGTCGCCGACGGCGCGCCGACCGTCGCCCACCCGCAGATTGCGAGCCTCCTGGCGCGACTCGCAGGCGCGGGCCTGGACTTCATCAAGACGGAGAACCTCTGCAGCTTCGACGGACAGAAGGCTTTTTCGGGAGCGGACTAGAAGGGATTCGGAAAATCGGACGAGCAGCGATCGTCCGCTCCATCGCTACAACTGGAAGGCGTCCACCGACGACGCGCGACGGCGGCCGAACCGAAGTGATGCCGCTACCCTGCGGGCTGCCGGAGCCCGATCAAAGGTCGGCTTGAGCGGGATCCGCAAGAGGCTCTCCGGAGGAAGCCGCCCGGGTTTGCTTGGGCAGCTCGACGGTGAAAAGAGATCCTTCCCCCGGGGTGCTGGCCACGGTGATCGAGCCGCCGTGTCCCTCGACGATCTGACGGACGATCCAGAGACCCAGCCCCAGGCCTCCGTAATGTCGCACGGAAACGGCCCTTTCGAAGCGGTCGAAGATTCGTGCCTGGTGCTCCGGGGCGATGCCGATGCCATGGTCGCGAACCGTCAGGCGCGACATCTCCGAGTCGCTCACAACCGCGACCTCCACCGGACGGCCCGCGCCGTATTTGGCTGCGTTGGAGAGCAGGTTCGCAAGAATCTGTTCGAGCCGCGTGCGATCCCACTGGCCGACGTGAGAGGTTCCTTCGAGCCGTAGGGTGGCCGTGCAGCCCGCGCGGTCGAGCTCCTCTGCAGCGCGCCTCAGCCCGTCCCGAGCGACCGCCGCCAGATCCACCGGCTCCCCCTCCAGATCCAACCGGCCGCCGGTGATCCGCGAGATGTCGAGGAGGCTGTCAACCAGTCGGGAAAGGCGGTTGACCTGGCGCTCGGCCGTGGCCACGCGCGAGCGAAACTTTTCGAGATTCCCCCCCTGGACCACAGCCTCCCCGGAGCGCGTCACGCTCTGGATCTGGAGCT
>WNGK01024313.1_pt1 | contig 10098 bp, 9 predicted proteins | sample 5400601 | NCBI WGS metagenome assembly WNGK01 (sample SAMN13153376, study PRJNA577476) | soil metagenome | isolation source: 60 cm soil or saprolite under Garry oak tree replicate 1 | place: USA:California | collected 2016-06-15 | reverse complement strand
ATGAAGCGGGTTCGGGCAGGTGAGAGTTCGTTACGAGCGCCACTTACAGGCGTTGATTCGCAAGCAGACCAGCTTGCTGAAGCTTTTAACATGGTTCTTGAAGCTCTGGATGAAGCTTCGCGTCTTCGTGCCAGTCAAATCATACAAGCACAGGAACAGGAACGCCAGCGTATTGCTCGCGAGTTACACGATGAAACCAGCCAGGTGCTCACATCACTTCTCATCAGCTTGACGTTGCTCGAAGAGTCAGTAGAGACACAGGAAGCTCGCGAACGCATTGCAGATACACGCGCTCTTGCGCATTCAACGTTACGAGCCATTCGCAATTTGAGTATTGACCTCAGACCCAGCGCACTTGATGATCTGGGATTGCTCCCGGCTCTTCGCTGGTATGTAAAGGAATACCAGAAAAAGTGTTCTATCGATGTTGAATTTCATGCTTCAGGTTTTAAAGAGAGATTGCCAGCGGAGATGGAAACAGCTCTCTATAGAATCGTGCAGGAGTGTTTAACCAATACAGCAAAGCATGCAAACGCAAACAGAGTCACGATTACGTTGAAAGAAGAGACCGCCAGGGTCTATGCTAGAATAACCGACGACGGTGAAGGTTTCGATTACGAAGCATTACTCAAAACACCAGGACTAGAACGTGGTCTGGGATTAGCAGGTATGCATGAGCGGGCAGTTTTGCTGGATGGAACACTCAGCATTCATTCCACTTCTGAACGAGGTACAATTATTGAAGTCAGTATACCACTGCCTTCTGTGAGCACTCTGCAGCCTCAAAAAGGAAATGAGTTGGCTGTGTGAAATTCTAGCGGGTAATCATAATGATACACCATTCTATGTCAGGAATTTTTGATGAAAATACGCATTTTATTAGTTGACGACCATACAATTTTACGCGCTGGCCTTAAAATGATGCTTAATGCCCAGCCAGATATGGATGTGATTGGCGAAGCGCACGATGGTCGCCAGGCCATACAAGAGTCACAGCGCCTACATCCTGATATCGTTTTAATGGATATCACCATGCCAGATATGAATGGTATTGAATCTACAAGGCAAATTAAAAAAGCGCTGCCGGATGTGAAGGTTTTGATATTGACGATGCATGAAAATGATGAGTATGTCTTTCAAGCACTGCGAGCAGGCGCCTCTGGTTATATGCTCAAAGAGGCTGCAGATACAGAATTGATTTCTGCGCTGCACGTCGTGCAAAATGGAAACTTCTACCTCTCCCCAAGCGCACAATCAGTCATGGTAGGGGATTATTTGCAGCGCGTAAATTCAGGTGAGGAGAAGGATAGTTACAGCATTTTGACAGAACGGGAGCGTGAAATTTTAAAGCTTGTAGCTGAAGGATTTACTAATAATCAGATAGCGGAACGCCTCGTTATTAGCCCTAAAACGGTAGATACTCATCGTACCCATATCATGGATAAACTCAATCTGCATAGCCGCGCCGAATTGGTAAAATATGCTATGCGGCGCGGCTTATTAGAGGATTGATTACAAGTAGAGAGCTGGCCTTAGCAGAAACTCAGCAAAGCATGCGCCATGTTTTTAGAGCTCATCATCGTCATTAAAGTCTAAATCAGAACCACTCTCTTCAGCGAAATATTCATCACTATAGAAACCGACATCTCTACCTACATAAACACTTACCAGAAAATCATCGCGAGGCATATCAGCGGAGAGCACAAGATCCTCATCTATTTGCTCAATAAGTTTTGTCAATTCAATCTCTTCAAGTTCACGTTCCAAAATGAGTGTCCCGTGAACAGCAGTTGTTGTATAGTGGATATCAACAGTCCCAAGACGGTTGTTAGTCTGCATACCAACTCCTTGCATAATATAGTAGCTTTCGGAATATGGTGTGCGGAAATGTCGTTCAAACCGAATATCGTCCATAGCCTTTGTATCTTTGCGCAGCCCACTTCCCATGGCACTGCACGCTCCTTTCGAATCAGCACATTATGTGAGTGAATAATGCCAGTAAGATTGCGATATTATAACATCCATTCATGTGTAAGTATAGAAGCATCATTAAAATTGAAATGATGAGCGCATTTTAGAAAATACCAGTTGTTCTTCAAGAGGATAAGTGGAGGAGGGTGCAAGTTGCAAGATTGTATAGTAATGCTCACCATGCATAGTGACCAGTAACGTTACCGTATAATTTGCTCCACTTTGCTGAACACTTCCCTGAATCTGTTGCCACGTAGCTCCAGCAAATGAAAGCTCTGCTTGTGTTCTTTGTCCAGTCATACCTAGTGAACTCACGGTCTTGCCCATATATTGAGTCATACTCTGGTTACCAGCTACTACAACAGTGATATTCACCTGATCGGTATGGTTATCGTCATAAAAATTTACGGTTCCATTCTGTTTATTTACATCTACTTCCCAATTCTGGGGATATTGTAGGGATACGCCAAGAGAGGTATTTTTAAAATTTTGAGTTGTTTTCGTTATTTCAGGAACAGCAAAGGGCTGAGTGACCATGACCCATGCAATCACTCCACCAAGCAGCAAGATGAAAAGGAGACCAAACACAATTGCAAGACGTTTACGATTGTTCTTTTTAGGTCTAGCTAAAGGAGGCACGGGCATTGATACAGGAGGAGTTTGCCTGACAGGTTGCGCAGATGGAAGTTGGGGCTGAGGAAGCACTATAGGTGTCACAGGTCTTTGCATTCCAGGACGATACATAGATCCAATTGGCGTTTGTATTGCCTGCCTCTGCTGATGTTCAGGTTTCTCTACCTCGCGTGAAATGATATGTGGTTGCGCCGCATGAGGTCGAGTAGCAATATCCTCTATTTGGCCATGCGACATTACTCCCTTGTCAAAGTCAGTTGCAGGCGAAGATGAGGCATGACTAAGCGGTGTATTCTGGGGTAGGCTTGTAATGAGAGGATTAGTCGGTAATTCTTCTGCAACTTCCTCTTCGTCAATATCTACGCCTGGAAGATTGGAATATGTATGAGATGGTGTACTGATTTTTGGTGAACTTGTTATCATCAGAGGACTGGTTGGCAAGTCATCAACCACATCTATTTCATCCTCAACTGAATCCACTCCACTCTCCGGCAAAGTGAGGCCTATAGTTTCTTCTTCATCCCACACTTTTACATGGAATTCACGGAGAGGTAGATTTGACCTGTTGTTTGTCAAACTGGTTTCAAGCTGCTTCATCCAGGCAGGCGGGCCCTCGGATGTTGACCTTTTTGTCGGGCGAGACGAAGCAACTATCTTTCCACAGCCAGTACAATACCGAATGGTATCACTCGGCAGGATTTTTCCACAATGTTCACACTGTTTTGCCACGAAGACCTCTCCTGCGTCTGGAGGTATAGAAGCAACGTGTATGTTGCCCCTTTAGTTATTAAGCCTGCAGCTACAAAATATTCTTCAAGAGGATTATATACCTGCTAAGGATGCTTAAAAATCAGGTAGCTTTAGTACTACGGTACTCTACTTGTGATATTCCGTCAAGTTGCATAGCCAATCAGTCAGGCGTCATTTCAATCGAAGCAACGCTTCACGTTCAGCAGCAGTTTCAATAACGTGCTGGTTCTTGACTATTTCAACGAGTTTTTTTCGACCTTTGGGGCTCCCAATCATGAGGACGCCAACAAGTTTGTTCTCGCGGAAAAATAATTTACGGTAGTTCTCATTGCCTTTTACCACAGCAATATTCACATCGAAGAGAGGACTTGTATAGGTAGGAACATCAATATACGCTTCATGACCTCCGGCCATATTCACACCTACTATACGTCCGTGAGCCATGGCGTTGTCCCAGGTTCCCATTGTATGATGTTTTCCAATGGTCGGATCATAAAATTCGGCCACATCTCCAGCAGAATACACACCAGGAACATTGGTCTCCATATATTCATTGACAACTATCCCACTACGAACCTCAACCGCAGTATTAGCAAGAAATGTGGTGTTCAGCGTGATCCCAAGGCCAACACCAATAACATCTGCCTGGACCTCTCGTCCTCTCTTTGTCTTGACATAACCTGGAACACCATTTTGGGGTATGACCGATTCGATTTCGTCTCCATGTATGACATTGACCCCAAACTTTTTAGCAATGTTATCAACAACTTCACCACCCTCGGGATCAAGTGCGCTACGCAGCCAGTAAGGGCCTCGCATCAACCAGGTCGTATCAAGCTTACGTACCGCAAATCCATCACACAATTCGTACGAAATAAAACTTCCTCCATAGGCCACAGCCGTACGTGATTCGAGCATACGAGCGATGATAGATTTGGTATCATCCAGTGTCACAAAGTTATAAATATGCCTGGTGCCTTCCGCACCTGGTACCCTTAATGGGTTGGCCCAACCACCTGTTGCGATCAATAATGCATCGTAGGGAAATTTCTGGCCGTTATCGGTAACGACTACACGTTCTTGTGTGTTGACACCGGTTACCATTGTTTCTGTTACCAGAGTGATATTGCGTTGCTCGTGCCATGCAAAGTCGCGTATCATCACCTTCTGCTCAACTATTACTCCCTGGAGAAAACGTGGAAGTGAGACACGATTATAGAGTGGATAGGGTTCATTTGTCAGTAGATGAATGCTACAGTTCGGGTCATTCTTGCGCAAAGTATCGGCGGCAGTCGTTCCTGCAATTCCATTGCCAATTATCACATAACGTCTATCTTGCGTTGTCAAATGAAAGTCTCCTTGTTTGAAATGTGATTTTTATCCTGTTTTGAGGGGATTTTAGCACAGGTTCTGGGATAATGCTATCTTTTAGCCTGTAAGCATATCACAATCCGATTACAAAATCAGTTAAAGGAGAATGCCAACTACGACGATAAACCGACTGACTCCAGAAAGGTGTCACCGGCGTGTAACTGATCTCAACCGGAAGCTGTCAGATCGGTCGCCAGCAAAACGCTCCATTCTATCTCCTCCGACAATTGCTACAACGTTGAAATGGAGCGTTCTGATGACGGCTAACCATCTGTCATCCTAATTGTAAAGCCCGATAGCTGCGACCCAGGCGTCTCTTGCACCGGGTGTCGCGAGCAGAGACAGAACTACACAGTGGTCTAGCGACGAGGAGTGGTTTCGAGCATGGAAACTTCTCCAGTTTCTTTTTCCGCCAACCGTGCCATACGCTTGATACTCACATACTGCCAGATCAGAAACGCTAATGTGATCACAAAAAGAATGATCGCGCCGAATTCGTCACCTAGATCCGCTGCATCTCCTTTCTCCAACAAGAAGAAGGCAATGAGTTTCATGACCAGGGCAGCGGCAGTAAAGAGGATAGGAACAACAGTGCGGGAAAATTTGTTTTTCCCGGTCAGGTACCAGGCGATAGCGCCAATAGCTAGCAGAAGAAGAACTCCTTCATCGAACTTATGTGTCGGCTCGTCTTCTGTAAAGAACTCCGGGAAAAAGGCCAAACCGCTAATAGCGATAATAGCGGTGCCAACCAGGTTATATCCTCTGTTAAGAGCATCGCGAACAGTCATTTGTAAACCTCCTTTTAATGCATTGAGAACGACTCACATATCCTCTCTACTTGAGAAGAGTATAGGTCTTGGAGGTGACAGGAACATGAACATTCCTTTCCAATTTTGTCATCGATTTGTCATCTGGGTATGTCATAATGGAACTAGAAGAGCAAAGACCGATTGTTTGTATCGTTGAAGCTGTGCATGCCTGGTATGTACAGTATGAGGAAGTTTTCCATGCGCATTCTTGTAATTGAAGATAACCATCGTCTCAATAGCTCCCTTACAGCGAACCTTACCCATGAAGGCTATAGTGTCGATAGCGCCTATGATGGGCAGGAGGGACAAGATCTCGCTGAGATGACAGCCTATGACCTCATTATCCTGGACATTTTGCTGCCCGAGAAAGATGGGCTGGAGGTTTGTCGAGACCTGCGCCGGCGTCGGATTCAGACTCCGATTCTGTTGCTGACCGCGCGTGATAGTGTCGATGATCGCGTCCAGGGTCTGGATTACGGCGCCGATGATTACCTGGTGAAGCCGTTTGCCATGCGTGAATTGTTGGCGCGCATGCGCGCCCTGCTACGTCGCCAGCATCCCTATACAAACGGGCAACTGGAGATGGGCAGCCTGGTAGTCGATCCTGTCACACACACAGTCGAGCGAGAAAGACAGCCGATTGAGTTGACGCCGAAAGAGTTTGCGTTGCTTGAATACTTGATGTATCACAGGAACCAGGTGGTCACACGTGAGATGATCGAGCAGCATATCTGGAACTATGACTTTGAATGCGAATCGAATGTGATCGATGTGTACGTCCGCCGACTGAGGCGGAAAATCGATACCCCGTTTGAGGTCAAATTGCTGACCACGGTCCGCGGTGTTGGGTATCGCCTGCAACAGCCACCAGAGCGAGGATGATCTATGAAACGATCGACACAGCATCACTTCCGCGTTACCCTGGCGCATAGCGTACGAACTCGTCTGACCCTCTGGTATCTGGCAGTGATGGCGTTTATCATCGTCATCTTTGGTGGCAGTCTCTATGCCACTCAAACCTTCCTGAATGTCGATGTAGCCGAGAGCAAGCTGGAGACACAATTGTACCAGGATAGCCAACGTTTCGCGGATACCTACAGGCAGGCCCTACTGGATCGCCAGGCGTCCACGGCTCTTCATCTCAACCAGTCCGCCCAGGAGATGGTGCTGCTGCTGCGTCCAGATGGAAGCGTCCTGGACTCGCAGGGCCCTCTGACGGGCAGCCTGATCCAGCAACTCCAGGCCAGGGCTGAACAGAACTCGGAGGTGATTGATCTCGCCATTCCCCAGGATAACTCCCATCACTGGTGGGGCTGGTGGGCTATGAATAGCACCTATCGCGTCCTGATTACACCGGTGCTGAACCAGAACGCGCGCGTCGCTACCCTGCTGGTGGGATTGCAACGCCCGAATTCCATCCCTTTCCTGGCAATCTGGCTCTTTTGGGGTACTGTAGCCTTGCTGGTCGCGGCGATCGGCGGCTTCTGGCTGGCGGGCAAAGCGCTGCGACCTGTGAAAATGATTACCCGCTTGGCCAACGAGATCAACGCGACCGATCTGCGCCGTCGCCTGCATCTGCAGCGCAGGGACGAGTTTGGCGAACTGGCAGCCACCTTTGATCATATGCTGGCGCGCCTGGAAGCCGCCTTCAAACGCCAGGCGCAGTTCACTGCCGACGCCAGCCATGAACTGCGCACGCCGCTCACTATTATCGACCTGGAGCTCAACCGGGCGCTGACGCAGACGAGCTCGATAAATCCGCTCTCTACGCAGCCAGAAGCATACCGGCAGGTGCTGGAACAAATCCAGGCCGAGACTGAGCAGATGACGGCAATGGTAAACAGCCTGCTGCTGCTGGCGCGGGCCGATACAGGACAAATGACGCTGGACCTGCAAGAGGTCGATCTGAGCGATCTCGCCCTGGCCAGCGTGGAACGCCTGCTTCCGCTGGCTCGCCAGAGCCAGATCACCCTGGCGACTGGCGATCTGCCGGAAGTGCTGGTATGCGGCGATCCTCAGTATCTGGGACAGATGCTGACCAATCTGATCGAGAATTGCATAAAATATACCAGCGGCATTGGGAAACGTGTGTATATTGAACTGGTCAATGAACAGAAACGCTGGGGCGTCGTACGCGTGCAGGATGACGGCCCTGGTATCTCCGAGGAGCATCTGCCATCTCTGTTTGAGCGTTTCTATCGTGTGGATAAAGCGCGCTCACGTAGGCAGAAGGAGCCTGTGCAGAACAGCAAGCCAGATCACGGGAAGCCTGGTGGTAGCGGTCTGGGCCTGTCCATTGTGCTGTGGATTGTCCAGGCCCACGGTGGCGAGATACGGGTGGAGAGCAACATTGGAGTCGGCTCACTCTTTGAAGTGCGCCTGCCGCTGCTGAACAAAGCGGGAGGATGAGGCGTTGATGACAAATCGATGACAAAACAGGATGGCAATGTTCATGCTCTTGTCATACTCACGGCATATACTGATTATATGAACTCAAGCAATGAGTTTGCCGAACAAACGTATGAAAATAACAGAAAATAAGAAAGAGAGGATCTAAATGTATTGGGGAATTGGCTTCTGGCCTTTGCTGCCATTAATCTGGATAGGATTGATTCTATTCTTCTGCTGGGGCACGGGCCGATGGTTCGGTTGGAGAGACAGGCGAGGGCCGATCTCTGCGCCTTTTGACGAGCCTTTTGAACCGAACGCGCTGGAGATCCTACGTCGGCGCTATGCGCGCGATGAGATCGATGCCACCACCTTCGATCAGATGCGCGAGCGATTGGAAAGTTCTGGCCGTCCACGCGATTAGGTTCGGGGTTTGCTCCTGTCGCTTTCCCTATTGCTCTGATCCGACCTCGTTAGAGATTGACGATGTCGGGTCAGTTCTTTATAAGACTAAATGCACCAGCATCAGACATTTTTTGAAAAGGCAAAAGGAATACAATTGAATGAATATGAGAAAGGGAATGGCATGACTCTGCCAGGGAATCAGGATTACATCATGAACTGGAGTATGACAGAACGATCTCCTTGCTATGTCTTGAAGGCACAGGATATCGATGGAATCAAGCATGCACTCACTACTGCGCGCACATGGGGTCTATCGGTGATTCCGCATGGCGCAGGGCATAGCTACACGGATGCAGCATTGAATACCAATGGGGTCATCATCGACGTAACGGGCATGCGTCGTATCCTCTCCTGGGATCCTGAGCAAGGGATTATGCAGGTTGAGCCAGGAGTAACCTTGCGCGATATTGTTCGTGTCGCCCTGGCGGATCGATGGTGGCCGCCAGTTACCCCATCCACAGCGGATGCTACTATTGGCGGATGTGTTGCCATGAATGTGAATGGGAAGAATGCCTGGAAATGTGGCTCTTTTGGCGAGCACCTGCTGTCACTTACGGTGCTGCTGGCTACTGGACAAGTGCTTACTCTTTCACCAGAGAGCAATCCTCAGCTTTTCCAGGCTTTTGTGGGGAGTGGCGGTTTATTAGGGATTATCACCTCCATTACGCTACAACTACAGCGTATTCCCTCAGGGACCGTAGATGTTCTTGTACGGTCAGCCGCCTCATTAGGCGAGATCTTTACAATATTCCAGGAAGAGCAGTCGGCAGATTTCCTGGAAGCCTGGGTAGATGGCTTCGCTGCAGGATGCCATTTGGGTCGGGGGATGGTCACCTGTACAAAGTACAGCGACGGGTGTGATAAGGAGTTCCGTGCGATAAATCCTAGGACTACACCATCTCAAACATTCCGCATACCAGATCAGTTCAAGGCAGGAAGTGCTCGATGTGTCGGCAAGATAGGTCGGCCAGCCGTGAAGAGCGGCGTGCGCATCGCAAACAGTATGACGTATTGGGGGAGCAAATGGTGGGATAGGAAGGTGATTCGGCAGAGATCTCTGTTTCACAGTACCTACTACACGCCAGCAGCGTATTCGGGTTATCGCACATCAAGGAAATCATGCGACGATCACAAGAGAACGATTTCATGCCACTCTGGTGCATCATAAAACAGCATCGACAGGATCCTTTCCTCCTTAGCTATCAGGTCGATGGCTTCTCGCTAGAAGTCAATTACCACATTGTCCCCCAGACAGTGCAAAGGCTGCACAAGATGCTGCAGGAGTTGATGGATCGTGTGATTGCAGCAGGTGGAAGATTCTATCTCGCGAAAGACTCTCTTCTCACAAATTCTCTCTATCGCCGAAGTGTTGGGGATGCTGCTGTTGAAGCATTTCTCCATCTCAAGCAGCAGTATGATCCTGAAATGCTTTTCCAATCGAACCTATTTCGTCGTGTGTTCCAGCCATCTCTCCAAGAAATCGAGAGATGTTCCATAGCTTAGAGGGAAGAACAAACATGCAGAAAACTGAAAAAGCCTCGCGCAAAACCTTGCGAACTATTGCTCTTGGAGTTGGTGCTGCGAGCTTTCTGACGATACCACTCGCGCTAGAAGTTCGACTGAAGCAGGCAACACAACCCCTGACAGATGCATGGCAGGATCTGTCTATCGAACCTCGTCGTTCCACGCTGCTCGGCATGAGCTTTCGCTC
>WNGK01009340.1_pt1 | contig 10098 bp, 9 predicted proteins | sample 5400601 | NCBI WGS metagenome assembly WNGK01 (sample SAMN13153376, study PRJNA577476) | soil metagenome | isolation source: 60 cm soil or saprolite under Garry oak tree replicate 1 | place: USA:California | collected 2016-06-15 | reverse complement strand
CCGCGACGTGATGAAATCGTCGTTGTGGGAGGGCACTATGATGCCGTGCTCGGAAGCCCTGGCGCCAACGATAACGCCACAGGCACCGCGGCAGTGTTGGAACTGGCGCGCCTGCTGGCGGGGCAGCAACTGGCACGTACGGTGCGTTTTGTGACCTTTGTGAATGAGGAAGCGCCGTTCTTTCAGACGGACGCCATGGGCAGCTGGGTCTATGCCCGCCGGTCACGCGCCCGCGGTGAGCAGGTTGTGGCGATGCTTGCAATCGAGACCATCGGCTTTTACTCCGATGCGGCGGGCAGTCAGCACTATCCCTTTCCGTTTGGCCTGTTCTATCCTCATACCGGCAATTTTATTGGTTTCGTCGGGAACATCGCCTCGCGAGCGCTCGTGCGTCGCAGCATTGCGGCCTTTCGCCAGCATACCCCCTTCCCTTCCGAAGGTGTCGCCGCCCCCGGCTGGATGACCGGTATCGGCTGGTCAGACCACTGGGCCTTCTGGCAAGAGGGCTACCCTGGAGTGATGGTCACGGACACGGCCCTGTTCCGCTATGCGCCTTACCACAGCCGCGAGGACACGCCAGACCAGATCAACTATGAGCGCATGGCACGCGTCGTTGCCGGGCTCGCACGGGTGGTTACCAGCCTGGCTGACGCACCCACACTTTAAGAGCAGATCAGTATTTGGCGAGCAGGGAAAAATCGATCTGTTTACGCGTTAGACTGACATTGTCCACCCGCACCAGCACGCGGTCCCCCAGACGATAGGTTTGGCCCGTCTGCTGCCCTACTAAGCAGAAACGTTCAGGGTAAAAGAGAAAATAATCAGGTAGCCAGCTAATGTGCACCAGACCCTCGACGAAGAGGTCGTCGAGTTCGACGAACAGCCCGAACTGCGTCACACCAGTAATCACACCGTCATACTCCTCGCCCAGCTTATCCAGCATGAATTCGACTTTTTTGAGATTTTCGACCTCACGCTCAGCCTCATCGGCGAGGCGCTCGCTCGTCGAAGTGGATGTAGCAATCTCTGGCAATTCCCGTATCCAGAACTCGCGTCGTGCCGCCGACATGCCACCAGGCGCGGCGCTGTCACGCAGCAGGCGGTGTACGATCAGGTCGGGGTAGCGTCGGATGGGCGAGGTAAAGTGGGTGTAGTGCGTACAGGCGAGGCCGAAGTGGCCAGTGTTGTCAACGGCATAATGCGCCCGCGGCAGTGAGCGTAACAGGAGATGATTGATGAGTGGGGCTTCGGGTGTGCCCTGCGCAGCGTCCAAAAGCGCCTGCACCGCGCCTGGCTGGAGCCGTCCCGTGTCTGGAAGGCTATATCCAAAGGTACGCACAAAGGCCCTGAACTGCGCGAGCTTCTCCGGACTGGGCGGCTCATGTACACGATACAGGGCTGGCACAGCCAGTCTGACAAGGTGTGCTGCCACGGTGCGATTGGCCAGCAGCATGAACTCCTCGATCAGCATGTGGGCGCGAGTGCGCTCCGCCCGTAGGATAGCGTCAACTTTACCCTCGGTGTCGAGCACGATATCAGCCTCGGGGAGATCGAAGTCCAGGCTACCAGCAGCAAGGCGCTGCTGGCGTAAGACGGATGCCAGATGATCCATGCGCTCCAGCACTGCACCAATGGCCGGGTTCCAGCTATCGAGGGCGCGTGGGTTGCCATCGAGATACTCGGCAACCCGGGTATACGTCAGGCGCGCCTGGCTGTGGATGACTGTATCCACAATCTCGTAGCGCACGGTACGTGCGTCTGCCGTGAGTTCGATGAAGACGCTGAGCGTCAGGCGGTCCACTTCGGGCTGCAGGCAACAGATATCGTGTGACAGACGGGCTGGCAGCATTGGGATCACCCGGTCTGGGAAATAGATGCTGGTGCCGCGCTGGGCCGCCTCACGGTCCATGGGACTGCCTTCGTGGACGTAGAAACTCACGTCAGCAATATGCACGCCGAGCCGCACATGCCTATTGGCGAGGAGTTCTAAAGATACGGCATCGTCAAAATCGCGCGCCGTTTCGCCATCAATAGTGAACGTGATCAGGTCGCGCAAGTCGCGCCGGCCGGCGAGATCTTGGAGCGACACCTCTGGCGCCACAGCCTCCGCCGTGGCCTCCACCTCGGGTGGGAAGGCTGTCGACAGGCCATACTTGCGCAGAATGAGCCGCAGTTCCATGTCAGGCGCATCGGCGCTCCCCAGCACCTCGACAATGCGCCCCTGCGGGTGCTCTTGCGTCAAGGCATAGCGTGTAATTTCCGCCGCGGCCATGGCTCCACGTTTCGCCTGCAGACGGTCCTGCGGCGCGATAAAAATATCTGGACAGAGGCGGGCGTCCAGCGGCAGAAGCCAGCAGTGCTTGCCGAGCATCTCCACACGCCCGACGATTTCGTGCTGTCCCCGTTCGAGCACCTGCACTACGCGCCCACTGCGGCGCTCCCCGTACCGCTGCCGGGTCTCCAGTCGCACCAGGACGCGGTCGCCATGCATCACGCCCTGCATGGCAGGGCGTGGCAGGTAGATATCGCCCTCCTGCGCCTCATCTGGGACCACAAAGCCGTACCCCTCAGCATGCCGCCTGACCACCCCGGCCAGTGTGTCCAGCCGTTGCGGTAAGGCGTAGCGCGTGCCATGCAGCAGCACCAGTTTCCCCCTGGCCACCATGGCGCGGATGGCCTCGCGGAACGCTGGGCGCTCCTCAGCCGCCACTGCGAAGTGCTGGATTAATCGCTTCATTGTGTACTGCTGTTGCCCCGTGCTCTGGAATAGCTGGAGCACTTGCAACTCACTCGGAAGACTCATGCCGCTTTGCCTCAATGCATAGTAGGCGTTTTAGCTAACACTCAGTGGGCTAGAGAGGGACCCTGGAAGGTCGGCTGCTGCTCTGCAGCCTCTGCCTGCACCTGTATCATCCGGCCATAGCGCTTAGCCTGGCGCATCACCCCGCCGGCTCGCAGCGCTGTCTTCATGGGCAATCCCGCCGCCTGCAGGGCCTTCGCTATCCAGGAGTTACACGTATTGAACAGACTATAGTCGCCCTCGGCTAGATAAAACATACTGTGCCGATGATTGTGGCCAGGGCCAAGGGGAGTCGTCTGGCCGGTGACATCGCGTTTGTACGTTGCATGGATGAAGCGCACCAATTCCTCCAGACCCCGTCGTGAGAGGGGGATTTCGAGAATATCCGCATAGGGAAAATAGCGCGTCACAGCGGTCGGCAGCCCGATGACGAACAACACGCTTGCTGGTGATTTCAAGGCTGCCTGCAGGAGGATCCCCAGCCCAGCCCGCGGCGTTTGATAAAAATCGCGATCTCCCCAGCCCACTTCCAGATAGAGCGCCTCTGGAAAATCGTCTTTTTCCGGCCAGAGATGCGGGTCAATGTCATCGTACTTGACGACCAGGCCCGTATGCCAGTCATGCCTCACAACGTAAATATACCGTGGTTCTTCCTGTGCCAGCACGGGATATAACGGCGGCCCAGGCGTTGCACAGCCAGCCCCACCGAGCAGGAGGATTACCAGCATCAGGCATTTTAGCGCGGCCAGGAACACGCGCCCCATCCTGGCCCCTCGCAACGCCGCAACGCTCTACCCCTTCCCCAGCAAGAACGAGCGCACGATGGTATACGTCTCGTCCGGCATCTCCTCAGCCAGAAAATGCCCGCACGGCAGCGCTTGGCCGCGCACATCGGTGGCATAGTCGTGCCAGATTTGCAGGACGTCCTGTGTGCGGCCCACATAGCCTTTGGCACTCCATAAGATAAAGAGAGGACAGGTCAGCTTCTTGCCAGCGTTCAGGTCGGCCTCGTCGTAGACCAGGTCAACGCTCGCCCCAGCGCGATAATCCTCACAGGTGGCATGGATCGTCGCGGCGTTGAAACAGCGGATGTATTCTGCCAGAGCCTCGGGGGCATGCGCTTCTGGGGTACGTCCAAACGAATTGTGCAGAAAGCGCTCAGGAACTGCCCCAATGAGTCTTTCGGGTAAGTCATAGGGCTGGATCAGGAAGAACCAGTGATACGTCGATGTCGCCATCTCCTTATTGACGATGCGGAACATCTTATGGGTCGGAATGATGTCCAGCAGGGCGAGCTTCTGCACACGCTGCGGGTGGTCGAGGGTCAGGCGATGTGACACGCGTGCACCGCGGTCGTGACCCACGACGTTAAATGTCTCAAAGCCCAGCTGTTGCATGACTTCGACCTGGTCTTGTGCCATGGCCCGTTTGGAATACGTGAGGTGCTCTGGGTCACCATGCGGTTTGCCACTGTCCCCATAGCCCCGCAGGTCTGCGGCCACCACGGTAAAATCCTGCGCCAGGCGTGGGGCAATCTTGTGCCACATGGCATGGCTCTGCGGGTAGCCGTGCAGCAGCAATAAGCCCGGTCCACTGCCGCCCTTGACGAGGTTGATGGTCGTGCCGCTGGTGGTGATCTGCTGGTGCTCAAAGCCTTCGAACATGCTGTGCCCCCTTTCTGCACTTGACCATGCGTACTGCTGGCAAATATCATGGAGCATACAGCGAGAGTCAAGCGCAAAAAGGGAGAGCCCCACCATGCATGAGACGCGTACCCTGGCTCAGTTCGTCGCACAGATACAGTTCGCGGACCTGCCTTCGAGCCTGATTGACGAATGCAAGATCGCGGTGCTGGACACTTTTGCAGCGGGTTTCGTTGGTGCCCTACAGCCGTGGGCGCAGCGGGTTGTCGAACTCGTGCGGGTCCTCGGGGGAACCCCTGAGGCGTCGGTGATGCACCAGGCGTGGCAGACGGATATATCCCGCGCGGCGCTGGCCAATGGCGCTCTGATTGGGGCCTTCGAGTGTGAGCCGCTGACGGGGTCGCATGCCAGCGGCACGGTGTTCCCAGCCACGCTGGCAGTCTGTGAGCGTGAGCATTGTGACGGCAAAGCGTTCCTGACAGCGCTGGCAGCAGGTTTTGAAGTCTCAGCGCGTATTGCGCGCACGGCGGTCGGGCTGGAGAGCGCGCGTGGCTTCCACAATCCAGGCACGCAGGGACCTTTTGGGGCCGCGGTGGCGGTAGGCAAACTGTACGGCTTTGATCAGGAGACACTCGTCAGTGCCATGGGGCTTGCCGGCTCCTGCAGTGCCGGCCTGCTAGAGTTTGCCTGGAGCGGGGCTGATACCAAACGGTTGCATCTGGGTCGGGCCAGCCAGCTTGGCCTGGAGAGCGCTCTGCTGGCGCGGCTAGGACTCCGTGGCCCGGCCACCGTGCTCGAAGGCCGCTACGGGTATTTTACGCGTTCTCGATGCCGCCGAAGCTAGACAGGCTTGTGGATGGGCTGGGGACTGACTGGAGCATCCAACCGCCCTCGTTAAAATCCTATGCGACGCATGTCACGCATCAAGCTGTGGTCCAGGCGATCCAGGATTTTCAACGCGAGCATCCACTGCAACCGCAGCACATCACGCGGGTGGTTATTCGCGGCGCCCGGCGCATCATGGAAGAGCGGCACACCGTGCGGGCGCCTGAAAGCATCATGGGAGGGCAATACAGTCTGCCATTTACCGCCGCGGTAGCGCTCACGCGCGATCTGTCTAACCCTCTTACCTACAACGATGAGGCTATGCGCGACCCGGTGGTACGCGACCTGGCACAGCGCATCGAATTGGTGCCCCTGGAGGATGCTACGCATGTCGGTCCAGCCTCCCTGCAAGCAGACATACTGCTCGAATACGCTGGTCAGCGCTATACCCTATCGACGCAACCCCATAAAGGGTCACCGCACAACCCCTTTACCTGGGAGGAGGTGTGTGCTAAATTTCGGCGCTTCACGGCCTCTATTATTAGTGCCAGGCAAGCAACCGCCTTCATCGAAGCGGTAGGCAGTCTGGAGCAGGTCACAGATATGGCCACGGTTGCCCAACTCGTCACGCGCATGTAAATCCTAGAGGAACCAGCCATGACCAAAACGCTGATGCTTGCGCTGTGCGAGCGCCTGGAGACGCTCGCGGATGCCGGCACTCTGGTGACGCTGCTAGAAGCAGATATTGAGGGCCACCGTGGTCCGCGCCGGTAAGGAGGGAAGCGATTGCACTATCGTATTACATAATGATACCGTGGAGCCCTCGGTGCACGTCACTTTCAATCAGCATGCTATATGTGCTTACTATTCTAGAAGCGTGCCGATGACAAGATGGGTGACTACGTTGGCGTGGCGTTAGGACCTGCACCAGCCGGTGCGATGAGTGTATGAGAGGGATTACAGCCTTTGTGTAACCTTGCTCACAAGTGCTACCGACTCGGCAAGCCTTCGCGGGGTCTTCGACACAACCTGTAGCAGGTGCTTGTGGTATAGTTCGCCAGAATCCAGTTTTCCTAGATTATACATGCGCTTACATTGTTGTCGGAAATGGACCAAGTAATGTTCTCAATCAGACAATTTTGTTAGTCTATATAGTGTGCATAGCTTCACTTGCCCCCTTACAGGGAAGGCTACAGGCTTTCCTGAGCGCTCTTGATAATTCACGAAGCTTTTTCCTGACAGCAGGTTATGAGAATAGGGAGCGGCGGATATCCAGGTATGGCGTCTTGGCATACATCTTGCTCTCAAATATAGAGGCCTCTCTGTGCCTCATCAGGCGCCACAGTGGCCGGTACAGGGGGTAGAGGTGGGGGAACAGGTGAGAGCAGCGCAGCCGCGGCGACCGAACGAAGGAGCCCTCCACCTTGTCTTGCGGCGTGCGGGGCAGCGCACGGTGCTGCAGGAATGCTACTTTCAGGTGCCGTTGCAAGTGCTGCGGCCGTTATATCTCGACGATGTGGGTACCGCGTACGTGTACCTGGTGAACCCCTGCGGTGGGGTGGTGGGGGGAGATATCTACAGCATGACCGTGGTTGTGGAACCCGGAGCACGCGTATGTCTGACCACACCGTCAGCGACAAAGCTCTATGCCACTCCAGGGATGCCAGCCCGACAACAACTTGATATCACCTTGCACGCTGGTGCGGTACTGGAATATCTGCCCGAGCAAATCATTCCTTTTGCCCAGGCGGCGTTTCAGCAGCAAATGATCGTGCGGCTTGGCCCTGAAGCGTGTGTCTTGGCCATGGAGATTGTAGCCCCAGGACGCCTGGCGCGCGGGGAAGCTTTTGCCTATCACGAGTATGACTCCAGCGTGTGTATGGAAGCTGCGTCAGGCCGGGTGGTGTTGCGCGAACGTACGCGGCTGCGGCCGGGGTGGCAACGCCTCGATGGGCCAGGCCTATTCGAGGGCTATGACTATCTCGGCACGTTCTATGCCTTGGTTGAGGGGAGGACCCTAGCAACGGAACTGGTGGAGCATCTGCATACACTGCTCGCCTGCCGTGCAGGGCTCCTGGGCAGTGCGACCATGCTTGCGCATGGCGGCATAGCCGTACGTGTGTTGGGCGCAGACCACATGACCGTGAGCCAGGCACTGCACGAGGTGTGGGATGTGCTGCGTCGCGCCCTGCTTGGATATCCAGCGGTGGTCTGGCGCAAATAGAGGCAGAGGGAGGGATGCGGAGAGGGGGAGAGGGATGCATCTAACGCCGCGTGAAGTTGACAAGCTCCTCATTTTTGTTGCCGCTGAGGTAGCACGGCGGCGGCGCGGGCGTGGCCTCAAGCTCAATTATCCGGAGGCTATGGCGTTGATCAGCGCAGAGCTATTAGAAGGGGCACGTGATGGCAAGTCCGTAGCCGAGTTGATGCGCTACGGCGGGCAGATTCTCAGCCGGGATGAGGTCATGGAGGGAGTACCAGAGATGCTCGCCGAGGTGCAGATCGAAGCGACATTTCCTGACGGCACTAAGCTGGTGACGGTACACGATCCACTGCGCTAGGGCGGATACAGCGATGATTCCAGGGGAATATATTCTGCGCTCCGAGCCTATTGAGGCGAACGCGGGCCGTGAGACGGTCGAGATTGAAGTGGCCAATCATGCTGATCGTCCCATCCAGGTAGGATCGCATATGCACTTCTTCGAGGTTAACAAAGCCCTGGTGTTTCCGCGTCGCCTGGCGTTTGGTAAGCACCTCAATATTCCGGCTGGGACTGCGGTGCGTTTCGAGCCCGGAGACCGCAAGCGGGTGATGCTGGTGGCGTTTGCCGGCACGGGCGAGGTGTATGGGCTCAATAGTCTGTGCAATGGTCCCCTCACCGAGACGACACGTGAGGCAGCCATGACACGCGCTGTGGAGCAAGGCTTCGGCAACACTGAGGCAACAGGGGGAGCAGCATGAGTTTCCCTATCGCACGGCGCGTCTATGCGCAAATGTATGGTCCGACGGTGGGCGATCGCGTGCGGTTGGCCGACACCGAATTGTTTATCGAGATCGAGCGCGATTTTACGGTCTACGGTGATGAGGTAAAGTTCGGTGGCGGCAAAGTGTTGCGCGATGGTATGGGACAAGCGCCCCACATTGGCGCAGCGCAGGCGCCTGATGTGCTGATCACCAATGCGCTCATTGTCGACCACTGGGGCATCGTGAAGGCCGATATCGGCATTAAGGATGGCATCATTGTGGCGATTGGCAAGGCCGGTAATCCGGCGCTGATGGCCGGCGTGCATCCCCAGCTCATCGTCGGAGCCAGCACGGAAGTAATCGCCGGTGAAGGGCTGATTGTGACGCCAGGCGGGATCGACACCCATATCCACTTCATCTGCCCACAGCAAATTCCTGAGGCGTTGTCTGCTGGGATCACGACCCTGATCGGTGGCGGGACCGGTCCTGCCACTGGCACGAAAGCGACGACTTGTACGCCTGGTCCCTGGAATCTGCATCGCATGTTGCAAGCGGCTGACGAATACCCGATGAACTTAGGATTCCTGGGTAAAGGTAATGGCTCCATGCCACAGCCGCTGCGTGAACAGATCGAGGCGGGGGCCCTGGGGCTGAAGCTGCACGAGGACTGGGGGACAACGCCAGCCGCCATCGACTGTTGCCTGGGGGTAGCCGAAGAATACGATGTGCAGGTGGCGATTCACACCGACACACTGAACGAAGCGGGATTTGTCGAGGACTCGATCGCCGCCTTCCGCGGTCGCACCATCCACACCTACCACACGGAAGGTGCCGGGGGCGGGCATGCCCCCGACATTTTACGCGTGTGCGGTGAGGCCAATGTCCTGCCGTCGTCCACTAATCCTACGCGGCCTTTCACCGTCAACACTTTGGAAGAGCATTTAGATATGCTCATGGTCTGTCATCATCTCGATGCCAGCCTGCCGGAGGATATCGCGTTTGCGGAGTCGCGCATCCGTCCTGAGACCATTGCTGCCGAGGACATTCTGCACGACCTGGGTGCCATTAGCATGATGAGTTCTGATGCGCAGGCCATGGGCAGAATTGGTGAGGTGATTCTGCGTACCTGGCAGACTGCCGACAAAATGAAACGTCAGCGCGGGCGTCTGCCGCAGGAGCAGGGCGACAACGACAATCGGCGCGTGCAGCGCTACATTGCGAAATATGCCATCAATCCTGCTATTGCGCATGGAATTGCCGACTACATTGGTTCTATCGAAGTAGGCAAAATGGCCGATCTGGTGCTCTGGCAACCGGCATTCTTCGGCGTCAAGCCAGAGCTAGTTATTAAGGGCGGCATGATCGCCTACAGCCTCATGGGCGACCCCAATGCCTCCATCCCGACGCCGCAACCGGCTTTCTACCGCCCCATGTTTGGTGCCCTGGGCCGCGCCAAGTATGCGACCTCTTATACCTTTGTGTCACAGGCGGCGCTGGTGCAGAACGTCCCTGAGCAATTGGGCTTGCAGAAACGCGTGGCAGCGGTGCGTGGCTGCCGTGGTCTGGGCAAGACAGCGATGGTGCACAACGCCTATCTGCCACACCTGGAGGTCGCCCCCGAGACGTATGTTGTCAAGGCGGATGGGCAGGTGCTGACCTGTGAGCCAGCGCCAAGTCTGTCGTTGGCGCAGCGCTACTTTTTGTTTTGACTCCCTCCGGGAGAGGGCGCAGAAGGGCATGGGCTGGTGGCCGCTAGAGTACCCAAAGGCCAGGAGTTGTGGCACCTCTTACAGATTACCGACCAGTTCTTCCCGACTGGGGGCTATGCCTTTTCCCACGCCCTTGAGACCTACATTGCCGAAGGTA
>WNGK01016880.1_pt1 | contig 10099 bp, 9 predicted proteins | sample 5400601 | NCBI WGS metagenome assembly WNGK01 (sample SAMN13153376, study PRJNA577476) | soil metagenome | isolation source: 60 cm soil or saprolite under Garry oak tree replicate 1 | place: USA:California | collected 2016-06-15 | reverse complement strand
TGGTCCGCCGCACTTGCGACCACCTGCTGCGCATTCCCATGGCTGGGGGCGTGAGCTCGCTGAACGTTTCAGCCGCTGGAGCCGTGGTGCTGTATGAAGCGTTCCGGCAGCGCCGCGCCGCGTCCCGCATGGCGGCAGACGGACTGCCCAGAGGCGCTTTCCCCGGGGCCTCGGCAGCGTCAAAACCGGCAAAACAGAAAGGTCTGGGTTCATGAAGTTCCGGTTCGCGCCTGCCGCGTTTGCGGCGGCACTCCTGCTCTGCCTCACATCCGCGAAAGCTCAGACTACCTCGCCGCCACAGCCGCTACCCGAACAATCCACGCTCCCCAAGCCACAAAGCCCGACGGACAAGGCGATTTTCTCGCGGTCGATGGATGAGAACGGCGAGACCACAACCCAGGCCGGGCCCGGAAGCATTCCTCAGATGGTCACGGCGCCCATCGCCACAGACAGCGAACGGCAGGCGGTGACGTTCACCGCATTCGATATGGATGTGCATCTCCGGCCCGAAGTGCACCAGATCGCGGTGCGCGCGCAGCTTTCTGTTCGCAACGACGGCAAGACACCGCTGGCCCACATTCCCCTGCAGCTTTCGTCCCAACTCAACTGGGAGCGCGTGCGCGTTGAGGGCAAGGACGTTCCCTTCCAGGTGGCGACGCTCAACGCCGATTCCGACCACACCGGGCAACTGCACGAGGCGGCGGTCCCGCTGGCTCAGCCGCTCGCGCCCGGCGCGATGGCTCAACTCGATGTCACCTACTCGGGGAGCATTACGCCTTCCGCGCAGCGGCTCATTGCGATAGGAACGCCGGAAGACGTGGCGCTCCGCTCCGATTGGGACACGGTCGATACGGAGTTCACCGGGCTGCGGGGATTCGGAAATGTGGTCTGGTATCCGGCGTCCGCGGTTCCCGTCATTCTCGGCGATGGGGCGCGTGTCTTCGAGGAGATTGGCGAACACAAGCTGCGTATGGCGGAGGCGCGATTCCGTCTTCACCTGACGATCGAATTCCCGCACGGCCAGGCGCCCACGGTGGCACTCATCAACGGACACTCCGCCGAATTGCACGTCACGGACTCCGCGGGTCCGGGCGTCGATATCCCCGGCGTGGCCACGGCGCAGCTGGACGAAGCGGCCCTCGGCTTTGAAGCCCCCAGTCTCCTGGTTGCGATTCGCAAAGCGCACACGGGAACGAACGTGACGGCCTGGACGCTGCCGGAAAACGAAGTCGCGGTGCAATCGTGGACGGCTGCGGCTTCGGCGGTAACGCCCTTCCTGCAGGGCTGGCTGGGACAACGCCCGCGAGCGCAACTCACGCTGCTCGATCTTCCCGACCGGCGGGATGCGCCTTTCGAAAGCGGAGCACTGCTGGCCACCAGCCTGCACGAGGCGCCCCAGGAGCAGCTCGAGGGCATCATGGCGCATTCACTCACCCACGCGTGGATGCAATCGCCGCGCGCGTGGCTCAGCGAGGGGGTTGCGCATTTTATGGGCACGCTGTGGGTGGAAAAACAGCAAGGCCGGCAAAAGGCTCTGGGCGCGCTCGAAGCGGGACGCCAGGCGCTTGCGCTGGCGGAACCGGAGAGTCCCGGCGAAAGCGTCGGCCAGCCGCTCGCGGCCGCGATTTCGCCGGCCTATTTTCGTTCCAAGGCAACTTACGTCTTGTGGATGCTCAGAGATGTTGTCGGGGATCCGACTCTCTCCGCGGCTCTGCGCGCCTACGATCCGGCGCGGGATGTGAGCAAGGGCCCGGGCAACGATGCGAATTCGGGTTCGTTTGAAACACTGGTGGAGCAAGCAGGAGCGCGCCGCGACCTGGGATGGTTTTTCGGGGACTGGGTGAATGCCGACAAGGGACTTCCCGATCTCTCGATCGAGAGTGTGTTCCCAACGTCCCAGCCATCGGGCAACTGGCTGGTCGCAGTCAACATCGCGAACTCCGGATATGCATCCGCCGAGGTTCCGGTCACCGTGAGGACCGATGCGACATCGGTGACGCAACGCGTGCGCGTTCCTGCGCGCGGTAAAGTGGTGCAGCGCATTCTCATCCAGGGCAAACCCACCGAGGTTCAGTTGAACGATGGAACTGTGCCTGAGACCGAGGCCAGCGTGCACGTCACGACACTCGGCGAATCGAATCCTTCTTCTGCGCAGCCTTGAGTGCAGCAACATTCAATGTCGGACAAGTGACGGAAGTGCAGCCGGACGAAATGGTAAGTTCGTTTGTGGGCGGTTGACATCGATTGGAAAGCTATTCGATTGCGCGTCAGAAATTCGAAGTTGCGTGGCCGCAATCGATGGCGGGATCTGCCGCTTTGCAATTAGCTATTGAGATTTTCTATACCTAGGAATCCGCCTAGTTCCGAAATGCTCGTCAGCACTCTACGATGGGAAGGATATGATCACATCTTACTGGTTGCGCGAAGACGCAACCGCGAAAAGCACAATACCCTGCCGGTGAGCGAGCGGCAGACTGTCTTTTTTAAATACTTTTTCGACTCTTGCTTTGCTTCTCGGTGCCGAATTGCGCACGTCCCAAAACTCTGGAAAGACTTTTGCGGAACTGAAGTTGTCTTGGCACCATTTCTTGCGGAGAGGCACATGGATGTTCAAAGGCGCATCCTGCTGGTAAGCAGGGACCTGATGGTACTGCAGACGCGAAAACTCATGCTGGGAGCTTATTTCGAGGTGTGTGCGGCCGGGCGCGTACTGGAAGCGAAAGCACTTCTTGCCGAGCATCAATTCGATTTGATCGTTCTTTGCTACACGTTGACCGATGATGATTGCGAGAAAATTCTGAACGGCGCACGGTTGCATTCTCCCAATGCCAAAACCCTCATCCTGACAGTGACGGGCTATGCTGCAAGCCATCTGCCCGTCGATTCCTGTTATCTGCCCGCCGAAGAAGGCCCTTTCCTCCTGGTGAAAAAATCGGCGGAACTGCTGGGCTTCGAATTCAGGAGCAAAGGCCGGATGGTGCGCGCCGCGCAACCGAACATGGTAGCGAACGTGTCCCCTGCGGCTTGAAGCCTGCGGAAAAACTCCGAACATTCAGCGAAAGCGGAGATATTAAAGGCAGCAGGGGCTGAAGCCCGCACTCATTTTGCGGCAGTTGCGGCACGACTGAAGTCGTGCCCTGTTACAAAACGCAAGACGGAACGAGTTCTTCTGCAGCCTCTTAAGTCGTGCAAAGTTAAGCGCGAGACGGGACGAGTTTTTCGGTGGCCAGTGAAGTCTTCTGGATTGCCGGTTCGAGCGATTGCCCATAAGGAGCTTCTCATCATTGATGGGAAGCTTCATAGCATCCATAGCGCGCGGCGTTGTGAGCGCATAATTCTCGAATCGCTTCGAGAAGCGCATCCGGTCCGGACGGGATCTCGAGAATGGTTTCGCAATATTCTGATCGATTCTCGAGTGGGCTGATGGAGAGGATTTGGATATCGGGATGGTAGCGCCGCAGCTTGTCGGTAAGTGCAAGGGCGCGCTCCGGCTCGATCGACCGGCAGATCAGCGCGAGGTCGAACGACCTCGCGCTTGACACCGACAATGCCGTATTGCTGGCGATCGATTGGACCTCGTAACCGTCCTTCTCGAGGAGCAGTTCGCGCGACAAACGCAGCCCGTCATCATCGCAGATGGATAAAATTCGGACAGGATTCCACGTGGCCATTCAATATCTCCTTCTGCTCTTTTCGTATGCGGGACACTCTATTTGACGCAGAGATTTTACCTTCGGAAGCCAGACCGGCGCGGATGGGCGGAGATGAACAGCCTGATCATTCGCCATTGAACAAAGCTTTAACTTTAAGGACTCGCTTACAACGTCAGACTATGCGCATGGAGCGACAAGATGTAACTGGGGAATACCCCAGGGACCCGTACAGGTGCGACCAGCACCGGCGGCATTGGGCCGCGCAGCTCAGTTGACGATTCCACGCGAGATCGCGTAGCGCGTCAGTTCGGCGGTGGTGCGCACGCCCAGTTCGTCCATCAGGCTATTGCGATGAAACTCTACAGTCTTGGGCGAAATGTGCAACGCGGCCGAAATCTCCTTGGTGGTTTTTCCTTCGGCCACCAGTTGCAGAACTTCGCGCTGGCGGGGCGTCAGGGCGCTGCCGAAGAATTCGGATGGATTCCGGCTGGGGTCGAGGGCCGCTCGTTCCGCGGCTTCCGCTCCCACCAAGGGCGTGACATAGTAGTGATTGTGCAGCGCGCGGTGGATGGCCTCGACGAGCTCATGGGACGCCGACTGCTTGGCCACGTACGCCCGGGCCCCTGCGGTGAAGGCGGCATGCACATAGGCGGGATCCAATTGCTGCGTGACGAAAACGATCTTGCAGTTGGGCAGCGCTTTATTCACGCGCCGCGCGGCCTCAATGCCGTTCAGTTCCGGCATTCCGATGTCGAGCACCACGACGTCGGGCCGCAGGCGTTCGGCATCGGCCACCAGCGTGCGGCCGTCTGTGGCGGTTCCCACAACTTCAAATTCTCCGGCCAGTAATCGAGTCAGGCCTTCCAGCATGAGGCCGTGGTCATCCGCGAGAAGCAGGCGTTTAGGCATTGCGCACCAATGGAACTGCCGCGGTGACGGTGGTGCCCTGGCCCAGCGCAGACTCCACCTCGAGCATACCGCCCGCCTGGCGCGCGCGTTCGTGCATGGAGATCATGCCCAGGCCGCGGGGCGGAGTATCGGCCTCCTGGTCGAACCCGAGGCCGAAGTCCATCACCCGCAGCGCGAGTTGATTGTCGCTGCCGCTCAGTACGACCTTTACATGGGTTTTGCCGGCGTGCTTGGAAACGTTGCGCAAAGCTTCCTGCGCAATGCGGTACAGCGCGGTGGCGGATTCAGGAGACCACGTTTCCGGTAAATCCTGACTGGTATAGGTCGCCGGCATGTTCTCTCTTTCGCCGAATTCCTGGACCATTGCGCGCAGCGCGGCAGGCAATCCAAGGTCCTGCAGGATCGCCGGATGCAGGCGGTGCGAGATTTGGCGCACGTCGTTGTTCAGCGATTGGACCTGGGCGCGCGCCGCCTCGATGCGTTCCTGATGGAACTTCTTTTGCGGGCCGCTCACGATCTCATGCAACTGCATCTCGAGCACACTGAGGCGCTGGCTGATGTCGTCGTGCAACTCCCGCGCCACGCGCTGCCGTTCATCCTCCTGTACTGTAAATAGATGCGCCGTCAGCCCGCGAAGCTCTTCCTGGCTGCGGTTCAATTTGCGCGCGGCGATCTCGATCTCATTCTCCAGCGCTTCTTTCTGCTTGGAAATCAGGATTTCCGCGTCGTGGCGCAGGGTGATGTCCTCGAACATCAGGAGCAGCACGCGGTTCCCGTCCGTCGACAAGGGCTGCCCCCGGATAAGCAGGGTTTTCCTTTGTGCCGTGTTGGACTGGTGGGAAAACTCCAGCGGAGCGCCAGCACCCGACTGCAGCAATGAATCCAGTTTTTCGCCCAGGCGGTCGACTCCCCAAAGATGGTTCACCAGGTCGGGCAGTGACCGGCCTTCCAGCTCCTTTGCATGCATCTGCGTCAACTCGCGGAAGGCGGTGTTGACCGTGCGGATGGTGCAGTCCGGGTTCAGAACGACGATCGGAACCGGCACGCTCTCGACCACCGAACCGGCAAAGTCGCGCGCATCCACAAGAGCCTGCTGGCTGCGGCGAAGCTGGTCGATATCCAACAGGACCACGACCAGTCCCTCGATCTTGTGGTCGGCGGTGCGGTACGGGCGCACCCGCAACAGGTGCCAGCGGCCCTCGCGGTCCTGCACCTCGATTTCGCGCGTGCCCAGCGTTTCCAGCACCTCCGTGAGGATCGGTTCGATGTTGTCGATGCTGAGGTGGAGGCGGATCTCGCTGATGGATCGGCCTATATCCGCGGGGCGTACGCTCAGGAGCCGCTGCATGGGCGGCGTGAATTGACGGATGTGCAGATCGCTGGTGAGCATCAGCAGCGGGATATTCACGCTGTTGAGCAGATTGGTAAGGTCATTGCCGGTCTGGGTGAGAACATTATTGCGCTGCTGCAGCTCGTCATTGACGGTTTGCAGTTCTTCGTTCGCGCTTTGCAGCTCTTCCTTGGTGGTCTCGAGTTCTTCGTTGGTGCTCTGCAGTTCTTCGTTGGCGGACTGAATCTCCTCGTTGGCCGAGACCAGCTCCTGGTTGCGGGCGTCGCGTTCCTGCACCAGCGACTGCAAGTGAAAGCGCGTCGACATCAGGTCCTGGCGCAATTGCGCGATGAGGCGGTCCTTTTCATCCACGGTGAGCTGCGGTTGGGCGGCCTGTTCGATCGATTTCGCGGCCGATCCATTCGTCAGGGCGTGAAACAGGATCAGAAAACACCGCGGCCGGGTGGAAGCGCTGGTAATGGGAAGCACGTCGATCTGGATATTCTGTTCGCCACGATCGTCAATGAGAAGGGCGAACTCCGACGCCGGAACGTTTTCGTGAATGGCGCGCTGGACGGCCTTCCTGACCTCGTTGGCGACGCCGTCGCGCAGCACGCGCAGCAGGTTCCAGGTCACCGCACCGGGAGTGATCTCGATGAACTGCGATGTTTGCCCGCGCGATTGCAGGACATTCATGCGCTCATCGATGATGAGTCCCGGGGGTCCGAATCGTGCCAGGACGATGCGGTCGGCGGCGCGCTGCAGTTCCAGCTCAGGCCAGACGGCCGAATCGATCTCGACCACGGGTGGATGGGTGCCGCCGGCGATTTGCGCAATGGCAAGGTTGGGCGGCGGCTCATATTGCAGCGCCAGGCTGGCGCCCGTCTTCATATAAATTTTGTGCTTGCGGTCTACCGTGTTGTAGACGTCGCCGTAATCGCGCAATCCCTCCGACATTCCCAGCAGCATGTAACCGCCCGGCTCGAGCGCGTAGTGGAAGGTCAGCATCACCTGGCGCTGCAGCGCCAGGTTGAAGTAGATCATCACGTTGCGGCAACTCAGGATGTCGATGTGCGAGAAGGGAGGATCGCTGGCGATGTTCTGGCGGGCAAAGATGCAGGTGTCGCGCACGCGCTTGGAGACCTGGTACCCGCGATCCACTTTGACGAAAAACCGGCGCAGCCGCTCGGGCGAAATTTCAGTCACCAGGGTCTCCGGATAGACCGGTTTGCAGGGACTCCCAAAAACCGGGATCGCGGAAAAAGCGGGTAACGTTGATGAGGCAGTCTTCCTGCAACTGCCGCAGCTCATCGTTTCGCGTCTGCAGAAACCGGAAATAGTTGGACAACTGCTCCATGCGCAGGAGGAGCATGCGGCGGGCAATGCGGCGGCGTATGGTTTCCGGCTTGTAGTGGCGAAGATCGAGGCCGGAGAGGGTGCGAAGCAGTTGCAGGATCTTCAGGTAGGACTGCTCATCGTCCGGCGCGATCGAACCTTCCCGCAGGGAACGGACTTCGGGCCGGGTAAACTGCTTGGCGAGCCGTCCCAGTTCCCGCGCGATTTCCGCGGGCGGGATGACGAGGTCCACGTGATCGGAGGCTATGGAACTGCGCGGCATTCCGCTGTGCATCGCCGAGTCAGGGCTTTGCACGATGGCGATTCCGCCTTCTCCCTTGATGGCCTTCAGACCGAGAGCGCCATCGGCATCCGCTCCGGATAGAACCACGCCGATGGCATGATTCTTCTGGTCGGCAGCCAAGGAGCGAAAGAACGTATCGATGGTTCGCGGGATTCGATCATGGAGCGATCGCGGTTCAATGTGAAAGTAACCATCCCGCAACGTCAACGACTGGTTGGGAAGCAAGACATACAGATGATTGCGCAATGGCCGCTGGCCGTCCTCAATGGAGTGGACGGGCATCTGCGTATAGCGTTCCACGATCTCCGAAAGGAAGCTCTTCTGGTCGGGGGCCAGGTGGGTGACCAGGACGAACGCCATTCCGGTAGCAGGATTGAGGTTCTCCAGCACCTCTTTGAATGCCTGCAGTCCGCCGGCCGAGGCGCCAAAACCCACGATCGGGTACATAAGCGCAGGAGATTGCTGCTCTTCAGCCTCAGGGACCACCGAGACTCCAAGGGTCGGAGGCCTGATCGCGGGCCCGGCTTCCGCAGAGCCATCCGGCGCCCATGCATGAGACCCGCCGCCCTGGGAATCACCCGTCAACTCTTCTTGAGGGAACGCTTCATCCGCCCCGGAATCATGGGCTTGGCTGCCCTGTTCGTCTTCGAGTTGGGGAGCGCGGTCGTTCTGATTCTCCTGCGACTTTTTCATCATGTATTCTCATCGCTCGATCAGACATAAGCATATACCCGATAAACGACACCGAACGCCCGGAGTTTCCGGCTATGCTGATGGAGGGAAAGTTGCGTGTCATCCGCTCAGAAGCCTGCATCTTATCCGAGCATGATCAGAGGGACGCCGTGACGAAATCCAATACCGGGCAAATCATGGAAGAATCGCGTCGCATAGGGGTGCAGTTCCTGATTGCCGATCTATCGGTGGCGATGACCTTTCTGGATGTCGCGGATGTCACCAGATCCGAGGAAGTGCGGATGCGAAACCGGGAGCACGCGCGCACGGCATACGCGGCGGTGCAGCGTTTTATGCCAAGGCTCTCTCCTTCTGAAGAGGAGCGGCCGGAATTGGAAGCCAGGCTCGCTTCGCTCAAAACTCGACTGCTCGCCTTGGGTTACGTTCTCGATGGTGCGAGTGGGTGAGAGTTCGCGAAATTAAATAAATTCTTGCTTAAGGTGCCGAAGGGACGTGCAGGCGGTTACTGTTCGCAGGCCGCTTCATCGGCCATGCACGCGCCTCCGCAGCATGGTCCCCCTCCCATGCCACATTGCGGCGGCGCATAGCTGGAGGCATGCGAACTGCTCTTCGTGATGGCGCCGGCGCCGCCGCTGATGAGCCGTCGCACATGTCCGCCGCACTGCGGGCAGGTCTCCAGCGCCTTCTCCGACATTTTCTGCCGCCGCTCGAAATGGCCCTCACATGTGTCGCATTGGTATTCGTAGGCCGGCATAAGACAACTCCTGTATTTCGCTGTGTATTTCCAGTATACGGCGGGTTCGATGCGGCTGGCGAAACAGGGGGCTTGACGAATACCTACAGGAGTGGTAGCAATTACTACATATGTAGGAGATGGCAATTGCCGCCCAAACTATCCAAGCTCGAATTCCAGATCATGGAAGCATTGTGGAACCAGGGGGAGTGCTCCATTCGCGAGATCCAGGAGTCCTTCCCTGCCCGCTTGCGGCCGGCCTACACCACGGTGCAAACGACGGTAAACAGGATGGAAGTCAAGCAGGTGGTACAGCGCGTCAGGAAAGTAGGAAATTTTCACATCTTCGCGCCCGCCATCTCGCGCGAAGCGGCGCAGCGCCGGCTGATCGACGACATGCTGGCCATCTTCGGGGGGCGCAGCCAACCCGTGATGGCGCATCTTATCGAAGCAGGGAAGCTTTCCCTCGATGACGTAAAGGAAGCGGAGCGGCTTCTGCGCAATCTCTCCAAAGACGCAACCAGGGAGAGGAAATGATGACAATCCCCGAAATGTGGCGGGCCGAATGGACTGCCCCTCTCTTCAATCATCTGTGGCAATCGACACTGGCGGTGGCAGCCGCGTGGCTTTTGACGATGGTCCTCAGGCGCAATCCCGCGCGCGTCCGCTATGCCATCTGGATGCTGGCGTCGCTCAAATTCATGGTTCCGTTTGCACTGCTCGCAGCGGTTGGCGAACACTGGGCAAAGCCGAACGCAGGAAAGGCCACGGGATCGGCGCTCTACACCGCAGCCGACCAGATCGGGCAACCGTTCCAGCTATCCTATTCGACGGCTGCGCGCGGGGTCGCTCCCGCACATTCCAGCGATTGGCTCACAGTCTTGCCGGCCGTGTTTGGCGCGATCTGGTTCTGTGGGTTCATGGTCGTGCTGACAAGATGGATGGTGCGCTGGCTGCGCATTTATCAAATTGCCAAGAGTGCCTCGCTGGTCGAAGAAGGTCGCGAGTTCGAGGCAGTGCGCCGCGCAGAAGCGAATGCCGAATTGAAAACGGCAATCCCGCTGCGCTTTTCACCGCATGCGATCGAGCCCGGCGTCTTCGGAGTGGTTCGCCCGGTGCTTCTGTGGCCGATGGGCATCTGC
>WNGK01009336.1_pt1 | contig 10100 bp, 10 predicted proteins | sample 5400601 | NCBI WGS metagenome assembly WNGK01 (sample SAMN13153376, study PRJNA577476) | soil metagenome | isolation source: 60 cm soil or saprolite under Garry oak tree replicate 1 | place: USA:California | collected 2016-06-15 | reverse complement strand
GAGTTGCCGGTAGCCATCAGGACGACGACCGTGGCGATGAGGACGACGCCCACCGCCGCCCCGGCCCACGCCAAGCCCGTCGGGCCGAGCAGCCTGCTCCACCACGGCACACCGGTCCCACCCATTCCCCACGCGCGATTCATGAGCTGTCGGCGAAGCGCCGAGCGGAAGGCGTCGTCCAGCGGAGGGTCCGTCATGCGGCCTTCGTGCAGCAGCTCCGCCACGCGCATCAGGTCCTGGTCCTGCAGGACGTCGTCGAGCTCGGGATCGTGCCGCATGCTCATTCGGCCGGCCTCAGGGTGCCGGCCTCGTCGCGCAGGCGGCTTACCCCGCGGTGGATGAGAAGCTTCACGGCGCCAGGGGTCTTGCCCATGGCGACCGCGATGTCCTCGATCTTCATGTCCTCCTGGAACTTCAGAACCAACGCCGTCTTCTGCTGCGGCGGCAGGGCTTCGACGAGCGCCCAGATCCGGCGAATCTCATCGCGGTGCGCGGCCTGCTCCTCGAGGGGCGGGCCTGCGATCGACAGGTCATGGAAGTCCTCCAGCGGATACGAGGGCCGCATCGTGCGGTAGCGATCCGCGATCGCGTTGACCGCGATCTGGTACAGCCAGGCAGCAAAAGGACGCCCCGTGTCCTGGTATCGGGGCATGGCCTTCAGAGCCTTCATGAAGATCTCCGAAGTGACGTCCTCTGCCGCGGTTTGCTCCCTCACTCTTGAATACACGAACCGGTAAATCTGCTGAAAGTGCAGGTCGTAGAGCGCCCCGAATTGACGGGGGTCCTGCTTGGCGCGTTCGACGAGCTCGCCCTCGTCGTGGCGCGGCAGGTCGCTCACTGGCTCTTCAGCCTGCGCCGGTTCAAACGAGGAGCCCCTCGATGTGGTTACAGGGTTCCGGAGGCATTTAGCCAACGATTATCGGCGCGAGAGTGAGTTCGACTCAGAAAGGCATGGATGTCCACAGCATCTTGTGTGCCCCCTCGGCCGGTCCACAACATTTGCGCCGGCCTGCCGCCGGTATAATCGCCCTGTCCCCAGTGTTCATTGGGAGCCGGCGCCTTTATTGATCGAGCGATACTCTCCGCCTGCGATTCGGGCGGTCTGGGCCGACCAGCACCGGTACGAGCTGTTCCTGCACATCGAGATCCTGGCCTGCGAGGCCTGGGCGCGGCTGGGTCGCATCCCGGAATCGGCGCTGGCCAGGATCCGCAAGGCCGGCTTCGACGAGGCCCGGATCGCCGAGGTGGAGGCCACGGTCGGCCACGACGTCGTTGCCTTCCTGACCGTCGTCAACGAGTCCATCGGCCAGCCCGAAGCCCGCTATGTGCACCTGGGCATGACCAGCCAGGACCTGAACGACAACGCCATGGCGGTCCAGCTCGTGGAATCGTCGCGCCTCATCGCCGGCGACCTCGGCAAGGTTCGAGAGGCGGCGGCCGACCTCGCCGTGCGCCACCGCAAGACCCTGATGGCCGGCAGGACCCACGGCGTGGTCGCCGAGCCGACCACGTTCGGTTTCAAGGTGGCCGGCTGGGTGGCTGAGCTCGACCGCGCGCTCGAGCGGCTGGAGCGAGCCACGAGCGAGATCGCGGTCGGTCGGGTCAGCGGCGCCGTGGGGACGCACGCGACGGTTGACCCGCGGGTCGAGGAATATGTCTGCGCCGCACTCGGCCTGAAGCCGGACCCGATCTCCACTCAGGTCATCGCTCGCGATCGACACGCAGCCTTCATGTCGGCGCTGGCGCTGGCGGCCGGGACCCTGGAGAGGATTGCCCTGGAGATCCGGCACCTGCAGCGCAGCGAGGTCGGGGAGGCGTTCGAGCCCTTCGGCAAAGAGCAGAAGGGAAGCTCGGCGATGCCTCACAAACGCAACCCGGTCATCACCGAGCGCGTGTGCGGTCTGGCGCGGGTCGTGCGTGGTCACCTCGTCACCGCGCTGGAGAACACGGGGCTGTGGCACGAGCGAGATATCAGCCATTCTTCCGCCGAGCGCATCGTCTTTCCCGACGCATGCGCCGCGGTCGATTACATGGCGTTGGAGATGACGAAAGTTCTGACAGGCCTCGAGGTGCGGCCCGCGCGGATGCTGCGCAATCTTCAGTTCGGCGGCGGCGTTGTGTTCTCTCAGCGGGTGCTGCTGGCCCTTGTCGACAGCGACATGTCGCGTGAGGATGCATATCTCGTGGTGCAGAAGGCGGCGATGAAAGCGCTCGAAGACGATGGTCAAGGCTTCCGGGCGCTCCTGGAGAAAGATCCGGAGGTGATGAAGCGGATCGGCGGGCGCCTGGATGAGATCTTCGATCCCTGGGCCGGCCTCGAGCACACCGACCTCGCATACGAACGACTGCAGCTGGGCGTGAAGGCGCGGTGATCGCCGGGCCGGCGGTCACGGAGACCGACCTTCCGCTCGAGCTTTTCGCCCGCGGCAAGGTCCGCGACACGTACGAGCTCGGCAACGACCGCCTGCTCATGGTCGCCACCGACCGCATCTCCGCTTTCGACCGTGTCCTGCCCAATGGCATCCCAGACCGCGGCAAGGTGCTCACGCAGCTCTCGATCTACTGGTTCTCGCAGACGCACTCGTTCCAGGAGAACCACCTGGTCTCGGGGATGGTGCCCGACCTTCCCGCCGCGCTGCGCGACCGCCGCGACGAGCTCGCCGGTCGCTTCATGATCGTGCGGAAGGCCAAACGCATCGACTTCGAGTGCGTCGTGCGCGGCTACCTCGCGGGCAGCGCCTGGAAGGAATACGAGGATTCGCATACGCTGGCCGGGGAGGACATGCCGCCGGGCCTCAGGCAGAGCGAGCGGCTTGCGTACCCGACATTCTCGCCCGCGACGAAGGCGGCGAGCGGCCACGACGAGAACATCACGCTCGCGCAGCTGAAGAAGGAGCTCGGCGAGGAGCTCGCGACCAAGCTTCGCGACGCGAGCCTCGAGCTGTACAAGTTCGCATCCACGCTCGCGGAGCGGCGCGGCCTGATCCTCGCCGACACAAAATTCGAATTCGGGCTGCTCGGCGACGATCTCATTCTGATCGACGAGGCGCTCACGCCCGACAGCTCGCGCTACTGGGAGGCCGCCACCTACCAGGTCGGCGCCTCGCCTGATTCCTATGACAAGCAGTTCGTTCGCGACTGGCTGACGCGCTCCGGGTGGGACAAGGAGTCGGACCCGCCTCCGCTGCCGGACGACATCGTGGCGCAGACACGTGAGCGATACCTCACCGCCTATCACCGCCTCGTCGGCAAGCCTCTGTTTCCACCGAAGGCTCGCAACGAGTGAGGGCGACCGCGCGGGTGATCGTGACGCCGAAGCCGGTCGTCAACGACCCGCAGGGCCTCACCGTCAAGCAGGGACTGGTCACGCTCGGGTTCCGCGAGGTCGACGACGTCCGAGTCGGCAAGTATCTCGAGGTGAGCCTGGAGGCGGAAAACATGCACGAGGCTCGCGAGCGGGTCGAGGCGATGTGCCGGCAGCTGCTCGCCAACCACGTCATCGAAGACTTCCGTTTCGAGGTCGACCGGGAGGATCATCAGCGCCGATGAAATTTGGCGTTGTCGTATTTCCGGGGACCTGGTCGGATCGCGATTGCGGCTGGGTCATAGACCAGGTGCTCGGCGCGCAGCTTCAGTACCTGTGGCACAAGGATGCCGACCTCAAGGGCTGTGACTGTGTCATCCTGCCCGGCGGCTTTGCCTACGGCGACTATCTCCGCACGGGCGCGATCGCGCGATTCGCGCCGGTGATGGAGGTGATCGGGGAGTTCGCCGATCGCGGCGGCCTGGTGTGGGGAATCTGCAACGGCTTCCAGATCCTCTGCGAGGCAGGGCTGCTGCCAGGGGCCTTGATCCGCAACTCATCACTCGAATTTCGCTGCGAATGGACTCACATGATGGTCGAGCGCACGGATCTCGCCTTCACGTCCGCGTGCGTGGAACGTGAGGTGATTCGCGTGCCCATCTCGCACGGTGAGGGCAGCTACTTCGCCGAACCCGCAGCGCTTTCGCGGCTCGAGCAGAGCGGCCAGGTGGTCTTCCGGTACTGCGACGCGGACGGCCGCGTCGTTCCCAGCGCCAACCCGAACGGCTCGCTCCACAACATCGCGGGCATCGTCAACATGCGCGGCAACGTGCTCGGGATGATGCCGCACCCTGAGCGGTGCGCCGAGCCAGAGCTCGGCGGCGATGACGGACTCAAGCTGTTTCGCTCGGTGGCCGGCACCGCGCTGAGGCTGCTGGTCTCTTGAGCCTGGACATGGTCGATTCCCGCCGGCTCAGAGAGGTCGCGCTCGTGCCGGAGGAATACCGTGTGATCGTCGAGAAGCTCCGGCGGGCGCCGAATTCGGTGGAGCTCGGCATGCTCGGGGTCCTGTGGTCGGAGCACTGCTCCTACAAGAGCTCGAAGGCACTGCTTCGCCGCCTCCCCTCCAGCGGGTCCGCCGTGCTGCAGGGCCCGGGCGAGAACGCCGGTGCCGTGGAGATCGGCCAGGGCTGGGCCGCGGTGTTCAAGATCGAGTCCCACAACCATCCTTCGGCGATCGAGCCCTACCAGGGCGCGGCGACCGGGGTCGGCGGCATCATCCGCGATGTCATCGCCATGGGAGCACGGCCCATCGCCCTTCTCGACTCGTTGCGCTTCGGGCCGCTGCCGGGCTCGCGCCACCACTTCGAGGGGGTTGTGGCCGGCATCGGCGGGTACGGCAACTGCATCGGCATTCCCACCGTGGGCGGTGAGGTGTATTTCGACGATTGCTACGCGCAGAACCCGCTGGTCAACGCGATGTGCGTCGGGCTGGTGCGGGTCGACCGGCTGATGCGGGCCCGCGCGGAGGGCACTGGCAACAGCCTCATGCTCGTCGGCGCGGACACGGGCCGCGACGGCATCCACGGCGCCTCGTTCGCGTCGGTCGAGCTCGACGAGTCGAGCGTCGAGCGCCGGCCTGCCGTCCAGGTCGGCAACCCGTTCATGGAGAAGTGCCTGCTCGAGGCGTGTATGGACCTCGCGCACACGGATGCGGTGGTCGCCGTGCAGGACCTGGGCGCGGCGGGGCTGACGTCTTCTGTGGCGGAGTGCGCGGGCCGCGTGCCGGGGGCGGGCGCGCGCATCGACGTTTCGCTGGTCCCGCGGCGCGAGCGCGGCATGACGCCGTATGACGTGATGCTCTCCGAGTCGCAGGAGCGAATGCTGGTGGTGGTGCAGCGCGGTCGCGAAGCCGAGGTCGAGCGGATCTTCAAGACCTGGGACCTGACCTCGGCCGTGATCGGCGACGTCACGGACGACGGCCATCTGACCGTCTTCGACCGGACCGAGGTGGTGGCCCGGCTCCCGATCGACCTGCTCACCGACGGCGCCCCGCTGCGCCGGCTGGCCGCCATGTCGCCGGAGCCGCCCCCTTCGCTCCACCTCGACTCGCTGGCGCCTCTGGTCGACGCCGGCCAGTCGCTGATCCGCCTGCTGGCGAGCCCCAACCTGTGCAGCCGCCGGCCGATCTTCCGCCGGTATGACCACATGGTCGGTGACTCGACAGTGGTCGCGCCGGGCGGCGACGCGGCGCTGCTGCGTATCAAGGGCACGCGCCTGGGGCTGGCCTTGACGACCGACTGCAACGCTCGCTACTGCCACCTCGACCCCAACCTGGGCGCCCAGCATGCCGTCGCCGAGGCCGCCCGCAACATCGTCGCCACCGGCGCGCGCCCGCTGGCGGTCACCGACTGCTTGAACCTCGCCAACCCTGACCGGCCGGAGGTGTACTGGGAGCTCGAGGAGACGATCGCGGGCCTCGCGCACGCATGCCGCGCGCTGGAGGTCCCGATCGTTAGCGGCAACGTGAGCCTGTACAACGACTCCTCGGGCCTCTCGGCAATCCACCCGACACCGGTCGTGGGCATGGTCGGCGTCATCGACGATTACGCGGGCCGCCTCGAGGCGGGCCTGAAGAACGAAGGTGACTTCGTGCTCCTGGTGGGTTCGACCCACAACGACCTTGGCGGCAGCGAGTACCTGAAGGTCGAGCACGGAACGGTGGCCGGACGCCCGCCCGCGCTCGACCTCGCCCGCGAAGCCGCCGTCAACAGGCTCATCCTGGCGGCGGCCAAGAGCCGCCTTCTCCGCTCCGCCCACGATTGCTCCGACGGCGGCATGCTCGTCGCCCTCGCCGAGTCCTGCCTGCTGGGGGGCCTGGGCATACGGTGCCCGGCGCTCCGTCCGGAGGCTCCCCTCCGGCTTGACGCGGCCTTCTTCGGGGAAAGCCCCGGCCGCTTCATCGTGAGCGCCCCGTCCCGCGCGATGCCCGAGCTGCAGACGCTCGCGCGGCGCCACCACGTCGAGATCTCGCTGCTCGGCATGGCGGGCGGCGAGACCCTCGAGTTCGAGGGCCAGCTGCGGCTGTCGCTCGCGGAGATGCGGCAGGCTTGGGAGTCGGGGTTGCTCATCTAAATCATGTGTGGAGTCTTCGGCATCTGCGCGGCAGGCGGGGTCGATGTGGCGAACATCACCTACTTCGGGATGTTCGCGCTGCAGCACCGCGGCCAGGAGTCGGCCGGCATCGCCGTCTCGGACGGCCAATCCGTCCGCGTGCACCGCGGGATGGGATTGGTGGCGCAGGTGTTCTCGCCGCCCGTCGTCAAGGGCATGGGCGAAGGCTCCATCCTCGCACTCGGCCACACCCGCTACTCGACGACCGGCGCCAGCCGTGCCGAGAACGCACACCCGCTTCCGTTTCATCACCCGCAGCTCGGCCCCGGCGCCATCGCGCACAACGGCAACCTGCTGAACGCGGACTCGCTGCGCCGCCAGCTCGAGGAGGAGGGCGCGACGTTCGACTCCGCGCTCGACACCGAGGTGATGGCCCGGCTCATCGAGCACACCCATGGGCGCACGTGGGAAGAGGTGATCCGCAAGACGTTCGCCCGCGTGGTCGGCGCGTACTCGTGCGGGATCATCACGCCCACGCAGCTCATCGCGCTGCGCGACCCATATGGATTCAGGCCGCTGTGCATCGGCTTCATCCCGCTGCCCGGCCAGCCGGCGCACGTCGTGGCTTCGGAAACATGCGCACTGGACACGGTCCACGCCACGTTCGTCCGCGAGGTGCAGCCGGGCGAGATGGTGGTGATGGACGAGCACGGAGTCCACAACCTCACCTTCCAGACCTCGAACAAGCACGCGATGTGCGTTTTCGAGTTCATCTACTTCGCGCGGCCCGACTCCATCCTCAAGAACTGCGAGCTGGAGGAGGCTCGCATCCGCATGGGCAAAGAGCTCGCCAGGGAGGCGCCGGTCGACGCCGACATGGTGATCGCGTTCCCCGACTCGGGCACGCCGGCGGCCATCGGCTACGCGGAGGCGGCGGGCATCCCGTTTCGCGAGGCGCTGATGAAGAGCCGCTACATCAATCGCACCTTCATCCAGCCGGATCAATCGCTGCGCGAGGCTGGCGTCATGCTCAAGCTCAACGCGTTGCCGCGATCGATCAGGGGCAAGCGCGTGATCGCCGTGGACGACTCGATCGTCCGCGGCACGACGTCGCGCCGGATCATCGAGCGCCTGCGTACGGCGGGCGCGAGCGAGATCCACATGCGCATCTCCAGCCCGCCCATGCGCTTCCCATGCTTCATGGGCGTGGACATCGGGTCGACCAAGGAGCTCATCGCGGCCGGCCGCACGGTGGAAGAGGTGCGCGGCCACATCGGGGCCGACAGCCTTGCGTACCTTTCCATCCCAGGCCTGATGCGTGCCATCGGGCGGGGCACCGCCGAGCAGTTCTGCCGCGCCTGCTTCGACGGCTCCTACCCGGTGCCGGTCCCGCAGCAGCTGGAGATGGACAAGATGCAGTTCGAGTCGCCTTCGCCCGCCCTCACCAAGAGCTGATGGCCGGCGAAGGGCTGTCGTACGCCGCCGCCGGCGTCGACATCGAGGCGTACGAGCGGGTTCTGGAACGCGTCAAGCCGCTGATCGCCGCCACCCACGGCGAAGAGGTCGCGCGCGGCGTGGGTCCGTTCGCGGGGCTGTTCTCACTACCCGGCCGCGGGCATCTTGCCGCCAGCGCCGACGGGGTCGGCACCAAGATCAAGGTCGCGATCGCCGCCTCCTCCCATCGCGGCATCGGCATCGACATCGTGAACCACTGCGTCAACGACATTGCAACCTCGGGCGCACGCCCGCTGTTCTTCCTCGACTACTTCGCCACCGGCAAGCTGGACCCCGAAGTCTTCACCGAGGTGATCGAAGGCATCACCGCCGCCTGTCGTGAGGCCGGCTGCGCTCTCCTGGGCGGCGAGACGGCCGAGATGCCGAGCGTTTACGCCCTGGGCGACTACGACCTCGCGGGCTTCATCGTCGGCATGGTCGAGCCCGGCCTGATGCGAGACCCCAAGGAGATCCGCTCCGGGGACCTCTTGATCGGGCTGCCCTCCAGCGGCCTGCACACCAATGGCTATGCGCTGGTGCGCAAGGTGTTCCAGGACGTTCCGCTGAGCCGTGTGTTCCCGGAGGTCGGCAGGCCGTTGGGCGAGGAGCTGCTCGAGCCCCACCGATCGTACCTGCAGGAGCTGGGTTCGATCGCCTGGAAGGGCGCGGCGCACATCACCGGCGGCGGCGTCTTCGGCAACCTGCCGCGCTGCCTCCCCGAGGGCATGGGTGCGCGATTGGGTCGCCGGTCGTGGGAGGAGCCGCCGATCTTCGAAGTGATCCGCAAGCGCGGCCGCATCGCTGACGACGAGATGTTCCGCACCTTCAACATGGGCCTGGGCATGATCCTGGTCGTCGATCGAGACGAAGTTCCGCGAAGCGCCCAGGTGGTGGGCGAGGTCGTTCCGCATACGGGCGGCGAAAGAGTGGTGATCGACTGAGACTTGGTGTGGTCGTTTCCGGCCAGGGCTCCAACCTGCGCAACCTCGTCGAGCGCGGGTTCGACGTCGTGGCCGTCGCCACCAATCGCCCGTCCTGCGGCGGTGCCGCCTTCGCGCGCGAATGCAAGATCCCGCTGGGCGAGCTCTCGGTCAAGCGCTTCTCGTCAGAGGAAGAGCGCGATGTGGCCATGCGCGATTTCCTCAGGTCGCATGGAGTCGAGCTCGTCGTCGACGCCGGCTACGATCGCATCCACACCCGCCCATTCCTGGAGGCGTTTCGAGGCCGCATCGTCAACGTGCATCCTTCCCTGCTGCCTGAATTCGCGGGCGGCATGGATGCGGTCGAGCAGGCGCTGCGCAGCGGCGTGGCGGTGACTGGCGCCACTGCCCACCTGGTCACCGAGCACCTCGATGCGGGACCGGTCCTGGCCCAGGAATCCGTCCCCGTGCTGAACGGCGATAACGTGGAGACTCTGCGACGGCGCATCCACGAGGCGGAGTACCGGATTCTCCCCGCGGCCATCCGATTGCTGGAGGCGAGACTTGCCCAGAGCCCTTCTGTCAGTCAGTGACAAGACCGGGCTGACCGGGTTCGCGCGGGGGCTCCAGCGCCTCGGCTTCGAGCTGTACGCGACCGGCAACACCCTTAGGGCGATCACCCAAGCAGCGATCGATGCGTATCCGGTCACCGAGCTGACCCGCTTCCCGGAGATGATGGACGGCCGCATCAAGACCCTCCACCCGGGCATTCACGCCGGCCTGCTCGCAAGGCGCGACAAACCCGAGCACATGGAGGCGCTGGAGCGCCATGGGCTGAAGACGATCGACCTGGTGTGCTGCAACCTCTACCCGTTCGTGGAAACGGTGAGCCGTTCGGCGGTCGCGTTCGAGGAGGCGGTCGAGCAAATCGACGTCGGCGGCCCGACCATGATCCGCGCCGCGGCGAAGAACCACGAAGCGGTGGTCGTGGTGGTGAGGCCGGAGCGCTACACGGAGGTGCTTGGGGCCCTGCAGGGTGCAGGACCGGACCTGGGTCTGCGCCGCCGGCTGGCCGCTGAGGCCTTCGCGCATACCGCGGCCTATGACTCCTGGATCGCGGCGTACATGCGCGCGTCAGGCGACGCGGATTTCCCCCCCGAGCTTTCGTTTGCGGGCCAGCTCGCGGCGGCGCTCAAGTACGGTGAGAACGAGCACCAGAAGGCTGCGTTCTACCGTTTCGGCCCCGACCCCGGCGGGCTCGGCGGCGC
>WNGK01023833.1_pt1 | contig 10101 bp, 8 predicted proteins | sample 5400601 | NCBI WGS metagenome assembly WNGK01 (sample SAMN13153376, study PRJNA577476) | soil metagenome | isolation source: 60 cm soil or saprolite under Garry oak tree replicate 1 | place: USA:California | collected 2016-06-15 | reverse complement strand
CGTGAAGCGATGGAGGAAACAGAAGCGTCTGGTTGACCGTGTCAGGAATGAAGTTCTCGCCCATGGCTCGAAATTAAAACAGAACCTGCTGCCCGCGCTGTAGGCTCCGTCACGAATCTATGCACGACACACTCCTAGCGAATATCAATTGTCGAGGAATAGGTCTTCAAAAGTGGTTGGCGTGGTCGCCCCGAGAACCATAGGCTGCAGAGCGCGACGGCCTGCGTCCGATTGTGCTGGACGACACTCTGGCGTCAGATACCTTCGCCCATCGAAACGAACTCCGCAAGTCGGTTGAGTTCATCGCGATAGGCTGTGCGATCTGCCTCTTCGGCTGCAAATGGCTCGGGTTCCTGGTCCGGGCGGCCTATGCATGCGGCGAGTTCCTCTACGCGGGCTGAGAGCGCAATGAGCGCGTCAGACAGCGGGTCTTTGATGTCGTGCGGATCGGTGATCAGGACACGCTGTCCGTTGCGATAGACGATGTGAGCCGGCACGCCGACGACCGTGGAGTTGGGAGGCACGTCGGAGAGCACCACGGATCCGGCCCCCACGCGCGAATTTTCTCCGACTGTAATATTGCCCAGTACGTTGGCGTTGTTGCCGATGAAGACGCGGTCGCACAGCGTGGGATGACGCTTGCCGTGGCCTTTGCCGGTGCCACCGAGAGTGACACCCTGGTAGAGGGTGACATCGCTGCCGACAATCGCAGTTTCACCGATAACGACTCCCGCAGCGTGGTCGATGAAGAGTCGCCGGCCCAGTAATGCGCCGGGATGGATGTCGACGCCGGTATAAAAACGGCCCACCTGGGACAAGATTCGAGCGAGCAGTCGCAGCTTTGCGCGCCACAGCCTATGAGACGCGCGGTGAATCCAGACTGCCCATAGTCCCGGATAGCACGTCAAAACCTCAAGCTTTGACCGCGCGGCGGGGTCGCGCTCCAGAACGGAGTTGATGTCTTCGCGAATGCGCTCGAATAAGGCCATTGAGTCGATCCAGTCTTGCGAATTCCTGGGCACTATTCAGGATTCTGAAACGCGAAGGGGACGGGCTGACTCCGTCCCCTTGATTCGGCAGTCGTGGTAGGTGACCTACAGTGTGACGGGCGAAGTGGGCAACGCCAGCACTTCCTGGCGGAGCGAGTCGAAGAGCACGCTGGACAGGTAGCGCTCGCCGAAGCTGGGGATAATCACCACGATCAACTTGCCGGCATTCTCTGGCCGCGCTGCGACCTTAAGCCCTGCCACCACCGCCGCACCGGAAGAGATGCCAACAAAGAGGCCCTCTTCAAGAGGAAGCCTCCGAGCCATGGCGATGGACTCATCGTTGGTTACCTGGATCACTTCATCGATGAGGTGAGTGTCAAGAATGCTGGGCACAAAGCCGGCGCCGATTCCCTGGATCTTGTGCGGTCCAGGCTTGCCGCCTGACAGGACCGGACTGTCAGTCGGTTCAACCGCAATGGCTTTGAACTCCGGCTTGCGGCCCTTGATGTAGGACGCAACCCCAGTCAGCGTTCCGCCAGTTCCCACTCCCGAGATGAGGATGTCTGCTTTGCCATCGGTGTCGTCCCAGATTTCAGGTCCGGTGGTGGAAACGTGGATAGCCGGGTTGGCGGGGTTGTCGAACTGCTGCAGAATGTACCCATTTGGCGTCGAGGCGAGAATCTCGTTGGCCTTGGCGATGGCGCCCTTCATGCCATTTGGGCCCGGTGTCAGAACCACTTCCGCGCCGAAGGCACGGAGCAGTACGCGACGCTCGATGCTCATCGTCTCCGGCATGGTGAGGATGAGCCGGTATCCTTTGACCGCCGCCACAAAGGCGAGCGCGATTCCCGTGTTGCCGCTGGTGGGCTCAATGAGCACGGTCTCGCCCGGTTTGATCTTGCCGGCCTTCTCGGCGGCGTCAATCATCGCCAGGCCGATACGGTCTTTCACGCTGGAAAGCGGGTTCTGGCTTTCAAGCTTGGCCACGACGGTTGCAGGCAGCCCGGCCGCCACACGGTTCAGCCGCACCAAGGGTGTACGGCCAATCAGTTCAGTCACATTCGCGGCTATGCGCGCCATGATCTTCTCCTCTGTCTGGAGAGGTTCCAGACGTTAATTTGATGGGTTGGGAAATGGTGGAGCTGTCAGGCTGGAATATGCGGGCGGAATCAGGGCGCACGCGGGCATCGGAGCTCTCACCAGGCCGGTGCTAGCGACATCGACGCATGTGAACAGATTAGTCCCGGCCAGCCGGATATGGCAAGTGAAAGTCACGGTAAGTTCATGAATCTGCTTGGACGAGCGCTTGCTACCTCACCCAGTGTTGCGCAGCCCGGCGGCAATGCCGCTAATGGTAGCGGCGATGGCGCGGTTGACTTCAGGCGTATCTTCGCCGGCCCGTTTGCGGCGCAGCATGTCGACCTGGATCAGGTGCATCGGATCAACATAGGGATTGCGCAGCTTGATGGAGCGTGCGAGAACCTGGTTGTCTTCGAGCAGTTCGGATTGCTCGGTCACCGCAAGCACTGCGCGCACCGATCGATGGAATTCGGCGACAAACCGATCGAAGATGCGTTCGCGAAGCGCCTCATCCTCGACCAGCGATGAGTAGAGCCGAGCGGTGGCGAGATCGACCTTGCCCAATGCCATTTCGACGTTGCGTAACAGGTCGATGAATAAAGGGAACTCCCGCGCCATGCCCTGCAATAGCTCGAGTGCGCCGGGCTTTTCAAGGTACTGCTCAAGCGCGAAGCCGACTCCAAACCACGCCGGCACCAGAAGGCGCGACTGCGTCCAGCCGAAGACCCAGGGAATGGCGCGCAGGTCGGAGAGGTTGGGCGAGGATGTGCGGCGTGACGGTCGCGAGCCGATCTTGGCCTGCTCCAGCTCACCCACAGGCGTGGATTGTTCGAAATACATTACGACATCGGGATCTTCGAGAATGTGCTTGCGATAGAACTCATGGGAAATGCTCGAAAGCTCATCGAGCGCAGTCTCCCACTCAGGCTTGAGCACGCCGGTGAAGTGGCCCTTGGGATCGCGAGCGTTGGGCCGCGCAAGGGCGTCGACAGAAGCCGCGATCATCAGTTCAAGATTGCGCTCTGCCAACACTTCGTCGGCGTACTTGAAGTTGAGCACTTCGCCTTGCTCAGTGATGCGCAACTGGCCTTCGAAGGCGTTCATGGGTTGCGCGAAGATGGCACGATGGGTGGGGCCGCCACCACGGCCCACGGTGCCGCCACGGCCATGGAACAGGCGCAGCTTTACCCCAGCCTCGCGCGCCACGACGTGCAGGTCGCGATGGGCTCTGAAGATCTCCCAAGTGCTGGTTAACATGCCGCCATCCTTGTTGGAATCTGAGTAGCCCAACATAACTTCCTGCCAGTTATCCCAACTGGCCAGAAGCTTGCGATAATCGGGTCGGTTCCACAGTTCGCGGCAGACGGCCGGGGCCTGGCGCAGATCTTCGATGGACTCGAAGAGCGGCACGGGCATCAATCCCGGATCACGCCCGGAGCCCTCGACTTTGGCGCCGCCGAGGCGCGCCAGCCGCACCACGGTGAGCACATCTTCAACCGATGCCGCGCCGCTGATGACGTAGTGGCGAATGACCTCAGGAGAGCAGCCACTCTTGGCTTCGGCCACCACGCGGAAGGTTTCAAGCACGCTCGCAGTTTCAGCAGAAAGGGTGCCGGCCAGCGATGGGCCGGCAGTATCGGCGATGGCTTCCTGCAAAGCCTCGGCGTGAACTTTCGCGTGCTGACGAATATCGAGGGTATGCAGATGGAGCCCGAAGGTTCGCACCTGCAGAATGAGCGGATCGACCAGCGTACGCGCGATGCGCAAGCCCCGATTTGCAGCCAGAGAGGCGCGCAGGGTTTCAAGGTCGCCAATAAATTCCGAAACCGCGCAATACGCTGGCAGCGCTTGCGTCAGCTCATCGTGGGTCTGATTCAACGTGTAGGGCATGACCGGCAGCGCGGCGCTTTCAGCGCCCGGATGCTCCATGGTGCGGCGCACGCGAGCCTTCACGCAGATGATGAAGCGGCGGTAGTATTCGAATTCATACTGCTCGCCGAAGACTTGCGATTCGGGCGTGTGCACCTGCGCGATATATGAATCAAGGCGCGCCAGCAACTCGGCATTTACGGCGATCTGCTGCGCGCTGGTGGTCAGCAGATCCATGATTTCCTCGAGCTGCCGTTGATAGAACAGCAGCAGGTGTCCGCGCGCGAGTTGAATTGCATCGCGTGTCACCTGGGGTGTCACAAAGGGATTGCCGTCTCGATCCCCGCCGATCCACGATCCGAAGCGCAGTACCTGGGGCAGATTGTGAGGTTCGATCTCCAGTCCGTAAGCGGCGTGCAGCGCTTCGGATATCTCGCGATAGAGGCTCGGCAGCGTCGCAAAGATGGAGACGTCGTAGTAGTCGAGGCCCATCTTGACTTCGTCATACACGGTGGGCCGGTGGGAGCGCACTTCATCGGTTTGCCAGAGGCCTGTGATCTCGGCCAGCACCAGTTCTTCAAGGCGCGCCATGTCTTGCTCGGGGACGGGTATGCGGTCGAGCGCAGCCAGAAACTCGCCGATGCGCCGTCGCTTGAACATTACGGAGCGCCGCGCCACCTCAGTGGGATGCGCTGTGAAAACCGGGACGATCAGCACGCGCTTGAGCCAGCCCAGCGCCTCGTCGGCGGTGATGCCAACGCGGCGCATCTCGCTCAAGGTACCGACCAGTGATCCGCGCTGCCTTCCCGCATCGCCGCTCAATTGCAGCGCGAGTCTACGGCGCTTGCGATGGTTGGTCTCGGCAAGGTTGATGAGCTCAAAGTAGAAGGCGAAGGCGCGGGTGAGCAGAATTGCGCGCTCGACCGGCAGCGAGTGGACAAGTTCGAGCGCGATGGCGGCCTGGCGCGCAGCTTCTTCTTCGCTGCCGCCGGCCTCGGCATCGCGGCGGCGGATGGTGCCTTGGCGCAGCGCTTCAACATGCGCAAACAAATCTTCGCCGGCCTGCTCGCGCAACACCTCGCCCAGCAGCATGCCGAGCGAACGCACGTCGCGCCGCAGGGGCGCGTCTTTCAAGTCGCCAGTTCGTGCTTCCAGCTCCGCCAATCGCTGCGACCAGGTTTCGGGATTCCACAAAAGCGCCATCGTCTTTTGATTATGCATGACAGGCCGGGCAACCAAGGGCTAGGAAAGCGCGGCTTGTTCGTCGAGCTGCATCATCACGTCTTCCCACTCCGAGGTAAGGGCGGCGAGTTGGGTGCGGAGTTCGTCCGCGAGATTCGAGAGGCGCTGGGTTTCTTCGGCGGAGATGTACACGCCCAGTTGCTGCTCGGTGTGGGCGATGGCGGACTCGATGCGAGGTACTTCCTCTTCCAGGAACGCGCAGCGGTCTTCCATCTGCTTCTGCTTGATGGGATTGAGGCGGCGCGGGCGATCTTTCGGCCGATCTGAAAAATTTGTCTCGGATAAGTTTGTCTCAGGGGCTAAAGCCCCATCGGTTTGGCCATTCGGCACGACTGAAGTTGTGCCCTGATACACTGCTACGCTTCGATGGAGCCTGTTTGTAGCCTGTGAAGTTGCGTCCTGACTCGCACCGTTTGCCGACGCGCGCGTTGTCCCGATGCTGTTCGAGGGAGTCGCGGCCTGGGCTTCTTTGCGGCGCAGGTAATCTTCGTAGTTGCCTTCGTAGCTGATGACGGAGCCGCCCTCGACTTCGATTACGCGGGTTGCCAGACGGTCGATGAAGTAGCGGTCATGGGAGACGAATACCACGGTACCGGAGAATGCGGCGATGGCCTCGAGAAGAACGTCTTTGGCGCGCATGTCGAGGTGGTTGGTGGGCTCGTCGAGGAGAAGGAAGTTGGAAGGCGAGACCAGGATGCGCGCCAACGCATAGCGGTTGCGTTCGCCGCCGGAGAGCACGCCCAGAGGCTTGAATACGTCGTCGCCGCTGAAGAGAAAACATCCGAGAAGGGAGCGGAGCTCCGACTCCGGAACTCGTCGAGTACCTTGTACTGATCCTGCGCGAAGTACTCGCTGACCACGTTGTGGCCCATGCGCACCGTGCCGGACGTGGGTGTCTCCACTCCTGTCATCAACTTGATAAGCGTTGATTTGCCCGCGCCGTTGACGCCCACTAACGCCACGCGATCGCCACGCTCGATGGTGAAGCGCACATCGCGCAGCACCTGCTTGGGACCATAGCTTTTTGAGAGGCCCTCCGCCTCAACCACCATGCGGCCCGAGGGCGGCGGCTGGGGAAACTTGAAGTGGATCACCGGCTCGTCATCGGGGATCTCGATGCGCTCGATCTTTTCGAGCTCTTTGATGCGGCTCTGGACCTGTTTGGCCTTGGTGGCCTGGGCGCGGAAGCGATTGATGAAGGACTCTAGATGCTCGATCTGGATGCGCTGGTTGCGGTACGCCGACTCGAGTTGCGTGCGGCGTTCGTCTTTTTGCGACAGGTATTTGGTGTAGTTGCCCTGATAGATATTGAGGCGCTTGTTCCATATCTCCACGGTGCGGTCGATGGTGACATCGAGAAAGTAGCGGTCGTGAGAGATGAGGATGTACCCGAAGGGATAGCTCTTGAGGTAGTCCTCAAGCCAGTTGCGTGTTTCAAGGTCGAGATGATTTGTCGGTTCGTCAAGCAGCAGCAGGTTGGGCTTGGCGAGCAGCAGTTTTGCCAGCGCGATGCGCATCTGCCAGCCGCCGCTGAACTCGTCGGTCTGGCGGCTCCAGTCTCCCTTGCCGAAGCCGAGGCCGGTGAGTACGGCACCCACTTGCGCGTCGAGCGCGTAGCCATCGAGGGCGTGAAAGCGCTCCTGAAGCATGGAGAAGCGTTCGGCGGCGGAATCGTACTCGTTGCTGGCGTGGTCCAGTTCGGTCAACTGCCCTGCAAGCCGCCCGATCTCCTTCTCCATGTCGCGGAGTTCGTCGAAGACGGTGAGACATTCTTCGAAGATGGTGCGGCCAGCGAGGCGGAGGCCCTCCTGCGGCAGGTAGCCGATGCTCATGCCGCGGGTCTGCTGGAGGGAGCCGTAGTCGAGCGATTCGAGGCCGGCGAGCACCCTCATGAGGGTGGATTTGCCGGTGCCGTTGGCTCCGACGAGGGCGGTTTTTTCGCGCGCTCGAATGAGCCAGTTGGCTTCGAGGAACAGTACTCGCGGTCCAAACCGCTTGCCGGCATTTTGCAGAGAGAGCATTCAACTTCAATTTTCGCAGAGACGACAACATGTTGGATGACCGAGATCGTCATTGAGGCGAATAAACCAAGAATTTGCCTCCTCTTGGGGGAGGGGAGGGTACACATTTGTGGATAAAGCCCTTTGATTTGAGTTAGATATCGCTCGATTATCATCCCATAACGTGGAAATTGAGCGTAAATTAAGCGGCCAACGCATACTCGAATGCCTGTTTCGTTTGTCCCCGGAGCTCTTATTATTGTGCGCCGATCCCCGGCTATTTTATGCAAATCAAGTTATTCCGGGTCGATCTTCATCGAGAGAAACCGAGCGGGTATCCCCCTGCATGACGATTGGATTGTCGTTGCCGCGTCTTGATGAAAACAGTTAATTTATGGGGCGGCTGGCGGCGGGAAACGGACGTCCAAACAAGAGTGAGTCTATTATTCCTATTCTCGTTATTCGAGCAAACGGCCACGCCCACGCACCACTCGAGCGTGCTCCCCTGGCTCACGCACCTTGGGATTCCCGGGGTCCTGTTGGCATCGATGGTTGACTCCTCGGTGATTCCGATGCCGGTGCCGGGGACGACCGATCTGCTGGTTCTGTGGCTGGTTTCGTTCCGCGGGAACCCGTGGGTGTTAGCGTGTTGCGCGATTGGGGGCAGTTTGGTGGGCGGCTTCATCACCTGGCGGCTAGGCAAAACGGGGGGCGAAGCGGCGCTGGAGCGGTATGTGCCGGGGCGGTTTCTCGATCGGACGAAGGGCTGGGTACAGCGCCATCCAATTCTCGCGGTCTGTGTGCCGGCGATCTTGCCGCCCCCGGTTCCGCTGTCGCCGTTTCTGCTGGCCTCGGGCGCGCTGGGTATCTCATGGCGGAGTTTCCTGCTGGTGTTTGGGGTGGCGCGGACGTTGCGGTATGGGCTTGTGGCATGGCTGGCCGTGATTTACGGACGCCACGTGATTCGCCTCTGGTCGGGAGCATTGGAGAGGTGGTCGGCCCCGCTGGGCTGGACCTTTGCGGTGATAATGATCGGGGGCCTTGGCTACGGCATCTGGAAACTTCGCCGGAAGAGTGGCAAATCGGCGAGTGGCACCGGTCTCGAACCATCGCGGGCCGATTGAGGTTGTGCGACATCGAGCGAATTTACCTCATTGTTTGAATGGCAGGGCGGCATGCAATCTTCAGAGCCGGCGGAACAAACGTTGTTCGGCCGACGTAAGGAAGGCCATGCAGTCCGCGACTGCCAGCGCAGTGCCGCTTCCAGCGCATTTTCGATCTTTCAACTGCCACATGGAGTATCACGAATCGGACCGAGAGTCTGGAGATAGAGCATGACGGTTACGACGGTTTTGGGTGCCGGTGGACCTATAGGGAATGAACTCGCCAAGATACTGGCGGAAAAGAAGAAGGCCTTCCGGTTGGTGAGTCGAAATCCCAAGCCGGTCGCAGGGGGAGAAGTAGTTGCAGCAGATCTTTCCGATCGCGAACAGACCATTCGGGCGGTTGCGGGATCGAGCGTGGTGCACCTGGTTGCGGGGCTGCAATACGACCTGAAGGTGTGGCAGGACCTGTGGCCAAAGATCATGGCCAACACCATTGAGGCGTGCAAACGCGCGCAGGCAAAGCTGATTTTTTTGACAACGTGTATATGTACGGAAAGGTCGAGGGCCCGATGACGGAGGAGACGCACTATGCGCCTTGTTAGAAGAAGGGCGAGGTGCGCGCAAAGATTGCGACCATGCTGATGAATGAGGTGATGACCGGCGGCGTGACTGCGATGATCGCGCGCTCGGCGGACTTTTATGGGCCCGACACCCAGCATGGTGTACCAAACGTACTGGTGTTGGAGCCAATGGCAAAGAAGTCGACGGCATCGTGGCTGGTGAATGCCGACGTGCCGCATTCATTGACGTTCACGCCGGATGCGGCGCGAGGCGTGGACATGCTTGCGGAGCGGGAAGGGGCATGGAACCAGGTGTGGCATCTGCCCACCGCACCCGATCCCCCGAGCGGAAAAGAGTTTATTGCGATGGCTGCAAGGGAGTTCGGTGTGAAGCCGAAGTACCGGGTATTGAACAGGCCGATGCTACGGATGGCCGGGTGGTTTAACCCCATGGTGCGCGAGTCGTACGAGATGCTTTACCAAAGCGACTCACCTTATCTCTTCGATTCAACGAAGTTCGCGAGGGAGTTTGGGTTCGCAGGCACTCCGTATGCTGACGGAGTGAGAATCGCCGCGAGATCGTACCAGCAAAAGGCCTGACAGAATCCGGTGGAAGACGGAAGGTGCGTTCGCGGTGAGACCGTCCAGTATCCTGATGATTGGACACCCCCTCTCAGGATGGCTCGGCGCCGAGCCGGTGGGCTGCCGCCGCGGTGGTGCTTTGCGGCGTGTGCGCGTTCCTTGAGTTGTACTGCACACAGCCGCTGCTTCCGTTGCTGGCGCACATCTTTCATGCTTCGAAGACGGGCGTGAGCCTGACCGTGTCTGCGGCGACGCTGGGTGTGGCCATTTCGGCTCCGGTGTTTGGCGCGCTGACGGAGCGTCTGCCGCGCAAGCGCGTGATCGTGCTCTCAATGATCGGGGTATCGCTGCCCACGCTGATGGCGGCCACGGCGACTTCGCTGGGACAGCTTATCTTCTGGCGGTTTGTGCAGGGCATCATGCTGCCCGGCATATTTGCAGTAGTGGTGACCTATATAGGAGAAGAGTGGCCGCCCGATCGAGTGGCCCTCATCATGAGTTTTTATGTGAGCGGCACCGCGCTGGGCGGGTTTCTGGGCCGCTTGATCAGCGGATTTCTGGCTGAGGCGTTTACCTGGCGTATCAGCTTTGTCACGTTGGGGACTGTTTCATTAGCCGGAGCCGCAGCGGTAGCCGCGTGGCTGCCGCATGGACATCGCCGGGTGAGGGCGAC
>WNGK01009334.1_pt1 | contig 10101 bp, 8 predicted proteins | sample 5400601 | NCBI WGS metagenome assembly WNGK01 (sample SAMN13153376, study PRJNA577476) | soil metagenome | isolation source: 60 cm soil or saprolite under Garry oak tree replicate 1 | place: USA:California | collected 2016-06-15 | reverse complement strand
CAAACAGTCCAGTGCTTCTTCTATTCCGTGTCACCCTGAGCGCAAGCGAAGGGTCTCTCGCGAACAGCGGCCAGATGCTTCGCTGCGCTCAGCATGACAAAGCTCTATGTGCTTAATATCCAATGCCGGGCACGAAGCGCAAGCCGAGAAGAATAGCGAACATAATGCCGGCCAATATGGCGATAAATCTGAGATCCCGGCGCACATAAGCGTAGTGCTCTGCAGTAATTAACGTTGCGGCAGCCCGTTGTTGAACCTTTTGCGCTGCCAGGCGACGAGAGGCCAGGCGCGCCGCGGCGCTGCCCTTAGCCGGCGTCGCGGCTGCTGTTGTAGTTTCTTTATTCTCGCTCTGCTCGCTGCGTTTGGCCGCGCTTTTCCTGGTTTCTGGCGGCGCGGCAACAGCCGTTACGCTGGCGGCAGCAGGTTCAGCATTACTACTGCTCTCAGACTCCTGCGCAGTCGAGTCTTCACGCACCAGCTCAATGTTTTTCTGTACCTTTGGTTTATTGCGCTGCGCTCCACCTCGTGTGGTCGCGGTCTTCTTTGGCATTCTTCATCGCTCCTTGCCCGGTAATATTTTAGAGAAATTCAGGCCTTTTGGGTCTATGCATACGTCCATTGAGGCTATTATACACGAAGGAATGGTTTCAGTCGAGGGGTCTGGGAAAATTCATTCCATTCTCTCTCCAGATATGCTATAATAGCCCTGGTTCGCAGCGCGTGGCACAGTAAGAGACTAGCCCACAGAATAGGCTAGTCCTTTTTTCTAGATAGCAAAAAAGAAACAGGAGCAGAGTCTTATGTCGAGGATAGTCGTCGCGATGAGCGGCGGCGTGGATAGTTCGGTCGCCGCCGCTCTATTGAAAGAGCAAGGTCACGAGGTTATCGGCATCATGCTGCGCCTCTGGTCAGAACCAGGCGTAATCGAGGATGATGGCGTTGAGCGCGTCGTCCAGAATAAATGCTGCTCCCTGGAATCAGTTGATGACGCGCGTCGCGTCGCGCGTCAGCTCGATATGCCCTTATACCTGATCAACGTTGAGCAGGAATTTAAGGATACCGTGGTTGACATGTTCTACGAGGAGTACGTGGCTGGCCGCACGCCCAACCCCTGCCTGACATGCAACCGCCATATTCGCTTCACGGTCATGCTCAACCGGGCGCTCGCGCTTGATGCCGACGCGCTGGCTACAGGTCATTATGTGCGCGTGGATGATGATCCTATCACGGGCAAACGGAGACTGCGGCGTGGCATCGATGCCGGCAAGGACCAGTCATACGTATTGCATGTGCTCAATCAGCAGCAGCTGGCACGCGCCTGCTTTCCACTCGGCTCCTATACAAAGTCACAGGTTCGCGCGATGGCCGCACAACGCGGCATGCCGGTAGCGACGAAGGCGGAGAGTCAGGAAATATGCTTTGTCGCGCAGAACGATTACCGTGGTTTTATTGATCGCTACGCGGCCAGCGCGGTAGCGGGACGAGAAAGTTCCAGCGCAGCTACAGCCGCGCAGACACTGATTTCACTGCCAAAGCCAGGACCAATCTTTAACCAGGATGGTACATCCCTGGGGCGCCATCGCGGGCTTGCCTTCTATACCATCGGGCAGCGCAAAGGTCTTGGCCTCACATCGAAAGAACCCTTGCACGTACTCAAGATCGATGCCGCTCAAAACGCGCTGATCGTTGGCCCGGCAACAGCGTTGGAGAGAGCGAGCTTTACCGTGGGGAAGATGCACTATGTGAGCGGCGCAATGCCAACCAGTCCATTTGAGGCAAACGTGCGCATACGCTACAAGGCGCCAGAAGAACACGCGCTGGTGATCCCCTTGCAGGGGAATCGTGTGAACGTGACACTTTCTCGCCCACTGCGTTCGATCACACCTGGACAGGCAGCCGTCTTCTACGGCGGCGAGGAGGGCGATGAGGTATTGTGTGGAGGAATTATTGAAGCATGACCGATCAAGCACATATTAGAAACTTCTGTATTATCGCCCACATTGATCATGGCAAGTCGACGCTGGCTGATCGCCTCTTAGAATTTACGGGCACCGTCTCCAAGCGGGAGCTGATAGAACAGACGCTTGACCAGATGGAATTGGAGCGTGAGAAGGGCATTACCATTAAAGCGCAGGCTGTGCGCATGCGCTATACGGCGCTCAATGACGAAGAGTACGAATTGAACCTGATCGATACTCCCGGGCATGTCGACTTCACCTATGAAGTGTCGCGCAGCCTCGCAGCCTGCGAAGGGGCGCTGCTCGTCATCGACTCCACACAGGGCATTGAGGCACAGACGCTGGCGAACCTGTACCTGGCAGTGGAGGCTGATTTGAGCATCATCCCGGTCATCAATAAGATCGACCTGTCCAGCGCCGACCCTGAAAAAGTCAAGCAAGAGGTTGAGGTGGTCATTGGAATCCCCAAAGACGAGTGTATTCTCGCCTCGGCCAAAGAAGGTACCGGCACGCGGGAGATTCTAGAAGCCGTCATCAAGCACATACCGCCCCCAAAGGGCAATCCTGCTGCCCCGCTGCGCGCGCTGGTCTTCGACTCTCATTACGATTCGTATAAGGGAGTCATCGCCTACGTGCGCATCGTCGATGGGCAGCTTCGCGAGGGCGAACGCCTTACCATGATGGCGGCTGGCAGCACGACCGATATTTTAGAAACGGGGTACTTCCAGCCGCGTATGATTCCCGCCGGCCTCTTGACAGCAGGAGAGGTTGGATATATCGCGACTGGGTTCAAACAGGTCAAAGATTGTCGCGTGGGTGACACGGTGACAACCCCCGGCGCGCTCGGCCATATTGAGGCGCTGCCAGGCTACAAACCGGCCAAGCCGATGGTCTTCGCGGGCATCTATCCCGTTGAAGGGAGCGACTACCCGCTCTTGCGAGATGCCCTGGATCGCCTCAACCTCAATGACGCCTCGCTCTTTTACGAACCAGAAACCTCAAACGCGTTAGGGTTTGGCTTTCGCTGCGGCTTTTTGGGCCTGCTACACATGGAAATTATCCAGGAGCGGCTCGAGCGAGAGTATAACCTGGACATACTCGCCACCGCTCCAAGCGTGGAGTATTACGTCACGCCGGCGAACGGACCAATGGTCAAGGTGGACAACCCGTCTGACTTCCCTGCCTCTGGAGATATCGAGACGATCGAAGAACCCTGGATGGATATCTCCATTTTCACGCCGGCGCGCTATATTGGGACGATTATGGACCTGGTAACAACGCGCAGGGGCGCCTTCAAAGAAATGAAGTATATCGAGGCTGAGCGGGTCCTGTTGACCTATAAAATGCCGCTGGCAGAGCTGATCGTTGATTTTTACGACCACCTCAAGTCGCGCACGCAGGGATACGCCTCGCTCGACTACAGCTTTGGCGGCTACCAGGAAGCGGAGCTGGTGAAGTTGGATATTCTTGTCAACGGCTTTCCTGTAGATGCTCTGTCGCTCATTCTCCACCGTGACAAGGCCTATGTCCAGGGGCGAACGCTGGTTGAGAGGCTGCGCAGTCTTATCCCCCGGCAATTATTCGAAGTGCCTATTCAGGCAGCCATTGGCTCGCGTATTATTGCTCGTGAAACAGTGAAGGCGCTGCGCAAAGATGTACTGGCTAAATGTTATGGTGGCGACATTTCGCGCAAGCGCAAATTGCTGGAAAAGCAAAAAGAAGGCAAAAAACGTATGAAGATGGTAGGCAATGTGGAGATTCCGCAGGAGGCATTCATGGCGATTTTATCGCTAGATGAATGAATAGAGCACAGGCAATAAGGCTCCCGTAATACCAGCAGGGACTGGATACTCTTGTTATCCAGTCCCTGTGTGTTTCTTTTCTGCACAACTCCCGTGTCACGTCAACCGAGTTTTATTGCAAAACAGATGGGCAAGATATTCATTGTTATGCCCTTAGCAACATCCCTCTGCGTACCTCTGCCAACCTTCGGCAAAAAATCGCCGCCAAGACCGGCTATTCTGTGCAAACATGAGATAGACGCGGTAAATCAGGTAGTGGTCAGACGCTCAGAGGCTCGGATGCCCGCCTGCACGGGCCCTACTTGTCAATTTGAAATACCATACCTAAGAGGCGCACTGGTTTCTTCATTGGTTTCATGTAATCTCCTTTCGGAATGTACCAATGCAGGGCAGTCGCCCTGTGCCAGGGTTTCTTCGCTTCCCTGGTGTGTTCCTTTTGCCTGGAACATAATCAAGTATATCATGGTGTACCATAAAAGTCAAGCCAATATCACTTCAAAAAGTGAAGTATTGCTTTAATGTTTTGACTTTTTCCCGCTGGCGCTATAGGGTATTTCCTGACGAGATCTCAGGTGAATGCCCTATTTCCCAGAACTTGCGCGCCGCTCTATGATATGATTTAGAATATATACTGGTTTCACATTCATCCCAGAACAAGCGCCCTTGCTGTTCTGTCTCCATAGCAAGGGTCAGAGAGAGACGGAATAGCAGAGAGATATTTTGAGAGGAAATAACATAATGAGAACAAAGCCACTTGGGTTTCTGACGCTGATGCTCGTTGTATTAGCCGTCGGCAGTATTTTATTTGCCGCCTGCACGCGCCCAGGCACAATCGCTTCAGGCAAAGGAAATGGGGAGAACACGCCAACGACAGGTGGCGGAACAACCGTGCATATGGGCCCATCGAATTTTTTAGTATCCACTATTACGATTCCTAAGGGTTCCAAACTTACCCTTGTTGATGATGTCGCAGTTCCCCACATCATTATGAATGGCACCTATGACGCCAATGGAACACCCCTACCCGGTAAGACGCCTGGCGCGCCAGAGGTGAACGCTAATTTTGCAGGCAGCGATACACACGACATCGGGCCATTTACCACAGCCGGGACGTTCCATATTTATTGCACTATCCACGTCAATATGGCTATGTCGATCACAGTCAAGTAACCGAATAGGACTGTTGGTAGCCCCGATTTGGTTTTTTTCCGCGTCTGGTGTAATATAAACGTGTATCCAGGTTCACAGTTGATAGCAACATAGTGTGGTTATGCGCTGTAACCTATTGCCATTGCTTAACGTATTGAGTATTGTTGGTAGTATCAAGTCGTTTCAAATAGAGTGCGTGATCGTTCTTCGTAGTTTACCATGCATATAGATAGTCTCGTCGAAATCGTGATCTCATCCTTTGACAAAAAGAGGTGACAACTATGGCAACTGCAAGTTTGGACGACAATCTCAACCGCGCACTTGAGCTACTCGGAGGCGCTATTGACCCGGAAATCGCAGAGTCGTACACGTCGATCGAAGCCCGTATTTTAGCCCAGGCTTTGGAGAACGTGGAATTGGCCGAACAGCGCCTGCGCGAAATTCAAAAACTGGTGGGTGACTTCGAGGAAGTTACAGAATTTGCAGTGTGACGCGCAAATATTGCAGCATTTTCATTGATTACGCTTAAGTTTTATCGTATGATATGACTATGTATGCATTAATCGCGTTACGTTCGTACCTGTTCAGGTATAGAGTCGCCATGATTGGCGGCTTTTTATTTCTCATAGCAGCCAATGTTGTCGCGCTCATACTACCTTACTTGATTGGCTTAGCGGTGGACAGCCTTCAAAGCGGGACTGACTCAGCGGTGCTGCTGCGCTTTGGCTTGTTGATCATTTTAGTAGGATTAGCGCAGGCGATCCTCAGCTATTTTGGTCGCTTCATTCAAGCGAAAGTATCGCGCAATATTGAGTATGAATTGCGCGCTAACCTCTTTAAACATTTCGAGAAGCTTGAACTTGACTACTTCCAGCACAACAAGATAGGGGATCTTGTTGCGCGCGGCATCAATGACCTCAACGCCGTGCGCGGACTCATTGGTCCTGGCATTAGTAACCTCATGAATACCGCGGTGGCATTTACAGTGACAACCGCGTTAATGCTGACCATTGATGCGCGGCTAACCCTTTATGCAATTTCGGTTTTGCCACTCATCTCGATCGTTTTTATTGTGGTTGCGCGTCGCATCGAAGTTAGTTACAAGTCGGTACAGGATCAATTTGGCGAAGTGTCAGCGCAGGCCCAGGAAAATTTCTCGGGCATCCGCACGATCAAAGCATATATCCAGGAAGAGTATGAATTACAGGCGTTCCGTTCTGCCAGCCAGGAGTATGTGCGACGCAGCATCATTTACGCCAGATTCTATGCCCTACTGTGGCCGGCCATGTTTTTTCTGGCGGGACTGGCTGCCGTCATCCTGCTCTGGCGCGGTGGGTTGGACGTCATTGCAGGACGCATTTCTCTGGGGCAGCTCGTCCAATTTACGGGCTATTTAGCGCAACTTACCTGGCCTATGATAGCTTTCGGTTGGGTTGTTAATCTCTTTCAACAGGGGTCAGCCTCTATGAAGCGTATTAACGAGGTCATGGATCACCAGCCAACCATTGTGGGGCCGGAGGAATCGTTTGACCAAAACGCAGAGCCATTGTTGGATCATATAAAGGGGAAAGTAGAGTTCCGCCATGTTTCCTTTGCTTATGGCGAGCGCGAAGTCTTGCATGATATCAATATCACGGTCAATGTTGGTTCATCGCTGGCTATCGTTGGCCCTACTGGCGCCGGCAAGTCTTCACTGGTTAATCTGCTGCCGCGTATGTTCGATGTCAGCCAGGGAGAAGTGCTGATCGATGACCTTGATGTGCGCAAGATACCGCTAGCGCTTTTACGACGCGAGATCGGATATGTCCCTCAAGAGACGTTCCTGTTTTCGGTGCCCCTGGCTGAGAATATCAGCTTTGGAGTGCAGACTCTCAATACGGAACGCTTGCAAGCGGTTATGCAGAGCGCCCAGCTGACAAAAGACGTTGAAGATTTCCCAGAAGGGGTCACCACGATGATTGGCGAGCGCGGAGTTACCCTCTCTGGCGGGCAGAAACAACGGACATCACTGGCTCGCGCAATCGCCAAAGAACCGGCTATTCTTATTCTCGACGACGCCATGTCAAGCGTTGACACGCACACAGAGGCCGATATTCTCAAGCATTTACAGCGAGTGATGCGGGGACGCACAACCATCATTATCTCCCATCGTTGTTCAACCGTCAAAAATCTTGACCATATCGTAGTGATCGATGAGGGGAGCATCGTCGAAGAAGGCACGCATAACACACTGTTGCAGCTTGGCGGACTGTATGCCGAGATGTATCGCAGGCAATTGATCGGTGAAGAGCTAGAGGATTCAGACAATGGCGACGTTTTTTCAAGAAGATGATATCATCGGTAAAGCCTACGATGCGCGCATTATGCGCCGTCTGTTTACCTATGTGCGCCCATACCTATGGCTATCCCTGCTGGCATTGTTGTTGCTGCTCCTCGTCTCGCTGGTCGACCTTGTTGGACCTGCCTTAACCTATTACGGCATTGACCATTTTATTGCGCCCCAGGTAACGAGCCTGAGCGAGAGCCAGCGCGGCCTGGGCCTACTGCTGGTTGCGTGCGTCTACCTGGTCGTGTTGATGCTGGGCTTCATATTGCGTTATACCCATGTTTTGCTCCTCAGTATCATTGGGCAGCGCATTATGTTCGACATGCGTTCGCAGATGTTCGAGCATTTTCAACGCCTCTCCCTCTCGTATTTCGACCATAATCCGGTGGGACGATTGATGACGCGCCTGACCAATGATGTAGATTCACTGAATGAGATGTTCACATCTGGGGCAATCTCCATTCTTGGGGATGTACTGACGCTCATTGGAGTTACCATCGCGCTGCTGGTAATCAACTGGCAACTGGCGCTGGTTACCTTCGTCGTCATACCGCCCCTTTTGTTGGTTGCCTCCTATTTCCGCGTTGCCATGCGCGATAATTTCCGCGCCATCCGCGTGCGCCTGGCGCGTATCAACGCGTACCTGGCGGAAAATGTCGCGGGCATGAACGTCGTGCAATTGTTCAATCGCGAGCAGCGCAACTTCGAGCAATTTGATGTGCTGAACCGCGACTACCTGCAACAGTCGATCCGCTCACTGCGCTATTTCATATTGTTCAGCTCAATCACAAACTTCTTGAGCGCCGTGGCCATTGCCCTGATTATCTGGTATGGCGGCGGGAGGGTTCTGCTAGGCGCGCTTACCATCGGCGCTTTAGTCGCGTACCTGCAGTACGTCGACCGTTTCTTTCTGCCAGTACGCGACCTCGCGGAGAAGTACAACATTCTCCAATCGGCGATGGCAAGTTCTGAGCGCATCTTCAAAGTACTCGACGAGCCAATCAGCGTACAGGATAGCGCAGAACCGAAGGCATTGGGTTCAGTGCAGGGCGAAATCGAGTTCCGCGATGTCTGGTTTGCCTACAATCCCGGTGACTGGGTACTCAAAGGCATCTCTTTCAAGATTCGTCCCGGTGAACGCGTAGCTTTTGTCGGCGCGACAGGCGCAGGTAAAACTTCGATCATCAGCCTCATGTCGCGCTTCTACGATGTGCAAAAGGGCGCTATCCTGGTCGATGGCATCGATGTGCGCGACGCGCGACAGAAGGAACTGCGTAAACACATTGGCGCGGTGCTCCAGGATCCTTTTATCTTTTCCGGCACCATTGCCAGCAATATTCGCATGCACGAGCAGCAGATCAGCGATGAAACGATGCGCAAAGCGGCGGAATATGTCAATGCATCCCACTTTATTGAAAAGTTGCCCCACACCTACGACGAGGAGGTGCGAGAGCGCGGCGCGGGCCTTTCGGTGGGACAGAAACAATTGCTCGCGTTTGCCAGGGCCGTCGCTTTCAACCCGGAAATCCTGCTGATCCTCGACGAGGCGACATCGAGCGTGGATACGGAGACGGAGGTGTTGATCCAGGACGCTCTGAATAAACTGATGACCAATCGCACCTCCATCGTCATTGCCCATCGCCTCTCAACGATCCGCGATGTTGACCGCATCATCGTCATGCACAAAGGACGCATTGTGGAAGAGGGAAGTCACGAGGAATTGCTTAACCGCCAGGGTGTCTACCGCAAGCTCTACGAGTTTCAGTACGCGCAATAGGAAAAGACGAAGATGGATTTGCCCAACGATCTGCGCAGCGCCCTGGCAACAGAGCTGGCCACCATCCCACAAAAAAGTATGGCGGACGCGGCAGCAAGGCTCTCAATGCGCTACCGCGGCGGCCAACCTCCTGCAAAACGGCCATTCTTGCGTTCGCGCGACGATGTGATTGCCTATGCAGCCTATCGTCTACCGGCAACATACGCCGCGCTATTTGCCGTGCTCAGCGGGGCGCGGAAGAGGCGTCCCGCCTGGCAGCCGCGCTCACTGCTCGACGCCGGCAGCGGTCCGGGAACGACTTTGTGGGCGGCGAGCGAGCTATGGCCCGCGTTAGAGCAGGTCAGTCTGCTTGAACGCGATGCTCACATGATTGCCTTTGGCAAGCAACTGGCTGCCCACGCGCGCTCCGCTGTGGTGCGCCAGGCAAACTGGCAGCAGGTCGACCTGCTGGAGCAATGGGAGAGCGTTCCAATGGATATTGTCACAACGTCCTATGTGCTCGGGGAGTTAAGCGCGTTACATCGCGCGACATTGATCGGTGACATCTCCCCACGGCTAAAGCCGGGGGCTTCCTCTCATCACTGAGAGGCTTTCCTGCTTCGCTGAGGCGTGCCAGATTTGGTTTTCACCGCACCGGGTCTTACAGCCTCTCCACAGGCAGCAACCGCGAGTCCCGCGGCCAAAATGTTCTTTGCGGCATTAATATCGCGGTCATGCACACCCCCACATTCGGGGCATACCCACGAGCGGACATCAAGGGTTAAGGAGTCGAGAATATGTCCACAGTCAGAGCAGCGTTTGGAAGAGGGATACCACTTGTCAATCTTGACGAGCGTGCGTCCATACCAGGATGCTTTGTACTCAAGTTGTCTGACAAACTCAGACCAACCGACGTCACTGATCGCTTTCGCCAAACTGTGGTTTTTGACCATATGCTTGACTTGCAAACTCTCGACGCATACGACTTGGTTTTCGCGTATGATGCGAGTCGAGAGTTTGTGTTGATAGTCTCGTCTGCGATCTGCCATCTTTTTATGGATGCGAGCAACCTTAAGACGAGCTTTTGCACGGTTCTTTGAACCTTTTTTC
>WNGK01009331.1_pt1 | contig 10101 bp, 10 predicted proteins | sample 5400601 | NCBI WGS metagenome assembly WNGK01 (sample SAMN13153376, study PRJNA577476) | soil metagenome | isolation source: 60 cm soil or saprolite under Garry oak tree replicate 1 | place: USA:California | collected 2016-06-15 | reverse complement strand
TTCACCGCCGCCCCTTTCACCATCTCCGCCACCAATTCCTGGCTCGTCCACTTGTTCCCCTCAAAAATTTTCTGCACCCGGCCGGAAGCGTCCACCACCACCGTGCGCAGGTTGTGGTTGAGCGCCCCTTGATCCCGCCAGAACATCTGGCCAAACTGCTCGGAGATGGCGCTGATGCCGATCAGGTCGCCGGTGAGAAAACTCCAATGCCGCGCGTTCGCCCCGAACCGTTGCGAGTAGGGCTTCAGAATGACCGGCGTGTCAAAATCCGGGTCGAACGAAATCGTCAGCAAGTGCCAATTGGTCGGCCCGTTTGGCAGGTTGAGAAGCTTCTCCTGCGCCTCGGCAAAGTTGCTGGACATCCGCGGGCAGAAGTTGGGCAAGGGACAGCGTGTGAAGATGAATGTAATCGCCAGGGCCTGCCCGCTGAATTGCTTGGTGCTCACAGCCTGCCCCAGTTCGTTGGTGAATCGGTATTCCGGCAAAGGATCCCCAACTTGCAAGGGCGCGACGTCGCGCACAAAACGGAATGTGCCGCGCGACGGCAACTCCGTCGGCGCCGGCGGAGCCAGTTTACGGACCTGATCGATCCAGACCTCAGAACTGGTGACGGTCATCCGAAACGACACCGCGTCACCTGCTTTCAAGCCCGTCAGCTCCTTCGGCTCTTTGGCTTCGAAGGGCATGGTCATCGCCGGCATGTAATTGGGGATTTCCTCATGCCGGATGTCCACGGTCTTGCCGTCGGGCTTGAGTTTCTTAATGACGCCTTTGACCTGAAAAACCTGCTGGGTAATGCCCTCAAGGATTATGCCTGTTGCCGCCACGTTGGTTTCTGACGCTCCTTGGCAAGGGGTCGCAGCCAGCGCAGCCAGCGCCGGAAGCAAAAGCAAACGAACCATAAGACCTCAAGTTGCCTCAGCCGTGATGGGTTTGGCAAGCCAGGCAAGTGAATGAATCGGCGTCTCGGAAGCCACCGAAGCGGAGAAACTGCGTGCTAACGGGCCTTGAATCGGCTAAGTCAATGGCGTGCTCGATACCCGCGCAATCCACAATCTGGCTTTGATAGGCTTCATGGGCACAGGAAAATCCTCCGTGGGCCGGCTCGTGGCGGACGTTTTGCATTTTACTTTTCTGGACACCGACAACGTCATCGAGGCCCGGGCGGGCAAGACCATCAGCGAGATTTTCGAGCAGCAGGGCGAAGCCGCCTTTCGGGAGTGGGAGCGGCGGATTACCGAAGAGTTGACCCGGCGAAAAAAAACCGTGATCGCCACTGGAGGCGGTCTGCCGGCCAGCGATGCGAACCTGGCCAGCCTCAAAACCCATTCGCTGGTGGTTTGTCTTTGGGCCGGGCCGGAGAGAATCTGGGAGCGCGTCCGGGGCCTGACCCTCCGGCCATTGTTGAACGGACCCGACCCGCTGGCAAAAATCCGCGACTTGCTCGCAGTTCGCGAGCCCTATTATCGGCAGGCCGACGTGCTGGTGAATACGGAGTTGCGGTCGGTTCGTCAAGTTGCGCAGCAGGTCATTCACCAGTATCACATGGCGCAAGCGGTGCACCGATGAAACAGGCCCTCAAAGCACGCGCGCGGGCGCTTGGGTTTGACGATTGCCGGGTGACCGCGGCGATGCCGCCTGAGTACGCCGCGCAGTTCAAGCAGTGGCTGGCGAAGCGGGAGCATGGTGAAATGGGCTATCTCGAACGCACGGCCGCCAAGCGTGTCGATCCGCAGCAGGTTTTGCCCGGAGCCCGGAGCATCATCACGCTGGCGGTGAGCTATGCCGGGGAGCGTCGAGTGTCGGGTGTTGAGTGCGTCCCGCAAACGCGCCGGGTTGACGGCCGGCCAGGCGCGACACCCAACCCGCAACGGTCTGGGGTTGTGGCTCGCTACGCGCGCTACCGCGATTATCACGAGGTCCTTGGCGAGCGTTTGACGCAGCTTACTCAATTCGTCAATCAACTGGGCGGCGAAGGCGCGCGGTCCCTCTGGTATGTTGATACCGGACCGTTGTTGGAACGCGATTTCGCTCAGCGGGCAGGTTTAGGCTTTATCGGCAAGCACACCAATCTCATTAGCCGCCGCCTTGGCAACTGGATTTTCCTGGCTGAGATAATCACCACGCTCGAGCTTGCACCGGACCAGCCGGAGACAAACCGTTGCGGCACTTGCGCGCGGTGCATTGCAGCTTGCCCGACCGCTGCGATCAAAGCGCCTTTCCAACTTGATGCCCGCCGCTGCATTTCATACCTGACAATCGAGCTCAAAGGCCCGATCCCGGTCGAGTTGCGCCCGGCGATCCACGATCGGATTTACGGATGTGATGATTGTCTGGCGGTGTGTCCGTGGAACCGGTTCGCCCGCGAAGGAGAGCTCATGAAGAGGCACGCGCGCCCCGACCTGGCGATGCCGGAGTTGCTGGAGTTGCTGGCCATGGACGAGACAGGATTCAAGCGCCGTTTCGCCGGCACCCCGATGCTGCGCACCAAACGGCGCGGGCTGCTGCGAAATGTCTGTGTGGCCCTGGGGAACGTGGCAGACGACGACGCCTTGCCTGCTCTGCACAGAGCGGCAAACGACCCGGAGCCGCTTATAGCTGAGCACGCCAGGTGGGCCGTTGAACGGATTGGCTTTCGAACCGAACACGCCTGCGTTAAGGCGGACTGAGAATGATTACTACCGTAATCGGAAGAATTTGCTGGCAGGCCAAGTCGTTGATGACGAAGCACTGCCCGTTCAGGATTGTAATTACATTAGTCACCTCAAGAACAAGGGCTGCGCCACGCGTAGCGAGCTGCGGTCAAGGCATTCAAGCCACTTCGCTGCTTCTCGCCAAGTGGTTGAAGCGGATTACTGGTCTTGGGGGATTTCTTTGAGTTCTTGTTCCGTGAATGGCAAAGCGCGGCTCTTGATTTGCTGGCGGATAGCCAGGACCTGCTGCGGTTTGACTGGGACCGAATTGCTCCCAAAGGCTTTCCGCACATAACAAAGCAGCGCTGCGAGGTTGTTGGCTTTTTCCAGCTCACCCCCCGCCATTTGGTCGCCAATAGGGATCATGGTGAAGCCGGAGTTCAAGACTTGTCCCTTAACTTCGATCGTGCCGGTCAGGCCCTTGGAAACAATGCGGATTAACCGGCCGGCGCCGGGAGCAGTGACCCACTCCGAACCAAGCAACGGGGGGCAGCCGTTGAGCGAATTTCCCATGCCGTTCTCCATGTGGCAGACCGCACAGTTCTGTTTGAACAGCCCCGCTCCTCTTTGGAAAAAGTCGTCCTGCCCAGCCTGGCTGGACCACAGCTCTTGCACCTCCAGAAGGGACGAATAGGGCATGTACACATGGCGACTGAACCAGCCGCGGTGTTGGTCGAAGTAGAGCATGAGCCAATAAAGCGAGATGAACAGCACCACGATTAGCCAAACCGGCGCTGCGGTGAGTTTCATTCGCGGTTCGGAAGCGGTCAATGTCATAAAAGATAATTGGCTTTGCCGTTTCCTAGAGTGGACGGCCAAGTGGGCCGCACTCCGATTACTTCTCGGGCACAGCCATCAAATCACCAGCCGTCCACGGCTGAGTGCGATTGCCGATTTCCGCTTTGACGGCTTTGACCTGTTCAGCAGAAATGGGTGAAGCTTTGTTGCCCCAACTCGAACGAATATAAGTGAGGACCGCGGCCAAATCTTCGTCCGATAGAGCAGCGCCCATGGCGGGCATGGCGAGGTTCCAAGCCTGGCCGCCCACTTGAACCGGGCCGGCCAGTCCAGCCAGCGGAATTCGAGTCATGCGATTGGGACTGCCCAGCACCCACTCGGAACCAACGAACGGTGGCGCCTGGTTCGGCTTGCCCATGCCATCGTTATTATGACAGAGGCCACAGACGGTTTCATAAACCGCTTTGCCTCGCGCCAGATCCGGGCCCTCACGCGGCGGTTGATATCTTTCCACCTCCGAAATCGTGGCGTAGGGCGTATAAACCTGGGGATTGAACCACCCACCGTGGAGGTCGAAATAGACCATGCCCCAGTAGAACAAAACAAACAGCAGAATGAACGACCAAACTGGCGCCGGCGCGCGACCGGCCTGAGGTCCGCCTCCAGCCGCCGCCGCGCTGGCGCGCTCTGGCGCGCCGCGGGCCGGAGTCAACGCCACGGGTTGCGTCGGCTGAGCATTCATAGCAGGTCAGAAATGCCGGCCGAAATTGAAGATTGAAAATCACTCATTTACGCGCAGGGCTTGTGGAATTGACGGCCCCGAAAGCTTTCGGGGCAGGGAGGTTGGTTGCCGCCGGGGCGTTGGTCTCCGGGACCGCGGGCACGGTCATGGGTGTTTCGAATAACGGGGCGTCAGCCCGCAAACTTATCAGATAAGCTGCAAGCGCTTTGGCTTCCTGCGTCGGAACGATCTCGTAGCCGTTGCCGGGAGCCAATCCGGGTGGCAGATCCAGAGCGTCGGGCGACCTGGCGCGTTCAATTCTGCGCTTCTCGAACAAGAAACGATAAGGCGGCATCGCCGAACCTGTTACTTCCAGTCGCGGAGCGTACAAGTGACGCAAATGCCGGTTGGCATCCGGCTGCCGCAGACCGACGTTGGCCAGGTCCGGCCCGATGCGTTGCGAGCCGAGCATCACCGGGTAATCGAACAGGAAATCCTCCGCCACAGTGCGGCGCTTGCCCCACCCACGCGCCAGGTCAGGGCCGGCAGGCACAATCCAAAGCTCGGCTCTGGAACCGCTCGCCTTCAGCGCTTCATAAACGGTATCGGCTACTTCCCTTCTGGCGCCTTGGAGGACTGTTTGGGGAAGCTTGGCCATCAAGTGCTTTGCGTCGGTGTCCGTCAAACCTGGCTTAACGTTGAGCAGCGCGGCAACCAGCGCCGCCTGGTTCGTCCCTGTCTCGGCCAGCACAACATCGCACAGCGTAGCGGTTTGGCCGACCTGCTGGCTGTGGCAATAGGCGCAGCCGTTGGCGCGATAGACCTCAATACCTCTGCGGGCCAATCCCGGACGGGCCACCGGGTAGGTTACGCCTGCGCCGAGCGTGTTGGTCTGTTGCAAATGCCCTACCTGCATCTGGGGTGTCAGCACCAGCCCGAACCACGAGCTGGCCAGCGCGAAAAAGGCGGCCAGAAAAATCAGCGGGCCGTAGTTCATAGCTTTGCCCCCTCCGACTCAAAGAGGCCTGCTGTGGCCGCAGCATAGGCGGCCGTCGCGCGAGCGCGGGAGAACCGAGCGACTAGTCCGGCCAAATTGGCAAGAAAGCAAATGTGGCCCAGGGCGATCAACACATCACCCAGGGTGCTGACTCGCAGGAAAGGCAGCGTCGCCTTTACGACCTCCGTGAAGGGGATGGTCGCATTTTGCAGCTCGAGTCCCTGGACGATGCCGCCGATGGCCAACGGAACAACCGTGAGCAGGAGTCCCAACAGCGCCAGCCAGAAATGAGCTCGGATGAATTTGGGCGACGGAAACTCAATTCCCACTAGTCGCGGCACGATATAATACATCGCGCCAAACATGACCATGGCAAAGAAGCCATAGGAACCGAGCTGGACTCTGGCAGGGATGAACCAGGTGAAATCGGTCACCTGGCTGTGATGGAGCGGCGCGCCAAGTGCATTCATCAAACCCGCCACCATGAAGGCGATCACGCCAGTGCCGATGAATTGCAGGATGGCAGCGTCGGAGCGTGGAGCGTCAGAGCGTCGGAGCGTCGTACCCACGCTCCCACGCTCCCACGCTCCCACGCTCCCACGCTCCCCCCGCAAGGTGCCGTAGATGTTCAGGGCCACCGTCACGATTGGAATGATAGTCAGGACCGAGGCCACTGTGCTCAGAGCAGGCATCCACGCCGGCAGCGGGGCGCTGTTGGGAATACCGCACCAACTGCCAAACAGGATCAACGTCCAGAAAGCGAACAGCGCCAGGTAACCGCTGTGCAACTCGCGCTCGGTGAGCTTGGGCAGGAAATAAAATACCGTAGCGACGCCGACCAATCCGAGCCAGACTAGCTGGATGTTGTCGGTGTACCACCACGCGATCACAGATTGCGCGACGCCCCGGACCGGGAACATCACGAGCAGCAGTTCCGCAGTCGAATATATCCACGGAAACCAGAACAGCGCGGCTAGAACGAACCACTGGGAAGCGAAAAGCGCTCTCTGCCGCCGCTGATGAAACGTGAGCACGCCGCCGAGGCCAACCATCAGGTAACCCAGGAACAGGACCAGCGCGGCATAACGGGGCATTTCCAGGTTTTCGAAGCCCGCGCTGTCGCCCGCCAGGATTCCCAATACGCCAACCGTCACGCCCGTGTTCCAGAGTATGGCCCCGACAGTAACGAGCCAGCGTTGCGCCAGGGCGGTGCCGCCCAGGCGCGTGAACAACCAGAGCGCTACTCCCAGCCCCGCCTGCAGACAAAACCCGTAGAGGAGCGAGTTATTGCACGCAGGCCGAACGCGCCCGTAAGTCAGCCACGCGCAATCGGCCAGGAAATTGGGTGAATGAAACTTGAGTGAGGCAATCAGGCTGAAAGCTGAGCCGAGCACCAGCCAAACCGCGGCGCTGACAAAGAGCACCAGGAGCGGCAATCGGCAGGACAGGTCGCTGCCAGAGACCGGCCCCGCAATTTTGCCCGTTAATCGTCCCGTTGCCATAATCAAAAGCCCAAAAGCTGAAAAGCTGAAAAGCTAAAAAGCTGAAAGGTTTCAAAGTTCATATATGTCAAGTTTCAGCGTTTCAGCGTTTCAGCGTTTCAGCTTTTTGCCCTTTGGAGAACTACTCAAAAGGACTCGGGGCTGGTTTGGGCGGAGGCGGATAAGCCTTGGCCACGCGCGCGAGCAGATTGGAGCGGGCGGCCGGTGGATTCTTCCATTGACGCTCGACCAGCGCGATGGCGTCCTCGATTCGTAACCGGACGATGCCGTTGGACTGGTCAATCCAGGCCAGGGTATGCAGCGCCTCGGCTTCTGCGGCGCGCAATTCGGCCAGATTCTTGGCCCGCATCGCGGCGCGGTCTTCGCCCAACGGTGGCGGTCGGGTATAACTGAGCATGGCCCAAACCAGCGCGGCCACGATAAGGAAGGAGCCAAGAATGCCGGCCAGGTAAGCCAGCGTGGCCCGTTCGGAATCAGGTTGATGGTTCATCGGCTGCCTCAAGCCACAAGCTGAAAAGCTGAATAGCTAAAAAGCTGAAAGGTTTCAACGTTCATAGGTGTCAGGTTTTTCAGCGTTTCAGCATTTCAGCTTTCAGCGTTCGGTCTGGTGTTCGCCGCCTGAGATTGGCGAGGCCATAGGATGGTAATGGCCCATCGCTTCACTGAGCCTCGGGTCTTTTATCGGATAGGGCGGATGGGCAAGGTAATTCCTCAGGAAGACCTTGGCCAGCAAACCGGCCATGAACGCCCAGCACCCAAGGTCGATCCAGTGCAACACAAATCCGCTCGGATGCAGCACCGGCATGATGTTGAACGAAAGATCCACATAGTGCATCAGCCACGTCCAAAGACAAAGCGGCACCATGTACGGGAAGAGATTCTTCACATCGATCCGCAACAACGCCAGGAACGGAATGAAGAAATGCCCAAAGATGATGACGATGCCAATCCACCACCACGTCCCCCTTTCGCGCAACACGAACCAGAACGCTTCTTCGGGCATGTTGGCGTTCCAGATGATGAAGTATTGAGCGAAATTGACGTAGGCGTGAAACACGGTGAAGGCGAACAAGATTGAGCCGAGGAAATAATATTGGTGCTCGTGCAAGATGTCCGTCAGCACGCCCTGGCGGTCCAAAATCATGGTAATGACGTAAGCCGTGCCCAGGGCCATCCACACGCTACCGGCAAAGTAACAAACGCCGTACATGGTCGAGAACCATTGGTGCTGCAACGCTTTCATCCACATGATCGCCGCCAGCGTCAACGACAACCCGAACGCCCACATACCCCAGAAGGAATGGCCTCGCATCCGGAAGGTCGGCTCGGCCGCGCCGCTCTGGTCTTGTTTGAGCGACCAATAAAGCAGCCGGTTGGAGAGCAGCCACCAGGCGCCGAACAGAAGCACCGTGACCAGGTAAAACATCGGCACAGTGAACAACGGCTGCTTGGATCTGAGCGCATGATCGAGCGCCGGACTCTCATTCATCCATTTATAAATGGTTTTGGCCAAGACTGCGACGGGAATGAAAAGCAAGGCCATCCAGGGGAAGAGCATCGCGGCGATGTGCTCGCAAAACCTGCGAATCGGCACCGACCAGCCGGCATCGAACAGGTGATGAATCATCACCAGGAACAACGACCCCAGGCACAGGCTCAGGAAAAACATGAACGCCAGCAGCCAGGAGTAAGCGAATTGCTCTCGGTTCACAAAAAACCCAAGCAAAGCGAGCAACCCGCCGGCGGCCATCAGAATGGACGGCACGTTGCGCCATTTGGACAAGTTCATATAAAAAGCTGAAAACCTGAAAAGCTGAAAACCTGAACCCCGCCTCTCCCCCGTTCCCCCTCTCCATCGGATGGAGAGGGGGCCAGGGGGGAGAGGCGCATTCCAGCATTTCAGCATTCCAGCCTTCCTGACAGTCGTGGTTTCCCAACTCATAGCTTTTTCAACGTCGCCCGAAATTCCTGCGGCACGTCGTCAATGGTCCCCAGGCGCGCCAGTTGCAGCGCCCGCAGATAGGCAATGACGGCCCAGCGATCCTCGACCGTGACATTGGCCCCATATCCGCCCATCAGGTTGCGGCCATTGGTGACTACGAAAAACAGTTCGCCGTCGGTCATTTCGACGATGCGCTTGTCGTGCAGATTGGCGACTACGGCCATTGCGCCAATCTTCTGAGTGATGCCCTTGCCATCAGCGGTCGCGCCGTGGCAAGGCGAGCAATTGATTTGGAACCGCTGCTGGCCGCGCCTGAGCAACTGGGCTGTGACCGGCAGAGGATTGTTTTCGACAAAATTGGTTGTGCCCGTGATGCGCCCCGTATTCACCGGGGCGTCTTCGTAGGCAAATACCGGCCCATGCACCGTTTGGATTGGCGTGCTGCGGGCGATGGCGCCAGGGACCGGCAATTGCGAGCTGAGGCCGTTGGCAAAAAATGCATTCTCCTTTTGAGGCCGCAGCTTGAGCTGCCACTCCATGTCGGGGAAAATATACAGCGGCGGCTTGCGTGAGTGGCTGCCGCGCTTGCCGAGGATGCCCATCACCGCCAGCACGCAAACTCCGAAAATGACCAGGAAGTAACGCATTATTCTTTGTTTCCGCTTTTCAGCATTTCAGCATTTCAGCATTTCAGCTTTTCACCGTTTGGTCCCTGATTATTCCTCCACCACCTCGAGGTGCGCGCTGCCGGCTTCTTCCAACAGCTTCCGGGTTTGTGTCTCAGAGTATTTGGGGTCGTCACACTCGATCACGATGAAGAACCGGTCGTGGGTCACCAGGGAGAAGCGTTTGTTTTTGAGCAAGGGATGATGCAGCCGCGGCAGGCGGTTCAAGAATAACATGCCGAGCAGCGACCCGAAGGAGCCCAACAGGATGGTCAACTCATAGGACGGCGGAAAGGCCGAGTAGGGGCTGAACATCGGCTTGCCACCCACCACCAGCGGATAATCCACCGCGTTCATGAACCAAATCATCAACATGCCGCAGGTGTAACCCGTCACGCCGCCCAGGAACGCGAACCAGCCGACTTTGGAATTCTTCAAGCCCATCGCCTTGTCCATCCCGTGGACCGGGAACGGAGTGAACACGTCCCATCTGCGGAAGCCGACGTCGCGGATTTTCTCGGCGGCGTGCAGGACGCCGGCAGCAGTGCTGAACTCGGCGATCATGCCGTAGGCCTTGGACGTTCCGTTCATCGTGTCATCCTTTCAGCTTTTCAGCTTTTCAGTTTTTGGCTTGATCACTCATCATCGGGAATTCTCTCCTCCACTTTGGCGCCGCCAAGCGGATGGTGCGGATCGGCTTGGGGCGTGACGCCCTTGACCTCGGAAATCGCAATCAACGGCAGAAACCGCAGGAACAGCAGGAAGCAGGTGAAGAACAAGCCGAAGGTGCCAAGATAGGTGCACACGTCCACCCACGTTGGCCGAAACTGACCCCAACTGGCC
>WNGK01015994.1_pt1 | contig 10102 bp, 13 predicted proteins | sample 5400601 | NCBI WGS metagenome assembly WNGK01 (sample SAMN13153376, study PRJNA577476) | soil metagenome | isolation source: 60 cm soil or saprolite under Garry oak tree replicate 1 | place: USA:California | collected 2016-06-15 | reverse complement strand
TACGCGGGATATAGTCAACAGGCATAGGGCCTCCCTGGCTATGCCGCCAGTTCTTGGATCAGGCGCGGCCAGTCGATTTTCTTTGCCGCCGGCTCGAAGGCCCCGAAACCGCTCTCCTCCGCCTCGCGCGCCGTGTGCGGTACGTCTCCCAGGCCGGTAAAATGCGTCCCAAACCCTGTGTCAAGCTGGAGCATAGGGTGGTTCCTTCTGTGGCTCTTCATAGCTATACGGCTTATTGTGCCACACTCTCCACCCCCGTACCAGCAGAATGGAGTGGCGGATTACCTCAAGAGCTTTGTAACGCTACATCTTCTATGATGAAGATTTCCTCTGTTTTCTGTACATGAGACAGAAAACAAGGGAGAAGGGGTCGAAGGCCCAGGGAGGGGAAAATCGAGAACTCAATGCCCCTGCCCCCATCTAGTTTTGTGTTGGACTCGCGCGCAAATCCCTATACAATCCTCTCGCCACAGATAGACGCCTCAGACGGTGCTTGCGGAGGTATACAATGAACAGCGTCTCTGCGCCGACGGCACCGACCGCGGTGGCATCTGCCTCGTCGTATGCTCACATCACGGCCTTCCAGCATAGCTTCCGCACGAACCTGGCCTACCTCAGCGTGACGTCCATCGAGCCAATCGGGAGGATGAGGGGATGAAGCCGGGACGGAAGGCGCAACGGATCGGGGTTAGCCTACTACTGGTCGTCCTGTGCGTGCTGCTGGTGACTATGCTGCCCGGGCATGAACCACTCTGGGCCCAATCCAAGGGTTTCAATGTGCAGGGCAAGGCGAGCGCCGGGGGTGAGCGTCGTATGGCGCTGGTGATCGGCAACGCCGCCTACGACATGGCGCCGCTGCGCAACCCGGTCAACGACGCTCGGGCGATGGCCGCGACGCTACGTACCCTGGGCTTCGAGGTCACTGCCCTGGAGAATGCGGCTCTGACGGATATGAAGCGGGCCATCGACGACTTCGGGGATAACCTACGCAGCGGCGGCGGTGTAGGGTTGTTCTACTTCTCCGGCCATGGGATACAAATCAATGGGCGCAACTTCATCATCCCGGTAGGGGTACGGGTGCAAGGCGAGCGGGACGTGGAGTACGAGTCTGTGGATGTTGGGCGTGTGCTGGGCAAGATGGAGGACGCCGGCAACCGCATGAACCTGGTGATCCTGGACGCCTGTCGGGACAATCCCTTCGCCCGCAGCTTCCGCTCCGCCGCCTCAGGTCTGGCCACCATGGACGCGGCCAGCGGCACCTTCGTCGCCTATGCGACCGCTCCGGGCCGTACCGCGGATGATGGCACAGGTGCTAATGGCCTGTATACCGAGCAGTTGATACGCTACATGAGGACGCCCGGGCTGAAGGTGGAAGACGTGTTCAAGCGGGTGCGCATCGAGGTGGAAAAATCCAGCGGCAGCAAACAGGTGCCCTGGGAATCCTCCTCACTCAAGGGAGACTTCTATTTCTCAGGATCTCCTGTCGAGGCCGCCCTACCCATTCCCCCATCTTCCCCAACGAAACCAGCCGGGCCGGCCCGCACCATCGATGAAGAAGAAGCGCTCTGGAAGGTGCTCGAGAGTTCGACCAATCCCGCGGACTTCGAGGAGTATCTCTCGGCATTCCCAGCCGGGCGGTTCGTTGTTGCTGCGCGTGTCAAGCTACGCCAACTACGTCGTGAGGAATCACCACGCAGTGCCGCTGTAGCCGTGCGTACGGGTAACTACCGTGTCAAGGGTACCAACCCCAACGGCAGCGCCTACCAGGGCACCCTCACCATCGAACGCTCGGGACCACTGTACCTGGTGCGATGGAAAATCGGCAAAGACACATACGAAGGGCAGGGGACACTGAACGGCAGCACGCTCACCATAGACTGGGGCCAACCTGATCCTGTGATCTACCAAGTGATGAACGATGGTACCCTAGAAGGAACCTGGGCCAAAGGCACGGGGAAAGAGAGCCTCATTCCGGAACAGTAAATCGAGCATGAAAAACGCACGAACGTATCAGAGGGTGCTTTTGGAGGTATCTGATGAACAGTGTATCTACTCCGACAGCGCTGACCGCGTCGGCATCTGCATTATCGTACGAGCACATCGCGGCCTTCCAGCATAGTTTCCGCACGAACCCGGCCTACCGCATAGCCCAGAATGCGATCACCCAGACGAGCGTTGATGATATCGCCCTGAATCGCGACATCGTGACGTCCATCGATCACTCGTTTTCGACGACGCTCGATAACTGGAGCGTGACGCATCAAAAAAGGTCTGGTCGCTGCTGGATGTTTGCCGGGCTCAATTTGTTCCGACCCGGTGCCATGGCCAAGATGAACCTGAAGAACTTTGAATTCAGTCAGAACTATTTACTGTTCTGGGATAAACTCGAAAAGGCCAATTACTTCCTGGAGGCGATCCTCGAAACTGCTGACCGACCGGCGGATGAGCGCACGGTCCACTGGTTGCTTGGCAATCTGCTCAGTGACGGGGGCCAGTGGAACATGTTCGTCAATCTCATCCACAAGTATGGCGTGATCCCGAAGAGCGCCATGCCGGAAACCGAGAGTTCGTCCAACACGGCGCGGATGAATGCCCTCCTGAAGGAGAAACTGCGAGAGGGGGCGCGGACACTACGTGACGCGATCGCTCACGGCGCTACAGTGGACGATGCACGCGAGACGAAACAGGCGTTCCTACAGGTGATCTACCGCATCCTCGCGATCCATCTTGGCACCCCGCCTACAACGGTCGATTGGCAGTGGCTGGACAAGGACCGCGCCTTCCACCGCGACGGCACGCTGACCCCGCAGGAGTTTGCCGCGAAATATATCACGCTGCCGCTCGACGAGTACGTCTGCCTGGTGCACGACCCGCGGGACACCAGCCCATACGGCAGGACGTTTACCGTGGAGTACCTCGGCAATGTCTGGGAAGGGGGGCTGACGCGCTATCTCAACGTGGAGATCGACGTCCTCAAGGACATTGCGAAGCGCACTGTACTCGACGGTGAGCCGGTCTGGTTCGGCTGCGACGTGGGCAAGATGATGCGCCGCGACACGGGGATCTGGGACGCCCAGTTGTTTGATTATGCCAGTGTGTACGACACGGCCTTCACACTGAGTAAGGCGGAGCGCCTCGTGTATCGCCAGACCCAGATGACGCACGCCATGCTCTTTACCGGTGTCGACATTGTCGATGGGACACCGCGGCGCTGGAGAGTCGAGAACTCCTGGGGTGAGGAGAACGGCCAGAAAGGGTTCTACCTCATGAACGACTCGTGGTTCGACGAGTATCTGTTCGAAATCGCCGCGCGCAAGAGCTATCTGCCGGCGGCCCTCCGCGCGGCGCTGGAAGAGGAGCCTATTGTGCTGCCGGCCTGGGATCCGATGGGCTCACTTGCATAATCCCATGTCCCCTCTCCCATCGAGGGGGAGGGAATCCTGCTAGGTCCGTTACTCAGGGATCTCCGGCTTCGCCCCTTCGGGCAAAGCGACTTCAAAGGCGGCTAATATTTGACCGACGAGCAAATAGTGCCCTATCAGGCCCGTGATCTCCAAGGTTTTTTGCATACCAAAGCGATCCCGCACAGCGTTGAACGTCGCATCGCTGATCTTGTGGTTGCGCAGGAGTTCTTGCACGTAGCGCACCAGCATGGCCTCATCGCCAGCGAGGCCTTGTGGGGCTGTGCCACGTGCGATGGCCTGGATGGTGTCTTCGGCGAGACCGGCTTGCCGCGCCAGGCGAGCATGGGCGTAAAACTCGTACTGGCTCTTGATCTCTCGCGCCGTGGCGATGATGATAGTCTCGCGCAGGGCTTCGGGCAGATCCAGGTTGTAACGCACGTAGGTCCCCGTGTGAGCCACCCGCGCCGCCAGGTCAGGACTGTGCAAGAGGACACCATACGGCCCCCTGACACTGCCACGACTGTCGGCAATGGCATCGTAAAACTTCTGGTCTTCAGGCTTCAGTTGGTCTCTGGTCACGTCTAGTAGGCGCGCCATAGGTCGTATCTCCTCAGATATGGGGTCGCAGAACCCCTGTGGCTTGCTAGCGCTTTCGGCGCAGTATACGTCCCTGGGCGCGCTGAGGAAAGAGCTGGCAGGATCTTTACTGTGCTGTATACCACGGTGGCCTTATCATGTATAATACCCTCTCAACGCATAGGCACCCCAGGAGGAGGAACAAGCGATGAGTGAAGAACAGGCAGCCATTCTGCGGCCCGAGACCCTCATTGAGGAGTTCAAGAAGAACGGTGTTACGCATATAATCACCATTCCGGACAGCGAAACCAACTACCTGTACGAATTGATGAAGGAGCAATCCTGGTTAGACGTTATCCCCACGGCCCGCGAAGGCGAAACCTTCGCCATTGCGCTCGGGCTGCTGGTGGGCGGCAATGTGCCAGTCTGCTTGATTCAAAATACCGGCATGATGGAATCCGGCGATTCGATCCGGGGCATGGCGCTGGATTCCGGTTTCCCGCTGGTTATGGTAGTCGGATACCGGGGGTGGACCCGTCATGGGGTGATAACAGACTCGGCGGCCCGCTACACGGAGCCATTCCTGAATGCCTTCCGCATCAACTATTATCTGGTCGAATCGAATGAGGACGGGAAGCGCATTTCCACGGCGTTCGAGGAGGCCCGCGCGACGAAGCGACCGGTGGCCGTGTTGATCGGTGACGAATACCATGGTTTCAACCGCTAGGACTGCATACCGCCATTGCCTTGACAACAGCAAGCGACACGTATGTGCATCTACAGGAGGAGTACGATGATCTCTGCAGCGGATGTGTTCAGGGTATTTCAGACCCACCGTGGTAACGCGATTGTGATTGCCACCGGCACGTCTGGCCGCCACTGGCGGGACTTTACCACCAATGAGAAGCGGGACCTGACGATGGGCGGAGCCATGGGGCAAACGACCGCCGCCGCGCTCGGTGTCGCCCTGGGGCTCCCGAACGAGCAGGTGGTGCTGTTTGACGCGGAGGGTGCCCTGCTCATGAACCTGGGCATTCTTGCGACGACGGCTGGTAAGCAGCCCAAGAACTTCTACCACTTCTTGCTCGACAATGAGTGTTACGCCACCACAGGCGGGCAGCCCGTGCCCAACGCCAAGAACATCAACTATGCCGGCATGGCAAAAGAAGCAGGCTATGCCGCCGCCTATAGCTTTGATGATCTGGAGACGTTCGGGGCCCAAGTGGGGAACATCCTCAATGAGAAGGGCCCCGTCTTTGTCGCCATCAAGGTCATCCCGGAGGTCGAGAACGAGCCCATCGGTCGGCGCCAGCGGCGACCGACGCGGAATCGCACTGAGACCATTCGTGATCTGCAGGCGGAACTGGGGATCACGACAACATATAAATAAGCGGAGCGTTGCCGGAGTGGCGGACCCGCGTGGGACCCCCTACTCCGGCGCCTTCCCCCAGATCTCTCGCAGGCGCTGATCGCGCCCACAGCTTGTACGGTAGAATTTGTAGCGTATCGGGTTTTTGGTGGCGTAGTCCTGATGGTAGTCCTCAGCAGGGTAGAACTCCCCTACCGGAACGATCTCGGTGACAATCTCACCCTGGAATGGCTTGTGCTGCTGCAACTTCGCCTTCGCAGCCTCGGCTAGCTGTTTCTGCTCCTCGTCATGGTAGAAGATGGCGGTGCGGTACTGGTTCCCGTGGTCGCAGAACTGCCTATCCTTCTGCGTCGGATCGATGTTATGCCAGAACACGTCGAGGAGCTTTTCGTAACTCACCTGTTTTGGATCATAGACTACCTGGACCGCTTCCGCATGGCCGGTGCCGCCGGCCGACACCTCGTGGTAGGTCGGATTTTTCTTGTGCCCGCCAGTATAGCCCGAGGTGGTGGAGATCACGCCGGGGAGCTTGTCAAATGGCGGCTCCATGCACCAGAAGCAGCCGCCGGCAAAGGTGGCCTGCGCAGAGCCCGTGCCGCTGGCCGGCGCTTGCTGTTGGGCATACGTGAGCCACGGCGCTCCCAAGAGAGCGAGCACGGCAAGAAAGCCGATCATACGTTGGACCTTGAACCTCGACATGCGTTCCTCCTGGGCATCGCCCTCTCCCCCCATGCGTTACGTGCGACGTCGGACGTCCACCGCGGTCTGTATATAAGACATTTATGGGGCCGGGACAAGATGAAGATACACGGGATGCCTACCAAACCGGCAGCCATCATTGTATCAATAAGCAGTTCTCCAGTATGATAGACGCCCAGTGCGGTGATAACGATCTATCACTCTGCGAGGAGAACGTGTATGCACCACCAGGAGCCTTTCGCACGGGCGTCGAGGCCAGACGTATGGTAGACACGAACCGCCAACGCATGCGGGGAGCAGGCGGCACGCCAGGAGGGGTGGGGACCTTTTTCCTTGGCTTTATCATGATTGTGGCAGGGGGCTATCTCCTCACCGATCAGGTGATGGTGACCAGTGGGCCCTGGCGCTGGGGGGGATACAATGCCTTTGGGCTGTCCCTGCTGCCCTTGCTGTTTGGCATTGGTCTGCTCTTTGTGAACGGACGTTCTGTCGCTGGCTGGCTCCTGACGTGGGCCGGCGCCGTGATTATTTTTGTTGGCATCCTGGCACACCTGGAGATCTACTTTCGCCCCACCAGTCTGTTCAATACGTTGTTCATACTGATCCTCTTAGTCGGTGGCCTTGGCCTGGTCGCCCGGTCTCTGCGGGCGTCGTGAGCCTATCCCAAGGGATAAAGCATCGATGTTATTGTTTGGCCATGTCGGATTGACCATAGGGTTAGCGCGGGCCCTCAGTCGCGAGGTCGATGTTCGCTGGGTCGCTGTTGCTTCCATGCTGCCTGATATCATTGATAAACCGCTACGTTACTTTATAACGCCAGCCTTCACGCAGAGCAACACGCGGACCGTGGGGCATTCGCTCACCGTGGTAGTAGTGGGCATGGTAGTGGTGCTCCTCCTACGCCGTACCATCCGTGGGGCGGGGGTTGTCGCCCTGGTGCTTCCCCTGCATTTGCTCCTGGATGGCATGTGGGGCCCCGATTTGCGAGTGAGTCTACTCTGGCCCTGGGCCGGCCATGCATTTCCTCCCTTAAATGAAGTGGGGATGCGAGGACTCTGGAACCACCTGATGCGCGACCTGTGCGATCCCGTGAACCTCGCTGGCGAACTTGGAGGGCTGCTGGTGCTGGGGTACCTGTGGCGCTGGTGCAGTCTATCGAGCGCCGCACGGCGGGCGCAGGTGTGGAAAACCGGCATGTTAATGCCCATGCCTATTGTGGTACAGCGCCTTCCGGCTCCCTCTCCCCCTGGGAGAGGGTTGGGGTGAGGGGCTTTACATCCTAGACCCAGGCCCAGGGGCCCCTCACCCTAGCCCTCTCCCGGCGGGAGAGGGGACAATACATAGCGCTTCACCGCGTCCTCAATGGCGTTGGCGATTGCTGCCGGTGGTCCGAAACCAGGGGGTTCCGCCACGGCGCGTGCCCCAAACGGGCCATCGTCCGTGGGGACCTGCACCAGAATGTTTTCGATCGAGGGTACGTCCGCAGCCATAGGCATGAGATAGGTCGTCAGTGACGGATTCAGAATCTTGCCGTCCTTGATCATGACCTCTTCCGTGATGGCGCGGCCGATACCCTGGACAGCCCCACCATCGATCTGCCCTTCGACGGCCATCGGGTTAATAGCCACACCGACATCCTGGGCCTGCACGAAACGCACCACGCGTACCTTGCCCGTCTCTTTGTCCACACTGACTTCCGCTGCCTGCGTGCTGAAGATGGGTGCGAAGGGCATCGTCGAGAGCGAGGCCGTGCCCATAATCGGACCTGAGGCCGAAGTGAGACTCAGGCGCGCTAACTGGTCCAGGGGATAGCCCCGCTCTGGGGTCTCTGCCACAAACACCCGCCCATTGGCACAGGTCAACATGCCGGGTTGCACGTCCAGGTGCTCAGCCGCCAGGGCGATGAGTTTGTCCCTGGCATCGGTCGCCGCTGTAGATAATGCGACTGCCGCCACTGGGGCCGGTGAAGGGAGCCAGGTCGGTATCGCGCCTGGCGATGACGACATCGCTCATATCCACCCCCAGGGTCTCTGCCGTGATCTGGGCGAAGACCGTGTCAGTGCCCGAAATATCCACCGAACCCGTCAGGACACTCACCGTGCCGTCTTCGTGGATGCTGATCGACGCGGTGGACGGACCACTCCCACTACGCCACTGACACATCGCCAGGCCAACGCCCGTGCCGGCCTTGGAGGCGCGGGGCCAGCCGAGGTGTTGCTTGACTGCGTCCATGGTCTCGTGCAGACCGTTGCGCGGGATTTTTCCACCCTGGAGCGCCAGGTCCCCTTCGTTAAAGGCATTTAATTTGCGGAATTCCCAGGGATCGAGGCCGAGCCGGCGGGCGATGATGTCGGTGTGTGACTCCACGGCAAAGGTCACGTCGGCCACCCCCGAGGCGCGGTAGGACCCCGCCCAGATCTTATTGGTATACACCGCATAGGAGCGCATGCGATAGTTGGGGATGTTGTACGGCCCGAGCGTATGGCTCACGCCGGACTGCACCCCGGCGCCCAGATGTGCCCCCATATCAAAGATGCTGATGGCTTCGCGCGCCACGATCGTGCCATCGCCCCTGACCCCGGTCTTCAAGTAGACGATGGTTGGGAGGCGAAAGCCAGACAGGGTAAACGTCTCCTCCCGCGTGGCGATGAGCTTAACGGGTTTGCCGGTGTGCAGTGACAGCAACACTGGATAGGCCTCCACACAGAGGCGCAATTTGGCACCGAAACCGCCGCCCAATTCCATCGGGATAATGCGGATGCGCGACATCGGCCGCGCGATCACCGCGGCCAGCGTCGCCCGTATCTGATAGGGTGCCTGGGTCGAGGTCCAGACGTTGATCCGCCCGGAGGGATCCACATTGGCCACGCAGGCCATGGCCTCGAGGTAGCCCTGGTTGATGCCCTGGGAGTGGAACGTGTCTTCAAAGACGTGGTCAGCCTGCGCAAAGGCCGTGTCAACATCGCCACGGTCGGCATCCAGGACGGTGCAGATATTGCCCCGCATGTTGGGCTTATAGCCCTCGTAGGAGGGCAGGTCTGCATGCACTAGCGGGGCATCGGGCCGTAGCGCAGCGATGGGATCGGTGACTGCCGGCAAGTCCTCATACGTCACGTCGATCAGGTCGAGCGCCTCCAGGGCCGTGATCTCGTCCACCGCGGCCACGGCCGCCACAGGCTCCCCGATATAGCGCACCTTGTCGAGGGCAAACAGGCGCTTGTCCTTCACGGCGCCGTTGCCGAAGCGGGCATCGGGGACATCCCGCCCCGTGAGCACGGCTCGTACCCCGGGCAGGCACTGCGCCCGGGCCGTATCAATGTGCAGGATGCGGGCATGCGGTTTCGGGGATTGTAACACCTTGCACATGAGCATGCCGGGGAGGTAGACATCACTGGCGTATTGGGACCGCCCCGACACCTTGTCAGCGGCGTCCACCCTGGGATAGTTCTGCCCCAAGACTGTGCGGTCAGGCATCGTGCTTCTCCTCGTTAAGACGCTTGCGCTTGTATGGTTTCCGCCGCCTTGAGGATCGCCTGCACCACTTTCGAGTAGCCGGTGCAGCGGCACAAATTGCCGCCAATGGCAAAACGCACCTCTTCCTCGGTGGGCTGGGGGTTCTCCAGGAGCAAGCCGACTCCGGACATGATCAAGCCGGGTGTACAGAAGCCGCACTGCACACCCCCATACTGCACAAAGGCGGCCTGTACCGGGTGCAGCGTATTCCCCTGCCGCAGGCCCTCGACGGTGGTAATCTCCTGGTCTCGTGCGTCCAGGGCCAGCACCATGCAGGAGGTCACGGTCTTCCCGTTCATGAGCACAGTACAGGCGCCGCAATCGCCCTCATCGCAGCCTTTTTTGGTCCCGGTCAACTGCAACTGATCCCGCAGCATGTCGAGCAGGGAACAGTACGGCTCCACCAGCAGGGTATAGGACTCACCGTTAATGGTCAGGCTCAGTGGATGTGTCATGGTGTGCTCCTACTTAGGCGGCTCGCCAAAATAGTTTGACCATTTCTCAGATCGACGTGTTATGATCGATACTATGCAGCACCCTA
>WNGK01011003.1_pt1 | contig 10103 bp, 8 predicted proteins | sample 5400601 | NCBI WGS metagenome assembly WNGK01 (sample SAMN13153376, study PRJNA577476) | soil metagenome | isolation source: 60 cm soil or saprolite under Garry oak tree replicate 1 | place: USA:California | collected 2016-06-15 | reverse complement strand
GAACATTTTTATACCTGGCCAGGCGCTGCTGGCAGTCGGTGCACTCCTGGAGGTGCCTGTTCACCTCCTCGGGTAGCGCCTCTCCATCGAGAGCAAACCGTAAAAGCTCCTCGTCATCAGGAGCTATAGGGTGCAAACAATCCATCGTGCGTGGCTCCTCATCTAGCATCTTGGCACTGAACGGTACAACCGACCTGTATAGTTCGTGTTGCTGTATAAACGGTTCAAACAAGATTTTTTGGGTATGACTTCTACTTGTTTATACGACACACCATACACTCCGGTTTTGTTCGCCGGTGCCGCGCGCCTGGGCGCATAAAGAGATGTCTACACCTCACTACTTAGCTTCCAGCGGATCTGGTCCGCGCCGCGTTCCAGGCGATCCACGATGTTGCGCCGCAAGCGATAGATTTCGTCCACGTTGCTGAACTCCTGTGGACGTAGGCGCACGATTTCCCTGGGTTTGAGGTTGCATTGGTACAGGTAGAAGGCCAAGCGCTGTTCGCGCTCGCTGGGGAGCATCGTGCGGATGACCTCCCACAACTCGCTGCCTTCATACTGATCCTCCATCGCTGGCTCCCCGGCAAAGCCCGGTTCCGGGAGAGGCACTTCTTTGGTTCGAGCGTAGGAGCGCAGCATATCCAGGATCGTGCTGTTCAGGCAGATGCGCAGGTAGCGCAGTGCAGCGCCCAGGCTGGTAAACATCATCTGCTGGTTATGAACTGCATTCCAGAAACGTGCAAAGGCCCGCGCCACGTAGTTCTCGGGGCTGTCCAGGCGGGACGCGGCCTCGCTCCTGGGGTGACGACGAAACGAAGCGTGTAAAAACTCCTTAAACCGACATGGCGCGGCGGAAAATCTCCAGGCAGTACTGGTCGCTGGATGCTTCCCCACGACGGTAGTGGTTGATCTCGCTCATACAGCGGTCTGCGAGCGCCGATAGACTCATGTTTTTGGGTAATTCTTCCATATCCATACCCATCGCTCTCGACCTACTTTCCTCAGCAGGCATCCACAAGGATTGTCCCTACGCGAAAGTGTACACTACGAGTTACACGTGCACCCCACCAGGGGTACCTCGTTCTCTACTTTATTGACGGGTTACGGCGCCGCGAATCAATTGTTGGTCGAAATCCCCCGGACAACACCAGCCTGTTTGTGACACATCTCTATTGTAGCTTAACGCACTTGTTGAGCGAAGTCAATATTCATAGAATGAGTTTTGACGCAACAAAGGCAGAACACTGTATCTAAAGGATATCTTTCTGGATATAAATCAGTATACGTTGTATAGTATCGATTGTATATAAGCAGCGTCACAGGGTAGAAGTGTCATATGTCACATTTTTTGCAAGAACCGGCGCATAACCCGAAAGAATATGGTCCTGTTGCTGGTTGGTGAGGCACATTTTTGCATGGCACCCGCAAGGGGTGCCACTACTATACGACGCTGGGATGGCCTCTGACCGAGTATAGTAGCGGCAGGGCTTGCCCCTGCCATGCCCGCCATCTGCGCTCGAAGCAAAAAAAGAAACGCACCCATTGCTTGTGATGTGCTTGCTGTCCCTCCCAAAAGCATATATACTATGCACATACGAGAACATATCGATTTGCCCAAATCATACACAGGTGGTGTTTTAACCAGCACAGCGTAGCCAGTTAAGGACCGAGCCATGAATAAGCGCATATTGCTGGGCATTGATTCAACCATCTCTCCTGCCACGTGGCAGGCTCTGCTCACTATGAGCGAGTTCATCCAGCAGGCAGCGCCACAACTGCGACTGGTCCTCCTCAACGTTATCCCTCTCCCCTCCCTGGCCTCACCTTCCCCTGGTATGTACGCCGGACCCCTCCAGCCCTTGACGGTGACCCCCGACCAGCGCGCCCAGGCAGAAGATGTCCTGTGGAAGGCGCGTTCAGAGTTACAGAAACAGGGCGTTACCTCATCGCAGATAGAAGTGCTCATCCGGGTAGGTATACCTGCCGACGAGATTGTGAGGGCTGCGCGGGAACTGCGCGTCGACTTCATTGTGGTCGGTAGTCGCGGCAGCTCCCCGGGCCATCAAATACGCCGCTTCTTCGCCGGGAGCACCTCGCGCAAGGTCCTCCACACGGCTCCTTGCCCGGTAATGATCGTCTCCCCACCGTCGCTCCCCAAAACAGCTCGCCCTACTGACCTTGTTCACTGGTATCAAGAATCCATTACCAGCTACCTCCAGGAACATACCAGTGCCCTGACCGTATTCACGCCGCTGGAAGTCGTGCAAATCTTTGCGCCCCAGGGCAAGAAAAAGCACAGGCGCAAAGAGATTGCCGCTGCTACCCTCGCCCTGGAAAAACTGGCGCGCGAAGGGGTTCTCTGCCGCCACGAGGTCAAAGGCGAACTCCGCTACATCAACGATTAACGCGCTTACAAATGAAGTTTAGGTAAGGTTCAATTTGAAGAAAAGTCTTTGACCGTGTGAACCGTCACACCGTGTCACCCTGAGCGCAGCGCACGTGGCAGAATGGCACGATAGAGGTAGATATCACACTGTGTGAACCGTCACACCGTGTCACCCTGAGCGCAGCGAAGGGTCTGTCTCGAGAGGCACAGAGATGCTTCCCCTTCGCTACGCTCAGGGCTTCGGCTTATGCGCTCAGCATGACAGGGCTGGACCTTTCTGGTGAGGAGGAACGGTCACTTTCATTTGAACCTTGCCTAAACCCCTCATAGGAGCCGTTCCAGTTCCCCGGGTGTATTGACCGGCGCCTGGCAGGCAAAATTCTGGCACACGTAGGCAGTAGCCTGCCCACCCTTCAAAGGCCGGTCGGCGAGCAACGGGATCGCCTCTATGGCCTCGCTGTCGCCAGGAGCCGCGCAAGCCAGCACGCTGGCGGGCAGATAACGCGAATTGATGACCCCTAATATATTACGTGTATCAGCGCCCAAAACCTCACCAATAATGGCGATCTCTTTCGCTTGCGAGATAGCGAAGTCGAGCGCACCCAGGGCGTGCCCGAACGCCTGTGGGTGCTGTACCATAATATCGGCCAGGGAGCGCAGGTAGTCACCGGCGCGCTGCCGGTATTTCTCCTCGCCGGTGAAGGCCGCCAGCCGCAGCAGCACCTCAGCGGCTACACTGTTGCCCGCGGGAGTGGCATTGTCCATGATATCTTTGGGGCGGCTGACCAGCGCTTCGTGGTCGCTGCCCGTGTCGAAAAAGCCGCCGTTCTGCTGGTCGGCAAACAGCGTGATCGCCTCGTCCATGAGGCGCCGGCCTTCCACAAACCAGCGCGTTTCAAAACTGGCCTCGTAGAGCGCCAGCAGGCCGCCGGCCAGGAAAGCGTAGTCTTCCAGGTAGCCGTTCAGGCGCCCGCGCCCGTCCTTGTAGGTGCGTAATACGCGGCCCTCGCGGCGCAGTTCGCGCAGCAGAAATTCGGCATTCCTGGTGGCCACCTGCAGGTAGTCGGCGCGGTCCAGGTGGCGCGCTGCTTCTGCAAAGCTGCGCAGCATCAGCCCGTTCCATGACGTGAGTATCTTCTCATCCCGTCCCGGCTTCACGCGCTGTTCTCGCGCTTTGAAGAGAAGTTCCCGGCTCCGCCGGAGTTGAACATGAATATCACCGGGCGAGGATTCCACGTGGGTCTCCTCCTCACCTCCCGGGCGCGATAAATCGGCCCCTACGCCGTGTGGGGTTCCCTCTTCACCTTGCGGGCGTGATAAATCGGCCCCAACAGGATGCGCTACACCGGCTCCTACGACGTGCAGGATGTTTTTGCCCTCGAAGTTGCCTTGCCGGGTTACATCGTAGTAGTGCATGAAGAGCGCCGCGTCTCCGGGCGGCAGCACCGCCTCGATCTCCGCGGGGGTCCAGAGGAAGAACTTGCCTTCTTCGCCCTCGCTATCGGCGTCTTGCGTTGAGTAGAACCCGCCCTCCGGAGAGGTCATCTCGCGTACGACGTAATCGAGCGTCTCTTCTGCGATACGCCGGTAGGAGACCTTGCCCGTCACCAGGTAGGCGTGCAGGTAGAGGCGGCTGAGCAGGGCGTTATCGTAGAGCATCTTCTCAAAGTGTGGCACCAGCCACTCAGCGTCTACCGAGTAGCGGTGAAACCCGCCGCCTAACTGGTCGTAGATGCCTCCATCGGCCATGTGTTGCAGCGAAGTCTCGACGATCTCCATCTCAGGATTCGTCGATCTCGCGCCAATCTCGCCCCGCAAGCGGTGCTGGTGGATGCGCAGCAGAAATTCCAGCGCCATAGTATTAGGAAACTTGGGGGCGTTGCCAAAGCCGCCGTGTACAGGGTCAAAATCGGCGGCCAGTTCACGGCTGGCGTTGCTTAATAATTCGAGTGGCAGCGTTCCCATGGGAGCGATGTTTTTGCCACGTAGAGGCATGCTGCTGTGCTGCTTCAGGTAGTTAGCAAGCTCTGTCGCCTGCTCCTCCACGTCCTGGCGGCGATTCTTGTACGCCTCGGCCATACTGATCAATACGCGGGGAAATCCCGGCATGACCTGGCTGCCAGAGCGCCGGTCGCGCGGCGGAAAATACGTTCCACCGTAAAAAGGACGCCCATCAGGCGTGAGGAAGACGGTCATGGGCCAGCCGCCCGAATGTGTCATTGCCTGCACAGCCTGCATATAGATGTTATCGATGTCCGGTCGTTCCTCGCGGTCAACCTTGATCGAGACGAAATGCTGGTTCATCAGGCCGGCGATTTCCTCGTTCTCGAAGGACTCGTGCTCCATCACGTGGCACCAGTGGCAGGCGGAGTAGCCGACGCTGAGCAGGACGGGCTTGTCTTCGCGCTTCGCCTTTTCCAGGGCCTCCTCCCCCCACGCGTACCAGTCTACCGGGTTATGCGCGTGCTGCAGCAGATAGGGGCTCGTCTCATTGATGAGCCGGTTAGTGTGCTTATGTTCTTCCTGGGCATGTGTGTTGTCCGGCATATCTATTTCCTCTCCAGGCGGATCATGCTGTCTCTTTAAGCGTTATCGTTGCATTGTACCATATGTGGGACCTGGCCTTTCGGGGTGCAGGGGAAGCCCCTGTCACCAGCCTGGACAAAGTGGAGTAATCGAGAAGGACTATATGGCTATAACATTGACAGCATATATCTTATAATTGCAAAATTGCTAAATCCATATATATAGCAATGTTCCCAGTTAGCGATCACTCATTAGCGAACATTTGTTAGAAATACTTTATAATCTGTCTCTAGATGCAAAACAAACAATTCATACTTCTCATTACCACACTAACTTCAGATACGATCCTTGGACTATAAAGATGCACCGGGAACTAGTCCCCATTTGTGTTTCATCGGTAAAGATGTGGGAAGTCTCCTGAGGAGGGTCTAAGTGAAAAGTGATGATGAACTGGCCGGATCATCTTTGCTTCGTGGTATAGACAACCAGCGCCTCACCATGAGCACGCGCTTATTGCAGATCACGAAAAGCATGTACCACATAGATGAGTTGTTTTTGTGGTTGGCTCAGGAGATGATACAGCGGCTTCATATGCAGGTTATACAATTTTGGGCCTCTCAAGCTTACCGCACAGGTCTAATTTCTATTGAGTTGCGAACCTCCGTCCTTCAGGATATATCGTTGTCCCAATACATTGTCATAAATGAGCAAGTTGCGGAGATAGCCAGGCGCACGTACTCTGAACTGCGAGGCAGCACCATGCTTCAACCTGTGGGGAGCATCTTTTCTCTGCACCAGGCCACCCTCCTCAGACGTTATGGGCTCAATTACTGGTGGGCACACTCCCTGCAGAGTAATGTCTTGCTGCCTCCCGCGTCTAATGATCCCTCCATAGAGAAGATTGCCACCCCGTTATCGTTACTGGTATTCGTCTTTTTGCGACACATACCACCGCCAGGTCTGCTCCCAACGATCGGTCGTATTGTAGAGCAAGCTATCCCTATCGCCAGGAGCCGTGGATTATTCCTGACTGCTGCCACCGGGACTCCACAGCAGCTTCCTCCTCTCGCTGAACTCATTCCCCATCGCGTGCGAGACGCTGAAGCGCTGCGGTCGAGCAACCCCTTTAGCAGCACCCCCGTTATTCCAGACAAGCAGGCGCGCCGTCTCTACCTGGCCATCGACGGCCAGACAAGTGTGCTTGCTCTCTCTGCCAGTACGCAATTGCCTATGAAAGATCTGCTTGCTGCTCTGCGGATGTTGTTGACTCAGAACCTTATTCAGTTGTTCGACTCAGCAGGGCAACCCGTGGATAGCTCACTATTTCTCAACTACCTGGAGACAGGCTTGTAATGGTATTTTTAGAAAGGAGACAAAGCATGAATTCGACACAAATCACCGACCTTCTCCTGGTAATCCAGGCCGTGATTACCCTGTTCATCTCACTGCGTGCTTTCTCTCTCTATGCCCGGACCGGGAGCGACATGCTCTTCTCGCTTGGCTTATCGATGGGTGTGATTGCGTCAGGCGGCATTATTGGACTGATCAGCGATATTTATCTGAATGGGGCCTTCAATACCTTCTGGTTCAGGTATATCGGGCAAACCGTCAGTTACCTGTTTATTTTCTTGAGCACGCTGCGTGGATCGGAGCCATACAGGCGTGGGCTGAAGCGCTGGCATGTGTTCGCCACGGGGCTGCTCATGGTCTTGCTGCTGCTGACCCCGGTGATCCCCACGCATCCCAGTGCCACCGTGCAAACAGTGCTGAGCGGTTCCCGCGCCCTGGTTTGTTTCATCATCTTCTTTCACTACGTGTCAATCTTCTTCACGAAGGAGACCCGCTTTGGTTTCCTCATGGGCTTTGCCTTTTTCTGTATCTCCTGGGGTCTCGTCATCTATTCGCTGAAGTTTACCGTGCCCGACCCGCTGCTGCTGGACTACATAGGGGACAGCGTACGTATTGTGGGTCTCACCACGCTACTCGCTGCCTTTTTCCTGGGATAAATCCTCTCACGAGGCAAGGGCTAGAAAGGAGGCGCAGAACAAATGCCACTCACACATGGCATACTCCTTGATATCGACGGCGTGCTTCATGTCGGCATGCAGCCCATTGCCGGGGCGGCAGACACCTTGCGCTGGTTGCAGCAGCAGGGCTATCCCACCTGCTGTGTCACCAATACCACCACCATGGCTCGTGCAACCCTGGCACAGCGCCTCTCCGCCATTGGTCTTCCTATAGCCGAAGAGCGACTCGTCACGGCTCCCGTGGCAACTGCCAGCTATATCCGCCAGCACTATCCTGGCAAGCGCTGCTGGGTGCTGACCAAAGGGGATACGCTGGTAGATTTTGCGGGCATCGAACTGGTGGAGTCACATGCCGATATCGTTGTGATTGGCGGCGCCGAAGAACTGCTTACCTACGAGGCGATGAATGCCGCCTTCCGCATGCTGATGGATGGCGCCGAGCTGCTGGCGATGCATACCAATCTCTACTGGCGCACCAGCGAAGGGCTGCGCCTGGATAGCGGTCCATATGTACACGCCTTGGAGCTTGCCACCGGCAAGCAGGCCATCGTGCTGGGCAAGCCGAACCGCGCCTTTTTCGAGCAGGCGCTGCTATCTATAGGCATAACGGCAGCCACAGCGGTCATGGTGGGGGATGATCTTGAAAACGACGTGCATGCGGCACAGCAGGCAGGCTTACGCGGCGTGCTGGTATGTACTGGAAAGCACGGTGCCGGCTCTCCTCTATTAGAGCGAGTACATCCCGCTGCAGTCCTGCCTTCGATAGCCGATTTGCCAGCGTGGCTGGTCCAATAAACTCACCTCAGTTCAAGAACAGGCTCATAGCAGACGCTGACCGGGTATTTCTCGCATAGAGACAAAGCCCGGCTATTGATCGTCTATATTATTGGTATGTTTACGGGGGTGAGGTTCGAATTTTTGCGTGAGGCTTCATGGCACCGGCAAGGGGGTGCCACTACTATACGACGTTCGGATGGCCTCTGATCGTCTATACTAGTGGCAGTGCTTGGCAAGGCAACGCAGTCGTGTCATGGTAGTGGCACCCTTGCGGGCGCCATGTGGGTCAACGGGTGCCATGCACGATGGCATTATCAGCGTCATTCGCCAGCAGAGTCTCTTCTGACCACTGTTTTATCCTGGTCATGCGGAGTGGTGCGCCTGCGGCATATGACGTTTCAAGGAGGAATCCGCCGATGGCCGACCTTATTGGCCAGCAATTGGGCCGCTACCACCTGGTGCGTTTAATTGGGCAGGGTGGGTTCGCCGATGTCTACCTCGGCGAGCATATTCACCTGAATACCCAGGCGGCCATCAAAGTGCTTCAGATGCGCCTGGTCGGCAGCAATATGCAGCAGTTCAGCACAGAAGCGCGTACCATTGCCAGCCTCGTCCACCCCAACATCATCCGCGTCCTGGATTTTGGCGTGGAGAACGGCATTCCTTTTCTCATCATGGACTACGCTCCTAATGGCACACTGCGCCAGCGCCATCCCAAAGGCATTGCACTGCCCCCGGCCCAGATCATCCCCTATGTCAGGCAGGTTGCATCGGCTTTGCAATACGCGCATGACCGCAAGTTCATTCACCGCGATATCAAGCCGGAGAATATGCTGCTGGGGCGCAGCAGCGAGGTCTTGCTCAGTGATTTCGGCCTCGTGCTGATTGCACAGAGTACGGGTTCGCGTAGTATCCAGGAGATGAGCGGGACGGTTGCCTACATGGCCCCCGAGCAACTCGAGGGCAGGCCGCACCGCGCCAGCGACCAGTATTCCCTGGGCATCATCGTCTACGAATGGTTGACCGGAGACCGGCCATTTAATGGAGCATTTGTTGAGATAGCCAGCCAGCACATGCTGACCCCGCCAGCGCCTCTACATGGGAAGATACCCGGCATCTCGCCTGCTATCGAGGACGTAGTGCTGACAGCGCTGGCAAAGAATCTGCAGCAGCGTTTTGCCAGTATCCAGGCTTTCGCCACAGCCCTGGAGCAGGCCGCCCTATCGACACAACCGGCTTTCCCTGTCCCACCCTATACCGACCGGGTGAATCCGGCGCCACTGCCCTCACCTCTCGTCACCCACTCAGATCAAAGCTCGCGGCCAACGCCGGTGTATACGCCGGAGTTAGGCCAGTCATCGATCCCCACGTATATAACCGGGCCGGATAAAAGCGCGCAGACGATTCCCATGGAAACGGCGCAGTTGAGTCAAACGTCGGTCCCCACGTATATAACTCCTTCAGGTCAAAGCTCGCGGCCGGCGCCACTGAGTGCACCAGAGTCAAACCGCCCGTCGTTCGCCGCTTTTGAGGCCCCACCCGCCGAATCACCACCCTTGATTTCCTCGGACCGCTCGCTTGATAAGCTTCGACCCGAGCGGGCTATCTCGCGGCGTGCTGTCATAGTGGGCCTGGGAATTGTAGGACTTGGAGCCTGCAGCGGCATATCAGCCTGGGCTGCTGCCGGGGGATTACAGAAAACGTTGCATGATCTGGGGTTGCTCAACGCGCCAAACACTACACCTGCTACACCTGCTACACCCCCGCACCGGGGATCCAGCCCGCAGCCGGACCCGAGCCCGCGCACAGCGCCGCCCGTGGGATCGCTCCTGCTAACCTATCGCGGCCACTCGAGAGCGTTATGGACGGCGGCCTGGTCGCCCGATGGCAAACGTATCGCCTCAGGAGGCGATGATGGCACAGTACAGATATGGGACCCCGTGACCGGCAATCGTATCTCCACCTACAACGGATACCTCAGCAGGGATCAATCCCCTTCGGTGGTCACGCTCTCCTGGTCGCCCGATGGCAAGCGTATCGTCTCCTCCGCCACCTACTCTCCCGGCAGTGGCGCCTTCTTACCCGATGTGCGCGATGCCACGACCGGCAGTAATGCCTACATCTATCACGGCTATCATAACCAGGTGAATGTACTGGCCTGGTCCCCCGATAGCACGCGCATCGCACTGGCGGGCCTTGACACAATAGTGTAGGTATGGCAGGGCGAATAACGAGACCTATCCCGAAAACCTCTTGACTTTTCCCGATTTTTAATTATACTGATGACCAGGTAATCACTTTGACTAAAGAACATTAGATAGTCATATAGTCAAATAAGAGGGAGCACCAGCATTGCCACGCCGGCAAAATAGCGAAAAACCCCGGTC
>WNGK01010866.1_pt1 | contig 10103 bp, 6 predicted proteins | sample 5400601 | NCBI WGS metagenome assembly WNGK01 (sample SAMN13153376, study PRJNA577476) | soil metagenome | isolation source: 60 cm soil or saprolite under Garry oak tree replicate 1 | place: USA:California | collected 2016-06-15 | reverse complement strand
CGGAGCGTCGGGAGGGGGTCCAGGCGGGGGCGTGGGACCGTTGGAGCGTCGGAGCGTCGGAGCGTGGGGAGGGGGTCCGAAGTGCGTGATGGCGACATAGCGATTTTGAGGGGGTCCGAAGTCCGTGCGGTGCTGGCCGGACGCGAGTTGGAGCTGATCCAGGCGGTGCGGATAGCCTACCAGACTCACGGGGAGGGCGACAGCTCGCTGCCCCACTCGACCTTCTTGCCGTTTCCCGGCCAGCTACGGGACCGAATCATTGCCCTGCCGGCCTACTTGGGCGGTGCCTGCCGGATCGCCGGCGTCAAATGGGTGTCCTCGTTTCCAGACAATCTGCATGTGGGCGTTGACCGCGCGTCGGCGGTGGTGATCTTGAATTCACCGCAGACGGGGAGACCCGAAGCGGTGCTCGAGGGGTCGGTGATCAGCGCCAAGCGGACCGCGGCCAGCGCGGCTCTGGCCGCCCAATGCCTGCTCAGCGGCAGCAAAGTCGGCCGCGTGGGGATGATAGGGTGCGGCTTGATCAATTTCGAGATCGCTCGATTCCTCCTGGCCGTGTTCCCCGAGGCGGAAACCTTCGTGCTCTTCGACAAAGACGAAGCTCGCGCGAAGCAGTTCGAGAACAAGAAGATTTTCGACGGGGTCGGGGTAGAGATCGCCAAAGATGTTAAGGCCGTGCTGCGTAACTGCCCGCTCATTTCCATCGCCACCACGGCGCTGACGCCGCACATCGGCGAACTTCGCGAATGCCCTCCAGGGAGCGCGATCCTCCATATCTCGCTGCGGGACCTGGCCCCCGAGGTCATTCTCTCCTGCGACAACGTGGTGGATGATATCGATCACGTCTGTCGCGCCCAAACCTCAGTGCACCTGGCCGAACAACTGGTGGGTCACAGGAAATTCATCCGGTGTACCTTGGCCGACATTCTCAGGGGCCGGGCCCCGGCCAGGAACGGTTCGGAGACCTTCTCGGTGTTCAGCCCGTTCGGGCTGGGGGTACTCGATCTTGCCGTCGCCAAACTAGTCAGAGACCTCGCGCTCCAGCAAGGGCTGGAGACAGTGATCGGTTCGTTTTTGCCCGGCTCTTGGGCTGAGGAAGCATGAAGGGCGCACTTGCCAAAGGGGCTCCCGTCGGAGCCGCGGGGTGTGCGGTGACTCAGGACCGGTGCATTGACGCGGTGACGCGCGCCGAGCGCACCTTCGCCGAGGTCCTGGCTGAGGTCCTGCGCGTCGATCGTCTGTCCGTCGAGAGCCACTTCTTTGATGAACTGGGCGCTGACTCCCTGGTGATGGCCAAGTTCTGCGCGCGAGTCAGGAAGCGAGGGGACCTGCCGTCGGTATCCATGAAGGACATCTACCGGCATCCGACGATCCGAAATCTGTCGGCGGCGCTCGAAGACAAGGCGCCCGCCTCTGCCAAGTCGGCGGCTACGGGAGCGCTGGAAATGCCGACGCCGACGAGCACGCGGGAGTACGTCCTCTGTGGGGCGCTCCAGGCGCTGTTCTACCTCGGCTACTCGTACATCGGCGTGTTCGCCGGCATCAAGGGATACCAATGGATGGTCGCGGGATCCGAAGGCGTCGAGATGTACTTGCGGCTGGTCCTTTTCAGCGCCGTGGCCTTCCTCGTCCTGTGCGCTGTACCGATCGCAGGGAAGTGGCTGCTCATCGGTCGGTGGAAGCCTCAGGAGATTCGTATCTGGAGCTTCCCATATGTCCGCTTCTGGATCGTCAAGACCTTGATCCGGTCGAACCCTGGCATTTATCTATTCGTCGGTTCGCCGCTGTATGGGCTCTACCTGAGGGCGCTGGGCGCGAAGGTCGGGCCGGGGGTCGTGATCTTCTCCCGGCACATACCGGTGTGCACGGACCTGCTCACCATCGGCGCGGGAACGGTGATCCGCAGAGAGTCGAACTTCATCTGCTACCGGGCGCAGGCCGGCCGGATTGAAATCGGACCAGTGACCCTCGGGCGGGACGTATTCGTGGGCGAAATGTCCGTGCTCGACATCAACACGTCGATGGGCGATGGGGCGCAGCTCGGCCACTCCTCGTCGTTGCACAGCGGCCAGGCGGTGCCGGGCGGCGAACGGTGGCACGGATCTCCGGCGCGCCGCACGGATACGAACTACGTGAGGGTTGCGCCGGCTCCGTGCGGCAGAAGGCGTCGAGCCACTTACGCCGCCCTCAACTTGATCGGCATCCTTTTCGTGTACGCACCGCTGTTGGAGGCGGGCTTCGGTCTGCTGTTTCTGGAGGTGTCGTCGCTGGTCCAGGCGCTGGCCCCTAGCGGGCGATCCAGCACCGGGGTGTTGACGGTATGGGGGCTCTTGATCGAAGGGCTTGCCTTCTCGGCCGTCCTCTTCTTCGGCGCGGCGCTCGTCGGCTTCGTCGCGGTCGGCACTCTTCCTCGCGTCTTGAGCGTTTTCATCAAGCCGGACACGGTGTATCCGCTTTATGGCTTCCGCTACTCGGTCCACCGAATGATCGCTGGGCTGAGCCGTCTGAAGTTCTTCCCGCTCCTCTTCGGCGACAGCTCCTACATCGTCCACTTCCTGAGCTGCGTCGGTTATCGCCTGTCTCCGGTCGTGCAGACGGGAGAGAACTTCGGCAGCGAAGTGACGACCTCGAACCCGCTCCTCACCTCTGTCGGCAGCGGAACGATGGTCGGCGACGGGCTGAACGTCATTGCTGACGAGGTCTCGAGCACCTCGTTCCGGGTGTCCCGGGCGGCAATCGGGTCACGCAACTTCCTGGGCAACTATGTCAACTACCCCTCGGGAGGGAGGACCGGGGACAACTGCCTCCTCGCCACCAAGGTGATGGTTCCTCTCGACGGCAAGCTTCGCGAAGGGGTGGGCTTGCTGGGCTCGCCTCCCTTCGAGATTCCGCGGTCCGTGGAGCGCGACAGCCGATTCGACCATCTCCGGACGGGAGAGGCGCTGCGCCGCGGCCTTGCCGCAAAGAACCGGTTCAACCTCCGGACGATTGGGATCTTCCTGTTCATGCGGTGGCTGGGCGTCTTCCTGATTGTGCTGATCGACCTTACCGCCCTCGAATTCTTCAAGGACATGTTTGCGCACGCGGTCATGGCTCTGCTCTTCGCGCTCAGCGCTGTCGTCGCCGCGGTTTACTACGCCTTGGTGGAGCGTTGCTTCGAAGCGCTCGGCCCGCCGCCGCCGCCCATCTGCTCCATCTACGACCCCGCGTTCTGGTGGGTCGAGCGCGTCTGGAAGCTGCATCCGATCCACTTCCTCCACACCTTCGACGGCACGCCATTCAAGATCGTGCTCTGGCGGCTCATAGGTGTTCGGATGGGCGTTCGGGTCTACGACGACGGCGTCTACATCTCCGAGCCGACCCTGACCACCATCGGGGACGAGTGTGTTTTCAATCCGCAAAGCATTATCCAGTGCGAGTCGCAGGAGGACGGCACGTTCAAGTCCGGCCCAACCGCGATCGGCGCTCGCTGCACGATCGGGGTAGGCGCCTTCGTCCACTACGACGTGACCATGGGTGACGGCGCAGTGCTCGCCGCCGACTCCTTTCTCATGAAGGGAGAAGATGTCCCGTCACGCCAATTGTGGGGCGGAAACCCGGCGAGGGAGATGTGAGATGACTGGATTCACGGAAGTCCCGCGGTGGACCCTCAACCCGGCGCCGGGCATTGGCGAACACGAGGGCGCGGTTCCCGTTGAGCTCTTCGGGGAATTGCTCCGGCTGGCGGGCGGGCTGAAGGCGCCCCTCAGCGCGGTGCTGCTCACCGCGCACGCCAAGGTGCTTGGCGCGCTCTCGGGCGAGCGCGAGGTGTGGATCGGCTACGCGGCGAAGGGTAGTCCTCCGCTGCCGTGCCGTGTGACAATCGGACCTCGTTCGTGGCGCGAGGTGCTGCTGGAAACCGCTCGAGCTGAGTCGGACCTCCTTTCGCACAGGGATTCCCCAGCCGACAATTTCAGACGTGAGTTGGGCCTCACCGAGCCGCTGTTTGAGACCGTGTTCGCATTGGATGCGGGCGACGGGGAGCTCCCAGACTCAACCGTACTGCGCGTGGACTTCGTGCAGCGTCACGGTCTCGGCTTGCGGCTGCGTTACAAAACGGCCGTGCTGGACGCAGAGTGCGCCGCCAGGATCGCCGGCTACCACCTCACCGCGCTGGCGCTGATCGCGGCCGATCCAGATGCCGAGCACGCACGACAGAGCCTGCTCTCCGCCGAGGAGCTGCGTTTCCAGCTTGACGGCTTCGCCGGACGGCGTAGAGATCTGCCCGACCGCCGCGCCCACGAGCTGTTCGAGGAACGAGCGCGGGCGCATCCGGACGCCATCGCGGCCGTGCACGGCGACACACAGCAGACGTACGGAGAGCTCAATGCTCGCGCCAATCATCTGGCACGAGCCCTTCTGGCGCGGGGGCTGTCGCGCGAAGGCGTCGTGGGCGTGGTGACCGAGCGCAATCTGGACTGGATGACTGCTGTGCTCGCGATCTTCAAGGCCGGTGGCGCGTACTTGCCCATCGAGCCACATTTCCCGGCCGACCGCATCGCCAGGACGCTTTCCCGGGCCGGCTGCCGGCTCGTGCTCACGGAACGCGGCAGCACCGCCATGCTCGATCAGGCGCTCCTCTCCCTCTCCCCATCCGATGGGGAGAGGGCTGGGGTGAGGGGTCGCATGGTCGAGACGCTCTTCATCGACGCGGCATTCGCGGAGGGCCATGCCGACGGCGATCTCGGGGTGGACGTCGCGCCCGACCAGCTCGCGTACATCTACTTCACCTCCGGTTCAACCGGGGAGCCCAAGGGGGCGATGTGCGAGCACGCAGGCATGCTCAACCACCTCTTCGCCAAGATCGACGATCTGGGGATCGGCGAGGGGGACGTCGTGGCCCAAACGGCGCCGCAGTGCTTCGACATCTCGCTGTGGCAATTGGTTGCCGCGCTTCTGGTTGGCGGGCGGACTCTGATCGTAGAGCAGGAAACGATCCTCGACGCGAATCGTTTCATCGACAGGATCGTCGAGGGCAGGGTGGCCGTCGTTCAGGTCGTGCCGTCCTACCTCGAAGTCCTCGTATCCTATCTGGCGCGGCACCCCCGCGAGCTGCCGGACTTGCGGTGCGTGTCGGCCACGGGCGAGGCGCTGAAGAAGGAGCTGGTGCAGCGCTGGTTCGTGGTCCAGCCTGGGATCAAGCTGGTGAATGCGTACGGGCTGACCGAGACCTCTGACGACACCAACCACGAGATCATGGACAGTGTGCCGCGCCGAGAACGCGTCCCGCTTGGCCGCCCCATTAGCAACGTACACGTCTATGTCGTGGACGAGCACCTGTCACCGGCGCCGCTCGGCGCGCCCGGTGAGATCGTTTTCTCCGGAGTGTGTGTCGGCCGCGGCTACATCAACGATCCCGACCGCACGCGACGCGCGTTCCTGGCCGATCCGCACCGCGAGGGCCAGCGGCTGTACCGGAGCGGTGACTATGGCCGCTGGCTGCCCGAAGGCAAGTTGGAGTTTATCGGCCGCCGAGATTCTCAGGTCAAAATCAGTGGCTTCCGGATTGAGATTGGAGAGATCGAGAATCGTCTCCTTCGGCTGCCCGGTGTGCGCGAAGGCGTAGTAGTGGTGACCGAGAACGCCGACCGCAGCAAGCAGTTGGTGGGTTTCTACTCCGGTGACTCGCTGGACCCCGCCGTGATGCGGGACCGGCTCGGTGAGTCACTGCCAAAGTATATGATCCCGTCAGCTTTCCACTGGCGACAAACGCTACCGCTCACCGGCAACGGCAAGATCGACAAGAAGGCGTTGAAGGCGCTGGCCGGCCTTCGCCGGGCCGGAGCTTCACCTGCCACTGCCGGAACTGGGACCTCTGCTGCACTGCAATTCTCGCCCAGGGCAGGCTCCGGCCCGGCGAAGGCCGGAGAGCTCGACGTCGTTGAACAAACCCACGAGGGGCCGAATACGGAGACCGAAAAATGGCTGGCGGCTGCGTGGTCGAAAGTGCTTGGCATCCCCAGGGACCAGATCGGCAGGCAGGATCACTTTTTCGACGTCGGTGGCACATCGCTGTCCACTGTGAGGCTGGCGATCGTTCTTGACCGTGTAGTGTCCTTCAAGGACCTCACGGCGCACCCGATCCTCGCCGATCAGGCGGAGTTGATCGACCGCCGGCTCGAGCGTGGAATCGCGCGGCGTTCAGTAGCTGTCCCGGCAGCGCACTGTGCGCCTACTCGCATGACTACCAATCGAAGAGAAGAAAGGAGTGTACAGAAATGATCTCGTCCCCATCCTCAATTTTCAACGTGGACTTGCAACCCGGAAAGCTGCCGATATTGCACGTCAAAGCCATCGGCGAGCCACCGTGCTGGGCAGCCGAGCACCGCGACCGGTTGCTTGCCTTCGTCGCCGAGCACGGTGCGCTCCTCGTTCGCGGTCTCGCGCTGCACGATGCCAGCGGGATCGAGGCCGTCTTTCGACGGCTGGGCAGCCTGATGGCTGAGAAGGAGGCCTTCACCTCCCGACGGAGTTACTCCCCGGGAGTGTACTCGGCATCGAAGTGGCCGCCCAACCAGCACATGTGCATGCACCACGAGCTGAGCTACGCGCTTGAATTTCCTTCCTTGATGCTGTTCGCGTGCCTCACTGCGCCGACCGATCGAGGCGCGACCCCGGTGGCCGACTCGCCGAGCGTACTTCAGGCGCTTCCTAGGGAGTTGGTCGAGCGCTTTGAGCGGGTAGGCTGGCTGCTCATCCGCAACTACAACGGCGAAATCGGGGCGTCGGTCGCTGAAGCATTCGGCACCGACGATCGTCGCGGCGTCGAGGGTTACTGCCGTGCCAACGCGATCCAGTTCGAGTGGCAGCCTGACGGTACACTGCGCACCCGGCAGTGCCGCAACGCCGTCCTCCGTCACCCGCGTACCGGGCAGCGCTGCTGGTTCAACCAAATCACTTTCCTCAACGAGTGGTCGATGGAGCCGGAGGTGCGCGAGTACCTCGTGGACGTCTACGGCGAGGACGGCCTGCCGTTCAATACCCGCTTCGGCAACGGTGACCCAATCGGCGCGGACGTCGTGGCGGCGATCGACGAGGTCTACGAAGCCCACACGACGCGCGAGCGGTGGCAGGCTGGCGACCTGATGCTCGTGGACAACGTCCGCACCGCGCACGGGAGGGATGAGTTCGATGGACCGCGCGAAGTGCTCGTGGCGATGGCCGACGCGGTGCGCCAGGCCGACTCCTCGCCGACGATCGAGGTGACCGGCGGCTGACAACGACCCTTCCCAGGAACGGTCGGTCGGCACAGGCCCGTGATTCAGGACCACCATCTTACGCCGCCGTTTTCGGCGACCAAGTAATGAGTATCTTTGATCGGTGCATGTCCGAGATTGACGCGAGGTCAGGCGGTGTGTTTCGTGTTAGCGCAGATAACGGGATCACGGCGGCCGGCCTTCGCCAGGCTGGAGCTGCATGTGCCAGTGCCGGAACTGGGAGAACTGGGAGCTGTGCTTGAGTGCATTTCCGGCCCAGGCGAGGCTCCGGCGCGGCGAAGGCCGGTCGGTCTTCCCATTAGCGGCGGCCATTTTGCCTGCTGCGCGGTGTCCTCTCCAGGGACGCTGGAATAGGACTTCGTATGAGCTCGCAGTCCCATATCGCAGATGTTTGGATCCTGGAGCAGCACACGCTCACGGCCGCCGACATCGCGCGTTGCAACCTGGCAATCTCTCCTGCGGAGAAGACTCGCATGGGACGGTTCCGTTTTGAACGGGACCGTGACTCCTATCGTGCAGCCCACGCGCTCGCGCGGCTTGCTCTTTCATGGTGCGAGGGGGCTGTGCCGCCGCACGCATGGGTGTTCGAGGAAACCTCACATGGCCGACCTGAGATCGCCGCCAGACGCGGCTTTCCGCAACTGCGCTTTAATATCTCACACACCAGGCGCCTGGTAGCGTGCATTGTCACACGTGAGCTGGATTGCGGGGTGGACGTCGAGCTAATAGACCGTTGCGCCGACCTGCATGACCAGGCTCACAGCGCTTTGGCTCCTGCCGAATTGGCGAGAATTGCTGGTGCGTCCAAGACTGAACGAGCAACACTATTGTGCCGTTACTGGACGCTCAAAGAGGCGTACGCCAAAGCGCTCGGCCTTGGGATGTCGCTGGCGTTCGCTGACATGGCGTTCGAACTTCACGATGGGTACGGACGCCTTCACACCCGTTCGGACGAATGGCATTTCGAACAATGGTCGCCGACACCAACCCATATCGTCGCGACAGCCGTACGCGCGCGCGGACCCTTTCGTTTGGTTCGTCATTGGGGCATACCTGGCAATCGTTAGTAGTTGGCAGCTAAGAGAATTTCTTAGCCCGACGCATCTCTAATCTTAAGACGAAAGGGAGATTCTCCCAATTGCAGTTCGCGCTGATCGGACTACGTTGGCGCTCACGCAGTAGATAGAAAAGAAAAAAACAAAACACAATCCCTGCAACTTCGACGCGGGCCAAGGAAAGAAGCGCAGGTCTAAGAGACAGACAATGAACTGAACGTACACTGAACCATTGTGAATTATGAACACTGTCATCGAAACTAATCGCAGTAAGATCCCCGTTGAAGAAACCCGTTTCCGAGAACACCGCCCGCCCGATCTCAACTTAGGCAACGGTGGCGTGGCCGCAGCGAGCGCCATCCAATGGTCATGGGCCTGCCGCAAAGTGGAGCCCGTGCCGCTCGAGCCGCTGGAATACTCCGCGTCTGCGCTTCCCTTACCGGGCGATTTGGCGGTGGTCCGAGTGCAAAAGGCGGGATTCCACAAATACCTGACCACGGCCGAAAACCGCCGCCTGCGCCTGTACCCCGGCACCCAGTTCGTCGGCGTCTTCGGCAATCGCTACGCGGCCGATGCCTACGAGGCGGAGGTAGAAGGGCCGGACAACCTGAGTCTGCTGACCGCCGCCGGAATGATCGGCACGGTCAAATCCAAGCATGACGCGATGGCCGGACCGACGCGGATTTCTTTGGTGGGGTTCATCCGCTCAGCGGCAGGTGGGAGGCTGAACCTCAAGGACCTGCTATTCCGGCAAGCGACGGCGTGGAAACTGCCCCACAATCTGATCTGTGTCGTTGGCACGGGAATGAACAGCGGCAAGACCACAACGGCGGCACGGTTGATCAAAGGGCTGAGCGAACTGGGCTTAGCTGACCGGCAGCGTTTCCAACCGGGACCCTGACGAGTTGGTCGCCGCGGCCGCCTGTAAGGTCACTGACTTCAGCGATTTCGGCTTCCCCTCGACCTACCTGTGCTCCAGGGAAGAGTTGCTGGGGCTTTTCCACGCCATGATGGAGGAGATGACGGCCGACGCGCCGGATGTAGTGCTGATGGAGCTGGCCGATGGCCTGTTGCAAAGAGAGACGGCGATGTTGCTGGCTGAGCCGGAGATGAAACGAGCGGCGTGCGGCCTGGTCTTCACCGCCGAAAGCTCCCTCTCTGCTCTGTGGGGCACTCAGCGCCTGCAGCAATTGGGCTACCATATCGTCGCCGTTTCGGGAAAGTTCACTTCCTCACCGCTGGCGATGCGCGAGTACTGTGAGAACGACTCGGCCATCCCCGTGGTGTCGTCGGCGGGCGCCGGCGAGGAACTTGCGACCAAGGTCAGGTCCTTCTTGAACCATGAATGACACGGCGCCCATCCCTTCGTGGGCGCATCTGGACCCCGCCGACGTGGCCACCGAGCGCGCCTCCGAAGGGCGCGAGTCTGGCCGCGCGGGTGCGCCAGGGGCCAATGCTGCGACTGCGCCAAACGGGCCGCAGCCGCGCGCGCGAGCGGCGTCGCGCGCTCCCTGGCGCTTCGCCCTGAGACGGCTGGCTCGGCACAAAGGTCCATTCGCCCTGGCGCTATTTTGGTCGGTGGTGTTCATCCTTGTGCCGATGCAGGTGCCCGTCATCACCGGGGCGCTGGTTGACAGCCTGCGCGCCAAGCACGCGCGGCTTTACGGCTTGGGGCTGGACCCAAGCAGCCGCAGCCGCAGCGTGAACATCGCTGCGCTGGCCTTGATGGGTGTCGCGCTGGCTCATGGACTCAGCGCGTACCTGCGCCAATTGAGCATCAACAAGCTGACCC
>WNGK01009329.1_pt1 | contig 10103 bp, 9 predicted proteins | sample 5400601 | NCBI WGS metagenome assembly WNGK01 (sample SAMN13153376, study PRJNA577476) | soil metagenome | isolation source: 60 cm soil or saprolite under Garry oak tree replicate 1 | place: USA:California | collected 2016-06-15 | reverse complement strand
CGCTGATCGTCATCGTGGTCGCGCAGCTCGCGCTGATGCTGCCGGTGGCGTGGCTCGAGCAGAGCGTTGCCCAACTCTTTCGCTGAGGATGCGCCGTGGCGGCGCGTCGGAGCCGACGGTTCGATTACGCTGACCGTTCACGCCCAGCCCGGCGCTAAAAGGACCGAGGTCGCCGGTGTGCATGGCGACGCGTTGAAGATTCGCATTGCCTCGCCGCCGATCGAGGGCAAAGCCAACGAGGAGCTTCGGCGCTTTCTTGCGGACGCGTTCGGTGTGCCGGTGCGCAATGTTGCTCTCGTTCGTGGTGAGATGGGACGTCGCAAGACACTGCGCATCGTGGCGCCCACGGCGCGGCCCGATCACCAGTGGGGGGCCGCGTGACTTGCACTGGGTTGCCTGGACCCGAAAGCGGAATCAGACTGGAGGCTATACTTTGTACCGGGCTCGCGTTCGAAGCGGGTCCGATTTGTTGAATGAATAGACGATCATTCCTCGGCGTCGTCGGTTGTGCATTTGGCACCGTGGCGTCGAATGCATCCTCGCAGCAGCCGAGGATCTACCGCATAGGCTATCTGCACCCGACCGGCCCGCAGGACGTCGGCTATCCGGCATTCCGGCGAGGCATGACGGATCTCGGTTACGTCTTCGGCGCGAACGCAATCATCGAAGAACGGTTCGCCGAGAGGCGACTCGAGCGGCTGCCCGGCATGGCTGCGGAGCTTGTGGCGAATCGCGTCGACGTCATTGTCGCCGTCTCGCCCCCGGCAATTCAGGCTGCTCGCGCGGCCACGAGAACGATCCCGATCGTGATGGCTTTCAGCGGGAGCGATCCCGTCAGGTACGGATTCGCGGCATCGCTCGCCCGTCCGGGCGGAAATACAACGGGCGTTACCGCCGTATTGCTCGACATAGCGCCGAAATGGCTCGAATTGCTTCGCGACCTCGTGCCGGGTTTGAAGACGGTCGCGGTGTTGCGGTATCCGTTCGAGGGTCACACTGCGACTATCGGTATATTGAAGGCGGCCGCCGAGGCGAGCAGGATCCGCCTCAACGTCGTCGAAGTGGGCAACGCCGACGGATATGAGCAGGCCTTCGCGGCGAGCGCGGGCGCCGGCAGCCAGGCCATCATTGTTCTTCCCGCGCCTGAGTTCAGTGAAAACCGCGCACGCATCGTGGAGCTTGCGAACCGCTACCGGCTGCCATCGCTCTTTCAATACACCGATTTCGTGCCGATAGGCGGCCTTGTTTCCTACGGCCCCGACATTGCGGACCTGGCGTACCGCGCCGCCGCCTACGTCGACAAGATATTGAAGGGCGCGAATCCTGCCGAGATGCCGATCGAGCAACCGCGGAAACTCTTCCTGTTTATCAACCGCCGAACCGCGAGCGCGTTGGGGCTTACGATTCCGCCCGCGCTGTTGCTGCTGGCAGACCAGGTGTTTCAGTGACAATGGCAGCGGCTGCCGCGACAATTGCCGCCAAAGCGAACGTGCTGGCTGGCGGCCGGCGCCGATCCATCACCGAATCACCTGCTCGGCGCAACCCGGTGGCCCCGCCCTATTCGCAGTGCACCAGGTGCTCGAGAAGCGCCCGCAGCTTGCCCGGTGTCGTCGGCTTGAACGCAATCGGATGTCCTGCTGCGCGCGCCTCGGCAATGCGTTCGGACGCCGATTCTCCGGTAACGAAGGCGCACGCCACTCCCGGTCCGCATTCGCGGCGAAGCCTGTCCACAACACTGATTCCGCTTTCCCCATCAGCAAGGCTCAAATCGCAAAGGACGACATCCGGGCGCCGATCGCGGGCGTGCGCTACCGCCTGATCGCCGCCGTCGGCGGTCGTCACGTCGCATCCCCACTGGCTTAGGAGACCCTGCATTGCATCTCGGGCGGGCGCCTCGTCGTCGACAACCAGCACGCGGACGCCGCGGAGGCTACCCATGATCAACGCCTGTGGCGAGATCACACCTTCCTGCGGCCGAGCGCGCCGGATCAGCAGGCGCACAATCGTGCCCTTGCCGGGGACCGATTCGATCGTGATGCGATGGTGGAGGAGGAGAGCAATGCGCTTTACGATGGCGAGCCCGAGCCCGAGGCCCGTATTCATGCCTCGCTCCGCAGGAGCGGCGCGATAAAACTCCTGAAAGATGTTGGGCAGATGGACCGTGGCGATACCGATGCCGGTATCGGCAACGATGACCTCCACGTTTTCGCCGCGTCGCCGACAACCGACCAGTATTCGGCCTTCGACGGTGTAACGCAGTGCGTTCGAAATAACGTTGAGGAGGATACGCTGCAACAGCAGCGGGTCGGAGTGAACCCACAATGACGTCGGCACCAGCGTTAGCGCGAGACCTTTTGCTTCCGCGCTTGGCGCGACTTCGGCGACAAGGCGCGAGAGCAGGTCTTGCAACGAGAACGGTTTGGGCTCCGCACTGACGGCGCCCACATCGAGCTTCGACAAGTCGAGAACGCCCTCGAGTAGTTCCTGGAGTGCCTCGACGGAACGCTCGATTTGTTCCAGCACCGCGGTTCCGCCGTCGGGGACCTTGATCGCGCGAAGTTGTCCGACGAACAGCGCGAGTGCGTGAATCGGTTGCCTCAAGTCGTGGCTTGCGGCCGCGAGAAAACGTGTCTTCGCTTCGTTGGCGAGCGCGAGATCGTGTGTTCGCTCGGCGATTCGCGTTTCCTGCTGCGCGTACGTTTCCTGAATCTGCGCCGCCATCCGATTGAACTGCGTGGCGAGCGCTGCGAGCTCATCATCGGTGTTTACAGCGATTCGACGGTCGAAGTGTCCCTCACCGAGCTCTCTTGCACGTGTTTCGATTTCGCGGATGGGTCGCACTATGCGCCGCGCAAGCAATAGGCTTGCCGCGATGGCGGCGGCGATGCCGAGCAATACGAGCGCCACCGACCTTGCGATGGAAGCGTAGACGAGGCGGAATGCTTCTTCGAGTGGCTGTTCCGCGAAAACCGTCCAGCCAAGATCGGCGATTGGTGCCGCCGTCGACAGGACACGCAGACCCTCTGTGTTTCGGGCTTCGCCTATGACAGCGACGCCTTCTGCATGTTGGTTCAGCGCCCGACGTACATGCGGAAGCGTCGACAGATCAGTCTGGCGGAGGACCAACCCGATGTCGGGATGAGAGATTAGGTGACCACTGCGGTCGACGACGTAGGCGACGCCGGCGGGCACCAATCGCGCTTGCGACACGACGTCCCATATGTGCTTGAGGTTAACTTCAGCCTCGAGCACGCTGCCGCCGGGGTCGCCCGCCGCCGCGATCGATACGTACGGTTCGGTCTCTTTGCGAAAATAGACTTGTCCAACGTAGCTCGAAAGGTCGTGCGCGCCGCGGAATCGCAGGTCATCGGACCAATTGCGACCGGTCTCCGCAACATTGGGGCCGATTCGTGATACCACGAATTGCTCGTTGCCGTTGTTGTGGATCCAACGAAGCTCGCTGATCTCCGGGTGCTGACGCAAGAGCACGACCGATTCCATTCGCAGATCCTGCGTCGCGACCTCTCCGGTTGTGTTGAACTTGCTGACCGTCGCGTGGATCGCGCTCCGCACGCTTTGCATGAAATTGGCGATCTCGAGCGCGGCGAACTGCGCCTTCGCCCGCTGAACTTCTTCGAGCGCCGCCACGGATTCGCGATAGGCGAAATAGCCGCCGACCGCGCCGCTGATGATCAGCAGCGCGCTGACCAGGGCCGCGAAATACGCCGCGTACTTCCAGACCAGCGTATGCCGCATGAAGGTCGGCATTCGGCTATCCAGGCGGGCCGAGCATTGGTAATTGGATGGAGAAGTCGAGTCGACCCGGAGAATACCCTGCGTGGTCGGGCAAGTCGAACCGCGAAGACTCAATTATTGTGAAGGATCGAGTATTTTGACGAGCGACTCTTGTTGTGAGCCGAGAACGGCGGAAGCAAGAGGTGCAAGGAGTATCGCCCTCGCTCCTCTTGCGCCCTTTGATCGTTGGGCATCCGCCGTTGCGAAACCCACGCTATCGAACGATTGGGTAGGGGCCCGTTCACACTGAATGGGTCCCAATGCAGCCTATTCGAACCGCGTCGCTGTCGCCTTGCCGCAGGCAATGAAGAGCGGATCACCGTTTGCGTCGAAAAAGTGGACAGTAGCACCGTAGGTAAAGCCGTTCCCGCCGGCCGTCACCTGCAGCGCGCCAGTGACTTCCGTCGTGCCATCGAAGGCCCCGCTATCGGTATAGTTGTTGCCCAGGAACCTGAACGAGTAATTCTGCACGCCCGGCTCGCGCTTCCACGTCCCGTACTCTGAACTGCCCTCGGTTGGAGTCGAACCGGCTGGGACGCCAAAGCCCGTGTAAATGCCGTCCTTGATGAAGGTCATGATGGCCGGAAAGGAAGGGCGCACCTGCTCGCCGGTTGCACAGTTGATCGGAGTTCTTGTGACTCGCCAGACGCCTTCGAGGGTGGGTATAGCGCCTTGCGCGCTCGCGTACGACATCGCGAACGTCATTGCCGCGCCCAAAGCAACCGCGATCGCATGTTTCAGAATTGGTTTCTTCCCATGGTGCATGGTTTTCCCCTCCTCGTGGCCACCTGCAACGCCAGTTGCTGCGATAATGGATCCACTCAACTTCGACCATTGCATGATTTTCCCCCTTGAATGTCGGTTAATCGACTCGTGCCGGCGGGCACGAACGCGTCGCCACATTGCGCGCGCATCGACCATCACGGGAATTGCCCTTGTGGGCACGCCCACCCCGGAATGGACCGGCCGGTTCATTGCGCGCAGGCCATCCAATCCGGTACCACACTGAATCCATGGCGAAATGCCGATCGGAGCGACGGAGTGGTGTGCCCATTGGGGCTAGCCCTTGAAGGCGTCGAGTTGAAGGCTCTGATCGTTGACGACCACCCTCTGATTCAAGCGGCCGTGAGCAACGTGCTGCGTGCTCTCGATGCGGCAGTCGAGATCGCCGTCGCCGGTGACTGCGACAGTGCATTCGAAATCGCGGGCGAGGGACAGGAGCCGGATCTCGTCCTCCTGGATCTGAATCTTCCAGGCCTGTCCGGGCTTCCCGCGTTGAAGCGGTGGCGATCGCGCTTTCCGGCGGTGCCCATTGTTGTGCTATCGGCGACTGACGATCAGCAGACGGTGGCCGCGGCAATGACGGCGGGCGCAGCGGGTTACATTCCGAAATCGTCGTCGAACGAGGTGATGCGACACGCGTTGCAGCTCGTAATCGCCGGCGGAAAGTACCTCCCCCCGGAGCTCCTAGCGGGCAGACCGGCATCATCCGCGAAGGAGCGCAAATCGACACACGCCGCAACAACGGTCGGCTTGACCGACCGTCAGTTGGCGGTCCTTGGCTTGATCGCGAAAGGTGCGTCCAACAAGGTCATCTGCCGCGAACTGGGTCTCGCCGAGCGCACCGTGAAAGCGCACATTACGGCGGTATTTCGTGCACTCAAGGTATCGAGCAGGACACAGGCAGCCATCGCGGCATCGAAGCTCGGCTTGATGGATACCGTGCGAACGTCGGACCGCTCGAGCAACGAACCGCTCCCGTAGGCCGCCGCCCACGTCCGAATTCGGGACAGCGCCAAGGGTTAGGGGCGCGGTAACGCTTCCTAAGCCAGCGCGTTCGCGAGCCGCACGAAGTCCGCAACCGACAGCGTCTCGCCGCGCGCGCCGGGCGGGATGCCGGCGCGTTCGAGCGTCGCTTCGTCGGCGAGCGTCTTGAGCGCGTTGCGCAGCGTCTTGCGGCGCTGCCCAAAGGCCGCGGCGACGATCCGCGCGAACAACGCCTCGTCGGCGAGGTCGGGACGTGCGTCGCGCAGCGGAGTCAGGCGCACGACCGCAGATTCCACTTTCGGCGGCGGGCGGAATGCACCCGGTGGAACAGTGAGCAAGCGCTCGATGCGAAAACGCACCTGCAGCATCACCGACAGCCGCCCATACTCGGGCGTCGCCGGCGCCGCCGCCATCCGCTCGACGACTTCCTTTTGCAGCATGACCGTGATGTCGCGCACGACAGCATCGTACAGTGCGAGATGGAACAGCAAGGGTGAGGAGATGTTGTACGGCAGGTTGCCCACGACGCGCAGATCGGGCCCGAGCGAGCCGTAGTCGAACTCGAGCGCGTCGGCGGTGCGCAGCATCAACCGCTCCGCGGGATACGTTGCCGCGAGGTGCGCGGCAAGGTCGCGATCGATCTCGATGACCGTGAGACGCTCGACACGCTCGAGCAACGGACCCGTGAGCGCGCCCAGGCCCGGCCCGATCTCGACCAGGTTATCCCCGGGCTGCGGATCGAGCGCGGCAACGATGCGGTCGATGTAATGCCGATCGACCAGGAAGTGCTGGCCGAAGCGTTTGCGCGGCGGATGACGCGTACGACCTAGTTCCAATCGAGGATGACCTTGCCGCTCTGGCCCGAAAGCAGGGTCGCGAACGCGTCCTCGTACTGCTCGGCGGCGTAGTGATGCGTGATGATGGGCGAAAGATCGAGTCCGCTCTGCAGCATCGCGACCATCTTGTACCAGGTCTCGAACATCTCGCGACCGTAGATGCCGCGAATCTCGAGGCCCTTGAAGATCACCTGGTTCCAGTCGATCGCCATGTCCGAGGGCGGAATGCCGAGCAACGCGATCTTGCCGCCGTGGTTCATGTGTTCGAGCATGCTGGAGAACGCCTGCGGCACGCCGGACATCTCCAGCCCGACGTCGAAGCCCTCGGTCATCCCGAGATCGGTCATGACACCGCGCAGGTTCTCTCGCTGGACGTTCACGATGCGGGTCGCACCCATGCGTTGCGCTAGACCAAGCCGATAGTCATTGACGTCGGTGATTACGACGTAGCGGGCACCGACGTGCTTGGCGATCGCCGTGGCCATGATGCCGATCGGTCCCGCACCGGTGATGAGGACATCCTCGCCGACCAGATTGAACGTCAACGCGGTATGCGTGGCATTGCCGAAGGGATCGAAGATCGACGCCAGATCATCGGAGATATCGTCGGGAATCCTGAAGGCGTTGAATGCCGGAATCACGAGGTATTCCGCAAACGCGCCTTCACGATTGACGCCCACGCCGACGGTGTTCCGGCAGAGGTGTCGTCGACCCGCGCGGCAGTTGCGGCAGAAGCCGCAGGTGATGTGACCTTCGCCCGACACGCGGTCGCCGACCTTGAAGCCGCGGACTTCCTGACCGATCTCGACGATCTCGCCGACGTATTCGTGACCGACGTGCATGGGCACGGGAATGGTCTTCTGCGCCCAGTCGTCCCAGTTCCAGATGTGCAGGTCGGTGCCGCAGATCGCCGTCTTGCGGATGCGGATCATGACGTCGTTGTGGCCGACTTCGGGTTTTTTCACCCGCGTCAGCGTGAGTCCCGGAGCGCGTTCGAGTTTGGCGAGTGCCTTCATGAGATCACGCCCAGTGCTTTCCCGACCTTGGCGAACGCCGCCACTGCGTGGTCGATCTGCTCGGGCGTATGCGCCGCACTCATCTGCGTGCGGATGCGCGCCTTGCCCTTGGGCACGACCGGATAGGAGAAGCCGATGACGTAAACCCCCTCGGCGAGCAGTGCATCGGCCATGCGGGTCGCGAGCGCGGCATCACCCAGCATCACCGGAATGATCGGATGCTCGCCGGGGACGAGCTTAAACCCGAGAGAGGTCATCGCGCGCCGGAAGTGCTCGCCGTTCTCGCGCACGCGCTGCCGGAGCGCCGCGCCCTCGGGGCTCTCCAGGAGCTCGAGCACCTGTAGCGATGCCGCGGCGATCGCAGGCGCGAGCGTGTTGGAAAACAGGTACGGCCGCGAGCGCTGTCGCAGCACGTCGACGATCTCCTTTCGGGCTGCCGTGTATCCGCCCGACGCACCGCCCAGCGCCTTGCCCAGCGTTCCGGTGATGATATCGGCGCGACCGGACACCCCGCAGTGCTCCGGCGTGCCGCGACCGCCGGTGCCGACGAAACCGACCGCGTGGGAGTCGTCGACCATTACCAGCGCGCCATACCGCTCGGCGAGGTCGCAGATCGCGGAAAGGTTGGCGACGATGCCGTCCATCGAGAACACGCCATCGGTCGCGATCAGCTTGAAGCGCGCGCCGGCGCCGGCGGCTTCGTCGAGCTTGCCTTGCAGATCGGCCATGTCGTTGTTGCGATAACGGTACCGCTTCGCCTTGCAGAGACGAATCCCGTCGACGATGCTCGCGTGGTTGAGCTCGTCACTGATTACCGCGTCCTCCTCGCCGAGGAGCGTCTCGAACAAGCCGCCGTTGGCGTCGAAGCAGCTTCCGTAAAGAATGGCATCGTCCGTGCCGAGGAACCGGGCGAGCGCGGCCTCGAGATCCTTGTGCACGCTCTGCGTGCCGCAGATGAAGCGCACCGAGGCCATGCCGAACCCATAAGCATCGAGGCCGCCCTTCGCTGCAGCGATCAGCCGCGGATCGTCGGCGAGACCGAGATAGTTGTTGGCGCAGAAGTTGAGCACCTCCTTGCCGTCGGCCAGACGGATGGCCGGCGATTGCGGACTGCCGATAATGCGCTCGGTCTTGTAGAAGCCCTCGGTGCGAATGCCGTCGAGGGTCCTGCGGAGATGGGTGCGGTAGGCGTCTTGCACGATGGCGGGGGGACAGGAGGCTTGGAAGCGATTTTCGCACGCAACCGTGCTTTTTCCCTCATCGGGCCCGGAAAGTCGAGTCTGACCCTAGTTTTGGGAAAGTCGAGTCTGACCCTACTTTTGCGCGAGACGGATCGCCAGCTCGACGGCAGCGAAGAGGCTGCCGGGGTCGGCGCGCCGGGCCGCGTCATCGTCCATGGCGAGATCGAGCGCGGTGCCGTGATCGACCGACGTGCGCAGGATCGGCAGGCCGAGCGTGATGTTGATGCCATGCCCGAAGCTCGCGTGCTTGAGCACCGGGAGCCCTTGGTCGTGGTACATCGCGACCACACAGTCGAACTCGGCCAGGAGCGATGGAACGAACGCCGTGTCGGCCGGGATGGGCCCGAGGACTTCCAGCCCCGCCGCCCGAGCCGCCTTGATCGCCGGCGCGATGATGTCGATCTCTTCGCGACCGAGGAGCCCGCCTTCGCCGGCATGGGGGTTCAAACCACAGACGGCGATCCGCGGTTTTGCGACGCCGAACTTGCTCGTGAGATCGGCGGCGACGATCTGCAGGAGCTCCTCGATCGCCGGTTGCGTGATCGCCGCGGGAACCGCGGAGAGCGGCAGGTGTGTCGTCACCAGCGCAACGCGAAGCATGCGTTCCAGTGGTCCGCCGACCAGCATCATCACCACGCGCCGGGTGCCGGTTCGCTCCGCGAGGAACTCGGTGTGGCCAGTGAACGGAATGCCGGCGTAATTGAGCACGCTCTTCTGCACGGGTGCGGTCACCATCGCGGCAAATTCGCCCGACGTGCAGCCGGTGAGCGCGGCATCGAGCGTGGCCACGACCGCCTTGGCGTTCGCCGGGTCCGGCCGCCCCGCGACGACGGGCGCCGCGACCGGGAAGTGCGCGACCTCCAGCGCCGTCGCCGAGGCGCTTCCGCCGAGGCTATACGGCGTGAAGCGGACGCCTGCGCCGAGGCGTCGAGCGCGGTCACGCAAGACCTCGATGTCGCCGATCAGCACGAGGCGCGCCGGCCAGGCGCGCTCGGCCAGCCGTACGCAAAGATCCGGGCCGATGCCTGCGGGCTCGCCGATGGTCACTGCGATGGTCGGTCGGGTGCTCATGGGGGAAAAGTAGGGTCAGACTCGACTTTCATTCGCGACGGTGCTCCTTTGCTGATCCTGTGGGAAAGTCGAGTCTGACCCTACTTTTGGATGGTGATGCCGGCTGGGTCTCCGAAGACCTCGACCTTCATTGTCGCGGCCGCGGCGACGGTCGCCACACCTTCGGCGAGGGCGATGTTCGCTTGTTCGAACCCTTCCAGCGGTTGCGTCGGTTTGCCGAAGAGATACAGCCCCGCGAGCGGCGCCGCGGGATCGATCTCGCCCGTGTTCTGCACGATCGGGCCCAGCGGCAGCGCGTACCCTTCGCGGCCAAATACCGGAAACTTGTCGAGCGTCGCGCGGTACCGGATCACCTGCCGGCCCGCCAGCCGCTGCCG
>WNGK01026540.1_pt1 | contig 10104 bp, 13 predicted proteins | sample 5400601 | NCBI WGS metagenome assembly WNGK01 (sample SAMN13153376, study PRJNA577476) | soil metagenome | isolation source: 60 cm soil or saprolite under Garry oak tree replicate 1 | place: USA:California | collected 2016-06-15 | reverse complement strand
AAACTTCCCACGTGTTGGCAGAGGTATTGCCAGAGGAGAAGGCCAATCAGGTCAAATGGTTACAGTCACAGGGATTGGTGGTCGCCTTTGCGGGTGACGGCATCAACGACGCACCAGCGCTGGTACAGGCTGATGCTGGTATTGCTATGGGGACGGGAACAGACATTGCGATGGAGGCATCAGATATCACCCTGGTCAAGGGAAATTTGAAGAGTGTGGTGACGGCACTGGCCCTCTCACGTGCAACCCTGCGTATCATCAAGCAGAATCTCTTCTGGGCCTTTGTCTACAATATCATCCTCATTCCGACGGCCATTCTCTCGCCACTCATTCCGTTCTTGAGGGATCAGGCTCCCATCTTTGCCGCAGCGGCAATGGCACTCTCGTCGGTCACGGTGGTCAGCAATTCGCTGCGCTTGAGGCGGTTCCGGGCGTAAGGCTCTCCTGCGTTGCATTTCGCCGACATCTCAAGATAAGGAGGATGAACATGGAAGACAATCGCAAGTCAGACGCGCTCAAACGCCTCTCATATATCGAGGGGCATGTGGCGGGGATTCGCAAGATGGTCCAGGATGACAAGTACTGCGTTGACATCTTGCGTCAAACCTACGCAGTTCGCAAGGCTCTTGAAAAGCTGGAAGCGATGATCCTGGAGGGACATGTACGCACCTGTGTTCCCGATGGGATCAAAGGCGACCGCGAAGAAGAAGTGATTCAGGAATTGCTTCAACTCTACACGGTTGCCGGAAATCAGTAATGGGTGTGTTGCATAGGGGCGACAAAAAAGAGACAGACGAGAGAGGAAAACACGATTCACCGTTGTTCTTGTCGTTCAACAAACGTGTTGCCTATTGCGTCTGTCTCTCTGATCGATGATCTCTTCTGTGACCAGTATGCCATCGTATGGATGATGAATAAGCCTACGCTGATGTCTGTTTCGCGAGAAGAAGAGCCAGGTTTGGTCACTGGCTCGTTACGACATATGGGTCTGGAAGTGATCGCACCGAAACCACATCAGAGCCAAGCAGTGGAGCGAACTTGGCACCTCTTTTTGTAGCACGGAAAAGCTCTGTTCGATCCCTTTCTATCTTGACACATGAATCCCCTTCTCTTATACTAGTAGTTAACCGTACTATCACAAGATAGTAGCTATTTTCAATCATTCGTTCTAAGTGGTATGCTATGCGACTTCTTCCAGAGTCTCTCGTATTCAGGAAGCTGTAAGCTTTGTTCGGCGTGTTGCCTGGAGACTGTGAAGTGAACAGGTTAGAGTACGAACAACAGGTAAGGTAGAGATCCTACTTGTACATGTTAGAACCCCTGGGTGCTTTCATTTCACCACTCGTCGCATGGCATGATGGCGGGTAAGAACGTAGGAAGAAGAGGGGCAATACATGGAGACATTCAGCGAACACGCTGAAAACACAGCCGGATCAACACATGATCTCTCACCTCAACCAACTCCTGCGCGCCCAAAGCGCTCCAGGCGACGGCTCGGCTTCTTTCTCGTGATCAGTCTCGTCAACGTTGGCTTTCTGGCGCTGCTGACTTCTCAACTCCTTACGCCGATCCAGACGCAGCACCAGGGAACGGTGAGCAGCCCTCTCATTGGGCATCCCGCACCAGATTTCACGCTCCCCCGATTGGGCCCCTCGCACGCCTCGACATTGCGCCTCGCTCAACTGAAAGGGGCACCGCTGGTGATCAACTTCTGGGCATCCTGGTGTGATCCCTGCAAAGAAGAAGCACCGCTCTTGCAGCAGACCTGGAAGCAGGTGCAGCCCCAGGGGGTACAATTTCTGGGCATTGATTATGAAGACACCCGGAGCAATGCACTCGCATTTCTGCACCACTATGGCATCACCTATCCCAATGTGACCGATAGCAGTGGATCAGTTGCCATTCCCTATGGAGTGGCAGGCGTGCCAGAAACCTATTTTGTGAATCGCCACGGCGTTATTGTGCAGAAGATCACTGGTGCGCTGAATCAACCCGCACTCCAGCAGGCCATTACCGCTCTACTCCACTCAACAGAAGGAGCATGAGGAGCAGATGGGTATAAAAAGGAGGATAGACGGAAGATTGCCGTGGTGGAAGCCATCTCGCTTTGTCTGGTGGCAGTTCGTGGTTATGCTCCTCTTGAGCGGTGGTTTCTGGCTGTTTCTTCCTCAGACGAGCTTTGCACAAGCGGACCTGCAAGCCTCCACTCCACAGGAAGAGGCCGTCCTGCGTGTAACTCCACGACAGGTGCATCTGTGGATGAGCGAGCGACTTTCACCCACACTCAGTGATGTGGAGGTGGTCAATGAACGTAATCAAGGGGTGGAAGTGGGAAGCAGCCAGGTGGTGGGCAAGGGGGCACAAGAACTGGAAGTGGGCTTGATACCATCACTTCCTCCTGGTGTCTATGTGGTCGCCTGGCATGCAGTTTCCAAGGTAGATGGACGGGCGACTGATGGCACCTTTCACTCTTCTGGACAGGAGCGGCGATCTGGCGTGGGCTGGTCCTCCCTTCGGAAGAAGAGGGGCCGAATGCACACCTGATGGTCGTTCCCCAACGCCGCTTTGAACAATGGTGGGCCTGTCCAACCATCGCTTTGCTGCTACTGGCGCACCTTGCCTGGATCATTGCGCACCTGATGGCTGAGGGAGTGGACGTAGTTTCGTCCTCCTTCTCGATGATCGCCTCGTTGGTCATCGGTGAGACAGCAGGGCGCGTGTGGATAGGACAGGTCTTATTGCTGCTGCTGGCATTGCGACTCAGCGTCTTTCGTGTTCAACAGCCACTGCGCTCGCCTCGCGTGACCACGTTGCTCACCTGGGGAGATCTCTTGCTGGGGTTGGGGATCTTTCCCTTATTGGTGCTCTCCAGCCAGAACAATGCCGCCACGAATGGAGTTGTCTTGCTGTCGGTGCTCTCCGATTGGGGACATCTGTTCGCAGCCGCCTTCTGGATCGGGAGCATCTTGTTTCTTGTCAGTTGCTGCCTCCCGCTGCTCCCGCGGCAGGGAAGGGATGTTCAGGCGCACTTTTTCCTCACGGTGTTGCCTGCGTCTTCTCCCTGGACACTTGCTGGTGTCTTGCTCATGACTGTGACAGGTCTCCTTCAAGCGACTGAGCATGTCCAGCAATGGAGCGACCTGTTCAGCACCAGCTATGGCGTAGTGCTCGTGAGTGAAAGCCTCCTGGGAGGGGTGCTCCTGCTGCTGAGTGGGCTCGTGGTGGGACGGCTCCAGCCACGGTTCCGCCAGACCTGGGAGCAGTATTGCTCGATGAGGCAGCACGTGTCATCGGAGCAACAACCATCAGAGGAACCCTTGCACTCTGATGCTCAACAGATCAAATCACAAGAGATCCTCCTCGCCCAACAGATCCAGCAGATGAGATGCATCATGTGGGTCGAAGCAGGGGTTGGCGTGGGAATCCTGATTGGTGCCGGACTCTTGACTGTCCTGGCAAGGAGCCTTTCATAATCTGGCAACAAACAGCGTGATAGAGCAGTGGTGGTGTCTCATGGAGACGTTGGCCTGAGAGAGCAGGCGCGTAATAGAACATGAGAATATCTCTGAAATCTGTGAAAGAGCAAAAGAAAGGAGAGCGAGTCGTACGATGAATGGAGAACCATTGGGTCTGGGAGCGGCCTTCCTCGCTGGATTGGCGTCATTTCTTTCGCCGTGTATGCTTCCCCTCGTACCGATTTATCTGGCCCAACTTGTTGGGCGAAACACGACGCAAGTCAAGAGTGGAGAACACAACCATCTCCCCAGCATGATGACACGGCTCCACCTGTTTGCGCATGCCTGTCTCTTTGTGCTGGGCTTCTCGCTTGTGTTTATTGCGCTTGGTGCGACTGCAAGTACACTAGGCAACGCCCTGCGTCTCTATCAAGTGGCGTTGCGCCAGATCGGGGGCGTCCTGCTGGTGCTCATTGGCCTGCACGTGACCGGCATCCTCACCATTCCCTTGCTTTCCCGGATGAAACGCTTCTCGTTGTGGCCCTCTCGTCCGAGCTACGTGACCTCGCTGCTGATTGGTGCAATCTTCGCGCTTGGCTGGACTCCCTGTATCAGCCTCCTGCTTGGTTCTATTCTCGTCCTCGCGGCCAATACCACCACCTTACAAGATGGGGTGCTGCTCCTAACCGCCTACTCGTTGGGCATGGGGTCCCATTCCTGCTTCTGGGTCTGGGAGTGGATCAAGCATATATTGTACTCAGATGGCTCAAGCCGCATGTGAGAACCATCGAGATTGGTTCTGGGATACTCTTGATTCTGGTAGGCATTGCCATCTTTTTCAATCTGCTGGCGCTCCTCAACAGTTACGTGCTGCTGTTGCCACAGATCTAATGTTGGATGATCTTGTTGATAGAGATGTGAAGAAGGGCCTGGATCATCTGTTCCCTTCTCCACAATGGAAGCCCGTTTACTTCTCTCCTAGCTGGGAAGCCACCAGCCGAAGAACGGAGCAAAGGTCGCGTAGAGCAGCCAGAGATTGAGAGCGAGAATGACCACGCTACAGGCAATCGCTGCCCAGGTTGTGATCGGTTTATTGACCAGGGTCCCCATGAGATCACGTCGGCGCGTAAACATGATCAGGGTGATCACTGGGAGGGGCAGGACAAAGCTGAGCACGACTTGACTGATCACCAACGTGCTGGTCGGATTCAAGCCGAGGGCAGCGACGATCACGGCAGGGATCATCGTCACCAAACGCCGGACCCAGACCGGGATCGTGAAGCCGACAAAGCCTTGCATGATGACCTGCCCGGCCATCGTGCCGACGGTCGAACTGGAGAGACCAGAAGCCAGCAGCGAGATGGCAAAGACGAAACTGGCGGCTCCTCCCAGCAGAGGCGTGAGCGTCTGATACGCGGTCGTGATATCGGCCACATCACTGTGTCCATGCGCGTGAAAGGTGGATGCTGCCATATAGAGCATCGCCATATTGACGACCCCTGCCAAGCCCATTGCGATCACCACATCGGGAATACTCCACCGAAAGATGCACCGCGCTTCTTGTTCACTGCGCGGGATAATGCGGTGCTGCATCAAGGAGGAATGGAGAAAGATGACGTGAGGCATCACGGTGGCCCCAATGATCCCCACGGAGAAGAGGACACTCTGCGTCCCACCCAGCCAGGGAACCATCGTATGAAAGCCTACTTGCCCCCAATCAGGACGGGAGAAGAACGTCTCCATAACGTAACAGATGGCAATCACTCCAACCAGAGCCGTGATGACGGCCTCTAAAGGGCGGAACCCGCGACGCTCTAGCAGCAAAATCGCATAGGTGACGATCCCGGTAAGCAGGGTGGAGGAGAGCAAGGGAATGCCGAACAATAAGTTCAGGGCGATACTGGCTCCCAGAAACTCGGCGAGATCGGTTGCCATCGCCGCAATTTCTGAGGCGATCCACATGGCATAGACGACCGGTTTGCGAAACTGTTGGCGACACATCTCCGCCAGATTGTGTCCTGTGGCGATCCCGAGTTTCGCCGACATGGTTTGGATGAGCATAGCCATCAGATTCGCCAGAAGAATCACCCAGAGCAGATTGTAGCCATAGGCGCTGCCGCCCTGGATGTTGGTGGCGAAGTTGCCAGGGTCAATATAGGCCACACAGGCAATAAAGGCTGGCCCCAGGAAGGGAAGCAAGGCCAGCACGCCTTTTTTGCGTCCATCGAGGGCTGCACGAGCGGCTGCACGTGTTCCAGCCTCTTCTGGAAGATGCTCAAGGTTTACCTCTGCGATCTCCTCTGAAGAGGAGGCATTTGGGGGATAGGTTCTCATGCCTGTTCTCCTAATACTTCTGAAGACGAGGGGTGTTCGTATTCTGAATGGCTGGTGGTGGGACGAACAAGGACGTGCTGCGTGACCGCATCGCCAACGGCATGGATTTGTTCTCCCACCCGCAAGGTATAGACCCCTCCATAGGGGGCCACCGCCTCTACCTGCACCAGCGCGCCAGGAACGAGTCCAAGCGAAGCCAGATAGCGCAGGAGATCAGGATGGTCATCGCTCACCCGTTGCACGATCACCAGGTGTCCTGGCATCACGGTAGAGAGGGGTTGGCTGGCTGGCATCACCACCTCTCCCACCTTGTCCGGGATGGGATCTCCATGTGGGTCTTCGGTGGGGTGCAAGAGCAGTTCATCCATCCGATCCACAAACACATCTGAGATCGCATGCTCAAGCTGCTCCGCCTCCGCATCTACTTCGTCGAAGGAAAAGTGCATGATGCGCACGAGAAACAGTTCCAGCAGACGATGACGGCGGACGAGGGAGACCGCCATGGCGTTTCCTGCCTCGGTCAGTTCCACGCCATGATAGGGGGTATAGCGGACATAGCCACGTTCCCCCAGCCACTTGAAGAGTTGGGTGACTGTGGCATCACTGAGTTGCCCAGTGGGTTCAAGCGGCTGCAAGTGTTCCCTCATGGCAGAGGTGGTAATCGCCTCTCCCCGCTCACGCAACTTGTAGCAGAGCTTCAGGCAATCGATAGCACGGATCGGCAAGGTGTGCAATTCGGGTGACATCATGGAACCTCATTGATTCAGCTTTTTGAAAATAAAATTTTATACTACTAAAATAATAATTACCATAAGGTAAACCATCTTGTCAAGAGGGATAAAGACAGTGTTTCGAGAATATATGAGATGAAAGATGGTGAAGAATCACCTGTCTGATGAAGGTGTCTCCAAAGAGTCGTAAAAAGGTGCGAGATCAGCAAAACATCTTGCATTGCTTCTGCGCAGGCCGAGAGGTGCAACACCTCATCCGCCGAGAGATGACCAAGTGGAACCACATCTGTGACCTGGGGACGACCCAGTGTCACCGTTCCCGTCTTGTCCAGGAGCACGACATCGGCCCGGGCCAGACTTTCCAGGTACTTGCCACCTTTGACCAATAGCCCTCGTTTGGCGGCAGCGCCGATAGAGGCAAGCATTGCGACCGGAGTGGCAAGGGAGAGCGAACAGGAGCAGGCCACGACCAGCACTGAGGCGGTCGAGAGCGGATCACGTCGAATGAGGAAGGTGAGGAGTGCAATGCTCGCCACAATGGGCAGGAAGTTAGGTGGAGAAGCGATCTGCCAGACGCTGTACATCGGCACGATGGGCTTCGGCTTCTTCCACCATTCTGATCACTCGTCCGAAGGTCGTATCATCTCCCACCTGGATCGCTTGAAGGGCAGGCTCCCTAGCGTTGCAAGAGTAGCAGCATACACGCGGCTTCCCTCACGCACTTCGACTGGCATAGACTCACCAGCAATGGCTGCCTGGTTCACAGTTGCCTGCCCGGAAAGCACCTGACCGTCAACAGGAATGGCGTCCCCTGGTCGGACAATCACAATGTCTCCAGCATGAACCTCATCCAGAGACACTTCCACTTCGCTCCCCTCGCGCTCAACACGAGCGACCTTGGGGACCATCGAGGTCAAGTTCTTGACAGCTCGGCGAGAACGCTCTGTCGTAAAATTCTCCGCAAAGTTGCCCACATGCATGAAGAAGACGACAACGGCTGCGGTGGGCCATTGTCCCACTGCGAGCGCTGCCAACACGCCCAGACTCATCAGGGCATGTTGGCTACATTCGGTGCAATCCATTGCTGAAACTGGTAGTTCGATGGTGTGCAAGACATCAGGGGTTGCATGCTCCCACGGGATGCGCAACGAGGTTGAGTAACCAGGCGATGTAAGCGGGAGAGTTGCCAAATTGAACGTCAATGAGGAACGCTTCTGTCCGCATGAGACGGTATAGTGAGCAGAGAAACGTTGTGCGTTTCGCGAAAAGATGTAGACAAGGAAAAGCTAGCAGACAGGAGACAGACAAATGGCTTCCATCCACAAGGCAATCCTGATCGAGGCCCGTCCTGAGGACGTTTGGGCGGCGGTTCGCGATGTAGGCGCGGTGCATCAACGCCTCGCGCCGGGCTTCGTTGTCGATGCTCGCCTCGAAGGAGATTCCAGGGTTGTCACCTTCGGGAATGGCGCGGTGGTACGCGAGCTGATCGTCGACGTTGATGAAGAGGCTCGTCGGCTTGCCTACGCGGCGGTCGAGGGGCGGACCACACACCACAACGCGTCGATGCAGGTCGGGGGCGACCACCATGAAGCAGACGCTGGAGGAAGAGGCGGCACGCGGCTAGCAGACCAGACAGCTTGCTTGAAGAATTCTTGTGACTCTTGAGCACCCCTGCCCATCTGATACGCAACGAGGAGAAAACAAACAGGCGAAGAACAGACGAAAGCACCTCTCAATCACAGGAAAAGAGATTTGGAGAGATCAATATCTACGGAAGAGGTTTGCCGTGCAGAAGACACCAGGGAAAAACAATCAAGCGGTGTTGCTGACGGCTTATGCAGCAGCTACTAGGCCAAAGCCAAAGGACTGAGCAAAAGCAAAAGGCGCGTCCGTGGATCATCACCTCAAGTGGGGAAGCCGTAGAAAGGCGAGCATTGCGAGCCAGTCGCTCATCCCACGTGATCCGCCAATGCGCCCGTTGTGCTCTGGTTTGCGCGTCAGAGTACTGGGCGTCCTTTTTCTCCCCTTGTTGAGCAGAACCAAAGGCAAGGTCGACGGTTTGTGTACGAAGAAACGCAATGCAGTCTCTCCGCATATAATGACAATGGAGACGTTCACGAACTTATTATTATTCGCCCTTTGTTCGTTCTCGTTCGCCTCTTGTTCGTGGCTTGCTACGATGATAGCTTCCTGAGCAGTATTCATCTGCTGTTTGCCCTTGCCTATCTATTGTTCGTCCTGACCTTCTGCCCATGTGATAGCTCTTCCGCACCGTTCGGACTCCGCACAGGAAGGGTTTCTCGTGAGGTTCCATCTCTCCTCCTGGCACTATTCAAGTAATCTACTGAGTACTTGAATAAAGAAGCGATATCAAGGAGAACCGAAGCGTCCACGAGTGCATTCCCCCATCAGTAAAAACGAGACAAGCCTCCCTGTGTTTCTCTACTATTGGCTAATCGTACTATTGATTCTCAAGGAATGCAGAAAGGAGTTCTAGAATATGAGACCGCCGAATGATATCACAAGGATGAAACAGCATCAGACATCCAAACGTATCAGGAGTATGCTGGCTATGCTACGACGGTCGTACGATATCTCTTCGTAGGATGTGAAGGATGAGAGCACAACCATGAGCATGAAGACGGTAAGCAGAGGCGTCCTGCCATCTGCATGCCGCCAGAAGCAAGGCATTATCCATGAGGAGCTGTGAGCACGCCGCATGGTCTTGTCGAGAGAAGGAGGAAACCAAGATGATGATGGGTGGAATGATGGCATGGATGGGGTTCTGGATGTTTTTTGGGACGCTGCTGTTCATTGTGGTGATTGGAGCGGTCGTCTGGCTGCTGGTGCGCGCATTGCGTCCACAGCGCACGCCGATGACACCGCCCCCAGGTCCGCAACAAGAACCACCACTATATCAGCAAGGCTATCAGCCTACGGTGCCAGAGCCTGAGACCTATCAGGAGGGAGGACAGACCTATCCCTATCCAGAGCCGCCATCCGCGACGTATCCCCACGTACCACAAGAACAGCAGGAGCAACAACCACACTTCTAAAAGGAATGGTCCGTCACGAGACGGTAAGTTCACCTGCACTCCCGGAAGAGGTGAACCAGACGCGGCCCTTGGGAGCCAGCGTGAGACCATAAGGGGCGCTGGAAGCAGGAAGCGGATAGACGGTGTAGGATGCTTGATCCGGGTGATACCGGACCAGGGTGGATGCCGCATTGTTCGCGAACCAGATCGTGCCATCAGGAGCGGCGGCCAGCCCGTACAAGGCTGGTGGCGTGTTCTGGAGCGAGGGCACCGAGAACAGGGTGATCCGCTTCGTGGCTGGATCAATCATGCCCAATCGCCCTGGGAGTAGCTCGGTAAACCAGATCCGTCCGTGGTGATCTGCGGTCATCGCAAAGATGGTGGCTTGCACATCGCCCAGATGAAAGAGCGAGACCTGACCGGTTGCTGGATCGAGGTGTCCCACGGTTCCTCCGGTGAGATAGCCAAACCAGACCTGACCAGCCTGGGTCACCGCCAGACTAAAGGGAACCGATGGAGCACCAGCAATGGGGGCCGGGACCGGCCACG
>WNGK01009328.1_pt2 | contig 10104 bp, 9 predicted proteins | sample 5400601 | NCBI WGS metagenome assembly WNGK01 (sample SAMN13153376, study PRJNA577476) | soil metagenome | isolation source: 60 cm soil or saprolite under Garry oak tree replicate 1 | place: USA:California | collected 2016-06-15 | reverse complement strand
CGATTCATCTGGCCGGCTGCCGTTGAGGGGACAAAAAGTCGATTCGTTCGGTTCAAGACGAAAGACGATTTGCTCAACCCCGAACCAAATTTCAGAAGCCCCATTTGGTTCGGGGTCAAACAAGTTGGAACGGCACTAGTTAAGGACTTTCCCCGCCCTGCGGAAAACTTCTGTGCATTCCGGCCGCATTCTCCTAAATCGGCGGCGCGCAGACTTCCGCGCGCGTTTTCCGCATGGAGAGCTGCTGGCCCTGGTTGTCGCCGGTCGCTCGCCGGAAATTTGAGCCCTGCATGTTTTAGCGATAAGCTAATCGGCTAGTGCCGATGCGCATGCGCTGACGATGGTTACCTGCCGCGAATGTGAATCTGAAATTAATCAGGCGACGGAAATCTGCCCGCATTGCGGCGCGGACCTGACTAGCTTTGGCGAGGAATCTTCGGCGCCGACAAAAAAGCCCACGCTGGCGAAGATTCTGCTGCGCTGGGGGATGCTGTTGGGCGTGCTGCTCGCCGCCCTGTGGAGCTTTCTGTGGTTTGTCGTAACGCCGCGCACGGGTAACATCACAGCGGAAGCGGAAGGAAACGCAATGGCCGCGATCCACGACGTTTACACGCAACTGCGCTCCTACGCGGAGGCGCGGGGCGGCGCGTACCCCTCGGATTTGGAGCAGCTCGGCCCGCAGGTGCGGCAGGCGGCACAACTGGCGCAGAGCGATGGTTATCAGCTGGAGTACACGCCCGGCCCGGCGGAGGCCGATGGCGCGATTCATAACTATTCGCTCGAGGCGCGCGCCGGGAACTACGGGTATCGCAGCTTTTACGTGGATATCAGCGGCGTAGTGCGCGCCACGAAGGAAAATCGCGACGCCACCAGCGCCGATCCTCCTATCCGTTAATCAAATGCGTGGCTTGACACCCGACTCTTCTAATCGTCTGGGAGGGAGTGCAGCGGGATTTTCTGAGATCTCGCGGTTAGGGTCATCAGCCGCGGCAACTTTGGGTGTAGACTGAGACACCTAGCGGCAGCGGAGAGGTGCTGGAGTGGCCGAACAGGGCTGCCTGCTAAGCAGTTTCACCCCAAAAGGGTGACGGGGGTTCGAATCCCCCCCTCTCCGCCAAATCTAAAGCACCGCACAGGCGTGGAGGACTGCCCCTAGATGCGGAATTATAGAGCGCCTGGAAGTATAGACCGTCTTAACGAAGCCGCCGAGCTCCCGTCGCGTCTATGGAATTCGGGATCGGGGCTGAAAGCCGAGTTGTCCACTGTAGACCTGCGCATGGGCCGCTTGCGGAATATCGACAGCTTGATCTAGTTACAATCCGAGTGGAATGCGCAAAGCGGAAACTTCACGCCAGAAAAGGCCAAACAGAACGAATATGAACGACGACGCACTTTCCAAAATCAAGCGCAAGATTCAGGAAGAGATCGATGCCCTGGAGCACGAGTTGAACCTGGAGCTGCCCAAGGAATTGATGAAGGCGCGGGCGCACGGGGATCTTTCCGAAAATGCGGAATTTAAGTATGCCAAGGAGCGCCAGGGCTACGTTTCGGCCCGGCTGGGTCAGCTGAAGAAGCGCATGGGCGATATCGGCATGCTGAACCTCAACAATATCCCGCACGATCGCGCGGGATATGGGTCTCGCGTGTGGCTGCGCGACGTGAACAAGGCTTCGGAGGTGGAGTACAAGTTGGTGACCAGCGAAGAGGCGGATGCCGAGCAGGGATTGATCTCCACGACTTCGCCGATTGGCCGGGCCTTATTGGGCAGGAGAGCGGGTGACGAAGTGAAGGTGCAGACGCCTGCGGGGATGAAGGAATTCGAGCTGATGCGCCTGAAGACGATTCACGAGGATGCTTAGAGCGTAGAAGCTGAAAAATCAAGGCCGGCGCGAAAATAGCGCAAAGGGCACAGAATCGGTATTTCCCGAAATTCCCGCACACGAATTTCAGTTCGCCCGCAATTGCTCTCTGCCACGACTACGGAATTGCCCGCTCGCATGCGGTCGTGTTAGCATCCGCCTTTTCAGAGTAACCACGCACGGCGCCTGGGTATCCCGCCTGCGCTTTCGCCCCGCGAGATCGGCCCCAGGCCCGAATAGGGGAAGCCATGAAGTCCTACGCAACGCAGTTCCTTCGCAACGTTGGCATTGTCGGTCACGGCGACACCGGAAAAACCCAGTTGGTGTCGTCGTTGTTGTATACCGCGGGGATGACGCCGCGGCTGGGAAAAGTGGCGGAGGGCAATACCGTAACGGATTGGGACGAGGAAGAGATCGCGCGCAAGATCTCCATTCAAACGGGATTGGCGTTTGCGGAATGGGCGCCGAGCAGTCCCGGACCAGGGCAGGGCGAAAAGACGAAGATCAATTTTTTGGACACGCCGGGCTACAGCACGTTCGTGAATGAAACCAGGGCCTCTTTGATTGCCGCCGACGCGGCGCTGGTGGTGGTGGATGCCGTGGCCGGCGTGCAGGTGGTTACGGAAAAGGTGTGGGATTACTGCACCGAATACGGCCAGCCGCGGGCCATCGTGATCAACTGGATGGACCGGGAACTCGCGAGCTTCGACCGCGCGCTGGAATCGGTGCAGGAAGTGTTTGGCCGCACCGTGGTGCCGCTCGAACTGCCCATCGGCGCGGAGAAACAGTTTCGTGGCGTGGTGGATTTGCTGGCCATGAAGGCGCTGGTGTACACGCCGGATGGAGATGGCCGCGCCAAAATTGAGGAGATTCCCGCGGAGCTGGCTTCTGCGGCGCGGGAGGCGCACGAGAAGCTGGTGGAGATGGTCGCAGAAGGCGACGACAAGCTGATGGAGGAGTTCTTCGAGAAGGGCACTCTGCCGCTGGAAGACCTCAAGAAAGGCCTTCAGCTGGCGTTTCGGGAGCGGCGGTTATTTCCGGTGGTGCTCAGCTCGGCGCTGCGCAATATCGGCAGCGATGCCATTCTAAATCTCATCATCGATATCTTCCCGGATCCTGCGGGGAGGGGAAACGCGAACGGATTCAGCGAGGCGGGCGGCAAGGGGAATCCGCTGGAGCGCAAAATCGCCGATGCGGAGCCGCTTTCGATTTTCGTATTCAAGACGCTATCCGATCCTTTCGCCGGGCGGATCAACTATTTCAAAGTGATGTCGGGTGTGCTGAAGAATGACGCCACGGTCACGAATTTTACGCGTGGGACAAGCGAGCGCTTTCAACACCTGCAGGTGATGCAAGGCAAAGCCGGGGTGGAAGTGGCCGAACTGCATGCCGGCGATCTGGGGGCCATCGCGAAATTGAAGGAGACGGTCACGGGCGATAGTTTGGGCGACAAGGCCTCGCCGATCTTTTATCCGGCGGCGCGCCTTCCTGAGCCCGCCATCACCTTTGCCATCGAACCCAAGACACGCGCCGATGAAGACCGTATCGGGCAAGGCATCCACAAGATTTTGGAGGAGGACCTGGCACTGCGGTTCTCGCGCGATCCGCAGACGAAGGAGTTCCTGCTGGCCGGCTCGGGGCAGCAGCACATCGAGGTGGTGGTGGCTAAGTTGCGCAAGCGCTTCAAGGTGGACGTGACGCTCAAGCCGCCCAAAGTTCCCTATCGCGAGACGATACGCGCCAAAGCGGATGCGGAAGGAAAACACAAGAAGCAAACTGGCGGGCACGGCCAGTTCGGCGTATGCCGGGTGCGCATGGAGCCTCTGCCGCGCGGGGCGGGGTTCGAGTTCGTGGACGATATCTTCGGCGGATCCATCCCCAAGAACTATATCCCCTCGGTGGAGAAGGGAATCCGCGCCGCCGCCGACCGAGGCTATCTGGCAGGTTATCCGGTGGTGGATTTCCGCGCCGTGCTGTACGACGGGAAGTACCACGACGTGGATTCCTCGGACATGGCCTTCAAGATTGCGGGTTCACTGGCCTTCAAGGAAGCCATGAAGCAAGCCAGGCCGTCGCTGCTCGAACCGATCATGCACGTGGAGGTGTACGCGCCGGATCAGTACTCGGGGGACGTCATGGGCGATTTGAGCTCGCGGCGGGGCCGGATCAGCGGGAGCGAAGCGCGCGGATCGAACGTGGTGGTAAAGGCGTTGGTGCCCTTCGCGGAGATGCTGAGCTATGCCACGGACCTGACCTCGATGACCCAAGGACGCGCCAGCTATAGCATGGAATTCTCCCATTACGACTTTGTTCCTAATGAGATTGCGGAGAAGGTGATCGCCCATGCCAAGGCGGAACGTCAGGGAGAACTGGCGGAGGACGAGGAAGTGGCCTGAGGCCCGGTCGGGAGGACAGGTTATAGGTTCAATGCCGCAAAGGCACCGGTGGCGGCGTGTTTTCTGAATGTTAACCGAAACGAAATCCTGGGGTTGCCCGCGGATGGGCGACAGGGTAGCATAAGAAATCATCGCCGACGGCTGGCCCGTCCCGATTCCGAGGTGAGGAATCGGATATTTCAGCAGACGCATAAAAAAGAGTCCGAGGTCTAGGGGTATGGAGTTGATTAGGCGCGTGGATAAGCTCCTGACGCTGCTAGGCTTCGGTCTAGCTGCCAGCGCCGTGCTTTGCCTGGCGGGATGCGGCGATTCCGCTCGCAACGTAGCCGTTTATCACCCACCCGTTATTCAAGCGACGACAGTCCAACAACCCGATGCCTCGGCAAAGGCACAGCCCAATGCCCCGGCAAAGGCGCAGCCCAATGCCACAGCAAAGGCGCAGCCCAATGCCACAGCAAAGGCACAGTCCAATGCCACAGCAAAGGCACAGTCCAATCCACCTGCTAAGGCGGCCCCCAAAATAGGAGCTCTCCCGCTGGTGCCGTCTCGCAGGCGTGCTGCCTTTTTGGCTTTGATGCCGCCCGACGCCGCGGATCGGCTGGCCCAGAAGGTGAGGGCGCTCTTTGCTGCGGGTGAGCAAGAGGCCAAGGCAGGCCACAACGAAACCGCCCGGCAGGACTATGACCGCGCGCTCGATGTGCTTTTGGCCAGCGGTTTTAATCTGGGCAGAGAAGCCGCGCTCTCCGAATTATTTAACCAGATCATGTCTTCTTTGTCTTCGGTGCAGAGCGCCGGGCAGCAAGCGGAAGCAAGCGAGCCGCCCCAGGTCCCGTCCGAGCAGCACAACCAGCCCTCTCCGCTGGATGAAATCACCGCCATAACTTCACTCTCGGGAGATGAAATTCCGCCAACTCCTGCGGATGCCGGGCTGAAGACCAACGCGGAACGCGAGCTGCAGGCCGTGAAGCACGATATGCCACTGACGCTGACCGATCCCGTGCTTTCTTTCCTGAATTTCTTTCAAACCGCGCGTGGCCGCACCATCGTGGAGAATGGATTAACTCGGGCAGGGCGTTACCGCAACATGATTCAACGCGTACTTACCGAGGAAGGCTTGCCCACCGACCTGATGTATCTGGCGCAGGCGGAGAGCGCTTTTCAACCGCAGGCCCTTTCCCGGGCGGGCGCGCGGGGACTCTGGCAATTCATGGCTTATCGCGGCAAGCAATATGGCCTGGAGCATAGCTGGTGGGTGGACGAGCGCCAGGATCCGGAGAAGGCTACGCGTGCCGCGGCGCGCCATCTGCGGGACTTGTACGAGATGTTCGGCGACTGGTACCTGGTAATGGCCGCGTACGATTCCGGGCCAGGAGCGGTGCAACATGCCATCGAACGCACCGGCTATGCCGATTTTTGGAACCTGTACAAGCTGAACGTACTGCCGCGAGAGACGCGCAACTACGTGCCCATTATCCTGGCGCTCACTTTAATCTCCAAAGACCCCACGCGTTACGGCATCGAGTTCATTCCCGACCAACCGCTGCAGGTGGACCGCGTGCAGCCGGGGCACCCGGTGGATCTGCGGCTGGTGGCGGAAACGATCGACGTCGACGCGGATTCGCTGCGGCTGCTCAATCCGCAATTGCTGCGCGTGGTAACGCCCAACGATCCTCGGTTTGTGCTGCAGATTCCGGCGGGCAAGGCGGAGGAGTTCGAGAAGGGCATGGCGGAGATACCGCCGGAGAACTGGGTGAGCTGGCGCCGCCACCGCGTGGAGGAAGGCGAGACACTTTCCAGCATGGCCAGGAGATATCGCATCACTGTGGCGTCGCTGGCGGAGGTAAATGGGCTCGATGCGCAGGCTCGTCCCGAGGTGGACACCAAGCTGATTATTCCCGCAACAGCCCAGCCGCAGCCTACGTTGGGGGCGCTGGTGCGCTATCGTACGCGCCGCAGAGACACGGTGGAGAGCGTGGCGGATCAGTTCAACGTGACGGTCGCGGAACTGAAAAAGTGGAACGGCATGCGAAGCAATCACCTGGCGGCCGGCATGCGTCTGAGAATTTATCCGGGAGTGACCGGGCCCGCGCCGGTGCGGGCATCACTGACGGCTGCACGGCCGGAAGAATCGGCCAAGGCGGGTCAACCGCTGATGCATCGCGTGCGGCAAGGCGAGACATTGTGGTCCATCGCGCAAGCCTATCAGACGACGATCGAAGCGCTGCGCGGCGGGAACCACTTTCTCTTCAGCAGGCCTCTGCAAGCGGGTGACATGCTGTTGATCGTTCAGTCGCACTAATCACAAACAGCAGCCGGCGCGACTCCTCTCTGCTTTTTCCTGCCGAGCCAACTTCCGCTGTTGAGAAATCATTCGCTGGCGCCATTTCCCGGAAAGGATGCTACTCTGGCGGCAGAAGTCACGGCCGAACGGACGGCTTGACAAAAGCTTCGTATTCCGTTTATAAGCCGCCGATGCCGCGGCGGCGAGGTCGGCCGGAACTCAAAGCGGCTGACCTACGGAGGAATGATGGCCTGGCTACATGATAACGGCGATGAGAACGAATTTTCCCAGTTCGAGGAAGACGAGGGCGGCGAAAAAGACGAGGGTGTCTTAGAAGAGACGGAAGAGGAAGTCACCATAACCGAGCGTCCGGGAGTTCCCGAGGCGCCGCCATCCATACCCAAACCCAAGCCACGCAGACCAAGCGCCGCGAGAAGGCGCAAGCCGGCGCGAGCGAAGGCGCGGCCCAAGAAGAAGGCCGCTGCCAGAAGGTCGAAGAAGAGTTCCGCCCGTAAGAAGTCACGATCCCGGAAGAAGCGGTAAACCTAAGCCGGTAATCGCTACGGCCTACTTCGGCGAGGGTCACCTCGCCCACCAGTCCATTCGACAAACGAATCTCCGCGGCGGCGCGGTTGACGCAATTGCTGTTTTCCGGTTGCTGCCGGATGAAAAAGGCAGCAGGGGAGGCTATTGCCGTGCCGGGCATGGCCTAATCGCACCGCGAGAATTTGACGCCCGGCGGGAATCTCCTTGCCGGGCAAAGTGGGGCCCGATAGCATGCCTCGCCATGGTTGTCGCCGTAGAGCATATCCGCCGCATGCGCGGCGGAGCACAATCACACCTGATGCGCTGCGACGACGGAGGTTATTACATCGTCAAATTCCAAAACAATCCGCAACACGTTCGGATTCTGGCCAACGAAATGCTCGGGACGAAGATAGCGGGTTGTTTGGGTCTGCGGGTTCCGCAGATGGAGGTGGTCGAGGTTCGCCGCGAGCTTATCGAGCTTACCGCGGAGCTGGTGATGCAACTGGGAACGGGGCGGACGCCGTGCCGCGCCGGAAGGCAGTTCGGCTCGCGATATCCGGGCGATCCGGCGCAAATGGCGGTGCACGATTTTTTGCCGGACGAACAGCTCCAGCAGGTGGAGAATGTCGCCGATTTCGCGGGGATGCTGGTATTCGACAAGTGGACCTGCAATACCAACGGGCGGCAGGCGATCTTTTTTCTGGAGCCGGGCCGTTCGCGCTATCAGGCCATGCTCATCGACCAGGGGTTCTGCTTCAACGCGGGTGAGTGGAATTTCCCCGACGCGCCGCTGCGCGGGCTTTATAATCGGCACAGCGTCTACCGGCACGTCACGGGGATGGATTCCTTCGAGCCTTGGATGTCTCGCGCAGAAGAGCGCGTGAGCCGGGCGCGACTCGGAGAGATTGCCGGGAGCATTCCGCCCGAGTGGTACAACGACGAATACGGGCAGCTGGATGAGCTGACGCGAAGACTCGACCAGCGGCGGCACGGCGTGCGCGAGCTGATCCTCTCGGCGCGCGACTCCGGACGGCAGCCCTTCCCGAATTGGAAATGAGCCGATTCTCAAACAGGAAGTGAATCATGCCAGAGGCACAAACAACGCAGGCCCTGCGGCCCTGCGCTTATCACGTCGTACGATACACGCCCAACCTGGTGCGAGACGAGTGGGTGAACATCGGGATCCTGCTCTTCGATCCGGCCAGCGGGCGTCTGCTACAACGACTGCTGGAAGAGCCCGCGGAGTTTGCCCGCGTTCGACGCTTGCACCCTGCCGCGGATGAAGAGTTCCTGCGGCGGCTCTCGGACGACTTCGCTACGCAGTCGGCAGCTGCGGGTGGCAACGCACAGGGTTATGTCGCGCGCCTGGAACAAACGCTCTCGAATAGCGTACAGCTCAGCCCGCAAAAAGGATTGCTGGCGGAGGACTTGGAAGCTGAGCTGGAGCGCCTGTACCATGATCACGTGGAGGTTCCGCGGCAGGGCCGCTTAGCGGATGCGGCCTCGCGAAACGGAATCCGTGCGCGGGCCACTCAGGTCTTCCGAGGCACGGGTATTTGGCCGCGCCTGGAGCGCCGCCTGCGCGTGGATGAATTCACCCATGCGGGCGATCCCCTGCGCCTGGATTATGGGTACCGGCGCAACGGCACGCGGGGTTTCGTGCAAGCCTTATCGCTCTCCCAGGATCTCGGTCAGGCCAAGGTATTGGCCTTTACGGCCGATGCTATCCGGCAAAAGCTCGCGCATACCGAATTCGTTGCGGTTACCGAGACGGAGCCCCATCCGCAGGAAAATCCGCGCCATCGCTTTGTTCTTGGCCTGCTCCAGGCGCGTGAAATCAGCGTGGTGCCCCTGGGCCGGCTGGCGGAATGGTCCTATCGATTGCGGCCTACATTGCTCGGAGGAAGCGCCAACTAAGCCCCTGCGAATGGTTTCCCAGCCGCCTCGTTAGATGACGTCTTCGGTCCAGGTTTCCAGGCGCTCCTTCACGCGACGCATGAACTGGTGCGCCATGGCGCCATCGACGACCCGATGATCGTAGCTCAGGGTCAGATAGACCATGGAGCGGATGGCGATGGCATCGTCGATGACCACCGGCCGTTTCTGAATGGCGCCGATGCCCAAAATGGCCACGTTGGGTTGATTGATGATCGGCAGGCCCATCAGCCCGCCAAACGTGCCCGGGTTGGTAATCGAGAAAGTGCTCTCCTGAACGTCCTCCGGCTTGAGCTTTTTCGCGCGGGCCCGCTCGGCCAGATCGTTAATTCCCCGCTGCAGTCCCAGGAAATTCTTCTCCTCCGCACGCTTGAGCACAGGAACGATCAGTCCCCCATCGAGCGCCACGGCGATGCCGATGTTGATCTCGCCGTGGACGACCACGTTCGTGCCCTCTACCGAAGCATTGACCGTGGGGAAGTCGCGCAAGGCGTCCACGCAGGCGCGCACGAAGAAGGGCATGAAGGTGAGCTTGATCTGGTGCTTCTGCTCGAATTCCGCGCGGGCCGCCTCGCGCACGTGAGCAATGCGGGTCATGTCCGCTTCGTCGATGGAGTAGACGTGGGGCGAAACGCGTTTGGAAAGCACCATGTGCTCGGCGATGCGCTGCCGCATCACGCTCATGGGCTGCACTTCGTAACGCCCGAAATAGATACGTTCGCGGGGCAGAGCCGTTTCCAGCGCGGCATGCACTGGCGCCGCCTCGGCTGCGGGCGCTCCGGACGGCGCGGCGGTCTGAGAAGGCGGCGCGGCGGGGCGCTGGCCGGCAGAAATAGCATCGAGCACGTCCTTCTTGCTGATGCGCCCTCCGGCGCCGGTGCCGCGTATGGTCCCCAGATCGATTTTATTTTCGCGCGCCAACCGGCGCACCAGGGGAGAGGTGCGGATGCGCCTGCCATCCGCGGTGAGGGTCTCGGTCTCTTCCTCTGACGCCTCGGCTTCACCAGCAGGCCTTTCTGGGGAAGGAATCGGCGGGAGTGCCGGCGCGGGGCGCTCGGCAGGCCTTTGTGCAGGCTGAGGCGGCGGGGCCTGGACTCTTGCAGGT
>WNGK01009327.1_pt1 | contig 10104 bp, 7 predicted proteins | sample 5400601 | NCBI WGS metagenome assembly WNGK01 (sample SAMN13153376, study PRJNA577476) | soil metagenome | isolation source: 60 cm soil or saprolite under Garry oak tree replicate 1 | place: USA:California | collected 2016-06-15 | reverse complement strand
TGTTTGTGAGCGACCTTGAGGCCGAACGCGACTTCTACGTCCGCCTGGGCTTCCACGTCACCTATGAGGGCCCTGAGTACCCGCATTTCCTCGCGCTGGGCCACGGGCCGGTCGAATTTGGCATCGAGCGAAAGGCTGGTTTCCGCAGCGACACTCCTGATCGCGTGCTGACCTGGCAGTTCGGCGTTGGGGATATCGCGGCCGCGCGGAAGCGGCTGGACGAGGCTGGAGTGCCGTTCAGCGAGCAGCTGATGACTCCCAGCGATGACTGGACCTACCGCGTCCTGCACGCTCGCACGCCGAACGGCTACCACCTGCTGCTTGAGGAAGGCAGCGACTAGGCGCCCCCGGCCCGGGACGGCCGGGCAAAAATTGCACTTGGGTCACAACTTGATGCTCACTTCGGTGACAATGACTTCCGATGGGCACGTCAGCCGATCCGGTCTATCTCCGGGTTCTCGAGGATCTGCGTACCCGCATCAGCGACGGATCGCTCGAGCCGGGTGCCAGAGTGCCATCCCGCAACGCGATCATCGCCCGGTATGGCGTCGGCGAGACCGCGGCCAAGCACGCCCTGGCCGTGCTTGCGGCCGAAGGGCTGATCGAGGCGCGGGCCGGATCGGGGTCATACGTGCGCAAGGTGCCCGCGTCCCGCTGCCTGGAGCATGACCGCCTGCACTGCCCGGGCTCGCCTTTCGGCCTGGCCGATCCGGCTGGCCGGCTGTCGCATGAGCACCAGTCGGATCAGGTAGCCGCGCCGCCCCGCATCGCCCGGCGGCTTGGCCTGCGGCCCGGCAGTGACCTGGTGATGCGGACCAGGTACCTGCTCAGCGCCGACGGCACGGCGGTCCAGCTGGCGACCTCCTATGAGCCGGTCCGGCTCACCGGCGGCACCGCCATCGCCCTGCCGGAGCAGGGCCCGCTGGCGGGCCGCGGGGTAATCGAGCGGATGAAGTCGATCGGAATCTACGTGGACGAGGTGGCCGAGGAAGTCTCGGCCCGCGCCGCGCTGCGCGCCGAGGCAGCGATCCTGGCCATCGCGGCGGGCGCTCCAGTCCTCCTGGTAGAGCGCGTGCACCTGGCGGCCGGCCGGCCGGTCGAGGCCGGCGACGTCGTCACGCCGGCTGAGGCCTACCGGCTCAGGTACCGGGTCCCTGTCTAGTCTCTGTGCCATGATCAGGCCAGCCCGCCCGCAGGACGTACCGGAGATTCACCGGCTGATCCGGGAACTGGCGGAGCACGAGAGATCGCTCGATCAGGTCACGGCCACCGAGCAGGACCTGGCGCTTGCGCTGTTCGCTGACCGGCGCGATCTTCGCGCTCGTGGCTGAGCAGTCCGGCGCGGTCGCTGGCTTCGCGCTGTGGTTCCCGAACTACTCCGCCTGGCTCGGCCAGGCATGGCATCTACATTGAGGACCTCTACGTGACGCCGGCCGGCCGGTAGCCACGCCGCGGGCAACGGCTGACGCGCGCCCGGCAGTATCGCAGTCTTGGAAAGCACGACGCGAACTCAGGCGACTACCCCGTTTACCCCCCCGGGGGGTGGCGTGCACGCCTTCCGCGACGAATCTGGCTAGCCCGCCGCCATGCTGCTGTTCGCGTCGGCCGGCTGACCGTGCTGCTCGCGGCGGAGCGGGGAGGCCTGACGAGCTGCGCCGCTGGCCGGCATTGGGGGCAGCATGGCGAACCCTGGCCAGCGTTAATCTAAGAATCTCGATTTCATGTTCGTAGTTGTCCTCATTTTGTCAGTACCTCTCGCTACTCTTATCTAAGATAAGCCGGCCAGGCCGGACGGGCTCAGCGAAGGAGGCGACCCGATGCCAGCAGATCTCGATGGCGCGGGCGCCCGGCAGGGCCTTTTCTGGTCATGGGAGCTGGACTTCGGCGCCCTGACCCGCTGCATCGGTGCTGACGGTTCTTCCGCACCCGGCCCCGCGGACGAGGAGCCCGCCCGGGAGACCGTCCCTGGTGCCGATGAGCACGGCGAACAGAGTGTCCCGGCCGGAGAGCTGGCCGGACTGATCGCCGAGCACCTGCCGCCGGGGCCGGACTTGGCCGCGTGGCTGGCCACGGCTCCTGTCGCTGATCTGAAGGATCGTGACCTGGCCGCGGCGGCGGGGTCGTGGCGGCGGATTGCGTCCTGGGCGCAGGCTCAGGAACTGGCTGCGGTTGCCCAGATCGTGTCCCGGGCCGCTGCCCGCGATGAGGACATCGAGACCGATGCCGACGGCCGCCCTGCCCGGGTTCCGGCCTCTGCGACTGCGGAGGTGTCGCTGGAGCTGACGATGTCGCAATGCAGCGCGTCCTGGTGGGCGGACCTGGCGGTGGACCTGGCGTGGCGGCTAGCCGCCACGGGAGAGGCGCTGGCCGCCGGGGTGATCGATCTTTCCCGCGCGCGGCTGATCGCCGAGGCGACCAGGATGCTCTCCGATCAGGCGGCCCGTGCTGTTGAGGAGAAGGTGCTGCCCGCCGCCGGGGACATGACAACCGGGGCGCTGCGCGCGGCGCTGCGCCGTGCGGTGATTGTGGCTGACCTCGAGGGTGCCGAGCGGCGCCGGAAGGAAGCCGAACGGCAGGCGAAGGTCAGCTTGTATCCGGAGGAGGAAAGTACCGCGACGCTGGCGGGTCAGCGGCTGCCGGGGGTGCATGCCGCGGCGGCGATGGCGCGGATCAAGTCGATGGCCCGGGCCTTGAAGGCCTCCGGGGCGGGCGGCGGGATGGACCTGCTCAGCGCCCAGGTGTACCTCGGGCTGCTGCTGGGCACCCTGCCCTGCATCCCGCCCGCCGAAGACGCACCCCCCGACCCGCCCGGCGATGCCTTCGATGACGACCCCGGCGGCGGTCCCGGCGGTCCCGGCGGCTCCGGCGAAGGCCCTGGTGGTCCGGAAGATCATGTGCCGCCGCCGGCAGACGCTGATGCCCCCCGCGATGAGGACTGCCCGTGCCCGGATGACGGCCCGCCGGGCCCGGCCGCGAGCTGCCAGGACGACGATGATGACGGCCGCCCGGCCGGTGACTGGCCGGACGTGCCCGCGGTCATCCCGCCCGCCTTCGCCCGGCCCGGGGACGGACAGGCGGCCGGCGGAATGCTCGATTTGTCCCTGCCGTGGCGGGCCCTGGCCGGAATCTCTGCAGAGCCAGGGCGGCTGGGCAGGATCGGGCCGATCACCGCCATTCAGGCTCGCCGGCTCGCCGAGCTGGCATCACGTAGTCCGGCCGCCGAATGGCGGATCATCGTGACCACCCCCGGCGGGCAGGCCATCGCCGTCACCCGCATCCCCCGCCTCCGCGAACGAGACGGCCCGCCATGGCCAGGTGCCGGGGCGGGGGTAGTCAGCCGGGTCACCCTGACCATCCCCGAGGACATCCTCGCCCACCCGCCCCCGGCGCAGCGGTCAGCAGCAGGCCCGGACCCGCCCGGCGGGATCCTCGCCCGCGCCCTGCAGGCCGCGGGCAGGGCACTGGCCCGGGCCCGGGTCGCCGCGGCGGCCGATGCCGCGGCCGGCGGGTGCGCGCACGGCAGCGCCAGCTCTTCCTACCGGCCGCCGCCCCGCCTGAAGGAATACATCACCGCCCGCGATCTCACCTGCCGGTTCCCGACATGCCGGCAGCCCGCCTGGCGCGGCGACCTCGATCACACCATCCCCTACGATCAAGGCGGCCTGACCTGCCGGTGCAACCTCGGCGGACTGTGCCGCACGCACCACCGGATCAAACAGCACCTGGGCTGGACCCTGCACCAGACCGCCCCCGGCATCTTCGCCTGGACCACCCGGCCGGCCGCACCTTCTCAGCAACCCCTGACATGCATCCCGTGTGAGACAACTAGCGAGGGGGGCGGCGCCGCCGTGGCGTGGGCAGGCGAACGCCAGTTGATGACCGTCAGCGGGCCGCGCTCATTCTGACCAAGTGAGTGACTGGCGCCGGCGCTGCAGGAAGGCGTGTTGGCGGTGTTGGCGGTGCGGGCGATGTGTCGGCCGGGCGGCCCCAGCCGTCGCCCGGCCTCACGGTCCTGCGCCGCGTCCTCGACGGCCTGAGAAAGCTATGAGGCCGCGACAACGCCAACCCGGGCTAGCCCCGGCTGGCGGCTATCGCCGCGGCCAGGCTGCTGCCGAGATCGGAGAGCAGCACCGCCGCGGCGTTACGGCCGGGTGCGCCGGAGACCGACCCGCCAGGGTAGGTGGTCGCGCCGGTCTGGTAGAGGCCGGGAATCGGCATCCGGTGGCCGGCCCAGCTGGCCGCCGCGCGCGCGGCGCCGGCCGTCGCGGTGCCGGACGGAGCCGGGCCGGCCTCGCCGCCATGGCAGGAGCCGTGCCAGTTGTGGGAGTTCATCCGCTCGAGGTCCAGCGGGCTGTGCACCGATGACCCGAGGATGACGTCGTCGGTCAGATCGGGCGCGTACCGGCGCAGCTGGGCAAGGTTAGCCGCGGAGACCTGGTGCTTGCGGTCATCCCAGCGAGCGGGCCCGTCCGGCAGCTCGTAGGGCTGGAATCCCACCACCTTGAGCGTGTGAGCGCCGTCCGGTGCCCGGGACGGATCGGCGACGGTGGGGCACAGCACAAGGAGAACCGGGTCGTCGTCGGCAATCCGCCCGGCGAAGAAGTCGCCTGCCAGCCGCAGCATGCGCGCAGCCGATTGCGGCGTCCCTGCCGCGACCGGCTGGATAGATCCGCCGGGTACCGGAAAGCGCGGCGCGCGGGTTGTCGCGTAGTGCGTGACGAACATGGAAACACCCGGCCGCCACGTCTGCACCTGGGACCGGAAGTCCGCGCCCCATGCCCGCGCGGGAGCCATCTCGATCAGATGCTTGACGTGGATCGTGGACAGCACCGCCCGGGCCGCCAGGTACCGCTGCCCGGCGGCCGTCTCGACGCCAGCGCACCGCCCGCGCTCCAGCACCAGCGCCGTTACCCGCGCGCCAGTGACGATGACGCCGCCGCGGCTTTCGATCACCCGGGCAAGCGCCCTGGGCAGCGCGGCCGAGCCGCCACGAGGCAGCGTCCAGCTGTGCCGCTGCCTGCCGTACGCAAGCGAGTACGCGAGCAGGCCGGTGCCAGGGCGGTCCGGCGGCTGCATCGTCATGAACGACATCCACAGCATGAACGCCCTGACATGCTCGTCCTCGAATTCCGCCCTGATGACCTCCCATGCGGACATCGCGTCGGCGCGCAGCCACCGCTCGCCACCCGGCTGGCCGCCCAGCGCCCGGCTGGCGGGCTCGCCGCGGGCGACCGGGGTGTAGCGGAGGCGGGTGAGCACGGGCGCGATCTGCCCGTACTCGGCCATCATCCGGCGGTACGCGGCGGCATCCCGGGCGGAGAACCTGGCGAACTCGGCCGCTGTCCTGTCCTCGTCGCGCCACATGGTCAGCCACGCGCCGTCCGGGAACGGGACGTGCACGACGGGATCCGGATGCAGGTACTCGAGCCCGTGGCCGGCCAGGCCAAGCTCGTCGTCGCGGATGATCGGGCCGCCCTGGATCAGGTTGTGCGCCGTCGAGCAGCTGTCATGCCGGAATCCGGGCACGGTCAGCTCCGCTGAGCTGGTGTCCCCGCCGATGTCGGGCCTGGCCTCGAGCACCACGCAGCGCAGCCCGGCGCTGGCCAGGTATGCCGCCGCGACCAGGCTGTTGTGGCCTGCGCCTGCCACCACCACGTCGAACGTCTCGGTCATGCCGCGATCCAGGGACGGCGCAGGCCGAGCAGCCGGCCGGCGTTGCCGCCGAGTATCCGGTCCTGCGCCGCGGCGTCCAGGCGCAGCGCCCTGACCTCGTCGGCCGGCCGGTCGCTGCCCATGTCGAACGGCCGGTCCGAGCCGAGCAGCACGTGGTCGTCTCCGGCATACGCGACGAGATCGGCGAGCAGTGCCTGATCATGGGTCACGGTGTCGAAGTAGAACCGGCGCAGCGACGCGTCCGGGCCGGCCGTCGCGCGTGCCCTGGCCTCCGGCCTGGCGGCGAAGGCACGCCGCAGCCTGCCGCGGATGGCCAGCAGCCCGCCGCCGCCGTGCGCCAGCAGGATGCGCAGCCCCGGGTGCCGCTCCAGCACCCCGGCCGCGGCCAGGTGCGCGGCGGTGACCGTGGTCTCCAGCGGATTCCCGGCCGAGTTCCACAGGTAATAGTCCGCCAGCGCGGGCAGCCCGAAACCGCGCGTAGTGGGATGCACGAAGATCAGCGCCCCGGTCGCCTCGGCGGCCTCCCAGAACGGCAGGAACCGGTCATCCCCGAGGTAGCTGCCCTGCACGCTGGCCGGCACCTCGGCGCCGCACATCCCGGGCAGCCGCATCAGCTCCGCGAGCTCGCCCGCCGCGACGGCCGCATCCTGCAGCGGGACGGCGCCGAGCGCGCTGACCCGGCCGCCGGATGCGGCCCGGGCGAGTGCCTCATTCTGCACTCGGCAGATCCGGACCGCGTCCGCCGGGTCGGCCTCGGTCGGCACCAGCATGATCCACGGCGAGAGCAGCAGATGATCGACTCCCCCGGCGGCCGCCTGCGCAAGCATCACGTCGACGTCGGTGAACTCAGCGACGGTCGAGCGCAGCTCCCGGCCGCGGAACGTGATGACCTGGCGGCCGTCGGCGTGGCTGATGGCGGGGCGCCAGTCGGCAGGCACCGCGGTTGTCGTCATCTCCGCGGCGATGACGTGGCAGTGCGCGTCGACGATCAAGCCGGATCCCGGCCGGGCGCCACCGAGCCGCCCAGGTAGAGCGCGCCGATCTCGGGATGCTCAAGCACCTCCCGGCCGGTGCCCGCCAGCCGTACCCGCCCGTTCTCCAGCACCACGCCGTGGCTGGACATCCGCAGGCCCGCCCGCGCGTTCTGCTCGACGAGCAGCAGGGTCTTACCGCTCGCGTTCATCATCGCGACCGCGCCGAACACGGACTTGAGCACCTTCGGCGACAGGCCCATCGACGGCTCGTCCAAGATGATCAGGGACGGGTCGAGCATCAGGCAGCGGGCGAATTCCACCAGCCGCTGCTCGCCGCCGGACAGGCTGCCTGCCTTCTTTGCCGCCCACGCCGCCACTTGCGGGAACATCTCCTCGATCAGCGCGAGCCTGCGGGCAAGCAGCGAGCGGTCCTTGATGACGTAGCCGCCGAGCTCGACGTTCTCCCTGACCGTCATGTCGCGGAACAGGCTGTGATTCTGCGGAACGTGAACCACGCCCAGGTCCAGGATCTGCCGGGGGCTCTTGCCGGCCAGCGACTGGCCGTGCAGCGTGATGCTGCCGCGCCGCGGCCGCAGCAGCCCGCTGATCGTCGCGAGCAGCGTCGACTTGCCCGCTCCGTTCGGCCCGACGATGCAGGTGATGCCGCCCTCAGGCACGCTCAGCGACACCCCGTGCAGCACGTCGCCGCCGCCGTAGCCGGCCACGACCCCGTCCAGGACGAGCGCGTCCGCGCTGCGGCCGGCCGGCGGCAGGTCCCCGGAGGTCACCGGATCAGCCGACGTCATCGTCGTCTTCCATGGTGCCGAGGTAGGCATCAAGCACCCGGGGGTCCTGCCTGATGGCATCCGGCGGGCCGGCCGCAACGACCGTGCCGTAGTCAAGGACCGCGATGCGCCCGCAGATGCCCATCACGAAATCCATGTTGTGCTCCACGATCAGAAAGGTCCGCCCGGCCGCGTTCAGCTCCCGGATCCGGTCACCGATGTGATTGATCAGCGACGGGTTCACCCCGCCGGCCGGCTCGTCGAGCAGCACGATCGCGGGGTCGGCGACCAGCACGTAGGCGAGCTCGAGCAGCTTGCGCTGGCCGTAGGACAAGGTTCCGGCCAGCGCGGCCGCATGCCCGGCGATCCCGAGGAAGTCGAGCAGTTCCATCGCGTGCCCGCGGTCAGCGCTGCCGCCCGCCCTGGCCAGCGGGTTGCGGTTCCTGCCCCGCCCGCGGTCGGTATGCTGGACCGCGACGAGCATGTTCTCCATGACCGTGAGCGTGGGGAAGATCCGGGTCAGCTGGAAGGTCCGGCCGATGCCGAGGGCGAACGCCCGCTGCGGCGGCGCGTTCGTGATTCTGGTGCCGTGCACGTACACGTCGCCGGCGTCCAGCCGCTCATACCCGGTGATCACGTTGAACAACGTCGTCTTACCCGAGCCGTTCGGCCCGATCAGCCCGGTGATGCTGCCTTGCTCCACCTCGACCGTGCAGCCGCCGAGCGCCTGCACGCCGCCGAAAGCCTTGCATACCCCCTCGGCCCTCAGCAAGGCAGTCACCGCGCCCCCCGGGTGCCTGGCGCGCCGTGCGCCCCGGATGTTCCCGGCTGCGGTGCCGGCGCGATCGCCGCGGGGGCGGGGGCCGGCCGCGAGCCGGGCGGCCCGCCAGCCGCGGCGCCGCGCGCGTCGGCTCGCCGCCCGCGCCAGGACGTTATCCGCTCCTCGGCGAACGGCAGGATCCCGCGCGGCAGGAACAGGATCACCAGCAGGAACAGCGATCCGAGGATGATCTCGCTGACGTAGGAATTGCTGTACTGCAAGGTCAGGTACTGCTGCCCGGGCTCCAGGATCAGCGCCCCGATCACCGGGCCTGCCACCCTGCCGAGCCCGCCGAGGAACGCCATCAGCGCAACGGACAGATCGAGCAGCGGGTCGAATCCGTACTGCGGGAGTACCTGCACGATGAAGAAGAACCAGAGGGCCCCGAGCAGGCCCATCACCACCGCCGAGATGACGAAGGCGGCCAGCTTCACCCGCATCGCCCGCACGCCAAGACCGCGGGCACGGTCCTCGTCGTCCCGGATGGCCCGCAGCTGCAACCCGAACCTGGACCGGCGGATCAGCCAGGACAGCACGATCGTGCCAGCGGCGATGATGAGCGCGAGGTAATAGAACGGGTTGTTGTACGTCTGCGGTGCCCAGCCCAGGAATGGCGCGTTGATCCCGACCGACCCGCCGGTGACCGACAGGTTGAACGCCATCAGCTGGAAGATGAAGAACACCGCGATCGTGACCACAACGAACGTGTGCCGCCGCACCCGCAGCGCGATGAGCCCGAACGGCACGGCGATCAGCGCGGCCACGACGGCGGCCAGCGGCAGCAGGAGGAATTCCGCGGCGCCGCTGACCTGCCAGTCCTGGGCCGCTACCCCGGCCGTATAGGCGCCAGCCCCGAAAAACACCGCGTGCCCGAGCGAGATGTATCCGCTGTAACCGGAGAAGATGTTCCAGGCGGCCGTCGCGCCGACGAAGATCAGCGTGTCAACGGCGATCTGGGTCACCAGCTCGCTGGTGAAGACCAGGGGGAAGATCGCCGCGACCGCCGCCGCGGCCGCGGCAACGCCCCACCGCAGGGCTGCCTGGGAATTCATTGCGCCCGCACCGCGCGCCGCCCGAACAGGCCATTCGGCCGGAACGTGAGCACGATGACCAGCGCCGCGTAGAACACGACGACCGACCAGGTGGGCGACCAGATATTCACCACGGCCTCCACCGTCGTCATGAAGACGGCCGCCACGAGCGCTCCGCCGATGCTGCCGAGTCCGCCGAGGATGATGATGGCCAGCAGCCGGGAGATCAGGTCATAGCCGCTGTTGGGATTGAAGGCGTTGGTTGCGCCGAACACCATGCCGCCTACCGCGGTGACCGCGACCCCGATCCCGAAGGCGAGCGCCGCCACCCGGTTCACGTCGATGCCGATGAGCCGGGCCGCGACCTGATCTTGCATGGTGGCGCGGAGGCTGCGGCCGAACTTCGTCCGGTAGAGCATGAAATAGAGGCCTACCACGAGGAGCACGGCAAGGCCGAAGCCGAACAGGTAGATGTACGGCAGGTAGAACCCGAACACGCGCACGGTCGAGTTGATGTACCAGGCGTTCAGCGCCACGTAGTCCGGCCCGAATCCCAGGTACAGGATCCCCTCGATGATGATCATCACGGCGTAGCTCGCCAGCAGCGACATCGAGGTTCGCTCCCGGCCCCGCAGCCTGCGCATGAACAGCCACTGGATGGCGACCCCGACGATGAACATCACCGGGATCGTCACCAGCAGGCCGACGAAGAGATCCAGGTGCAGGTGCACGGAGAGCACGGAGCTGAGGTAGGCGGCCAGCACGACCAGGATGCCCTGGGCGATGTTGATGATGTCGAGCACGCCGAAGATCAGCGTCAG
>WNGK01012536.1_pt1 | contig 10105 bp, 4 predicted proteins | sample 5400601 | NCBI WGS metagenome assembly WNGK01 (sample SAMN13153376, study PRJNA577476) | soil metagenome | isolation source: 60 cm soil or saprolite under Garry oak tree replicate 1 | place: USA:California | collected 2016-06-15 | reverse complement strand
AGTTGAACACCGGCGGCAACACCGATTTTCTGAACATGCTGAATCGCACGCGGCTAGCTTCGAAGAAAACATCGAAGACGGAAGCGGTGCAATCCGTTATTGGCGATCGCCTGGCGGACGAAAACATACACATCGGCCCGAGCGATTACGTGCCGTGGCAACTGGACAATAAAATTGCGTTCATCCGCGTGGAAGGCCGACTTTTTGGCGATGTGCCGATGGAAATCGACGTCAAATTGTCTGTTGAAGATTCGCCGAATTCAGCCGGCGTAGCAATCGACGCAATTCGCTGCTGCAAAGTTGCACTCGATCGCGGAATTGGCGGTGTTTTGCATTCTGCTTCCGCCTATTTCTCGAAGCATCCGCCCGTACAAATGACCGACGACGAAGCCCATCGCTGCGTCGAACAATTCATTCGCGGCGATAGAGAGAGCTAGTCACCACGAGCGTAACGACGACGCATTCGCGGCGATAGAGAGAGCTAGTCACCACGAGCGTAACGACGACGCAGCCTGGCCGCTTGTTCGTGGCTTTGTTCTGTCGTCATAAGCCATCGGCCGCATCCAGCCGAATTTCATTTTCCAATTGCGCGGGCGGAAGTTGTTCCAGCCGGCGCCATTCCACTTGCAGTTCCTCGGCAGAATAGAGCAGCAAATGGCCAAGCGCAGTCGAGAACAAGCCGGCTTCTACTTCGAGGCCGGTAATCTCGGCGACCGCCTTCCAATAAGCGGCCAACTGTGGCCGGTAGGTTTCGCGAAAGATTTCGACATCGCTTGGGGAAACATCGTTCGTTTTCCAATCAAGCAGAAGACACCTGCCAGCTTTGCGGTTAATCATGATCGAATCGATCAAGCCTTCAAGCACGCTGCGATCGTTTCTGCGCCACGAAAATGGAAATTCCGCATGAAACAACGTTTCATCGCTCGCAAGAAAACGAGCAATGGTGGCGTCGCTGAACAAATGCCGGCGCGTGGCGTTCCAGTCTTTTACTGCGGCTTTCGCGTCGGGAGAAATCGGCAATTCTTTATCGAATAACTCTTGTGCGGAATCGATTCCACCTTTCCAATCCAGACGTTGGAAAAATTTGTGCCACCAGCGGCCGTAGAGGGTGGCCAGAGTATCGAGCCGCCCGCGCGTTTGCACGTCTACTGGAACTTCCGAATCGAGAGCGCTTGGTGTGATCTTTCGCACGAATTCCGAAGCGCGTTTCGCAGCGCGCTTTAGCTCGCCGTCGGTTAACGGCTGGATTTCAGCACCGTTTTTCTGTGACGCCTGCCCTGCGATCGGCGAAGGTTCGAGGACCTCATCGATCGTGCTGCTGTGTTGGTCAAATTCGCCGGAATAAGAATCCTTGTCGCGAATCAGCCGGCGAAGTTGTGCTGTTCTGGGGACTTGGCCGTCGTTGTTGGTGAAGATTTCCTGATCGAGCACAATTACGAGCGCATGACGAGCTCGCGTCGTTGCGACGTAGAGAAGGCGTTCCAGTTCCTCTTGTTTGCCGAACGCGATAATCAGCTCGCCATCCACGGGCGATTTCACGAAATGCGGATAAGGCGGCGAGTGCGGCCGCAGCTCGCGCGCGAGGAATGGCACGATCACCGCCTGCCATTCCGAGCCTTTTGCCTTGTACGAAGTGATGAGTTGGATCGCGTTGTCGTCGGCGGAGAAACGGACGGCGCGCTGCGTCGCGAAATCGTTTCGTAAGTGTTCGGCGAACTCTGCCAGGATCATTCCGTTCGCTTCCGCTTCCGCCGTCTGTGCCAGCAAGGCATCGAGTTCGCGTGCCAGATCGCCGAACTCCGCCGCGGGCAATACGAGCAAACGCTGGCGCAACTGTGTTTGCTCGATGATCAACGTAACGGCGTCGAATAAGGCCAGGCCCTCTGCGCGTTGGCGAATTTCCGCGAGCGTGCGTAAGAGCGAGGAGATCCTTCCGGTCGCCGATAAAATCTCGTCAATGCGAAATCTCGCTCTCTGCCCGTCGGAAAAGACCGCAAGATCGTGATCGGACGCGCCGAAGATCTCACGGAGGACGCCGACAATTTCATAAGCATTGAGCGGGTCTGTCATGATCGTGAGGAGCGCGGTCAGCCAGGCATAAGCCGGGCTGTCGCCTTTGACATCGTTTTCAGATTGTATCGCCACCGGCAGACCGACGCGGCGTAGCGCCGCGGCCGTCATTTGCAGCCAAGCTTTGCGCGGACAAAGGATCGCCACTTCCCGCCACGAATCGGCCGAAAGTTTTTTCAGTCCTGCGTCCTTGATCCATCGCGCCAGATATTCCGCTTCGATGCGCGCCTTTTGGTAGTCCCTCAGTTTTTTTCCTTCCGGCAACAATTCCTTTGCGACAAGCGGTACGCGAATGACTTTCCCGGGAAGAATTCCCGGGCGCGGTTGCAATTCGACGAAGCGCACCTGTCCATCCTTGTTATTCAAAATCTCACGGAAAGTTTCGTTAACGAAATCGAGCTGCTTCTGGTCGAGCCGAAACGTGACCGCAAATTCCAAACTTTCTCCGTGCTTGCCGGCGATGAGCACTTCATGGACGGCTCTGTAATAATTCAGGTCCGCCCGCTGCCAGTAAATCGATTGCTGGAAATCGCCGACCATACAGAAGTGGCCGGGCTGCGGACCCAGATGCCGTTCTTGCAACCAAAGGCCTTTCGCTTCCGGCGGACGCGTCGCTTCCAGTAGCACGGAAAATTGCAGCGGCTCGGTGTCCTGCGCCTCGTCGAGAATGACACGAAAGCTTTCTTCGCGGATCCTCTGCGCGGCGACGGGATGTTGCAGCAACCCATGGGCGAGCGCGATTTGATCTGGGTAGGTGACGAGTCCGTGGTCGAGTCGAAAGTCGAGATAATCACGTTGCACCTCCGCGGCGACGCAGGTGGCGGCGTCGCAGATCCATTTTCGCAAAGGCGCAAATTTCTCCTGCCAGAGCTGAGTGAACCTGGCGTTTGCGGCCGTGAAACAAACGGGCCAGCGCAGGTATTCCCAGTCACCGCCAAAACGCCTTTCCCACTCGCGCAATTCCGCCTGCGATTTACTGATGTTGTCGTTTCCCTTTCCCTTATCCGACTGTGAGTAGACTTCCCCGAAATCGAGAGTCGGACATGACGATGTCGGTGGCACGCGTAACGCAGCCGAGCCAGCGCGGCGGGCCAGCTCCATCAGGTCGCGCGCCTGCACGAAACGCAGAAGCATAGCGCGATCCTTGTCGCTTAAGGACCGGCCAATTCGGGTTTGGTTTTGTACAAACTCCTGCCAGAGGTCGTCGTCGTCTTCGACCAACTCAAGGGGCGCAGGCAAACCAAGATAATGACCGAAGTCGATCAGGAGTTTCATGCAGAACGAATGGATAGTGCCGAAGAAGGCGCGATTGAATGCAGTTTGCACTTCCTGTCGCAAATTTTCCTCGAGCAGAGCTTGCCGCGTGCGCTGTTGCATTTCGTCCGCCGCACGATTGGTGAAGGTGACGACTACCAGATGCGGCAGACTGTCCGCGGCGTTCGGCGAACGCGCGATCGACAAAACGCGCTGCGTGATCGCAGTGGTTTTGCCCGAACCGGCCGACGCGACCACGGAAAAATTGCGGCCCAACTCGCTGGCGAAACGAGCGCGTGCGGATTCGTCGCGCGGCTTCACCATGTTTCCCACTCCTCTTTCTCAAGGACAAGCGCGGGATGCGTCAGCGCCCATTTATCTTCCAAAATGTCGTTATCGATCTGCAACGTCGCGAGCGGATAGAACGCGCTGTAACCAAAGGCCGGACGGATTTCACCTTTCATTCCGAAAACCCCGGTACGCTGCATTTCCGCCAGATCGCCAAACAAGTCGGTATGCTCTGCTAGATCGACAACGGACAATTGTGGCGCGACGTTTTTAACCACGAGCGAAATGATGCTCACGTCCACTTCGGCGGCGCCCAGCTCGCGCATTGCTAGGGCGTAAAGACCGAGCTGCAACGTTGTACCTTTGACGAGACTGTCGTGCAGATCGGAGGCCTTCAGTTCCTTGCTCGAGCCAGTTTTGTAATCGACAACCCAAATCTTTTGCCCGGCGAAACTGTCTGCGTCATTTTGCGCTAGCGCTAAATCGATTTGGCCGTGCAGCTTAAGCTCCACGCCATCGGCAATTTTCACCACACCTTCGCGACCAACGGCCACCTCCGTCGCCATCCAATGCCACCCTTTCGCACTTCCGATTTTGGCGCCGAGGTACCGCGCGAGATAACGCGCGTTCAACCAGCCCGAAGTCCACCAATCAGGGACGACCTTGCCTGACAACTCGCAAAGACGCCGAAGTGCCGCACAGCGTTCGTCCGCGGCAAGGCGAATGCGCTTGTCGATCTTTGTTGAGGCTGGAAATGCCGAGAAAATCCTCCCGTCCCGGGCTTCGCTAATATTCGCCAGCCAGTCATGCACCCATTTCCCTATGGTCGCCGTCCACGAATTTGCGGCGTCCTCTGTTGCTTCCACGCCGAGATAACGCTTCATCCAGATAATTGCTGGCGACGAAACCATTCGTTGTAAATCGCTCACACTCAGCGTCGGCACCGGTCGATACGACTCGTTAGGCCGCAACGAGAAATCATATTCACCGGCAGGTTTGGAGGAATCGCGGCGCGTATTGAACGCGATCAGCGTTTGCTGCACATTCGTCGCTACCGGCGCAGGCTTTGGCAACAGCGCGGTGGCGCGTTGGAGATTTTTCAGGGCCGCTTGGGTGAGCGGCTGACCGCGGGTTTTGAGAAAAAGCTCGGTAAAAGTTTCGCTCGGATTCCAGAAACGTTCCGGCGCATCTTCCTGCACCAGACTGGCCGTGAGCGTCACGGCTTCGGTCGCCGAGTCGAGGAGTGCATCGAACTGCCGCGACGCAATCGCGCGTTGCTCGCCAGGCCCGACATAGAGCGAATGGTTTTCGCGCACACTGGTGTGGCCCTCGCCCTGGCTTCCCTGGCGCGCGGCGCGCTTGTTGAGCTGTTGCACGCTGCGATTGAAGTCATGAATCTCTTCGGCGCGTGCGAACTCCGCTCCGGCTGGCGGGGGCCATGCCCCTTCGTTCCAGCCTGCAAGAATCAAGTGCGACCATTCCTGATCTTGCGCGCGCGCCACCGTCAGCAATTGCAGGCGCGCATACGGATGGTCGCCTGCGGCTGAGCGGGCGGCAGCTGAGGTCGCAGCCGTTTCTTCCAGCCAGCGCAAAAAAAGCGCTCGTGAAAATTTCGCATCGAGACGCTGCGGCCAATTATGCGCGACATTGGCGAGCTCGAGCGCGTGTTGTTTCCAGCCGAGATGGGCAAGCGCCGCGCGAGTTCGTTCGAGAAATTGCGCGAGGGTGGCGCGCGGCGGGAGGAACGGTAGCGCGCGCAGAGCTTCGGCGGCCGACTGAGATTCGTCGTCCACGCGCGTGGCACAGAATTCGCGCAGCAGTTCGAGATCGTCCAGCAACAACTCCCCGTAACTTTCGCGCAGAATGTTTTCGAAAACTGGGCGGCGGATATTGGGCGATACAACCGCCGGGTCGGACAATGCATTTAAAAAACGCAGAAAGGAATTGAGTCGTGGCGCGCGTTGCAATTCGATCCAGGCCTGCCACTCCGCCGATTCAAAAATACCGGGAACAATGTGGCCAAGCCCATCATTGTGCGGGATTTCAAGCCGCTCCAGCGAGTTCGCGACAAGCCGTGGCAACGCCCCTCTGTCGGGAAAAATCACGCCCAGCCGCGTGCATTTCTCATCTGCCAAATAACGAACGCATTGCCGCGTGATCGCTTCGGCTTGTTCGGAAAAGTTTATGCCGATCAGAAAATCGATGTGCTTTGTCGTTTTCGCGCCCCCGCGCATTTCCACTTCACTGAAAAGCGAATCGCCGAGCGCGGTGGTCGTTCCCGGGGCGCGTTGAGCTTCGCCACAGATTTCTTCCCAGGAGCCGATCCAGCAAAGGTCGACATCGGAAAAGTTTTCTCGCGGTTGTTCCAGCACGATCGTTGCGTTTTCTGCCAGTTCGACTGCGGTGCGCAGAAGAAACCACTCTGCCCAATGGCCTCCGTCGAATCCTGTGATAAGCAGGTGAGAAAATTTCCTGACACGTGCCGTTTGTTGCAAACGCCTTCGATCAGTCTCGCCGGGAAGTACAAACCCGCATTTTCTCAGCAGTTCGTTAAAACGCTGAACCACTGGCGCAAACGACGACAGACCGAGTTCTTGGAATTTCCAACCGGCAGTTTCCAGGCGATCCAATGCGCGCAGCAATAGCGCGGGCGCACGAGCGACAGCTTTGGCAGCCAGTGCTTCAGGTTCGTTAGGCCGATCTTCCATTTCGCCAGCCGCAATCGCGAGAAGCAAACGCAGAGGTTCAGGCTGAGTAGTCGGACTCGCATCATCCCGCGCGAGCAGCGCACGTAAACTCGACGGTGTTACAAAGTGCAAACCCAAATGCGACCAGCCTTTTGCGATTAAGCGCGCCTTAATATCGTTAGTCTGCCCGCGCGTTGGAACGACAACCAGCGAAGGCAACTCGCGTTGCCACGCTCCGGGCAAAACTTGATCGAACCAGGGAGCGATCACTTCCTCCCAGGCTTCCTGCAGGGATGGAACAACGAATAGAATCGGCCGCGATCGTTTCACACGTTACGGATTCTGCATATCATTCTTTTGTCGCCCACGCGTCGCGTGAATCCTTCCCGATCGAGCCGCTCCAGAAACGGCACTATGACTCGCCGCGAACTCCCCAGCGCCTGGCGCAACTCACTCACCGTCGCCGGACCGTTTTTGGAAATGAATTGGGTGACTCGCGATTTCATCTCCTCCAAACTTTCGCGCAATAAGACCACATCAGGAGTGATATCGATTGCCTCTCCGTTCCCGACCAAAAAGCTCAACACCTGGCGCGCGTGCGGATCTGATTCTATCTCCCTGCGCCCCGGCGGATCGAACGGCTTTTTCGAAAGCGCTTCACGAATTCTTTTTTCCACCGATTGAAGTGCCGCCGGCAGCCATGCCCGATGGGACCTGCGCGCGATGACCGATCCTTTCCGAACAAAATCGTCTGCGCACAAATCTGCCGCGAACGCTTCGAATAGATCTGATTCTTCAATGCGCAGTGCCGAGCGCAGCGCATTCAGATCCACACCGGCGCGTTCCGGATTTTGTTTGTGTGCCCGGTCGATCAAGGCGACCGCCTGCGCCCGAAGGTTTCGCCAAAACTGCGCGTCTGCTGTGATTTCTCCGCGCACCACAATTTTCTTCTCACGATCCAGCCGCATCACTGCATCGGCGATCGCATCGGCGCTAAAGTTTGACTGGTTGAGGAGCATTTTAGCAGACACAAACCTACGCAGTTCAACTTCAGAGCCTACCCAAAGCTCGATCTGATTCGGCGCTGCGGCGCGAGCCATCAGTAAGCTGCGCTTGTGCTTATCATCAAGCGTTGTGTCTTGATTATTCGGATCGAGGACCATTCCACCGGCGAGGGTGTGTCGTTCCGACGGATTGCGAACCACAAAGCGGTCGCCGGCAAACGCGAAGATGGGTGCTGCGAGTTTTATCTGGGCAATCGTCTTTTCGCCGGGCTCAAGCCGACCCGTTTCGAGACCGGTAATTCTGGCTGCGACGCGAGACGTTCCATGGTGAAGATATATCGACGAGCCGTTCTTCAGAAGACGCGCAGCGCGGTCTTCGCGAGGTAGTCGCGCAGATCTTTCCAGAATAACAACCAGCCTCGAACCTGGTGCGCCGAGGTCGCGAATGGTGATGACATCGCCGCGCTTGATCTGATCCACAGAGACATCCTGCAGATTGACGGCTGTACGCATTCCTGGCTGCGCACCTTCCAACTCCTGGCCATGGCTCTGAATGGAACGAATACGCGTTTCCAAGTTGGCCGGGTAAACAACGATTCGCTGTCCGCGGCGCAACGATCCGCCGGTTAGTGTCCCCGTCACAATTGTGCCGATCCCACGCAGCGTGAACACGCGATCGACAAACAGCCGTGGCTTACCAATGTCCCGTTGCGGCTCCATTCGTGCGAGTTCTGTCGCAAGCATGTTTGTCAGCTTTTCAATGCCTGCTCCGGTGCGGACAGAAGTCGGAACGATTGGGGCGTCCGCGAATAGTGTGTCATGCAATTGGCGACGAATTTGGTCGGTCACAAAATCAATTCGGCCCAGATCGCTTTTGGTGAGAGCAATCACAGCGCGTTTTACTCCGAGGTAATTGAGGATTTGCAAATGCTCTTCGCTTTGCGGCATCCAACCGTCATCTGTGGCAACGATAAAAAGCGACAGATCAACCGAGCCAACTCCCGCGATCATGTTGCGCACGAAATCTTCGTGTCCCGGAACATCAACAATGCCCGCGTGAATTCTGTCGCCGTTCGGGGCTGTTAAATTTAGTTCGGCGAAACCAAGATCGATTGTGATCTGCCTTTTCTTTTCCTCCGGCAATCGGTCCGGATCAGTTCCGGTCAGCGTCTTAACGAGCGCGCTCTTACCATGATCAACATGGCCGGCTGTGGCGATGATGAAATGACGGGTCGTCACTTCGTGCACGCGGCGCGGATCGCTCCGATCACGAAATCATCCTGCTGCGGAAAAATTGTCCGCAGATCGAGCTTGAGTCGGTCATCCGCGATGTAGCCAACCACCGGCGGATTTGACGCGCGAAGGGTCGCCGCAAACTCGGCTAGTGATGAATTATCGGGAGCAATATCGATCGTCACCGACGGTACCTTTGCCTTCGACAACGTGCCACCGCCCGCTTTGGCGCAGCCGCGACCGATTGCAATTTTTAGCGGCAGGTCTTCCAAACGTGAACAAATTGCCACAGCACGGGCGCGCAATGCCTCCTCTGAGAGTTGTAAAAGCTCGAGCGCCGGAATTTCGCCGATCTTTTGATTGAGGTGAAGATCCACAGTCGCTTGCAGCGCGGCAAGACAGAGCTTGTCGCACCGGAACGCCCGAAACAACGGTTCGCGTTTCAGCGCCCTTATGAATCGTTCTTTGCCGGCGATAACTCCGGCCTGTGGGCCGCCGAAGAGTTTATCGCCGCTGAAGCAAACAAGGTCGGCGCCGGCCTTTAACGCTTCCACCGGAGTCGGTTCATGCTCGGCAATTCCCAAAGATTCAGTCGCGATTACGGCGCCGCTGCCAAGATCCTCGACAAACGGAATCCGCTTTTTCTTTGCGAGCGCGCTGATGTCGTTCGAAGAAACCGATTCGACAAAACCGCTCATGGAAAAATTGCTGCGATGCACTTTCAGAATCATTGCCGTGTCCGGACCAATGGCATGCTCGTAATCTTCGAGTGTTGTTTTGTTCGTTGCGCCGACTTCGCGCAATTTCGCGCCGCTCGCTTGGAGAATTTCGGCGATGCGAAACCCACCGCCGATTTGCACCAATTCGCCTCGTGAAATGACAATCTCGCTCCGATGTTCGAGGTTCGATGTTCGGCGCCGGATGTTGCGCGTTGTGAAATGATTGGCGATAAGAACCAGCGCGGCTGCGCAATTGTTTACAACTGTTGCGGCCTCAGCTTTGCAAAGGAGCGCGAGTCCAGTCTGCACGTACCCGCCCCGCCCGCCGCGTTCGCCGGTCGCAAGCTGGAACTCGAGATTCGAATAACCTGAGCTGAGTTCCGCAAGCGCGCGGCCCGCCGCGGTCGGCAGGGGTGCACGGCCGAAATTTGTATGAATGACAATTCCGGTTCCGTTCACGACGGGTTGAAGTCTGCTGGCACGAAGTTCGTCGAGCGAGTGGCGGATGCGAGCGACAATCGTTTCGAACCGGGGGACGTCCTGGCTTGCGCGAATCTCCGAAAGTTTCCGCCGGACAAGCTCGACTATCAAAGGTCGCGGCAACGCGCACTGGCCAAGCGCATCGAGGATTCTTGAGACGGCTGGGATTTGCCCTCGCACCAGTGCCTTCATTCGGTCATGCATATCAATGGGCGGCGACGCCGGCGCGGTGCAATTTCTCCGATCAGCGCGGCGGAAGCTGTTCCCACTTTTCGCAGGAGCGCGATGACCTTCTTAAAATTTACCTCGGCGACGCACAGTAATAAGCCGCCGCTGGTCTGCGCGTCGGTTAACAAGATTTTGCGAGCGT
>WNGK01009324.1_pt1 | contig 10106 bp, 16 predicted proteins | sample 5400601 | NCBI WGS metagenome assembly WNGK01 (sample SAMN13153376, study PRJNA577476) | soil metagenome | isolation source: 60 cm soil or saprolite under Garry oak tree replicate 1 | place: USA:California | collected 2016-06-15 | reverse complement strand
GCAGGCACGTACAGGCGTATGCTGCTTATAAGTATGATGCCGGGCGAGACAGCTTTTGTTCCCCGGGCTCCATCCTCCATGTTTCCAGGAACTTAGCTTGAAGCTGGCGGCGTCTTTGCGATGTTAGGGACAGCTTTTTCCGTAAAGGAGCTTGTTATCGCCTACTACAAAGTTCGGCCAAAGTCAGGGCTAGAAGCTGGCATACACGCGAGGACAGCCGTACAGTCTCTAAAAAAGCACTTGTGAGCACGAGCAAATGAAACATCGGATTGTTCATCTGCTGCAGAAATACTTCCTCAATCCGCCGATCAAGATTCTGTTTGCGATCGGCATTGTGCCGCCGGGCTATGCGCTGCTTGAAACTGTCGGTCGCAACACGGGAAAGGCGCGCCGTACTCCGGTCGGCGACGGACGCGTTGGCGGAGAGTTCTGGATCGTGGCGGAGCATGGCATGAAGGCAGGATACGTCCGCAACCTGGTGCGTCATCCGCGCGTGCGCCTGAAACTGCGTGAAGGGTTTCGCGTTCGCTGGCACAACGGCACGGCACATTTGCTTCCGGAAGATGATCCCAGGGAGCGCCAGCGGTGGCTTGCTACTCAATTGCCGAGCAGCGCTGCGAATGCGCGGGTCGTGCGCTTACTTGGCACGCGACTGCTTACGGTGCGGATTGATTTGGATGACTGACGCTCATGCGGACTCGCTGAGGTAGGTTTGCGGCGGATGAACAAATGATCTCCGGAGCGCGTTGAATTGCGATTTCTCCGCGCGTATAGTGGGTGCCTATTCCCAATCGGAAACGGAGGCGCCACCGTGACCGAGCCGATCCAACCAGACATAAGCACTCCTCTTAGGTGCCGCAAGTGCGGCAGCAATAGAATCACTGTCCCGGCCCATTCAACGGATGAGAGCATGGTCACCTGTACGGACTGCGGTGACGACATCGGACGGTGGGGCGACGTGAGAGTGGGCATTCTTGACGTTGCCAAGAAGAAACCCGCTGTGAAGCCGGCGGCTGTGGGGCGGGCTTTGGCCCACAAAGCAGGGACTCACATCTGGTGATTTTGGAAAAAGTGAGGGCCGTTGCGAGGTCTTGCAGCGGCCCGATTGCTATTTATTTGTGTCTTGGTCTCGATGGAAAGCCGATTCTGGTTTTGTGATCGTTAAGACGCAGAAGTTGATATCAAATTGGGGAGCTTATTTTGCATTTAGATTTATGCACGCTTTGGTATTCTCCCACGCCAGGCACAACCGAGCAGGTGTCGGTCCACCGACGCCTAATGTCAGCAACTGACTGGGCCTTGGCGGCTCCAGTGTGATAGTAAACGGATCAACGATCTGCGACAGGTGTTCCACTTTCATCTCGACGCGCGCGAAGTCTTCCTTTTCCCCAGGATACGGAATCCCCGGCTCGCCGGTCTTCTTGCTTATGATGAGCGTCCACTTGTCCGGCTCAGGGATTGTGAAAAGCGTATAGGTGCCGGCAGGAACGGTCGTGCCGATGAGGTCGAGATCGCCTTCGGTTTTTAGCGTTGTGGCTTCATTCGCGCCGGTGCGCCAAACTTCTCCATATGGCACCAACCCGCCGAAGATCTTTCGTTGCTGACTGGTTTTAGGATCGCGAATTTTCGGCCTGCTGTATGCAACGGATAATTGTTTTCCGTTTAGCATCAGCTCGGCTGTGCCAGGTGGACTGAGGCGCGTCGATTTGTTCTCTTGCGCCCCGAGGCACGACGCCAGCACCAGTACGGCAATCAATGATTCTCCTAGACGCATGACCTCTCCTTCACAGTTGCAACATCCCCATACTAATGCTGAAGAGTAACATGGTTTGGCAGCCAGACAATCTTCGGGGCGCGCATGTAGAGATTGCTGCATCGCCTCTCGGAAGAAAATTCGCGGGCCTTGGAGATGAGCAGAAACCACGTTGTAGATTTTTGCCTGTTTACCGATTCATTTCCTCAAGTGGCGGTGGGCTTAAAATTTCCTTCTGCATCGAAGGGGTCGGTGATCACGGTTGGCTGCGTTATTGCGGTTGAAGGTTCTTGTGAGCAGCATCTAGACGGCGATTATGTACGGCGGGGCGAATTCGGGGACACCGGCGTGGCGCCCGGCAATCCAGCGAAGCAAGTAAACCTTCTTCGGGTCGGTCAGGCCGTGGGTGATGGAATTGGGAATGACCTCTAGTAAGGTGTGTGCGCCCAGGTCTTTGAAGTAGTCGATATCCGGTTCCACCTTGATGCAATCCACGCCGCCAATCTTCTTCCGGTCGTTTTCGTGGAACGTGAGCTGGACGTTCGCTTCGCCGAATTGAGTTTGCTTGAAGCTTGACGTCGCATCGGGATGGAAGAGGCCCGGACTCGGCTCCGGCGCAAACTCGCCTTCCATCGCTGCACGGCGCACTTGGTCAACCATGGATTTATCGGTGTAACCGAAAAAGCGATCTTGCGCGAGTGATTCGTCCCATAAGATTTCTTCGAAGTAATCGAGCGGCGTTTTGTTAGGAAGCTGAATCGTTTTCATCGCGGTGGCAAGATTTAGCAGGGATGCCAGTGCCGCTGGTTTCGTCTGCCGCAATTTGTCGTAGTGCGCTTTCGCGCCTACGTCGGTACTGCCGACTGAAATGAAATCCGAGATCACGGCGTCACTGGTTTTCAATGCGTCCCAGGTCTGGAATTTGAAGTCTGCTTTGTCCTCAAGGAGCATGAGGTCAACCATCGCGACCGCTTTGAGAGACAGCTTGACAGGCGTGAAGCCTGCGTCCACGTACCCGTCGCCGGAGGCTAGCACGGTACAGTTGTCCTGGAGATTGTCGCGATATGGCAAGCGGAACACCGTGGTCGGCGCTGTACGCTCCTTGTCGAACAGCTGATTCTGGAAGCCGTCGAAAATGCGAATGAGGAAATCTTTGCCTTGGATCGGTTCGCGCGTGCCGTCGTACAGGGTGACGACCATGGTGGCCTGGTCGTGGATCGAGCTGGCGCTTACAGTGGGCTTTTTTGATTTGGGTTTCGGCATGAGTGCCTCTCTTCCTTTTTACGCCGATCCGTCGAAGCGGAGTTCGCCCCGGGATTTCAGACGAATCGACGCGATCTCACGGCAGAGATCTTCGGGCAATGGGCAGTGAAGCAAAGGAAGGCCGGTGCCAAGTCTGCCCCTGGTTTCTCGAGTGAAACAGTCGAAGAACTCGAGGTCGGTGAGGACGAGATACTTCTCTCTCGCTGTTACGTGATCCAAGAAATAGAGCTCCGTGTAGGCACCTCGGACCTTTCCGGAGCCGCGCTTGAGGCTGCTGGTTCTCCAGGACGCAGTTTTGATACCGCAGACGATGGTACCGTCATCAGAGACCGCGTCGAATTCATGGGTTCTCGGGCTGCCCTGGACGCCCATGAGCGGGAGAAAAACCGACTTGAAGCGCTGGTCGAATCTGTCTTTCAGCCATGCTCGGATATGATTTTCGACGACGGATTTGAGGTAGCGGGTGTCAGCCATTATGAACGTCTCAATTCTTGAAGAAGTTCTTCCGCGGACTTGAACTGTCCTTGTGCATCAAAAGGGTTGGTGATCACGGGGGTGATGGTCTCAATTACCTTGGACGTTTCGATTCGGTACATTTGCAGATAAAACTCGTGCATTCGCCGGTAGTATTCTGCCTTCGAACTGGACTTAGTTTTTGCCCGCGCATCGAACCTGTCCAGCGCCGCTTGTCTGTTGCCGTCGAGCCAAATCAGTTTGAAGCCGCTGCTTTTGAATTGTTCGACAATGGATATCTGAGACTGATCGGGCAGGAAGCCCCAAGTCACAACGGCTTTACCGCCGCTCTGGGCGTTATTGTCTATAAACTGCATTGGATTAGCAGCCAAACGATTTAGCGTTTGCTGGTTTTCGAGATCATAGTGTGCAAAGCCAAACATCCGAGCAAACTCATTGCCGTAAGTCGTCTTACCGCTGCCGGGGATTCCGGTGATGAGAAATAGTTCAGGGTCTAAATTTGGCGACCTCGGGCGGTCCCTTGCCCAGCTTCGTACGGCAATCACGGCTTCCCAAGTGCAGGAGTCGACAAAACTGGAATTGGTAGCCGATATCGACACTATCCAATCTCAACTTGCGAAGCCAGAGCCGAACCCAACAATCATTAAGTCAGCATGGGAGGTAGTGAAAGGCGCGGCGGCCATCAACGGGTGCACGGCCCTCGTTGCCAAGGTGGCAGGATTGCTGCAACACTTCCTCTAATCTGTATCGGAGGCTAAACGATATCCTCCCCGAAAACAGTTATCGAAATGGAGGAATACCATGTCTTCCGTGGATACGGTTCCCATCCTGCCGGATAAGGGCAGCAAGCGTGCCGACAAAGTTGCCCTGACGATCAGCATCATCGCCCTGATTGTTAGCTATATCAGCTTGTGGGATAGTCATGGGGCAGCGAGGGTTCAATCTGCAGCGGCAATGGAGCATGGGACAACCGCGGCCGTCCGCCGCGCCTGTGCAGATCTTCTGGCTGAGCTATCGAAGTTTTATGAGGTTCCGGCGTGTGACATTCGGTAATAGCTATGTCACTTCCACCTCCCGCGCCATCACGGCGCACCATCCATGTCGATATGGATGATTTTGCGCACAATTATCTGGCCACAATACTAACTCCAGCCCGACCGCAATTGTGAGCGCTACATCCACGCGGATACTGGTGCGCTCTGGTGCATCTCAGTCGGCTGGCACGATTCCATATTTCACGCTCAGAAAATTCTTCAAGACTCCGGGCAAGCCAAGGGCCAGTTCTTGCCATGTCAACACCTTGCATCTAGCGCGAAGAGTGGCGGATCGTATGCAACGCACAATGAGGAAGCAGTCCTCGAGCAAGTCGGGTCGGCGAGCATCGACCAACGTGCAGAAATCGAGACCGACGGCATGAGCCGCGAGGATGTTGCGAATGAGTTGGTACGAGACGTATTTCCTCTTAGCCCTCGGGAGTTGGCGAGTTTCGAATACCTCTCGAAGATCTCTGTATCGCTCGACAACTTCGGCGCGTTGGATCTGAAAATCTCCCTCAGTAAGTTTCGCCTCAAAAAGTACACTCCCGAGCTTCATATCAACTTCGGTCCGCTCGGTCGCTTCGCTGAATAAGGGAATCCTCGGCATGAATCCAAATTCGGGGAGGCTTCCGGGTTCGATCCCCAGGATTCCGCAAACCTCTATTCTCCGCGTCACGCCTGGGTAGCAGAAGATGTTCATCAGCAGCGCGTCAGAACTCAATGAGGAATCGAGTTCGCGCCACAAATCGTCCTTAGCAGGCAGTGAACGTCGGCCCTGGGTGTGTACCTTCTGCAGTCGTCTTCTCCACTGTGGCCTTCTGAGAATTGCTCTGTAGCTGGCTGAAATGAAATTCCCATGATGCCGACCGCATTCCGATTGCTGATAGACCACCACCGGCAGGTCGCCATAGCTGGTCACGTGCGGCAAAAGATTTAGCGAGGCATAGGAACTGTTTCGGGCGATCAGCTCCTGTCGGAGGGTCGAGACGTAGCCACTGCCGCCGGTAGGCACGTCTTTCCTCACCCTCGCAGCCTCGACTGGATCATCTCGGCCAGGCGGATGCTGTCTGCGATCTTCGAGTACACGATCGGTGATGACTTGATTTCTTCACGGTTCAGTCGCACCGCAGCAATGAGCGAAGCCGCAATCAGGAGGACTGCATTCGGCTTTTTCTCCTCCTTATTATTAGGCCGCCCACGGTCATTATTAGGCCGCCCACGGTCGTAACAATTGCTACTCGGGCCAGGTGGCCCTTTGAACACTTCAGCCGGGCTGTACCTGTAGGCAGCCCAACAGCATGAGCAGGTTACGATGACAGTATCTTGCGGCGGGGGCTCAGCTTTGTCCGGCTCTGCATGCTCGATCTGCGGGTCGATAGCGCGGCAATTGATCGTGCAGCCACATTTTTTGCACTTCACGACCCAGGCTGTGGGCAGCCCTAAATTCAGACCGGTCATACCCGCAATGATAGGCGAACAAAAGGAGAAAGTAATCCCTTCTCCCGGAAAACGGCGATCCGGCCGCTATTCTACCGTCTAAGGTCTCGCGTGATGGTTTCGTGCCTCTGATAAACTGGCGCTCCATGTGCGGCCGCTACCGCCTTACAGCGAAGGAGCGTTATATTCGAGACCACTTTGGTCTCGACGAAGATCCTGCCTGGACACCACGCTGGAACATCGCTCCGACGCAGCAGATTGCGACCATCCGCCAGCACCGATCGGAGCCCAAGCGCATCTTTGGCCTTATGCGTTGGGGTCTCATTCCCTACTCGGCAAAGGAACCGTCCATTGGACTAAAGACGATCAACGCGATGTCAGAGATCGCAGCGGAGAAGCCCGCCTTTCGTGACGCAATGAGGCGGCGTCGGTGCCTGATTCTTGCGGACGGGTTCTACGAATGGAAAAGATTTGGCCCCAAAGAAAAGCAACCATACAACTTTGGAATGGCAAACGATTCGCCGTTCGCCTTTGCCGGGCTGTGGGACCGCTGGCTAGATCAAGACAAAAAGGCGATTGAAACGTGCACGATACTCACCACGAAGCCAAACTCGCTGGTCGCCGATGTACATGATCGGATGCCTGTGATGCTGAGACCCGAGGACTACGATCTTTGGCTAGATCCCGGCATTACAGATGCCCAGCGCGCGGTGGATTGTCTGAAGCCTTTCGATTCCGCCCTGATGAAGAAATATCCCGTGAGCACGCGGGTGAACCGCCCTGAGAACGACGATCAAGAGTGCGCGAAAGAGATTCCGATCGAGGCCCCTGCTCCCCGACTCTTCTGAACTCCAAGGCGCGCCATTCGCGTATACTGCCCGCAAATTATTGATTCTTAAAAATGCTCTGCGACCCAGTGGGTGCGAGTCCGGGTGAGCGCGTCCTCTTCAGATCGCAGACAACAGCGCTCTACGAACGAACATCTAGTCCATGAATTCCGGACTGACACGAAACTTGTTTTGGGTTAGCAAACACAAATGTGGAGGAGTTCTTTATGGCAAAATGCGAAGTTTGTGGAAATGACTATGACAAGAGCTTCGAGCTGATTGCCGCGGGCGCGCGGCATACCTTCGACAGCTTCGAATGTGCGATCCAGGCCATCGCACCGATTTGCGAACATTGCAAATGCCGGGTGATCGGCCACGGAGTTGAAGTCAGCGGTCACTTCTTCTGCTGTGCACACTGTGCGCGATCTGCAACCTCGGCCGATGTCAAAGATCGTGCGGCATAGAAGATCGGCACTAGACTGGAATCATGCTCGCGGTTATCTCCGCCGTCTCCTTGTATTCCGGACTGGCAAATTTTGTTCTTGTTCTCCACGCCCTTTTCATCCTGTGGGTAGTATTCGGAGCTTTCCTCGCATGGTCCCGGCCAGTTCTGCGTTGGCTGCACATTGCTTCTCTCGTCTGGGGAATTCTTACCGAAGCTCTTTATTGGCCTTGTCCATTGACCTTCGCAGAAAATGCGCTGGAACAAAGAGCCGGCATCCAGCCGTACCAGGGCGGCTTCCTACTTCACTATCTCGATAAGCTGATATATCCGGATATCTCACCGAACGTGCTCACTATTGCGGCTCTGATCGTCTGCGCTATTAACTTGGGCTTCTATACCTGGCAATTGTGGGTCGGCCAGCGTATCCGTAGCTTGCTGAAGACTACACTGCCGCGCGGCTAACTCCGTGGTCAGGTAAACGCCCTTCCCACAATTTGCCCTTCTTTGCCGTTTGCAGCTGTTTCTTGCATGAGACTCACATTCAAGAGAACCCTTACAATAGCCGGTTGCATTAATTCACGAGAGGAAAACTATGGCTAACCTAACTGGTGCGCTCCAGCAGCTACGAGAAGAGCACGAACAAGCGCAGTCGCAGGTGGAGAAGTTAGATTCAGCAATTTCCGTGCTTGAGGATTTGGTTGGAAGGAACGGCTCGCTAACGCGGACGGCTGCGGGAGGAAGTCGAGTTGTAACAGCTACGGCGCGCAGGCGCATGGCCGCTGCTCAGAGAGCACGATGGGCGAAGGTGCGCCAACAAGCTCAGACCCCGCATACCAATAAGCAGCGCACCACATCTTCGCCGAAGCGAACATTATCGGCTGCGGCTCGGCGGAAAATCGCAGCGGCACAGAGAGCACGATGGGCCAGGGTCAAGGCACAACAAGCGAAGAAGGCTGCGTAAAGGGAAAATGACCAACAAAGCCCACGTCGTTTGCGGATGTGGGCTTTGCCGGCGGAGAAGACGAGCATGACAGTTGAGCCGGACTTCATAGATGTCTCCGAAACTGAGAACGTGCGCGAAATCGAACTTCCTCGCTGGGTTCAAGTGCCCGTTGGGATAGTGCTCAGCCTCTTCACCCTGCTCTGCGGATTTGCTTCAGCATACCTCCTGTTCGTTCCAAACAGGAGGGCCCCCATTCTGGCGTTTGTTGTCGGATTCATCTTGCTGCTCGGCTGTGCTTGGGTACTCGAAAAGTGCTTTCCTTTGATAACTGGTAGGAAAAAGCGAGGCGGGCTAATGACCCCACGCGCCCTGCGGGTCGTGTCCTTCTTCTTGCTCATGCTCCCAGTGGTGGGTTTGTTCACTGGCTACTATCGCGAGATGGGTGCCGTGACGATTTATCAGGCAGTGATGTATTTGTCCGGCTTTTTCGGGCTGCGTGCGCTGGCTCGGAAATGCGAGACCAATACTGTCAAAAAGGAGCCCACGGAGCAGTAGCTAATCGCCTGGTCGTGAGCCGCCATGAGCAGCGGCATCTGATTTTTCAGGAGCTTTGAATATGTGCCCACGCCGACATGTCTCGACCGGGTCTCCATTCGAGCCAAAAGTTGGAATCTCGCGAGCTGTGCGAACTGGGAATGTCATTGCGGTCACAGGCACGGCACCGCTCGCGCCGGACGGTAAGACAGTTGCGAAAGGCAATGCGGCGGCTCAGGCGCGGAGATGTTTGGAGATAATCCAATCCGCCATTGAGGGACTTGGTGGGAAGCTTTCGGATGTGACACGCACCCGAATTTTGCTAATTCGAATAGAAGACTGGGAACAGGTCGCCGCAGTCCACGGTGAATTCTTTGGCGACGTCCGACCAGCGAACACCATTATGCAGGTTGTGCGTTTCATTGACCCAGATTGGCTGGTCGAAATCGAAGCGGATGCGGTCTTGGAGAATTAGCAACCCGTGAGCGTAGGAGCCATCATCGCCATTGCGATTTCCGCCGCGGCCATCCTGCTGATGCGATTCCGAAAGCGATGGCTGGCAAAGTTTAATATCGCCGTGACGAACCGAATCACGGGCTTGTTCGCAGGCTGGCTCCCCGGCTTCGGCATTCTCACTCACGTGGGCCGCAAATCTGGGAAGATCTACCGCACACCCATAAATGTGTTTCGAATTTCGACCGGGTTCATCATCGCTCTGACCTATAGCAGCAACTCGGAGTGGGCGAAGAACGTCCTCGCGGCAGGCGGCTGCGAACTCAAAACTTGGGGCAAGAAATACCAGCTTTTCGCGCCAGCCGTCGTGCATGACCCCACGCGGCGGCGGTTCCCGATTCCGGTGCGGTTCGTCCTGAAGCTTGTGGGAGCGGATGAGTATATGGAGTTTTCAGCTTTCGTGCCGCCGCTCACTTGAGCCTCAGCAAGCCGAGCAATCGCGAAAGCTGGAAGTATCCGGCGCCAATCACCGTGGTTCGCGAACTGAACTCCGGCGCGCAATTAAGGTGGGCTCCCGCAAAAGAGGCGAAGAAGAGGCCCGCCTACTATCCTGCGGGCCTTGCCGTTTCAAGCTATGACGGGTGGATCGCTTGCAGAAATCCGGCCAGTCTCGCAGTGGCCTTGTACTGCGGAATTGGATCCAAGTCCTTAAAGGCGCTGGTGAATGCGTTCGAGAGGCTCCACATGGTCCTCGGCTGGAACTCCTCATGAACCGGCTGAAAGTACAGGTCATGCACCCGCCGCGCCAGGTGCTTCGGAAAGCCTTGCTCATCCTCAATGAATGCTTGGTAGATCAACAGTTTGGCTGAAGCATTGGACAACTGCGTCGCCTGCCATTCCTCGACCTGCCGTTTCAGAGGCCCGAAGTTCCTCTGCATTC
>WNGK01018128.1_pt1 | contig 10107 bp, 6 predicted proteins | sample 5400601 | NCBI WGS metagenome assembly WNGK01 (sample SAMN13153376, study PRJNA577476) | soil metagenome | isolation source: 60 cm soil or saprolite under Garry oak tree replicate 1 | place: USA:California | collected 2016-06-15 | reverse complement strand
GGGAACGACTTTCTTTCGCTTCTACAGTGGTGTAGGCGTAAAATAAAGTCTAATGGACCTGGTCCAATGTAGTGGCTGATCACTCATGTCGGTCCCGATCGTGCCCGGCTGGTCCCGTACGTGCCCTGGCCGGCACTGGCATATCGAGCACCCGACCACGCCCCTTTGGGTGCAACCGCCTCGAGCCGCTGCAGATCATCTGGGGAAAGGCTGACGGCGCAAGCTCCTGCATTCTGCTCCAGGTTTGCGCGCCGCTTGGTGCCAGGAATCGGCACCACATCCTCCCCCTGTGCCAGCAGCCAGGCCAGGGCCAACTGCCCCGCCGTGACGTGCTTCTCGTCGGCCAGGCGACGCACCTCGGCGACGAGGTCCAGATTGCGACGGAAATTCTCCCCCTGAAAGCGTGGACTCGTGCGTCGAAAATCGTCAGGTGCGAAATCATCCGGGCTGGTAATTGCTCCTGTGAGGAATCCACGTCCCAAAGGACTGTAGGGCACGATCCCGATCCCGAGCCGGCGCGCGACGGGCAGCACCTCATCTTCCAGGTCTCGCGACCACAGCGACCACTCGCTCTGCAGCGCCGTGATCGGGTGGGTGGCCGCCGCCCGTTCGAGACTATCGACGCTGGCCTCCGAGAGCCCCAGGTAGCGCACCTTGCCCGCCTGGACGAGTTCGGCCATCGCCGGTCGCCCACTCATGTCTAGGCTCCCATCATCGCGTTTCAAGCCGAATTTGGTTGCCAGGATCACCTTGTCACGTCGATCAGCGATGGCGCGTCCAACCAGGCGCTCGTTGTGCCCATCGCCATAGACATTGGCCGTATCAAGAAAGAACATCCCCAGCTCAATAGCCCGGTGAATCGTGGCGATGGACTCTCGTTCGTCTGCCGGGCCATAGGACTGTGACATGCCCATGCAGCCAAGACCCAGGGCCGAGACGACCAGGCCCTGCCGGCCAAGCACGCGAGTAGGGATCATGGAATCCGACATCTCAAGCTCCTCTCCTCTTCTCCTCTACGCCAGAAGGTTTGTCTCCAACACGTTCAAAAAACGCGGCTGCGCACTCCACCGAGTGAGTTATCTGGCTGGCCGTTCGAGAGCGATGACAGGAATTTGTCTTCTTTTGATATTGCCCATAGGGGGGAAATACTTCTACTGCTCTCTTAAACGCCTGTTCTCGCTCATCGCCGGTGAGAATGCGGGCGGTGGTAGCAAATTTCTCACTGCCAACTTCGACCGTAACTTCCGGGTGGGCCAGCAGGTTGAGATACCAATCCGGATGTTTCGGATGCCCTCCTTTGGACGCGACCGCAAGGAGGCGATCACCATCAGTCACAAGCATCAAGGGAGCTATACGAGTTTGACCTGTTTTGGCTCCTGTCGTTGTCAGCAGCATTAACGGTGCCCACCCTTTCACCTTGCCTCCATGGGTGCGGAATTCCTCGATAACCGCTTTGTTTCGTTCATTCCAGCTCGTCATCAATCAAATCTCCTCTTCAACGTAGTGAAAACCGAATAAAATTGTAGAGAGAGCCATATTCACTCTCCCTACTGCAAGAACATCTTTGCTCAGGGTAACTATTCCAATTGTTTTCTTCTCCACATCTCCGTTTGTGCCTCAATCCTCGTATCTGTCGTGGTGCCGGACCCAGGCCTGCGGGCCTTCCAGACCCTCCTCATCTCGCCCTTTAGGAACCAGGTCAAGGTAGTGGTATGCGCCGTTCAGCATGTCGATTCCCCGCGCGTAGCACGAGTAGGTGTGAAAAACCGCGCCACTGTCTACGAGGACACTGTGAGGCTTAGTGTCAATGACACACTGGTAATCTTGCATTCTCCTTGTCATCCGTGCTATCATGGGCGAAGGATAGGCCGACGGACATCCCGTGAAACGGGTAGAGGTAGACGAATGTCCGTCTACTTCTAGTTATGCCGCGTTCACAGCAGATGATTACCGTAGATCGTGATATAGCGATGTCATGACAAGCCGGGCCGCTGCGCGTCCCGTCAGGTGCAACAGCAGGCCGTTAGGCCTTCAGGAGTAAGCGAATGGAGGAAAAGTCACGGCTCACCTTCCGGATCACCCTCTGGCGGCCATGGTTGCTGGCCCTCACACCGTTGGCGCTGCTTGCGGCTTTGGGCGTGGCCCTCTCCGTTGTCGCGGGCGAACTCGCCGCGGCGGCGAGTATCCTGCTCGGCTTCGCTGGGGTTGCGGTGGCATTGCTGCTGCTAATCGGCTTGACCGTGTGGGCGAGCCGCTGGCACGTCGATCCGGACGGGATTGGCGGCCGAAACAACTGGCTCGTCTACCATCGTCTGGATTGGTCCGAAATCAAGTCCGTCGAGCCGTGGTTGATTCCCGGGTATCGGTACTTGCAGGTGAACGGTGTCGGCAAGCGTTGGGCGTTCTGGCTGCCCTTGTTCTTGACCGACATGCCCGGACTTCGCTCCGCCGTAGCGCAGTATGCCCCGCCGGGAAACCCATTGCGGCTCTATCTGGAGAAACACCCGGCCTAACCCGCTGCTGCAAGCCGACCGCTTCGCATGCAAAATGGTTGATTACTCAACCCAACGCTACGCTTCTTCGTAAGCCGTAGCTTTTTTATGTACTAGGGCCAGTAGCAGCCTTCATCCCCAAACGTGTATCTTGGAGCGCCAGTATACCACAAATTGAGATAAACTCTACTAAATCCTAAGGGCAGTCAACGTTCATTCACCGCTTTGTAGATTCTCGTGGAGCACATTCACCAGCTCAGCCAATCGTATCCTAATAGCCTGGGCCTGTTTCCTTCGCCGCTCAGTTTGAGACGTTGGCGTAGTCGCCCCGTCAGACTGTCGATTGACCACCAGGGCATCAGCCAGGGCAGCCCGCAGTTTGCGCCCCCCATGCTCACTTTGAGGGGCAGCAAACCAGCGCCTATCCCGGTGAAGAAACCCGCCCGCGTACAGAATCGCCCTCACCGTGTTCCGGGCAACATCGTGTCCTTGCCGCTCGCGGAGAGCCTGTACCACAGGTACGAATGTGAGCCCCTCCGGTTTCTCTGAGAGGATCGATCCACCAGGCGCTCCTCTTCCCGCTGCACTTCGTCGTCGTGCCCGGCAAGGCGCAGGACAACGACATCAGGTGTCCATTGGACACGCAGGAGATCACCCGCCTCCAGCCATTCCAGCTTCTGGGCCAGGTCACGCCCATAGAGTCGATCTTGATTCCGGTCGAGCCACAGCCAGAGGCGCTCATCGCTGTCGTACCACAGTCCGCGCAAGACTTCCCGGTCCCCTTCACCCACTCCGCGGGGAGGGTAGGCGCTGCGAGCTGCCGAAGGCACCGGGAGAAAGCCTTCGAGCAGGTGGATGGTGCGCAGCGGAAACGTCCAGCTCAGAGGATTCGCCATTGTTTCTCTGCTCTGGGGGATTGGACTGTTGTCAAGCCTTGGGTGAATCTCCTGTCCGGGTGTATCGGGTCTCTGAAGAGTGTTTCCCTCTTCGTTCCGCTCCTCCCCTGTAGAAGCAGCGCCCCCTACTGGCAAGACCTGCAGGCGTGTGCGCCCCGGCGCTTTCGGCACTGCCACAACGGGAACCCAGTAGTCCTGCCCCACGCGTGCCACTTGCGGCCAGGCGAGGAGCCACGCGCGCACCAGTTGCCAGCCATTTCTCTCGTTGGCTTCAGCCCGGCCCAGTGTGGCCAGTAACTCGGTCACCTGGCGCACCGTCAGCGGCCCATCCCCTCTGCCGTGCCACTGCTCGAGGAGTTGGGGGCCGAGCGCGTCGAGAGCGGCCCTGGTTGCCGCTGGCACGGTCACGTTGTATTCCCGCTCAACCGCTTCCAATGTGCCGTCTGGAAGGAAGGTGAAACGCGCGTCGTTGGGGCAGAACGTGTAATGCACCTGGTCCTCGGCGTCGAGCCGGGCCAGTTCGGCGTCGAGGTCCTGCCCATTCCACGCCCCCGATCGCAGCGCATCCAGCAGCCGGTTATTGGCGAGTGCCTGGGTAGCGAGCCGCCACTGGCGAGGATGCTTGCCGTCTGCTTCAGCGGCCAGCACGAAGCGCCCCTGCGGATCACTTTGAGGTGAGAAATCGTAGCCTCGCTCCCAGATGGGGAGCAGCGCCTCCTCGCCGGTGAACGTACGGCACGTGGTCGATAGGCGGGCTACCGCCTCATCGAGGAGTTGGGCTACTTCATCGTCCAGGTCGCTCATACGATAACCTCACTCTCCTGCAAGGCCGGCAGGTCAATGCCACCGGCCAGCGCGTCCCGCCCCTTCTGCGTAATTGTGACCGCCAGGTAGGTCCCACCCCCTCGCAGCGGGCGCTCTACCAGCTGCAGGTAGCCGCTTTCAATCAAAGCATCGAGCGCGCGGCGTACCTGGTCGGCTTTGACGCCGCTGCCCTCCAATTCGCCAAAGTGATCCGAGGCACGCGCCGCGGGCGAGAGTTTTCTGGGCGTGCCATCAAAGATTGTCTGCGGAACGCCCAGGACTATTTTCTCGATGCTCCACTTGCCAAAGATGTTGTTGTGATCTTTGACCGCTCCCAGGATGGTCATGCGTGGATCGATGCCCAGCGGTTCGGCTGCGATCACGAGATCGGGCCGCCAGGGGAGGTGCTCGCTGGTCGGGCTGCACAGGTCGCATTTGCCGCACGGCGCCGCGCTGTTCTCTCCTGTCAGGTAGTTCACCAGGTAGGCACTGCGGCAGCGATTCTGGCCGGACCGCAGGTGGATGTAGTCCAGCATCTTCTGGAGCCGTTCCTCGAAGCGTCCGTAGCGGGCGGCAAATCCCTGCTCGATCGCGTGCAGGTTCGCGCCCTTCGCCAGTTCCGGCCCGGTTCTGAGTGTCACTCCACGGCTGTAGGACCGGTAGAGCAGCAGATCGCGCTCGGCCAGGCGCACGAGCAGCGGATCGACGCGGCGTGGATCCAGCCCGGTCTCCCGGTAGACGGAAGCTGCCCGGTATGGTGCTTGCCGGTCCCGAGCAGCGCCGGTGGCGTCAAAGAGAGTAGCTGCCAGGTGACGCTCGTCAGGATCTGCGATGCTCGATAGAATGGTCTCTGGCGTTTGATTGAGCATAACTGTGGCTTCGAGCGTGCAGTCAACGCCGCGCTGCACCAGTCCCGCTTCCTCGAACGAGAAGAGCAGCACGCGGGCCTGCGTTTGTTCAATATCGGCCAGGTCGGCCAGGGCATCAGGATTGCAGAGCAGCGCTCCATCTGCCAGGCGTACCGCTGTGGGCAGCTCCTGGTCGGCGTCTTGCAGCGCCTGCCGGTAGGCCCCCAGCACTTTTGTTTTGGGCATGCCCTGTTGGGCGATGAAGCGGGTGGTACGCTGCGTTTGCGCGTGTTCGAGCAGGATGGCGTAGGCCTCTTTGCCGTCGCGGCCGGCCCGTCCTGCCTCTTGGGCATATGCCTCCAGGCTGGCGGGGTGATCATAGTGCAGCACGAAGCGGATTTCCGCTTTATCGACGCCCATGCCGAAGGCGTTGGTTGCGACCACGACGTCGAGTTCGCCCTGCATGAATTGTTCTTGAATCTGATGCCGTTCAGGCGTCGGGAGGCCACCGTGATAGGCCTGCGCGGCGATATTACGGTCGCGCAGCAGGCGGGCCAGTTGCGTGGCCGCTTTGCGCGTCGCGACGTAGACGATGCCCGAGCCCCCGCGCTCCTGGTTGCGCACCAGTTGCTGCACGATGCCGAGCGCCAGGCTGTCGCGTTCCTCGCGTCTGGAGACGTGATAGACACGGAAGACCAGGTTCTCGCGCACAAAATCGCCGGTGCGCGTAACCAGTTCTCGCCCACTCTCTCCCTGGCTCCCCTCTCCCTGGCTGCCCATTCCCAGCGTGGTGGTGATTTCCTGCTGCACCTGTGTTGTGGCGGTGGCGGTCAGCGCGTGGACAGGCAGCTTCGCGCCATCCTTCCCTGTCGGCAACAGGCGCGCAATCTCGAGAAAGTCGGGGCGGAAATCATGTCCCCAGGTAGAGATGCAGTGCGCCTCGTCGACCACCAGTTGGATGAGTGGCAACTGCGGCAGATAGGATCGGAAGCGGGGATCGCGCAGGCGTTCGGGCGAGACATACAGGAGCCTCACCTTCCCTCGTGCGGCATCGCGCAGCGTCTCTTCCTGGCTGGCGGCATCCATGCCGGAGACCAGCGCGGCGACTCGCGTCATGCCCGGGACTTCGCGCAGCTTCTCTACCTGGTCGCGAATCAGGGCAATCAGGGGAGAAATTACCAGTGTGAGTCCTGGCCGGATCAGGGCGGGCAATTGATAGGTGCGGCTCTTGCCTGCTCCGGTCGGCAGAAGCGTCAGGACATCCTTGCCGGCCAGCACGTCGCGTATGATCTCTTCCTGCAGCGGGCGGAATATGCTCTGCCCCCAGATGGCTTGCTGCACTGCGAGCAGGCGCGGCCTGGCTACCCGCTCGAAGTCGGCTTCGCCCACAAACAACGCCGGCAACTGCTGTTCGATCAGGACCCGCTCGACATCGGGGACGGTTGGAGCGGGCAGATCTTCGGGCGAGAACGGCAGGCCCATCCAATCGGCGATGCGCTGGAACATCTCGGGGCCGGAATCATACCTGATGGTGGGATCGGGTAGAGAGTGCAGGACCTCGGTGCGGTAGAGTGAGTTGCGCAGTCGCTTGTCAAGCAGGATAGTGGCCCCTGTGTCTGTAGAGGAACGGATCAGGCGGCCGAAACCCTGCTTGAGAATGATGACCATTTTCGGCAGCAGGTAATCGTAGAAGCCGTTCTTGCCTGCACTCTCCACGGCGTTCATGCGAGCGGCTTCTACCGGGTCGCCCAGGCTGGGATAGGGCAGCTTCTCTAAAAAGACGTAGGAGAGCGATTCACCTGGCACATCCACACCTTCCCAGTACGAGCGCGAGCCCAGCAGCGAGGTGCGTTTGTCATCGCGAAAATCGTTCAGGACGCGGTTCCCCTGACTCTGGCTGAGGACCGGATAACCTGCCCTGGCCATCGGCGCGGCAAGGCGTTCATAGACGAGATCGCGCCGGTTATTGGCGGTGAAGAGCGCCAGCGTCTGGCCCTTGAAGAAGGGGATGAACCTGCCCAATAGTTCGGCTACCGCTTCGGGGAAGTTGCGCTTCAATGCGCTGTCGCGTGGAGCAGGTAAATCGTTCGGCAACTCCAGCAGGGCGTGCTCGTGATAATCGAAGGCAGGCGGGAGTTCTTTTGTGACCAGCCTCTTTACCGCTGCCTCCGAGGCGATGCGCTCCGGCTCCAGGCCAACGCGGTTGAGGAAGAAATCGAACTGCTGGCCGAAGACGCTCAGGGTGGCCGAGGTGCAGACGGCAGCATCCAGGCGCGACCACAGCTTTTCCCACAGATGTGGACCGACGTTGATGGGTACGCCACTGATGGAGACGGGCGCTTTTGCTGTCCCTGGCTCGAGCCTGCCCAGCTCGACGATGCGCACGTAGCTGCTGGCGTTGCTGAACGACCAGAACCAGCGATAGTGCTCGCTCACTTCGCGCAGGTCGCGCAGCAGGGAGCGAGCCAGCCGGTGGATGCGCCGTACCCGGCCGGCCGCTCGCCCCTGCTGCTCCTTTTGCCCTTCGGCCTGTTCTGCTGCTGAAGTTGCCTGGTCTACGAGCTGGTTCAACGCGCCGCGCAGTTCGAAGAGTGCACGGTCGAGCGCCTCGGCGGCCCCATGCAGCGCGGGACCTCCCACGGCAGAAAGCGCGCCCGGGGCGATGCTGACACGCACGCCATACCGTTCAAGGTCGGTGCGCCCCACCACCGTTTTGTTGGTCACATAACGATACAACTGCTGCGCCAGGCTATCCAGCGCAGCCTGCGCCGTGTCAACGGCTCTGGCAGTGGCCATTAGCGCCGGATCATCGGCAGGCAGCCCGAGGCGACGCCGGCTCTCAAGCACGAGCCCGCCGCGTCCCTGTGATTGATAGATAGCCTGCAAGATGCGCCTCAGCCGCTGCTCCTCAACGCGCTGCTCCAGGGCCAGTGTGGCGGCCTCTTCGAGCGTGTGGGCCTCGTCACACACCACCTGCGCTGTGAAGGGTTCTTCGCCGGCGGCGATACCCAGGAAACTGCCGAGCAGCAGGGCATGGTTGACGACGACGAGATCGGCGCGTTCGGCGTTTTCACGCGCCCGCCGGTAGAAATCCTTATCTGCGAACGACGCGTAGCGATCATCGCGACTGGCCCGCAGGCTGGAGAGGAACTGCAAGACGGCACCATCGGCGGCGAGATATTCCTCTAGCGCCCGAGGCGTGTAGCCCAGCTCTTCCAGGTTTCCATGCGTGCTGACCTCGGCAAAGCGCACCAGCGTCGCCAGCATCCAGGCCCGTGCCGCCGGGAGTTGCGCCTCAGCCAGCCCCTCCTCTACCTCCTCGGCCAGCCGCGAAAGCGAGAGGTAATTGGCGCGCCCTTGCAGCAGCGCGTAGGTCAGGCCGGGTACCAGCTGCTGCACGAAAGGAAGTTCGCGCTCCACCAGCTGCGTTTGCAGTACGCGGGTAAACGTCGAAAGCGCAACCGGTCGTCCGCTGGCGCGAGCCCGAAGAGCGGCAGGCAGCGAGTAACCTTGACTTTTGCCCGTACCTGTCCCTGCCTCAATGACCGCGTAGCCCCCATCGCGCAGGATACCGGCAGCCAGCCGAGCCATCTCAAGCTGCGCCTCGCGCCGCACACGCCCCAGCGCCTCGGCCCGCTCAAAAGCCTCCTCAACCGCTGACATATCTGCGCTCCCCATCTCTCCAGGAGAACTTCGATCCTCGTAGGGGCGAGGGAGGTCCAGTGGGGTGGAGTGGGCCTTTATGGTCGCCCGCTCGTTCCCCCTAATGGACGTAGACCCAATATCTGACGGCACCGTCGTGGATGGATCGCGCTCCGGCAAAAGCGGGGTAATATGTTCCCCAAAAGTAGCGATGACCTCTGCTGCTGTTGGAACCTGCGCCGGTGGCTTCAGAACAGCAGTCCAGGGATCCCCGGCGCGCCGCAGGAGTTCATAGACGGCCGCGCCCGTGGGCCAGGTATGTAACTCCCGCTCCAACCCCTGTACAATCCCCGCCAGCATCTCAACATCGGCATCGGCGCGATGCGCGTCTGACCGATCACACTGAAAGTGTTTCGCCAGGCTGCCAACCTTATGTTCCTTCTCCAACGGAAGCAGCGCGCGCCAGCGGCAGCGTATCAAGCACGAGAAATGTTGATGGCATCTGCAAGCCCAGCCGCTCGCAGGTAGCCTGAATGAGCGGCCCATCGTAGCTCGCGCCATTATGCGCGATCAGCGGCAAATCGCCAACATGCTCGAAGAATGCCTGCAGGGCTTCCCGAGCGGATGGTGCATCGCGTACTTCACTGTCTGAGATCTGCGTCAGCTCCACGATATGGGCGGGAATCGATACGCTGGGACGCGCGAATGTCGACCAGGGTCGAGACTCCTGGGGGTGGCCATCTATCCAGCGCCACGCGGCAATCTGGATGATCTCTGTCGCCGGTGAGCGAGCGTCCGCGCCAATAGCCTCCAGGTCGAATACCACATAGCAGCCCTGCCGCAGGCGTGCAGCGAGAGCAGCCTTGCCGTTTGCCTCGCCCGCAACAGGCGGTTCATCCACCGGAAGCAGCACGGCCTCGGCCTGGGCGCGCAAACGCCAGCGCCCATCGCCCCCCTCGACAAACCGCTGTGGCCGCCTGCGCAGGAACTCGATAATCTTTTTTGATGGGAGATGCTTATTGGTCAGGTGCGGCGCAATCATGGGGGCCAGCGCCTCCTTCGTCAGTCCGCCCGGCATCTGCTGTAAAATGCCTTCCGCGGCTGCAACTACCTCCTCTTCGATGCTCATAGAAATTCGGGCGTGGATACCCGCCTGCGTTCACGGGGCGGGAGGAAATGCCCTCTCCTTTCTTCAACATTCGCTCTTGATTTTTGTACCGCAGTGTAGTAATACATGACCATGATGTTGACACGGACGATACGGATACAACTGAAGCCAACTCCTGTTATTGCTGCGTGCCAGCCAGGAGACACCCTGGTGATGGAGAACTTGACAGACATTGGTGAACGCACCAAAGGACGCCGCCAGCAACGCAGGGCTCTGAGCAATTGGAGTTTTGCTCAGCTTCAAGGTTTTATCGCCTA
>WNGK01009320.1_pt1 | contig 10108 bp, 12 predicted proteins | sample 5400601 | NCBI WGS metagenome assembly WNGK01 (sample SAMN13153376, study PRJNA577476) | soil metagenome | isolation source: 60 cm soil or saprolite under Garry oak tree replicate 1 | place: USA:California | collected 2016-06-15 | reverse complement strand
TCCGAGGGAATGTCGTGGGCGCCCAGGAAAGTCGGAACGTAATTGAGCGGTGTTTCGTCTTTGAGCTGCTGGATTGCGCGGAGGATCTTCAGCTCATCTTCGATGGTCAGGCCGTAACCTGATTTGGCTTCGATGGTGGTGGTGCCAGTGCGCAAAAACCATTCAGCGTAGCGCTTGCTGGCTTTGACCAGATCGCTCAGAGACGAGTTGCGTGTTGCTCTGACGGTTGATCTTATTCCACCGCCGCGCGCGGCAATCTCTCGATATGTTGCACCGGTGGCGCGCTGTTCAAATTCATTGGCACGAATTCCGGCAAACACCGGGTGCGTGTGCGCGTCCACAAAGCCCGGCATTACGACCCGCTTTCCGGCATCAATCACTTCGCAGTCATCCGTGAGCAGTTGCTCGACTTCCCGGCGTCTGCCGGCCGCCTCAATGCGGTCGTCGCGAATAAACAATGCGCCGTCCTCGATGATTGCGAGATAGCGCAACTCGCCACCGGCGCGCGGCCGGCGCGCGCCCGCAAGCGTGATTAGCTGTGAGCAATTGGTGACCGCGCGAGTTTCAGGCACGACTTTTACGGCGCGCGCGCCACGAGAGCAACATGTAAATGATTATAGAGAAGACAATCAGATCGATCACGGCGCCAGCGCCGATTGCGAGTAACGTCGGCCCACCGTATGAGTCTCCAGGCGCTCGGGTGAAGATGTGTCGTGTAATCGAAACCGGCCACGCGTCGAAATAGAATATCGCTCCTGTCAGCCACTGTGGTGGATGGCGTGGCAGGTAAAGTCGATTAACCAAGATCAACAAAAATCCGTCGGCAATCATGATCAGAAAGCCGAGCGGGATCGATACAAGGACTCGTCTCCAGCTCATAAGCCGGATCATAAATTGAAACCAGCCGGCGCAAGTCGCGCGACGCTAAGCTTCTTTGTACAACCACGCACCGACGAGGGCCCCGGCGATGTACTCGACAAGGCCCCACGCTAGGATGATCACCGTTGTGCCGATCGTCGTGCCAAATAACATGCCTTGTATGACGCCCGAGTAAAAGTAGACGCCGAACCAGGCAAACAGGGCGGCAATGATTGCTGTTTTCGGGCCAGCGCCGAAGCGAGGTCTGATCGCGGCGTAGCCAAGAACAATCACGATGCCGAGCAGGAACGTAAGCGCGATGGCTGTCGCTATGAAATTGGTTCCGGGCTCATGGAAATTGTGTTTGGCGAAAAAGTCTTTCATCTCGGCAGCCAATACTTTTTCATTCAGCACAAATTCGCCGATGTTCAAAATCAAACCGGCAACTAAACCGCCAAGCAAAACACGTCCAAAGTTGATGTTACTCATCTGTGTCTTCTCCTTGAGAGTTGATTGCTTGTTGCCTAAGCGCGCTGATGATTATCACAGCTTGGCAGAGCAATCAATACATTCTGCGCACTGACGAGCTAAATGGCGCGCTTTCGGCCGAGTAAATAGAGTCCAGCGCCCAGGGCGTTAGCGACTATTACGACGGCGATGATCTTCGACGCGAACGAAAGCCAGCTTTTGACTTCAATGATGGGAAAAACTGTCAGGATGATGTAGAGCAGCGAGACCAGGAAACCCGAGCCCGAGGCTACTTTCAGCCAAATCGGGGCGCGCGCGCCGAAGCGCGTCATGGCAATGATTGGAATTGCGAACAGCACCAGGTAGGTCGTGCCATAGAAAACTCCCGCTGCGTTATCGAGGAGTTGAAAAGCTTCCTGCTCGCCTACTCCGATCAAGCTCGCCAGACCGAAGCCCAGTGTGACGGCACCCACAACCAGAATTGAGTTCACGGGCGTTTTGTATTTCGCGTGCAGGCGCGTAAACCACGCCGGCAGAAGGCTGTCCCAGCCCGCAACCATCGGCAATCGCGCATTGCCGGTGAAGTAAATACTCATCAACGCGACTTGTCGGGCCACAACCCCCAGGATCGCCAGTGAAACTATTTTTGAAACCCAACCGAACGAACGAAAGCCGATGCTGAGCACCTGCGGAATGGGCCCAATCAAATCGACATTGTCCGGTGAAACATAGGCGAGCACAGAGCTGGTTCCCAGAATAAACATTAACGCGATGATTGGCGCGGCGATGATTACCGACCGTCCAATGTTGCGCGCGGGCGCACGAGTTTCACCAGCAAGAATTGCTACGTATTCGAAGCCTGTGAGGGCGCCCAGTGCCAGCTTGCTGAAGACGTTAATGTTGAAGAGCGATGGCGCCGGCATTGTCATGACGAACGGGTGATACTCGCTTATTGCTCCGCGTGCGAGGCTGAACAGCGGCAACAGAATTAACGCCAGGAAAGTTGCCATCAATAGCACGCCGCCAAAGTTGTGCACCCACTTCCCAAGGGCCAGGCCGCGTGCTGAAGCGGTTATCAATCCGGCGACCAGGCCGCAGCTCACGGCGGTGATTATCAATTTATTGCTGTGCATCCAGTCAGCCCGAGGTCCAATCGCGTAGGCGATATTCTTCGTCACAACAAGTCCTATCCCGGACATCACGAGGATGCCGAAGATCCAAAGATTCCACGCTACCATGTAGGCGACGAAATCATTGAAAGCCAGCTTGGCCCATTGATACAGGCCACCCTCGAGCGGCATAAGCCGATTGAGATAGATGACCACTGCGGCCAAAGGCAAATAGAAGGTGAGAATCGCGAGCAGCCAGAAGATAATTTGCGAATGGCCGAGCTTTGCGGCTGTGCCGACCCAGATGGTGCCGACAACAAAGACGACCTGCGTGAGAACCAGATCGAACAGACCTAGTTCTTTGCGAAAGACGGCGCTGTGCGATTCGACCTCGCGCTCGATAGCGTGAAGGCTCGAACTAGTTGTTTTATCCGAATCAGCCACTTTTTGATTGAACCGCTCAACAAGGGCGCAACGCGGGCGGCATATTAATAGCGTCTGGACGTGAGCCCGGGAATCTCGTCCAAAAATATCCAGTGAGCCCTAAGAGGGCGACAGGTACAGAACCGCTCGCGGTAGCGGGCGGGTAACGTTACTCGCAAGACCCGCTTGCTACCGCAAGCGGTTCCGTACCAATTCTATCGCCCTCTTCGAGGGCTCGTGGGTCTTTCTATTGAAGCCAACCCCGGGCTGACGCCCGGGGCTATTACATTCCGCTCCTTCGGAGCTGTCGAATATGGACGTTTTCGGTTAACCCGCCGACGAACTATGATCATGAACAATTTTCCAGCCCGCTTTTGTCTTCCGAAATAGCAAGCTGAATGTTCCGTGAGGCTCGTCATTCGAGCGTTTTAGTCGCCAGCGACCCAAAGCGAGCGCAGCGTCTTTACTTAATATCGTAATCTCAAGGCCAGAGAATGTCAGAACACCCATCTTCTCGGGGGAGTCGTAACTCTTCTGGTAACGATCCAACACTGCCTGCCACCCGCGATTAATCCGATCGCCCGAAACAAAGACAGTGTCCCGAGAGCGGTTGTAACCATCCATGTAGCCTTCCAAATCGCCTCGGTTCCACGCCGCTGCTTGCGCATCGAGTACCGCCCGGATTGCGGTCTCATTCTTAATGCCGTTCTTGCGTGTTTGCGACGCCGCTGATTTTGCCGCAGCGCTAACGAAGAGAATCGCCAAGCTCAGAAACGCCGTCAAAAAATACCTCATTACTTCACCTCACCAGTCTATCTCCACAGGTCCACCCAGGCGACGAAAAGAGAAAAGCGTTGGTACGGAACCGCGAGCGGTAGCGAGCGGATGCTAACATTCCACTCCTGAATCATTGACGCTCCTTCCGAGGCTTCCCGAGTTGAACGTCGGCATCCGGTCGCTACCACTCCGGGTTCAGTAACCGCAGTCTTCTGTTTCACAGGCTTGGTTCCACTTTCGTGCTGCCAGTCCAGCCGGACGCAACTCACTTGAAAAGCCCGGAGCCGACCTTCAAGGATTATCGCAACCAGGATTGTCCTGATGGCCCTCGCCTAAGCCGCGCGTCTCAAAAGTTGCGATAGTGCCCGGTGATTTTCCACGCGAACAAAACATCTTCCATCCGCGTGCCAGCGCCGATGTTGTGGACAACCAGATAGCGCTGCGAAGGTTTGTACCAGACATTGACGACCATACCAATATGATCGACGCCGCTTCCCAGATCCCACGTAAGAATGTCGCCGGGTAGAAAGCTGCTGCTGTCGCCAGTCGTCGCCAGTGATTTTCCTTTGCGTGTGAAGTACGTTTGCAGATTCGGTACTCGGCGATGGTCTATATTGGCGTCCGTTCCGCCGGCTCCCCACTTTTTGGGATACATCGAGAAATTATCTTTCATGTCTTCGTGGACGTCCTTTTGTAGATCGATTCCGGCTTTGCGAAAGGCCCGCACGACGACGTCGGAGCAAACTCCGGTTTCGATGGGAACATCGCCGTTGGGATATTCGAGCTTTTGATAAGAAGCATCGTAACCGTCGTCCTGCCGATTTGATCCATGGCTCCATCGAGGGTGAGTTTAACTTGCGGCGAAGAGCTTGCAGGCAGAGCGCGCTTTTCAGTCTGTTCGGGTGGAGGAGTTAGCGGCTTGGTAATCGTTCGCGGTCGACAGGACGCGGTAAAAGCCAGCAGCGCTATCAGAAGGATTTCGATCCGGGTATTCTGTAACATGCCTCGAACCCGTTTAGATGCCGGACTTGTCCGGCATGGTCCGGGGCCGCACAAGTGCGGCCTCTAAACCGGGGATCTCTGTTTCAGCCAATCATAGATATCGTTGCGCATTGACTGAACGATCTCATGTCCTGCGTCATAGCTCTTGCATGAAACATCTTGAGCGGCGCTTGCGAAGCTGGTGGGCATAATCACTAACGCGAGAAGGCGGATAGAATTCATCGCGCTCGCCACTTAGATGAAATAAGCCGGCCTCGGTTTGTTTATAAACTTCGCTGGTTTCCCAATCGCCAGGAAGCCCGCCAGAAATTCCAATGACGCCGCGCAAGCGATTGGGATGCGTAAAGGCGAACCGATAATTCAATGCGCACGATTGCGAGAAGCCAAGCAAAAAGATTCGCGCGGAATCAATCAGACCTTCAGCTGTCAATGACTCGATGATAGAAAGCACGGCGTGATGATGCATCGCCACGGATTCTTCGGGACGAAAATTCGTCAGCCAGCCAAAACCAAATCGCAAAGGCCCGCCAGGCTCTTTTGCTTCTTTCAAGTGCTGATGCGGACCCTGCAGCGAAGCTACCGCAAAACTTTTGGGCGCGATCGCTCGTGCTTCGCGCATCATCTGCTGCTTATTCGCTCCATAACCATGCAGAGCGATCAAGAGCGGAGCGGGCTGAGACCGCGGAATCAGTAAATCGTAATAGAGCCTGGTTTCAGCAGCGAGTATGCGCTCGGTAATGGCGGGCTCCTGGAGTTCATTTGCAGGTTTCATTTCAGGCCCAGCCTTATAGCACGCCAATTGTCTCAGTAACAATGGATTGCGACTAATTGCATTCAACGCCAATGAAAGTTACGATGACCGGGCATTAAATCAGACAGAAGCGAGGTCAAGAAAAATGAAATTTCCCGGTGGGCTCAACATCCAGGGAATGATGAAACAGGCCCAGCAGATGCAAGAAAAGATGGCGCGCGAAATGGAAGAGCTGCGGGTAGACGCCTCAGCCGGTGGCGGCGTGGTCACCGTGGGAATGAAGGGTAATCACGAGATCATCTCGCTCAAAGTCGATCCTGAAATAGTCAAAGAGAATGACATTGAAATGCTGCAGGACATGATCGTCGCGGCAATTAACGAAGCCAACCGCAAAGTTGACGAAGCCATGAAAAGCAAGCTCGGGTCAATGCTGCCGCCGGGGCTGGGTAATCTTTTTTGATTGCCGATTTCCGATTGCCAATTGCCGATTGATAACTACGTCAAGCAAAATCGGCAATCGGCAATTGACAATTGAAAATGTTAGATTATGCAGAGCCAGTTACGAAGCTGATCGACGAGTTCAAGCGTCTGCCAAGCATCGGTCAGAAATCGGCGCAGCGTTTGGCATTTCACATCCTGCGCGCTCCCGAAGCCGAAGTCGAACGCTTGATCGAAGCGCTGCACGAGGTGAAGCAGCGAATTTCGGAATGTTCCGTCTGCAACAACCTCACCGACGTTAATCCCTGTCGCTTTTGCGCCTCGCCATCTCGTGATCGTTCGCTAATGTGCATTGTCGAGCAACCTTACGACCTGGTCGCGGTAGAAAAGACGCGCAGCTATAAAGGCCTCTATCATGTCTTGCACGGATCGCTTTCTCCAATTCGCGGTATTCGACCGAGCGATTTGCGACTCGACAATCTGCTGCCGCGCCTGAAACCGGAAAACAACGAAGGCGTCGCAGTGGGCGAAGTCATCCTCGCCACCAATCCAAATACTGAAGGAGAAGCGACGGCTAATTACATCAGCCGTTTATTAAAGCCGCTTGGTTTGCGTGTGACGCGACTGGCGATGGGCATGCCAGTGGGAAGTGATCTGGAATACGTCGACGAAGTGACGATGGACAAAGCGCTGGCGAACAGACACGAGATGTGAAAGGAGAAGAAGGAGGCATTAGGCAGAAAGCAGCAGTAGGCAGAAAGCAGAAAGCAAGAGAGCGATACCATTTAGTTTCTTGCTAGAGTTGGAGCAAAACGCTCAGGATGGGAAATCATCCCCGATAGCATTTTTCCTACCTCTTTATACCCGACTCTCAACCTATTGTGATTCTCCTTCGATAGGTAACTACAATCGAACGCGAAATCGAAATCGAACCAGACTTGTGTCTCGGTTGCTTCATCGTCGCAATCAGTTTAGCTTGCTAATCAAAGTATTGGGATAGCGCCGCTTACGAAATCCTTCCGCGGAACATGGGAGGACCTCCTCGAATAGAAATTGAGTGTTGTTTTGCTGCCTTCTGCTTACTGCCTACTGCCTTCTGCCTTTCAGAAGCGCACGTGCTCTTCCGGGGCGCCCTCCTTGCATTCCACACAATCTTCAGCTTTTTCGTAGAAGTGCTCGTCAAACTCAACCAGCGATTTGATGGGCACGCCGTCAATCCGATCGGGCGCGGAGCTGAAGCGCACGATTGCGCCGCAGCCGATGATCGGTGCGCCCAGTCTGCGCACTAATTCCACTGTTTCTTCAATGGCGTGGCCGCTGCGAATAATGTCATCGACGATGATGCAAGGGTTAATCTCTCCCTGGTTGACGTACTGGCGAAACATTCGTTGGCCGCCTTCTTGTTCGGCCCAGTAGATCTGTTCAGCGCTGAGGGCATCGCGCACGCCGAATGCCACTGGAATTCCGCCTGAACTGGGACTGATGATGGCGACCTTGGGCAACTGGCTGGCGATGTCGCGTTCGACGCGGAATTTGCGACTGAGTGCCACGGCCAGCACGCGGGCAGTATCGTAATAGCGAAAAGCCAGCGGCATCTGAAAATAATGTGCCGTATGTTTGCCGTTGGGGTAAATAAAATGCCCCTCGCGAAACGCGCCGGTGCGTTTCAGAATTTGCATGATCACTTCAGGCGATGGAATCAGTTGGACACCTGGTGCCACCATAGAATCTCCTTAATGTTTAAGGATGAAGACGGAAGCATGAAAACAAATTTCAGCAAATGCTTTCATCTCTCATCTTTTCTCCTTCATCCTTTCGGTTTTTGCGCGCGTAGCATACAACATGGTTAAGACTTTTCACCAACACTGGACGCGCGTTTGATTAGCCGACGTTGATCCTTTGAAAGTTCGACCGGTAACTGGCCCAGCTTGAACCATTCAGCTTGCTTGATTTCGAAACTGCGCGCCTCGGGATAGCCGATCGCTTTTGCCCGGAAATAGATCTCAATTTGCCTCCACCCTGGCAGCGTTCGCGCAAATAAGATCTCCACGTCTTCGATCTCTATCCCGATTTCTTCAAGGAGCTCACGGCGCAGAGCTTCCTCGGGCTGTTCACCCTTACCAAGAAATCCTCCCGGAATTCCCCAGCCGTTGTCCGGCCGAAAAACATGTTCAAGCAAAAGAATGCGATTGTCATCATCGAAGATAAACGCACCGGCGGTGACTGTGAAACGCCTTTGGCCCAGCCAAACCACACGTCGGCGCAAAAATCCGGGAAGATGACGCCAGAGTGCGCCGAGAAATTGTGTGAGCATGAAGCGTTAGCATAGCATGGCCGTAAGTCCGGTGAACTCCGGTTTGTTTGGATCTAGAGGAACTTGTAAGCTGCGACAACGTGAAACCGTCGTGTACTTCGCATTCTATGTTCATCCAGGCATGATCCTCCTGGCAGTGGTTGTGGCATTCAGCATTCTCTGCACGCTGGCAGCTCTCATAATCAAAGAGCTGAACCGAAGGCATTGAGCGTCAAACCAGAATATTTTCGACCGCCAATTCATTTGTTCTTGGCTGAACAGACCATTGACGCGGCTTTGCATCTATCGCTAAGATTGCGAGCAAGTTCGCAATTGATCTTCTATGTCTTGATTGCACGAATCAACGATTAGGGTCCGAGAGCTATGTCGGCAGACGCCACAGAAGTTAAGCCCAGCACCAAAGCGCAAGCAGCGGCGCCTGGGCCTCCGGTTCCGAAGCGAATTACCAACGCTCAAACCGTCTGCAACGAGCGGAATGAAAAGAACAAACTCTGCAACGGCCACTTGAAGCAATTGAAAACCGCGGGTGAGCCAGCGGAGGTTCATTTGCGGGGCGACGATGTGCTGTTCAAGTGTCAAATCTGCGGCACTCTCTACATGGGACCGCCATTGGGCCATGTACGCGACCCTGATAAGCAGAGACGATTTGTGGAAGCCGAGTTGACCGCGCTATTGCAAGCCGCCGGCGGCACCTTGCCGGTAATCAAGAAAAATGAAAAGGGCGTTTACGTGATCGTCGAAGCGGGCGGCGAACACGGCCACGCTGCAACCGCACCAGCCGCGCCGACGGCAAAAGCTGCGCCGCCCGCAAAAAGCGCACCGGCCGCGGCCAAGGTGATTCCACCTGCGGCACCGGCGACACCCACGCCGACGGCAGCGAAGGCGGCTTCAGTTGCCGAGAAATCGATGGCTGCTCCGGCTGCCAAGGCTACGGCTCAACCGAATCGTCAGTTGAATCGGCGATCAACTTATGCCGGCGTCGTCGACACCGGACCGGTTCCAGGGGAAACTCAAGAACAGAAGATTGAACGCTTGAGAAAGGTCGTTGCGGGAGCGAAGCAACGCGCTGAAGAAGGCGGCGGTGCACCGGAACATACGGCCGCTGTTACGGTCATGGATTCTTCGCCGGCAGCGGATACGCATCGGCCCGCAGCAGAAGCGCAAGCGGAAACGGGCGCTGCTTCGGCCGCCCCGTTGAGCAAGCCGGCCGCGACTGCTTCACCAGTGGCCGGCGCGGAAACACCGGCCCAGTTGGCGCCGGACGTCGTTCCTCCGACAACCATGCCTACGCCAACCGCGCATACTTCGAGCGGTCAACCTGATCGTACGTTAATGAGGAGATCGACTTACGCCGGCGTGTTGGACACGGGTCCTGTTCCCGGCGAGACTCACGAACAGAAGGTCGAACGGCTGACGAAACTCGCAGCGGCGGCAAAACAAAAGGCGGAAGAAGATGGAGGATAGATTCAAGAGATATTGATGATGAAGATCTCATACTCGGCTCTAATTGGCACTCCTGGTTTGCTGTTCGGTCACACTCCGACTGTTAGCTTTTTCAAAACTTCTTGACGGCTCTGAACAGGCTTGGTAATTCAGATTGGTAATTCAGAATAGCTCAACCGCGAAGCGGTTGTAAGCCTCCAGGCCAACGTTGCCGGGCAGCGGCTACGTTGGGTTTTGGTGAATGAGGTCAACGTTTTGAAGAGTCAGCGTTCATTCACCATCAACCCCTCACGTGAAACCCTCCACTTCAAAATCTCCGTGCCTTCTTCTTCCGCCAGCGCATGCTCGAGCTCGTGCGTTCGTTCATCAGTGCACAGAAACGCAATGCAGCCACCGCCGCCGGCCCCGCAGACCTTCGCGGCTTCCGCGCCATTGGCCAATGCTTTCTCTACCAGCATGTCCATGTGCGGCGTCGTGATCATCGGCGCCAGACGTTTGCGATTCGGATAGGCCGCGCGCATCGTT
>WNGK01029151.1_pt1 | contig 10112 bp, 6 predicted proteins | sample 5400601 | NCBI WGS metagenome assembly WNGK01 (sample SAMN13153376, study PRJNA577476) | soil metagenome | isolation source: 60 cm soil or saprolite under Garry oak tree replicate 1 | place: USA:California | collected 2016-06-15 | reverse complement strand
ACGTGCATGGACTCCAGCGCGATCGAGGCTGCCGGAATCAGACCGATGCAGCCGTGGCTGCGCGCGATCGACTCGATCACGACGCGGACACGCCTCCTGGCGGAGATTGCGAAGCTGCAGGTTCGCGGCGTTAACGTGGCATTTCGGTACACCCCCGACGTCGATACGCACGATGCCGCGCACTACATCACCTGGTTGTACCAGGGCGGGCTGGGGTTGCCTGATCGGGACTACTATTTCGCTGCTGGGGCCGCCGCGGACTCGACGCGGCAGGCGTTTGTGGTCCACGTCGCCAAGATGTTTCGTCTCGCGGGCCAGGATTCGGCAACGGCCGGCGCCGCGGCGTCGCAGGTGATGGCGCTCGAAACGTCGTTGGCCCAGGCGTCGATGACGCGCGTCGACCGGCGCGATCCCGCCAAGACGGACCACCCGATGAGCTTCGCGCAGCTGACGGCGCTCGCGCCGCGAGTCGGATGGCCCAGCTACTTCCATGCGATCGGCTTGAGCGCACCCGTCCGGAAAGTCAACGTCGCGCAGCCGGACTTCGTGCATCGCGTGGACTCGCTGCTCCAGGCGACACCGCTGGCCACGTGGCGCGCATACCTCAAGTATCATGCGATTGCGTCGGCGGCGCCGTGGCTGAGTACGGCGTTCGTGCAGGAGGACTTCGCGTTCCGGTCCAGATTCAGCGGCGCGAAGGCGCTGCTGCCCCGCTGGAAGCGTTGTCTGCGCGAGACCGATGGCGACCTCGGCGAGGCCCTCGGCCAGGCGTACGTCGCCAAGACGTTCCCACCGGAGGCACGCGCCCGCGCGCGCGCCGTGATCGACGACATTCGCGCAGCGTTTCACGACCGCTTGCTGCACCTCACCTGGATGTCGGATGCGACGCGCGCCCAAGCGCTCGACAAGCTGGCGCGCATGGGGGAGAAGGTGGGCTATCCGGACCGGTGGCGGGACTATTCCCGCCTGCGGGTGTCCGAGGGGCCGTTCATCCTGAACGTCGCGCAGGCGAACGCGTTCGAGTGGGAGCGCACGGTCAACCGGCCGGGCATGCCGGTCGACACGACCGAATGGGGCATCACGGTCCCTACCGTCAACGCGTATTACGACCCGACGAAGAACGAGATGGTGTTTCCCGCCGGCGCGCTCATGCCACAGACGTTCGACGCGAGCGCGGACGATGGCGCAAACTACGGATCCCTGGGCGGCAGTTGGGCCGGCCACGAGCTGACGCACGGCTTCGATGACGAAGGCCGGCACTACGACGCCAAGGGCAACTTACGCGATTGGTGGCAGCCGTCCGATTCGACGCACTTCGTCGAGCAAGCGGCGCTCGTGGAGCGTCAATTCAACGAGTACATCCAGGTCGATACCTTCCACGTGAACGGCAAGCTCACGGAGGGCGAAAACATCGCCGACTGGGGCGGCCTCCTGACGGCCTACGACGCGCTGGGGAACCGGTTGGCGCGGGCGGGGCGTCCTGGTTTGATCGAGGGCTATACGCCGGAGCAGCGGTACTTCATTGCGTACGCGCAGAGCTGGCGCGTCCACACCCGTCCCGAGCAGCTTCGCACGCGGGTGACCGTGGATCCGCACGCCCCGGAGAAGTGGCGCATCAACGGACCGCTCTCGAACATTCCGGCGTTCGCGCAGGCGTTCGGCTGTAAGGACGGGGATCCGATGGTGCGGCCGAAGGACAAGGTTCCGAGTATCTGGTAATTCACCAACGGGATGGAGGTCTCCACGATGCGCGTGTTAGGACGCTCGGTGCTGGTGCTGACGGCCGGCCTGCTGCTCGCGGCCACACCGGCTTCCCCACCCGGGGATACGCTGCGAGGGTTCACGCTGGAATCGTCTAAAGCGGAACGGGATTGGGAGACGAAGTTCCGCGCCGTCCCATCTACCGACTCGCTGCGGTCCTACATGCGGCGGCTGTCTGCGCGTCCGCACCACGTCGGCTCACCGTACGATCGCGACAACGCCGAGTGGATCCTCGCCAAGTTCAAGAGCTTCGGGCTGGACGCGCACATCGAGACCTTCGACGTGCTGTTCCCCACGCCCATCGAGCGTGTCGTCGAGCTGGTGGCCCCGACAAGATTCGTCGCGCAGTTGCGCGAGCCTCCGGTGGGCGGGGACCCCACGTCGGCGCAGCAAAGCGAGCAGCTCCCCACGTACAACGCCTACTCGATCGACGGCGACGTCACGGCGCCGCTCGTGTATGTGAACTACGGCGTCCCGGCCGATTACGACCGGCTCGAGCGGCTGGGGATCTCGGTGAAAGGCGCGATCGTGATCGCGCGGTACTTCGGCTCCTGGCGCGGTATCAAGCCGAAGGTCGCCGCCGAACACGGCGCCATCGGCTGCCTTATCTACTCCGATCCGCGCGACGACGGCTACGTGCAAGGCGACACCTACCCTCGCGGGCCGTGGCGTCCCCGTTTCGGCGTGCAGCGCGGCAGTGTCATGGAGATGGAAGTGTATCCGGGCGACCCACTCACGCCGGGCGTCGGGGCGACGAAGGACGCGAAGCGCCTCCCGCTCGCTGAAGCGCACACGCTCACCAAGATCCCCGTGCTGCCGATTTCGTACGCCGACGCGCAACCCTTGCTCGCAGCCATCGGCGGGCCCGTGGCTCCCGATGAGTGGCGCGGCGGTCTCGGCATCACATATCACGTGGGACCCGGACCCGCCCGGGTGCACCTGCGGGTCAAGTCCGACTGGAGCTTGAAGACGCTGCGCGATGTGATCGCGCGCATCCCCGGCAGCACGGCGCCTGATGAGTGGGTGATCCGCGGCAATCACCACGACGCCTGGGTCAACGGCGCGGAGGACCCGATCTCAGGTCAGTCGCCACTGCTGGAAGAGGCGCGCGCCCTGGGCGAGCTGCTCAAGCAGGGATGGAAACCCCGCCGCACGATCATCTACGCGGCGTGGGATGGCGAGGAACCAGCCTTGCTCGGCTCCACGGAGTGGGTCGAGGCGCACGCGGACGAGCTGGCGGCCAAAGCCGTCGCGTACCTGAATACCGATTCGAACGGTCGCGGCTACCTCGGGATGGCCGGCTCGCACTCGTTACAGCGCTTCATCAACGACGTGGCCCGGGACATTGAAGACCCTGAGACGAAGCTCAGTGTCTGGAAGCGCACGGAGCTGCGCGCCATCGCCGACGCGTCCACGGCCGAACGCCGCCGCGAGATTCGCACTGAGCCCGATCTCCGGATCGGCGCGCTCGGCTCGGGATCGGACTTTTCGCCGTTCCTCCAGCACGTCGGCATCGCTTCGCTGAATCTGGGCTACGGCGGCGAGGACGGTGGGGGCATCTATCACTCGATTTACGATGACTTCGCCTGGTACACGCGGTTCGACGACACCTCGTTCGTGTACGGACGGGCCCTCGCGCAGACGGTCGGCACCGCCGTCCTCCGGCTTGCCGATGCCGAGGTCCTCCCGTACGAGTTCACGGGCTTCGCCGAGACGGTGGGGCGCTACGCCAAGGAGATCGAGAAGTTGTTGCAGGACGAGCAGGAGCAGACGGCGGAGCGCAATCGCGAACTGGATGAAGGGATGTTCGCCGCGACCGCCGATCCATGGGAGCGGTCGGTGCCGCCGCCCCGACAGGACCCGCCGCCGCACCTCGATTTCTCGCCGCTCGCCAACGCGGTGGATTCGCTCACGCGCGCGGCCGACCGGTACGAGAAGGCGTTCGCCCGCGCGCAGGCGAGCGGCACCGCGTTCGCGCAGTCCGGCGCCGCGGCGCTCAATGCGATACTGATCCGCACCGAGCGGGCGCTCACGGTTGCGCCGGGCCTACCGCGACGCCCCTGGTTCCACCATGCAGTCTACGCGCCGGGGTTCTACACGGGCTACGGCGTCAAAACGCTCCCCGGCGTGCGCGAGGCGATCGAGCAGCGCAACTGGAAGGAAGCGGACGCGCAGATCGCGATCGCGGCGAGCGCGCTCAGCGCGGAGGGGGACGTGCTTGGCCGCGCCGCGGCGCAGCTGGAACAGCTCGCCCCTTGATCCCTCGCTGCCGGGGCGTCACTCGCGACGGCGAGCCGCGTACCGCAGCGCTCCCACCCGGTGGTGCTGGTGTCTCGAACCAGGCTCGGTCGGACATGCCACCGTCTCTGATGGCGACGACAAAATAGGAATAGTAGTACCCGTACGGGTCCACGTACTGGAACGATGTGACATTCGCATCAAGCGTGGCGATCGGGAACGGGTCGTCGTAACCGTCGTCGAGCAACACCTGGTAACCCTGCTCGACGTTGGAGTTGTCCGTCCACGTGAACTCGATCGTTTCGGCATCGAGTGGGGTGGCAGCGACAACGGTCGGGGCAGCCGGCGGCTTGGTGCAGGAGCTATCCGATGGCGGCGAATCCCCCACAAGGTTGAACGCGACCACCCGGTAGCAGACCAGTTCCTCGCTCGGCACCGGGTCGTCCCAGAAGACCGTCGCGTTCGCAACGGCATTGCCTGCGGCTGTCCAGGTCGCACCGTCGCTCAAGCGCTCCACCCGAAATCCTGTTTCGTTGAGGGAAGGGTCGGACCAGAAGATGCCCACAGTATTACTGCCGGCAGGACTGGCATCTGCATAGTTGGGCGCTGCCGGGGCGGAGATCGCAACGACGACCTGCTCGCTGTACGCGGGGCCCGACGTTCCACCATCCTTCTTCGCGCGCACGAGGTAGGTGTACGTGTTGTCAGGCGGCGGCTCGTCGTGATAAGTCGTCGTGTTCATATCGAGATTCGCCACCACACTCCAGCCCTCGCTCTGGCTCGCGCGCTGCACCTCAAACCCATCCTCGACGCCCGAGTTGTCCGTCCACGTGAGATTCACGCCTGTGCCCACGAGACTCGCCGTCAGGTTGGTCGGTGCCGCCGGCACGGCCGTACAGGCCACATTCGACGGATCAGAATCGCCGTAGGAGTTGAACCCGAACACGCGGTAGCAGGCCGGTTGCTCGAGCGTGACCTGGTAATCGTAGATTGACGTCGTGTTGGGGTAAAAAGTCGCGAGCGCGATCCACGGGCCACTGGCGCTCGCCGACCGCTCCACGCGGAAGCCGCTCTCATCGGTTGAGTTATCAGTCCAGATGACGTGAATCGTATAACTGTAACCGTAATACGGCGCCGCACTGACACTCGACGGCGCGGCGGGCACGGGAGCACGCGGGGTCGTCGCGCATGCGACGGCCGAGAAATCCGAGTAGTTGTTCTTGCGCCCCGTCGTGCGCACGTGGTCCCGTCGTGGCCAGGAATGAGAAGCTGCCGGCGGGCCCGGTCGTTGACTGATAGACCTCGAACCCCGTCTCGTTGGTGGAGTTGTCTTGCCAGGTCAGGTTGATCTGGTTGAACGCGACAGCGGTTGCCGTGAAACTACCGGGCGCGCCGACGAACATAAATGACGGCGCCAGCGGCTCGCGGCCATCGCACCCCACCGCCGAGATCAGTAGCAACACCGTGAATGCCCGAGATCCGCGACTCCAGCCCATAAAGCCTCCTTTAAGAGCTCACGGCTGCATGTACCGATACAGCGATCCGATCCGCCGCACGCGATAGAAGAACGGCAGCGCCTGGCCATTCAGCGTCAGCCGGCCTTCCCAGACCACCTGCCCCGCGGCGCTCACCTCGGTCATGGAGCTGGCGGCGCCGTACCCAACCAAGGTGTTCCCGTTCTGAAATCGCTGCACCGAACCCACAAACGGGGTGAAAACGGGCGGGTCGTGCCGGAATTGCCACACCAGCGTCGCCGTCTTCGCCTGCAGGTCGAGCCGGTACTCCACGGCCCGGCTCTCCGGCGGGTTATGCACGAGCCCGTTGTCGTAGAAAAGGAGGTCCCCGTTGTCGAGGACGCGCACGTCGTGCTGGAACCCGAATCCGTTGAGCGGGTCACCCACGATGCTGAACTGGTTATGCCGGCCGCCGAAGCGCCACAGCATCTCGCCCGTCACCGCGTCGATCTTCGCGATCTCGCCGAGCATCGCGAACGAAACGACGTAGTTCCCGTCGCGATCGATCGCCAGCGAGTTGGGGTGGTCAAAGTCTATGCTAGGATAGAGGCCCAGATTCGGGGGCACGAAGACCCAGTCGGTGAGCGAGAAGTGATCCCACGCGTTCCAGAGAAACTCGGTGACCCCCGACGCCGATTGGCGCAAAATGGCGTGCCCCGCGACGAGTTGATCGGGGCGCCCACCCAGCGCCGTCAGGTCCACGGTCCGCAAGTCGTAGCCGAACAGGTGGGCCGCAGTCACGCCGTCGCCCGTCATGGTGACGACGAGCTCGTGATTGTCCGTGTAGTAGGGAGCCCCCGCCGTGTAGACCCGGACGATCGTTCCATCGGGGCGGAATTCGATGTAGCGCCCACCGACCGGCTGCCAGCCGGTGCTCGCGCCCACGTACACGGTGAAATCACCGTTGGGGAGCTGCTTGGTCTCCATCGCCGATTCGTCCGGATGAATCGGGATGCGCTGGTACCAACGGATTCGACCCTCAGGGTCGAATGCGAGCACGAAGGCCGCGCTGTCGTGGCTGACTTCGGTCACGAGGTACCCCGGCGGCACCGCCCCGACGATCGATAAGTGGACGCCTTGCAGAATCTCAGGGAGGTCGGCCGTGCGGTACGCCAGCGTATCCGACGCGATCGCCCCGCCCGGCCCGACCGCGGCGATCGCGAAGTGATAGCCGGTGTTCGGCAATAGTCCCAGCGCCACGAGCCTCGCCGGACCGGCCCCCCCCCCGACCGCGTAGTACGGCGTCGTCGCGACCGTGCCGCCGTCGGTCCAGTAAGACAGTCGCGTGGAATCGGCCCGCTGAATGTCGAACGTCGCCACGATCGACAGCGCATTGAGCGGGTTTGCGTCCACTGCCACCGCAGAGAGACTGGGCGGAGGCGGCCCCGATCCCACGATCGCGTCGTGACACGCGGCCGCCCCCCCGAGCAACGCGACTGCACAGACGGTCGGCCAAGCCGCGGCGGGTTGGCGGCTCATGGGTGTGGCTTCCACGCCGGGCTGTGAGCCTCGTTCCCGTACGTGACCTGATTGACGTTGCCGCCGTCCGCCCGCGCCACGAAGATCACCGGGTACGTGTAACAGTCGTAGTAACCGCAGTCCTCGATGGATCCCACGAACGCGAGCTGCGATCCGTCGACCGACCAGGCCGGCTCTGATCCAACCAGCCCGCCGCCAATCCGCGTGACGCCGCTGCCGTCGGCAGACATGAGGGCGATTTCGTCCGTACCGAAGCGGGTGGTAACGAACGCGAGCCGCGAGCCATCCGGCTTCCATGCGGCACCGTAGTCGCGTCCCGCATCGGTCGTGAGCCTGACGAAACCCGTGCCGTCGGCATGCACGGCGCAGATGTCGTCGTTCCCCGCGTCCACCTGGCAATTGAAGGCGATCGTGTTGCCGTCGGGCGACCATGCCGGGCTCCCCAGGAATCCGACGCCATTAGTGAGACGCACCACGTTCGAGCCGTCGGCGTGCATGGCATAAAGCTCGGGAGCGCCGCTGCGGGTCGAAGCGAAGGCGATCTTCAATCCGTCAGGAGACCAGGCGGGGTGGGCCGCGGCCGCGGGAGACTCGGTCGTCAGCTGGATCCTTCCCGAGCCGTCGGGATTCACCACGCAAATCTCGACGCTCCCGGCGCTGCACTCGTACGCCAGCCTGGTGCCGTCCGGCGCCCACGCGGGAGCGCGTCCCGACGTGACAGTGGTCAACGCGGATCCATCCGCGTGGACGACAGCGATCGCACCATTCTGTGAGAACGCGATCCGCTCGGCCAACACACACGTGACCGAAAACGTGACGTCTACCGTACCCCCCTCGGGCACGGTCACGGTACGTCTGTTGTCACCGTTGACCGCGCAATTCCCGGCGGCTCCGGACAGCACCACGCTGTGAGAGCCCGCGGTCACGGCGTTGAAGGTGAACCCATCGTTCACCGAGAAGGGTCGAGACCAGTGGCACGCCTCGCTGGGAGACCGATCGATGCACACGGAATAGCCATCGGGGTCGACGTCGACACCCACGGTCGAAGTGCTGACATGGACGCTGCCCGGCGGCGGGCACGTGATGGAGAACGGTACTTGCGTGGTGTCAGTCGCCGTGGCGCTCACCGGGCGAGGATTCGCCCCGCCGACGGTGCAGTTGTCGGCCACGTCGTTCAGCAGCACGGTGTGATTGCCGGCGGGAACCCCGATGGTCAGCGTCCCATTCAGCCCAATCGCTTGGGGCGCGCCGGAATAGCAGTAGAGGTCGTCGTAGTAGTCATACTGTGGATCGACGCAGGCGGTGTAGCCGTTCGGATCGACCTGCCCACCCGTGGTAGCGGTGGTTATGTGCAGGCGCGGGAGCGTCGCACAGGTGAGAGATAGCGCGACCTCCGTCGTGTTGCCGACCGATGTGCTCACCATCCTGGGGTTCTCACCGCTCACCACGCAGTTGCCGGCAATACCCTGGAGGAGCACGCGGTGATCTCCGGCGCTGACGCTCATGGTCACCGCCCCGTTCACCGTGATCGACTGGCCATAGGCGCAGGACGTGCCATAGTAGCCGGTGGACGGATCGACGCAGACGACGTAGCCGTCAGGGTCGAGATCCGCGCCACTGGTCGTGGCCGTGACGTGGAGACTGCCGTGCGTCGAAACGCACTGCACCACGAACGTTGCCGTCGCCAGGGTGTGCGTCTTGACATAGATCGGCACGGGATTGGGACTCGTCACCGTGCAATTCGCGGCGGTGCCCCCGAGTAGCACGCTGTGCGAGCCGAGGTGGAGGGTGGAGTCGATCCATTGGTCGCTCACGCCGATGGTCGCCAACTGGAGGCCGTCGACGATGACGAGGTATCCATCCGGATCGGGGTCCGGCCCCGCGGTGGAGACAGTCACACGAAGCATCGCAGGCCCGACCAACTGGGGGCCGGTCGGTCCGTCGCACGAGACCACCAGAAGACACCCGAAGCCCAAAACGGCGCGACGCCAACACATGCAGCCCTCCCTTGAAGTGGGCACTCGAGCGGCCTTTACAACGGGCCCCCCAGCCTACCACTTGTAGGGCTTGCCAAGCGTTAGGTGGCCGTTAGATGCTCAAGCTGCAGCTGCTGGGATCGCTGGATCTGCTGGACGCCGGTCGCGACATCTCCCCCGTTTTGCGCCGGCCCAAGAGCCTCGCGCTCCTGGCGTACCTCGCCGCAGCCCGGCCTCGCGGATTTCACCGCCGGGACACCCTCCTCGCACTCTTCTGGCCGGACCTCGACCAGGCACACGCGCGCAACGCGCTGCGGCAGACGGTACACTCGCTCCGTCACGAACTGGGCGGTCACGTCCTGATCGGGCGGGGTGAAGAGGAGCTGGGTGTGGATAGCGCGCGGCTGTGGTGTGACGTGGCACAGTTCGAGGCGCACTTGGATGGTCACGACCTGAAGGCAGCCGTCGCGTTATATCGGGGCGAGCTGTTACATGGCTTTCACGTGTCGGGCGCGAATGAGTTCGAGGCGTGGCAGGATCAAGAGCGGAAATATCTCGCGAAGCGAGCCCTCACGGCGACGCTCGACCTCTCGAAGCAAGCCGAGCGCGGTGGCGAGTACCCTACTGCGGTGACCTGGGCGAAGCGCGCCGTCGAGATCGGCCCGTACGATGAGAGCGCGCTCCGATGGTTACTCCGACTCCTCGATCACATCGGTCGCCGGTCGGATGCGGTTCGCGAATACGAAGAATTTGCTGACCGCCTGGCACTCGATCTCGAAGTCAATCCCTCACCGGAAACACGCTCGCTGATGGAGACGATTCGAGCGCGCGTCGAGCCGCAGCTCTTCGTCTCAGCAGGTGTCCTGACTGCGAAGTCGCCCGGCGTCGAAGCTCAGCGTCCGGACAGTGAAGCAAAGACCTCACGGGCGCCGGACAGCGTACGCAACGTGTTTTCCCGCTCGCTGGGTGTATTCCAGGCGGTGCTCGCCCGTGTAAGCGCCTCCATTCGCTCGATCCAGCGGACGAAGAACCCGGCATCGTCCGAAGAGCGGACCGGTTCGTCGCCGACACGCACGTAGATCGGACCCGTAGACGCGAACGGATAGAGATCGAGCACCGGCAGCTCGGCGCGATCGCTGTAGGC
>WNGK01023531.1_pt1 | contig 10112 bp, 10 predicted proteins | sample 5400601 | NCBI WGS metagenome assembly WNGK01 (sample SAMN13153376, study PRJNA577476) | soil metagenome | isolation source: 60 cm soil or saprolite under Garry oak tree replicate 1 | place: USA:California | collected 2016-06-15 | reverse complement strand
CCCTGCCGGTGAGCACCAGCTCCGACGTGCCGCCGCCCGCGGTGCACTCCAGGTTCAGCCCTGCGCGGAACAGCCGCCAGTCGAAGGTATCGAGCCAGGTCCGGCGCAGCCTCCGAGCCGGGCCGGGGTCGGTGATGCTGAACCTGGCGTCCGGGACCTGCGGGAGACCGTCGCCCGGGGGGTGAGCATCGCCGGCCGGGACCAGGACGAGTTCCCGTACCGCGTTCAGCAAGAGCACAACCTCGCAATTCAGGCAGTCAGGTCACGCCGTGCCACTCGCGGCCAGCCACATCAGGCTACCCGCTGCGCCTGCCCGGGCGCGTGGCTGGCCGGGCGCGGGGCTAGAAGGCGGTCAGCTCGAGCCAGCGGCCGAGCAGTGCGGCGTCGCCGAAGACGCGAACCGAGCCGTCCGTGGCCGGAAGCCGGCGCATCAGCACGAGCAAGACGCTAGCCGCCGGCCCGGTGAGCGCGGCGTCGGCCCGGCCGCGCTCAGACAGCACTTGCACGCCTTCCCCCGGCGAGTGCCGTACCAGCCACTCGCCGGCCGGGCCGAGCCCGGGGTCCGTGGCGTGGACGTGCAAGGACCTGCCCGCGGGGAGCACGCTGGCCAGATCGTGCTGGCCAGCGTTCAGGCGGCTCATGACGGTCAGCCACTCGTCGATCGCGTCGGCCGCGGACTCGGCCTGCACGTCGGCCTCCCCGGCCGCGGCGACCTGCGCGTCAGCGCAGTGCACGAGTGTCTCGTGCGCCATCCGGCGGACCCAGAAGACAGCCGGGCGCAGCTCGCCGAATGCCCACACCAGGTCATCGCCGGCCTCGCGGACCGCGCCGGTGAGCTTGGCGGCTCCGGCGGTCAGCCACCGTGCCTGGTCGGCTGCGCTGCCGGGAGCCTTCCCGTCCGGCACGGAGCGGAACTCGATGAAGCCGGCGGACCTGGTGCCGACTATCTCGGCCGCCCACCTGTGTGCCCGGCCGACGTGCGTCGCGAGCTGGCGCAGCGTCCAGTCCGGGCACGCTGGTATCGGCAGGTCCTGATCCATGCGGTCGACCAGGGCGGCCAGGGACGCCGTGGTGGCCTCGAGTTCGGCATAGAGAGGTTCGGCGGGCAGCACTGGCGTTTCCGGATCTGTCGTGCCGGTCAGCCGCAGCCGCACGCGCCGCCGCAGCAGCCGCCCTCGCGCGCGGGCGACGCCTCGCCAGAGCCTGCCCGGCCGCCGACGGAGATCGTGGAGAGCAGCCGCACGGTGTCGTCGTGGCCCTGCGGGCAGGCACACGGTGCCGATGACTCGCTCATCGGGCGCGATCGCTCGAAGGTGTCTCCGCATGCGCGGCAGCGGTACTCATATCGGGGCACGTCGTCGATCCTACGCCAGCCGGGCTCCGGCCGCCCGGCTGCCCGCCGGTCCTGATCTCGAGCGCGGCCGCGTCCGGCGCGTCGTAGTAGAACTGGCCGCCGCGCAGCAGCGAGACGACGGCTCCGGCCACCGACATGGCGATCGCGACGCTGAACACGATGACCAGGCCGTGGTGGAACGGCCCCGAGATCAGGTGCGGAAAGTACTCCTTGCTGGTCAGCAGCGCGGCGTCGCGGCGCGGGAGACGCCCGAGCTCGCCCGACGGCCCGAGCAGGCTGCCGATCGGGTTGTAGCCGAGAAATGAGGCGAACAGCGTGCTCACCGGCGGCAGGTGCGCGACGTGCGAGGCGAGCGGTGCCGGGACGCCGTGGGCGCGCAGGCCGGCGCTGAGCGTGCGGGGCAGCGTGGCCGCGAGCCCCGCGATCATGAGCGAGAAGAAGATGCCGATCGACAGCGACATGCCGGAGTTCTGGAACGTGGCCCGCATGCCGGAGGCCGCGCCTCGGTAGCGCGCGGGGACGCTGCTCATGATCGCCGAGGTGTTCGGCGAGGCGAACAGGCCGGAACCCAGCCCATTGCAACCGATGATCAGCGCGAAGACCCAGTAGGGAAAGACGACCGGCAGCAGCAGCAGGCCGGCGAACGCCGTCGCGGAGACCAGCAGCCCGGTCGTCGCGAACGGCCTCGGTCCGAACCGGTCGGACAGGTAGCCAGAGACCGGCCCGGCGACCAGGAAGCCGGCGGTGAGCGGCAGCAGGTAGACGCCGGCCCGCAGTGGGGTCTGGGCGAAGTCGTAGCCGTGCAGCGGCAGCCAGATCCCCTGGAGCCAGATGACCAGCATGAACTGAAGGCCGCCCCTGGCGACCGAGCTCATCAGGCCGGCCAGGTTCCCCGCCGCGTAGGCGCGGATGCGGAACAGGCCGAGCCGGAACATTGGCTCGGCGATCTTCGTCTCGACCAGGCAGAAGATCACGAGCAGCGCGACGCCGGCGGCGAGGCCGCCGAGCACCCGCGGGCTGGTCCAGCCGGTGGGCTGACCGCCGTAGGGCTGGATGCCGTAGGTGATCGAGACGAGCAGCAGGCCGGCGCCGGCCGCGAACGTGAGGTTGCCCCACCAGTCGACCCGCGCCCGCCTGACCGTGGCGATCTCGCGCAGCTTGAGGTAGGACCAGACCGTGCCGAACACTCCGATCGGGACGTTCACCCAGAACACGGCCCGCCAGTCCCAGGCGGCCAGGACGCCGCCCAGCACCAGGCCGATGAACTGCCCGGAGATGCCGCAGATCTGGTTGATGCCCAGGGCCATCCCGCGCTGCCGGGCCGGGAACGCGTCGGTGAGGATCGCGGCCGCGTTGGCCATCAGCATCGCTCCGCCGAACGCCTGGGCGAGCCGCCACAAGATCAGCCACAGCGCGCCGGCGGGCCCGGTCAGCGGGTCGAGCGAGAGCGCGATCGAGGCCAGGGTGAACACGACGAAGCCGAGGTTGTAGATCCTGACCCGGCCGAACATGTCGCCGAGCCTGCCGAGCGTGACGACGAGCACCGCCGTGACCAGCAGGTAGCCGATGATCATCCAGAGCAGGTAGCTGATGTTGCCAGGGTCGGTCGGGTCGAGGTGGATGCCGCGGAAGATGGCAGGCATCGCGATGATCACGATCGACGTGTCGATCGTCGCCATCATCATGCTCAGCGTGGTGTTCGAGAGAGCAACCCACTTGTACCTGCCGCCATCGGCATCCGGCTCGGCTGCGCCCACAGCTAGAACCTTAGCACGGCTAAGGATATTGCCTGGGTCGGCCGCGGCGGGCGCCGCTCAGGCCGGGCGGTTCAGGCCGGGCGCGCCCCGACGGCAGGCGCGCGCAGGTCGGGATCGATGGCCGCGACGGTGGCGCAGTCGTCGGCGAACGTGATGTCGGCGCGGACCCGCTGGCCCGCGAGCACGAGCGGCAGCCAGTACCTGGCGTCGTCCCACATGCTCGCCAGCGGTAGCGAGCCGACGCCGAACCAGCGCGGGACCAGCTCGTCGGACTCGGCGGCCTCGCCCGCGAAGTCGGTCGCCGCGAAGACCTCGGCGGTCTGGTCCCAGGCGGGCCTGGCGGGGAAGGCGAAGCTGAGGCGGGCCATGTGGGTGAGCGCGGACGCGGCCACGACCAGTCCGGACTCCTCCGCGACCTCGCGAACCGCGGCGTCGGCCGGTTCCTCGCCGTCCTCGATGTGACCGCCGGGTCCGACCCAGCGCCCGGCGCCGAACCCGGTCTTCTTGAAGCCGAGCAGCACCTGCGTGGCGTCCGGCCGAGGGCCCGGTGCTGGCCTGGTCAGTAGGCACAGGCACGTCCTGACGGTCACCGGACCAAGGGTACGTGCGGCCGCTAGCTGGTGCCGCGCACCAGGCCGATCAGCCGGTCGAGCACCGCCCCGCGGCCGAGCCGAAGCCCGTCGTGCTCGTACTCGCTCGTCACCCAGCGCCGCAGGCCCCGGATCCGTGCTGCCGTCTCGAGCGAGAACTGCTGCGGCACGTACATGTCGTCGTAGTAAACCGCGGCGGCGACCGGCACCTGGTTGGCGGCGAGCCGGGCCGGGTCGTAAAGCGCGGGCCAGGCGTCATGCTCGGCGAGTATCTCCGCGGCCTCGGCCAGCGGCCGCAGCACCGGGTCGGCCTGGAACATCCAGGGATAGACCATCTCGCCGGTGAACAGCACGGGCTCGGCGCCGTCGAGTGCCGCCTTGGCGCTGAACGCGGGGAACTGGTCCCTGATCCGGTGGGCAGACCACCGGGTCGCCGCGTGCTGGGCGTAGCACGCCTCGTGCAGCGCGGCGTACAGCGGCCCTCCCGCGAAGGTCAACAGCGCGTCCAGCCGGTACAGGAACTCGTCGCCGAGCTCGTCGCCGTCGAACGCGGCTTCGAGCAGGTAGTGCAGCTCATGGCTGCCCATCGCCGTTCCCAGGCACCCGCCGATGGCCTGGAACGCCTCCGCGGTCAGCGCCGCGCCGGACGGCAGCAGCACGTCGCGGCTCACCAGCCTGGCCACGATCCTGCGTACCACCTCGGCGTCGGCCGGATACCGCTCGTAGTGCGCCGCGTTCTTCGCCGCGACAAGCGGATACGTCGCCAGGTAGACCTCATCGGGCGGGGTCGCCAGGCCCGGCAGCCCGCCTGAGATGAACACCTCGGCCAGCCCGTCCGGCGCCTGGGACAGGTAGCTGACCGCGCAGAAGCCGCCGAAGCTCTGCCCGAGCACGCTCCAGGGCGCGTCGCCGGTGAGCCTGCGCCTGATCAGCTCGGCGTCGGCCACGATCGAGTCGGCACGAAAGTGCGTCAGGTACTCCGCCTGGGCCTGCGGCGTGCCGAGCCTGGGCAGCGTCAGCCGGTTAGCGGGGGTGGACCGGCCGGTGCCGCGCTGGTCGAGCAGCAGGACGCGGTAGTCCCGCAGCGCACGGTCCAGCCAGCTATCGCGGCCGTTCGGCCGCGGGCCCGGCCGTCCGGGACCGCCCTGGAAAAAGCACAGCCACGGCAGCTCACCGGTGGCCGCGGCGGCCTTCTCGGCGGCGACGACCTCGCGCGCGAACACCGTGATCCGCGCCCCGTGCGGATCGGCATGATCGAGCGGCACCTCGAAGGCATGATCGGTCAGCACGGTTCCCGGGTGGCGGAAAGTCGGCATGACCGACACGCTACTTGGCGGCGGTGCGGCAGGATAGCCGCATGGCCGCTAGCGACCTCCCGGCCCAGCCAGGCGCTTTCTACGTAACCGCGCTCGCCGACATCCCGCGGCGGTCGCAGTGGCTCGATGAGTCGGCCGGCGCCAGGCCGGGCTCGCGGTTGCCGCTGCTGTTCCGGGGCCCGCACAGCACGCGGCTGCGCCGCGGAGCGCGGGGTGACCAGCCACGCCGGCGCTGAGATGATCGTGGCGGAGGATTTCTCGGCGGTCGCGCGGCCCGGTCACCGCGCGCGGGTCGCCGGGCTCTGCAAGGCCATGGAGGAAGCCGACGCGGCCGGCTACTACCCGAGGCTGACCGTCGAGCGGCCGTGGTCAGCGCACAACCCCGTGCTTGACGGCGAGTTCGCCTCGCCGAGTGCGATCCGCTGGTATCTGGAGCGAGAGCTAGGCCGCCTCGCTGCGGCCGGGGCCAGGATCACGGTCTACCGGGGCCGCCGGGCGTTCGACCTGCGCGACCCCGCTGTCGGAGCGGCGGTCGACGAGACCCGCTGGGATCTGCGGCGCAAGAAGCTGTTCCTGTTCGGCCCGGAGCGGATGGCCTGTCGATCGACCGGCTCCGGCACTACACGGGGACCGTCGCCGAGCGGTTCCAGCGGTACGTCCTGCTCACCAACTACGGGTGGCACGTCGCGGAGTTCCGCGCGGCGCTGCCCGCCACGGCCGGGCCGGACTCCCCGGACCGGCAGATGCCGGCCTGGCACTTCGAGCGGCCGGGCCGAGCCGGGCTGTCGATCGTGAACATCGGAGTTGGCCCGTCCAACGCGAAGACGATCACCGACCACCTCGCCGTGCTCCGTCCCGACCTCGTGCTCATGATCGGGCACTGCGGCGGGCTGCGTAACCATCAGGACATCGGCGATCTCGTCTTGGCTACCGCATTCCTGGACGACATTCTCCCGCTTGGCGTCCCCGTGGTCCCGAACCACACGCTGAACACGCTGCTGCTCGACGAGCTGACCGCGCGCAGGTTGCGGAGCCGGATGGGGATCGTCTTCACCACCGCCAACCGGAACTGGGAGCTGCGACTCGCCGCGGTCGAGGAGCGGCTGCGGCTGTCCCGCGCGGTCGCGGGCGACATGGAGTCCGCGACGGTCGCCGCGAACGGGTTCCGCTACCGGATACCGACCGCCACCCTGCTCTCCGTCAGCGACAAGCCGCTGCACGCCAGGCCCAAGCTCAGCGCCGAGGCGCAGACCTTCTATGCCGCTACCCGGCGCCAGCACGTCGAGATCGCGATCGCGGTCGCCGGCAAGGTCAGGCAGCGGTATCCGGGCGACCTTCCCAGTGCCGACCTGCGCTCGGCCGACGAGCCGCTGCTGGGCCTCACCGGGCCGGCCGACCACGTGCCGGCTGGGCCGGTGTCGGGGGAGCCGGTGTCGGGGGAGCCGGTGTCGGGGGAGCCGGCCGGCTAGGCGAGCGAGCGCAGCAGCGCGGGAAGCTCGGCCGGGTAGTACGGCTCGGTCGTGGCCTCCAGCTCGGCCAGCGCCCACCAGCGGTGGCCGTCGATGACCGCGGCCTCCTCCTCGTCGAGCCCGTCCGCCCTGACCTCCGCAGAGCCGACCCTGAGCAGGAAGAAGTCCTGTTCCTGCCGGTAGCTGGTCCCCTGGAAGCTGAACTCCGCGACCTCATGCCAGACCGGTTCACCGAGGTCGGCAGGCTCCGCGCCGATCCCGGTCTCCTCGCGCAGCTCGCGGGCGGCGGCCTGCGCGAGGCTCTCGTGCGGCACGGCGCCGCCGCCGACGGTGAACCAGTAGGGCTGGTCGGGCCTGGCGGGGTCGAAGCCGTGCAGCAGCAGCACCCGGCCGCCGCCGTCGACGACGAGGACCCGGCCCGCCTGGCGCCGCACGACCTGAGCTCCGGCCGCCTCACCTCCGGCCGCCTCACCATGGGCCGCCTCAGCTTCCGCCATGAGGCTCAACATACCGAGTCCGGGCCCCGCGCTGCGGTGGCCGACAATGGACGGGTGCCCGTAGCCGCCGTGATCTTCGACTTCTTCGGCACGCTGACGCCCAGCACGCCGGACCACGTGTGGCACGAGCACGCGACCAGGAGCGCGGCGCCGCTGGGCATCAGCGCGGCGGCCTGGCGGCAGGCGCTGAACGGCTCCTTCGCCGAGCGCGCCACCGGTGCGCTCGGCGACTTGCCCGCTACTTTCCGTGAGCTCGCCCGCCGGGTCGGCGTCGTGCCGTCGGAGGTGGCCCTGGCGGCCGCGTGCGCCGCACAGCGGGTAGCGCGGCGCGAGCTGTTCGTCTTCCGCTCCGACGCGCTCGATGTGCTGGCCCAGATCAGGGCCCGCGGCCTCCGGGTGGGAGTGCTCAGCGACTGCACCTGCGAGCTCGCCGAGAGCTGGACCGACCTGCCCGTGGCCGACCTAGTCGACGCGCGGGTGCTGTCCTGCGAGGTGGGACGCAGGAAGCCCGATCCCGAGCTGTTCCTGATGATCGCGAGCAAGCTGGGCGTGGCACCCGCGGACTGCCTGTACGTGGGCGACGGGGGTGGGAACGAGCTGTCGGGAGCGTCGGCCCGCGGGATGCGGGCGGTCATGCTGCGCGCCGAGGACTGGACGGTCAACGTCACGCCCGCCCGCGAGGATGACTGGCCCGGTCCGTCGGTGCCCTCGCTGTCGGCGGTGCTTTCCTGCCTGATGTCGTAGCGCCCGCCTATACTCCGGCAGGTGTCGACCACGCCTGCGATCCCGCGCCGGGGTCGCCCGCCGCGCCATAACCGAAGCGAGATCCTGGACGCCGCGTCGGAGGTGATGATCTTCCGCGGCTACGGGAAGACCAGGTACAGCGACGTGGCCGAGGCGAGCGGCGTGCCGGTGGCGAGCCTGCAGCACCACTTTCCGGCGCTCGAGGTGCTGAGGCGAGAGGCGCTTCGCAACAAGCTCCGCGCTGAGCTGACATCGCTGGCCGAGCAGGTGGCCACGATCGCCGACCCCTGGGAGCGCATCTACCACATCCTCGTCACCTCGGTCTCGCTGGATCCGGCGCGCCGGCGCGGCGGCTGGGTGCTCTGGCTGGAGTACTGGCGGGCCGCGGCGCATGACCCGGAGCTGGGTGCGGACAGCCGTGAGGTCGACGCCCAGTGGCTAAGCCTGATCACCGAGTGCGTGGCCGACGGTGCCGGGAGCGGGCAGTTCCGGCTGGACGGAACGCCGCGCGAGGTGGCGATCGAGCTGCACGCCCTGCTCGACGGCCTCGGCATCCGGCTCGCGGTCGAGCATCCGCCGCAGGAGGCTTCGCAGGCCATCATGCTGCTTGACCGGGCGGCGCGGCGGATGCTGTTCCGGCCGGCGTGACGCGGCCGGCCAGGTTGCCTGGCGCGGGCCGCGCGCCCGCCGAGCCGCGTGACCGTGCGCTGCCTGATCTCGCGCTGGCTCCTGTGGCCGGCACCGCGCTGTCGCTCGCCGGCCTCCTGATCGCGTTCTCGGCGCGCTACGGCTACCACAGGGACGAGCTGTACTTCCAGGCCGCCGGACGCCACCTCGCCTGGGGCTACCCCGATCAGCCGCCGCTGGTGCCGCTGATCGCCAGGGCAATGTCGGCCGTTGCGCCCGCGTCGCTGCCCGTGCTGCGGCTGCCATCCGCGATCGCCTCCGCAGCCCTGGTGGTGCTGACCGGCCTGATCGCTCGCGAACTCGGGGCCGAACGTCGCGCCCAGGCGCTCGCGGCCCTGGCCATCGCGGTCGCCCCGCTGGCGATCGGGGCGGGTCACCTGCTCAGCACCACCACCTTCGACCTGCCGGCCTGGGCGCTGTGCTGCTGGCTGGTCGTCCGCATCCTGCGAACCGGGAACGACCGGCTTTGGCTGGCCGTCGGCCTGGCAGCCGGCTGCGGGCTGTTCGACAGCGACCTGATCGCCTTCTTGCTCTTCGCCATCGCGGCCGGGCTCGCGATCGGCGGGCCGAAGAGGCCATTTGGCTCGGTCTGGCTCTATGCGGGCGGCGCCGTTGCCGTCGGGCTGTGGGCACCGTACCTGGCCTGGCAAGCCGGGCACGGCTGGCCTGAGCTGGCGATCGCACGGTCGATCGCCAGCGGCGGCTCGGGCACCTCCGCGCCCCGCTGGGAACTGCTGCCGTTCCAGCTCGTCCTGGTCGGCTATCTGGCGCCGGTCGGCGTGGCGGGCCTGGTCCGGCTGCTGCGCGGCGACGCGCTGCGCTGGTGCCGCGCCCTGGGCATCGCCTTCGTGGTCCTGCTGATCATCTTCACGGTCACCGGCGGCAAGCCGTACTACCTCGGCGGGATGTTCCCGGTCCTGCTGGGAGCGGGCGCGCAGCCGGCGCTGGACTGGGTACGCCGCGGCCGGACCACGGTGCGGGCCTGGCTTCTCGCCGCGGCGGCGCTGCTCACCTTGACCGCGATCCCGGTCACCCTGCCGGTGGTTCCGGTCACCGGCCTGCACAGGACGCCCATCGTCGAAGTGAACTACGACGCGGGGGAGACCGTCGGCTGGCCGGCCTACGTCCGCGAGATCGCCTCGGTCTACCGGTCGCTGCCAGAACCGCAGCGCTCTTCGGCGATCGTGCTCGGCAGCAACTACGGCGAGGCAGGCGCCGTGCAGCACTACGGTCTGGCCGATGGCCTGCCCGCCGCCTACAGCGGCGACAACGGATTCTGGTACTGGGGCCCGCCGCCATCCGGGGTCACGATCGCGGTCGCTGTCGGGTTCGGCCGCGGCCAGCTAACACCGTTCTGCGGGAGGCTGCGCCTCGCCGCGCACCTCGATAACCACGTCGATGTCCAGGACGAGGAGCAGGGTGCTCCGGTCTGGGTCTGCTCGTCTCTCCGTGCCCCGTGGAACGCGATCTGGCCGCGCCTGCGCCTCCTGGCCTAGCGAGCGATCTGGCGCGGCATCGGCGTGCCCGCAACCCCGATCTGTCATGGGCTGGTAGTCACCATGCGCAGGAGGACGTTTGACGCGCTGATGGTCTTCGCCGGCCTGGCCCTGACCGCGGTTCTGCTGGTCGCGGGCGGGTTGCTGGCGTGGGGTCACAGTTTCGTCAGCAGTGAGGTGCGCAGCCAGCTTGCGGCGCAGA
>WNGK01014225.1_pt1 | contig 10112 bp, 5 predicted proteins | sample 5400601 | NCBI WGS metagenome assembly WNGK01 (sample SAMN13153376, study PRJNA577476) | soil metagenome | isolation source: 60 cm soil or saprolite under Garry oak tree replicate 1 | place: USA:California | collected 2016-06-15 | reverse complement strand
CCCTTGCGCGCGAGCTGCTCCGACAGGTGGGTGAACCCGGAGATGTCCACGAACGCGGCGGTGCCTTCGGCAATCCAGCATCGGCCGGCTGGATCATCGATCAGGTGCTGCTGGAACGTCCGGGGGACGTACGGCCTCACCCGCTCGGCATCGAGCGCGAGCGGCGCCGGTTTCTGCGGCGCTGTCGCGTCGGCCCGTTCGTCGACGGCAGGGCGAGAGTCGGGTTCGGTGATCATCGGTGCGGGCGCGCGCTTCGTCGCGCAACCGTAGATGATAACCCGCCCGGAAAGTAGGGTCAGACTCGACTTTCCCGCCGGGCCCGCAGAAGAGCGATGTTGCGACCGAAAGTCGAGTCTGACCCTACTTTCCTACTTTCGCGACGTGAGCAGCGCCACGGGCAGGCGGTGCAGGGTTGTGGCCAGCGGCAAGCGTGCGCCGCTGGCTTCGACGGCGGCGCCGGTCAGCGCGTCGTCCCACGTCTGCGGCGAGCGTAGCGGCGAGACGTCGATCGCGGTATCGCCCCACACGGTGCCGATCGGCAAGACGGCCGGCCGTCTCTCGAGCAGCGTGCAGGTGAGCCGCGGCGCAATCGCTACGGCGCAGTCGTCTCCCGACACGCGCGCGAAGGCGCACACGTGCTCGGCGCGCTCGCCGCTCACCTGGAGTGGCACGTATTCGCCGTCACGGAAAAGCGCGTCGCGGGCCCGCCGTAGCCCGAGCGCGCGCCAGATCACGAACTGCTTGAGCCGGCCATCGTCCGGATGCGACGCCAGATCGACCGCGAGTTGCGAGATCGCGTTCGCACCGCCGGCTGCAGCGGCCTGCATCGCCTCCAGTGACTCCCGGCGCGCGGCGAAGTCGATAGGCCTGCGATTGTCCGGATCGACCAGCGACAGGTTCCACCACTCGCAACCCTGATAGATGTCCGGCACGCCGGGCGCGGTGAGCTTGAGCAGCGTCTGCGCCAGGCTGTTCAGCATTCCGAACCACGCGACCTTGCGCTGAAAAGGGATGAAGTCGGAAAGAAACCGCTCGTTGCCGGGCGAGGTCAGCAGCGCACGCACGAAGCCGATCACCGCTTTCTCGTATGCTTCGTTGGGATTGATCCACGAGCTCACCACCTTGGCCTCGCGCACAACCTTGATCAGATAGTCCTCGATGCGCTTGACGAACTCGGAGGCTACCGCGGGATCGTCGTAACGATCCGGCCAGGTGCCGAGCAGTGTCTGGTAGAGCAGATACTCGTCGTTGCGCGTCGGTGCCTCCCGCTCGTCCACCGTGAGCTTGTGCGCGCGGCTGAGCCGGTGCCAGCGCGAGGCGTAAAGCCTCCACTCACCGGGCACCTCGGAGAGCACGTCAAGGCGAGCGCGCACGTCCTCGGAGCGTTTGGTGTCGTGGGTCGACGTGGCCAGCATCGCGTGCGGCCATTCGCGCGCCCGGCGGGCATTCGCCTCGTGAAACGCGGCCACGCTCACCCCGAAGCGCCGCAGATCGCCGCCCACCTCGTTCTGCGAGAGCAGCCGGTTGTACCGGTAGAACGCGGTGTCCTCCATGCCCTTGGCCATGATCGGACCGGTGTATTGCTGGAAGCGCATCGCCAGGCGCACGATGCCGGCGCGCTCGGGCTCCGGACGGGCGCGGGCGAGGTCGGTGGTGAGCACGTTGCGCAGGAAGACGAACACGCTGGCCTCCGCAGCCAGCGCGCGCCGCCGCGCGGCGCGGATCGCCAGATCGATGAAGCGCCGATCCTCCTCCGATATTCCGGCCGCGGTGACATACGTGCGGTAGACCGGAAAGCACGCGATCACGTCGGCCAGCGCGGCGCGCAGGCTGCTGTAGGTGAAGTCGCAGGTCGCGCGATCGGCCTGGGCAATGCGCGACAGCGTGCCCGCCAGCGCGTTGAGCTCGCTCGCCATCTCGATCAGCATGACGAGCCGCTTCGAGCGATAAAGCATATCTTCGAAGTCGGGCCGCTCGCCCAGGAAGGCGAAATAACCGCGCGTCAGCTTCGCCTCGGCGCGTGGGTCGATGAACAGGCCCTTGACCAGGTTGGCGAAGCCGTAGCCGGTCGTTCCGGCGATGGGCCAGGTCCTGGGCAGCAGCTCCGAGGCCTCGGTGATCTTTTCGACCACGAGATAGAGCGGCAGGCCGCGCGCCGCGGACGCGGGCCGGTCGGCTTCGGGAAAGGGAACCCGCAGCGCTTGCGCGGCGTGGCGCTGCAGGCGCGCGAAGTACTCCTCGGGATTGCAAAGGCCGTCGGGATGATCGACCCGCAAGCCGCCAACCTGTCCGCGTTCGATGAGCTCGAGGAGCAAGCGATGGCTGGCCTCGAACACCTCGGGCTCCTCCATGCGCAGCGCCGCGAGATCGTTGACGTCGGCGAAGCGGCGGTAATTGATGTCGTCGGCGGCCATGCGCCACGAGGCGAGACGGAAGACCTGCTCGGCGATGAGCGCGTGCAGCGCGTCGAAGCTCGCCGGCTCGCCCGGCCGTCCGTTGAGTCGCGCGACCTCCTCCTCGACGCAACGCAGGAGCTGCGGCGAGCGCGCGCAGAGCTCGGCGAGCGCCCGCTTGTGCATGGTCTGATCGCGCTGCCGCTCTGCTCGGCGGACCGGCGCAGTCTCGGTCGTCTTCGGCAGCACGCGGAAGGCCGTGCCCAGACTCTCGAACGCGTCGGCGAGCCCCAGGTCGGCGTGGGCCACGCCGGCGCGCAGGTACTCCGCGGCGGAGTCCAGAATGCGCGAATAGCTCCGCGGATCGACCGGGAAGCGGTGCTCGTGATACCGGATGGCGAATTCTCCACGCGCCGGCTCGAACGCGAGCTGCAATTCGCCGCGCTCGAGCACGGTGCCGTACGCGCCGCCCAGCACGGGAATCAGCAGCTTGCCGTGAAGCTCGTCGGGGGTGCGGTTCCAATCGATGTCGAAGAAATCCGCATGGAGCGCCGCACGGCCGTTTTCGAGCACGTCCTGCCACCACGGATTCTCGGCACCCAGCACGCCGACGTGGTTGGGCACGATGTCGACGAGCTGGGCCATGCCGTGCTCGCGCAGCACCGCACAAAGGCGATCGAGATCGGCGCGATCGCCGATTTCGGGATTGAGCGCGTTGTGATCGACGATGTCGTAGCCGTGGAGACTCCCCGGACGGGCCTTGAAGTAGGGCGAGAGGTAGACGTGGCTGATGCCGAGCGCGGCCAGATAAGGCACGAGCGCGGTCGCATCCGCGAAGGTGAACTCGCGATTCAACTGCAGGCGGTAGGTGGCACGCGGCGCCTCGCCCTGCGGCCCTGGCGCGCCCGACTTCGGGTGCGACGACGGGCGCTCGCGCTCGACCGCGTCGATCAGCGCCCGGACGTCGGGATCGCGCGGCCAATCCTCGAGCTCGCGCTCGAGCTTGCGCCGCCAGTTCGGATGTTCGTCGATGGTGCCCGGGAGGTTGATCTGCTCGATCTGACCGAATACGTCCTCCATCGCGACCAGCAGGAGCTTCGACGGCGTGCGCGCTGCAAAGCGATGGATCGACAGGGCCAGCGCCGGGGACCATGCGTGCGGATTCTCGATGCCCTCGAGCAGCCTTTCACGCTCGAGCGCGCGAACGAGCCGGGTACGGTCTGTCTGACGCATCCCGCGCTGCGCATCCATGGCGCCGGATTCGCGAAATTGCCCGATCGCGTAGCGCACGTCGAGATCCGAGCCTTGCCAGAATCCGCGCAGCGTCGGCAGATCGTGCGTGCCCACCGACACGACGGCCTCGTGAAGATAACGGTCCGGCGGGACCGATTCGCCGCCCGGTCCGCTTTCGAAATACATCGGCCGCAACGACAGGATGCCGGACCGGCGCATGCCCGCCACGACTTCACTGGGCACGGTGCCCAGATCCTCGCCGACGACGAGGCATTGGTTGCGCTGGCTCTCCAGCGCGAGGACACCGAGCAGATCGTCGAACGGATAGGCGACGTAGGCGCCCGCTTTCGCGCCCGCGCCATCGGGCACCCAGTACAGACGGAAGAGGCCCATCACGTGATCGATGCGCACCGCACCGGCGGCCCTCATGTTCCGCCGCAGCGTGGCGATGAAAGGTGCATAGGCCGCGTCGCGAAGACGGTCGGGAATGAGCGGCGGCAATCCCCAGTTCTGGCCGGCGGGCTGGTAGATATCTGGCGGCGCGCCGACGGCTGCCGCCGACGCATACAGGCCGGGATCCGACCAGCGCTCCGAGCCGCCCGGGTCGATCCCTACCGCGAGGTCCTGGAGGAGGCCGACACTCAAGCCTCGCCGTTGCACGCGCGCCGCCGCGGCATCGAGTTGGGCCTCGAACTGCCATTGAAGGTAGGCGTAGAACTCGACGCGCTCCGCGTTTTCCGCGGCGAAGCGCGCAGCCGCCGCGCCGTGGGCGTCGCGAAGGTGTTCGGGCCATTGGCGCCAGTCGGCGGCGCCCTTCAAGCCCTCGGCATGGAGCTTTTCAGAGATCGCATCGAACAGCGCGTGACCGCGCAATGCTTCCCCGCCGGCGGCGAGGAACGACGCAAACGCCGCGTCGCGCGCATCTCCGGTACCGCGATGGCGATCGCGGAAGCAGCGATAGAGAAGCTCCAGGGTCTCCCGCTTCGCCGCGGCGAGCCCGACGAAATCGACCAGCGTGCTTTCACGGAGCGCGCGCAAGCGGGCCTGAAAACGCGGCTCGGCGACGGCACGTCGCGCCGACTCGCAGTCTGCGAACTCCGGAATCGCTTCGATATCGAGGTAGAGCGGGTTGCCGAACAGCCGGCTCGACGGACTGTAGGGGCTTGCGCGCTCGGGCTCGATGGCTTTCAGCACGTGCAGCGGGTTCAACCCGATCACATCCGCGCCGGCGTCGGCGGCAAACTCGATCAAGGTGGTCAGATCGCGGAAGTCGCCGCTGCCCCAGTTGCGTCGCGACCGCAGCGAGGGAAGCTGCACGGCCAGCCCCCAGACGCGGCCGTCGCCGGCGAGCGCCGCAGGCCGGTAGCATCGCGTCGGAGCGACGATGAGCGTCATTGCCGCGCGCTCCGCCTCGATCTCGCCGTCGAGCTCGAAGCGGTGATAGCCCGCCTGAACCGCGACGCCTGCTGCCGACAGGTCGAAGCGATAGCGCGTGAACTGCATCTTGCCGAGGCGATGCGCGGCCATGGCCGGCGAGCGCGCGGGCACCAGCGTACCGCGCACCACTTCGCCGGTTTCACGGGCGAGCGTCCAGCCGAGCTCGCGGCGCGAGAGCTCTGCCGGAAGTGTCACGGCGATGGTGAGCGCCGGCTCGTCTTCGGTGAACACCGCGACCGGGGCCAGGCGCCGCGTCCACGCACGCCGCCCGTAATCCGCCAGTGCGGCACTCGCCTGCGCGTCGGTCGTCGCCTCGATCCCCATCGCCGCGAGCAGTGCGCGCTTGGTCGCGGCCGTGGTGACGTGGCGCACGCCGGTGACGTCGAAGTACTCCGGCAGGATGCCCGCCAGCGCCGCGAGGCGATCGAGCGCGGTGTGGCCGGTCGCGCTGGCGTCGTCGTTCATGGCGTATGCAGATACCAGCGCGCCGACCACGCCTCGAGCGCCTCGGAGGACTCGGCGCCCGCGGGCGCCGCGAAGACCAGGCGGCCGGGCGGCTCCGGCGGCGCGGCAAGGACGGCCTCGCTCAGGTTCGCCACCAGCGTCAACCGCTGGCCCTGCTCACCTGACCATGCGACCTCGAAGGCGGCGTCGGCGAGCAGACGTGCGCGAGCCGAGTGCCCGTGAAGATTTGGCAGGAGCGGCACGATGTCGCGCTGGCGCAACGCGAGCAAGTTGCGATGATAGTCGTGCCATGCCGCATGGTCCGGACGATCGAGCTCGAGCCAGTCGAGCTTCGAGCGCGCGAAGGTCGCGCTGCCGTTGGGATCGGGAAGCGGCTCGCGGCCGGCCGCTTCCGTGAAACCGGCGAAGCGGGTGAACTCGGCCTGCCGGCCGCGGCGCACGGCCGCGGCCAGCTCGGGCCCGAAATCGCAGAAGAACTGGAACGGCGTGGACGCGCCGTATTCCTGTCCCATGAACAGCAGCGGCGGCTGCGGCGCGAGCAGAAGGATCGCGGTGACGCAGAGCACCACGCGCTCGGGTGCAAGCCGAGTGATTCTTTCGCCGAACGCCCGGTTGCCGACCTGATCGTGGTTCTGAAGGAAGTTCACGAACGCCCCCGGCGGCAGCGCCGCCGAGGGCTCGCCTCGCGGCCGATGACGGTAAGTCGATTCCTCGCCCTGATAGGCGAAGCCTTCGGCCAGGCAGCGCGCGAGATGCGCGGCCGGCCGCGGCAGGTAATCGACGTAGTAGCCGTCGTGCTCGCCGGTCGCTGCGGCGTGCAGCGCGTGATGCGCGTCGTCGTTCCATTGCGCCCGATACCCCACCGCGTCGCGCGGGTGCAGGTAGTGCGCGGCGTTATCGTCGTTCTCCAGCACCAGGTGGATCGGCCGCTCGCGTCCGGGCCCGGCGTGCACCGCCGCGGCGATTTCGTCCAGGATGTGCGTTCGCGAGCTGTCGCAGATCGCGTTCACCGCGTCGTAGCGCAGCCCGTCGAAGCGGTACTCCTCGAGCCAGTAGAGCGTGTTGTGAACGAAGAAGTCGCGCACCGGCTGGCTGTCCTCGCCGTCGAAATTGATCGCCTGACCCCACAGCGTGTGATGGCGGTCGGTGAAGAACGTCGGCGCATACGCGTAGAGATAGTTGCCTTCCGGGCCGAAATGGTTGTACACGACGTCGAGAAGGATCATCAAGCCGTGGCGGTGCGCGGCCTCGACCAGACGCTTCAAATCGTCGGAGGTGCCGTAGCTCGCGTCGGGCGCGAAGGCGAGCACGCCGTCGTAACCCCAGTTGCGACGTCCCGGAAAATCGGCGATCGGCATCAACTCGATCGCGGTCACGCCCAGAGCAGCGAGGTACGGCAGGTGCTCGATCGCAGAGCGAAAGCTGCCCCCGGGCGTGAAGGCGCCGACGTGCAGCTCGTAGACGACCGCTTCGTGCCAAGGCCGGCCGGACCATTCGCCTTCGTTCCACTCGAACGCCATGGGGTCGACCACTTCGCTCGCGCCATTCGGGTCATCGGGATTCGAGCGCGACGCCGGGTCGGGTACGTCGAGCCGATCGTCGATGCGGTAGCGATAGCGGCTGCCTGCGCACGCGGTCGGCGTGACGAGCTCCAAAAAACCGCCTTCGATCCGCTTCATCGGCAGCCGCTCGGAGGTTCCGCGCTCGACTCGCTCGAGCACCAGATCGACGCGGCTCGCGGCCGGAGCCCACAGGCGAAAACGCACGCTGCCGTCGGCGCGCACTTCGGCGCCGAAGGGCATCGCGTGCGCGTACTTCATGGCGTCCGAAACTGCATCAGCAGCGCCACCGACCGCCCCTGCAACGGATATTGCTCGCCCGCTTCATAGTGCGCATTGGGCGCCAGTCCGGAGTCGTGCTGGGTGTCGATCACCGCCTGCCACCGAGCCGAGCCGTTGAAAGTGGGCAGCGCGAACGGAATCGGCTCGTGGTGGGCGTTCAGCAGCACCAGCAGGTCGTCGTCGACGATGGGTCGGCCGCGCTGGTCCTGCTCCTCGATGGCGCGACCGGCGAGGTACATGCCCAGACAGCGCACGAACGGCTGCCCCCACTCCGCGTCGGTCATCTCCTTCCCGTCGGGACTGAGCCAGACGATGTCCTTGATGTCCGGACCGATGATGCTCCGGCCCTGGAAGAAGCTGCGCCGGCGCAGCACCGGATGGTGGCTGCGGAGTTGCCCAAGACGTTGCACGAACATGATCAGCAGCTCGTTCGGTTCGCGCAGGTTCCAGTCGCCCCCTGCGAGAGGAACAGCGTGGCGAGGAGGTTCCGCTTCTGTCGCGCGCGCAGGGCGAGGATCGCGGGGTCGTCGGTCGTACCCTCGGCGCCGCAGTTCCAGCTCCGATTGTTGGGGTCGCCGTCGTGGTTGTCCTCGCCGTTGGCTTCGTTGTGCTTCTCGTTGTAGCTCACCAGGTCCTCGAGAGTGAAGCCGTCGTGAGCGGTGACGAAGTTGATGCTGGCGTACGGACGCCGGCCGCTTCGCGCGTAGAGGTCGCTCGAGCCGGTGAGACGGTAGGCCAACTCGCCGATCAGCCCGCCCTCGCCTTTCCACACCGAGCGCACCACGTCGCGGTACTTGCCGTTCCACTCGGTCCAGCCCACTGGGAAGTTGCCGACCTGGTAGCCGCCCTCGCCCAGATCCCATGGCTCGGCGATGAGCTTCACCTGCGAGAGCGTCGGGTCCTGGTGGATGATGTCGAGGAAAGCGGCCAGCCGGTCGACTTCGTGCATCTCGCGCGCCAGCGCCGCGGCGAGGTCGAAGCGAAAGCCGTCGACGTGCATCTCCAGCACCCAGTAGCGCAGGCTGTCCGTGATCAACTGCAGCACGCGCGGATGCATCATGTTGAGCGTGTTGCCGGTCCCCGTGTAGTCCATGTACTGGCGCGGGTCGTCGGGCATCACCCGGTAGTACGCCGTGTTGTCGATACCGCGGAACGACAGCGTGGGGCCGAGCCGTCCGCCCTCGGCGGTATGGTTGTAGACGACGTCGAGGATCACCTCGATGCCCGCCGAGTGCAGCGTCTTCACCATGGTCTTGAACTCGGCGAGCGTGCCGTTGACAGAGTAGCGTGCGTCGGCCGCGAAGAAGCCGATCGTGTTGTAGCCCCAGTAGTTGGCCAGGCCCTTCTGCACCAGATGATGATCGTCGATGAAGGCGTGAATCGGCATCAGCTCGACCGCGGTCACGCCGAGCCGCTGCAAGTGCTCGAGCACTGCCGGTGTAGCGAGCGCGGCGTACTTGCCGCGCAGACGCGCCGGCACCCCCGGATGGAGGTGCGTGAAGCCCTTCACGTGCAGCTCGTAGATGAGGGTATCGTTCCACGCGGTGTTGGGGCGACGGTCATCACCCCAGGTAAAGGCCGGATCCACGACCTGGCACTTCGGCATGCCGAAAGCGCTGTCGCGAGAGTCGACGGCCAGGTCCTCGCGCCGGCTGCCTACGCGGTAGCCGAAGTGTGCGTCGCTCCAGCGAAGCGCCCCTATGATCGATTTGGCGTACGGATCGAGCAACAGTTTGTTGGCGTTGAAGCGCATGCCCCGCTGTGGATCGTACGGGCCGTGCACCCGATATCCGTACAACAGCCCGGGCCGCGCGTGCGGCAGGTAGCAGTGCCATACCTGGTCGGTCTGCTCGCGCACCTCCACCACTTCGACCTGGCGCTTGCCCTTCGGATCGAACAGGCACAGCTCGACACCTTCCGCGTGCTCGGAGAACAGCGCGAAGTTCACGCCTTCGCCGTCCCAGGTCGCTCCGAGCGGATACGGCCGCCCGGGCCATACCGCCCCGACCGGCTTCACAGCACCGGCTTCGTCTGACGGCGCGCTGCCGGCTCCTCGCCATTGCCCTGCCGTGACCAACGCTCGATGAGCTCCGCAGCGCGCTTCTGACCGCCAAGGCCGAAGGCCAGCGCCAGGCCGAGCCCGATCGCGGCGACGATGATCAGGAACGCCTGGCGGATGATGTCGCCCAGGCCCATCTGGTCGAGCGCGATCATGATCACGAACACCATGATCGCGTACAGCGCGAGGCGGCCGATGAGGGTGGCTTCGCCGACATGGGTGTCGTGCAGATACGTCGTCAGCGCCGAGCCGACGAAGCGCGCGAAATAGGCGCCGAAGACCAGAATCACGACGGCGAACATTACCTTGGGCACGAAAAGCACGATGCGGCCGACCAGATCGGTTACGTACGCGAGGTCGAGGCTGTTGGAGGCGACCATCAGCGCGGCCAGGATCACCAGCCAGTAGGACAAGCTGCCGAGCACGCGGACGGTGTCGATATGGGCACCGCCTTGCTTCAGGAAGTGATCGACTCCCGCTTTCTCGGTGACGACACTGAAATTGATTGCGCGCAAGGCCTTCACCACCGCAAAGCGCGCCGCCTTGGCGATCACCCAGCCAATGATGAGAATGACGATCGCGAGCAGCAACCTGGGCAGGAAAACGCCGACCTGATGCAGCGACTCCCGGATCGACTCGAGCAGCATGTTGACGTCCATCACGTTCTCCTTTTGGCGACCGGCG
>WNGK01009312.1_pt1 | contig 10115 bp, 6 predicted proteins | sample 5400601 | NCBI WGS metagenome assembly WNGK01 (sample SAMN13153376, study PRJNA577476) | soil metagenome | isolation source: 60 cm soil or saprolite under Garry oak tree replicate 1 | place: USA:California | collected 2016-06-15 | reverse complement strand
AGGATGAGTGGCAGGCATAAAGCGAACGTGACAGCGAGCAGAAAGAATGCGTCGACGTAAGAAAGCATAGCGGCCTGGCGCTGCACCATGCCGAACAGAACAACGTACGTCTGCTTGGTGGCGGTTACCATGTCCATGCCTTTGGCCATCATGGCGGTCATGGTTGCCTGAAACATGGAGCGCGCGGCGGGGTCGGATTGCGTCACGTGTGCGCCCAGCGTTTGGATATGTATCTGGGAGCGGCGGGCGATCATCGTGGTCATGCTGGCAATTCCGATGCTCGCACCGATGTTGCGCATCAAGTTAAACAGGCTGGTGGCGTTGCCCATCTGCTCTTTGGGGATTGGACCGTTGGTGATGGTGGTGAGCGGTACAAAGAGCAGGCCCATGGACATGCCTTGCATCAGCTGCGGCCAGAAGATGTCCCAGTATCCGGCGTTCAGGCTGAGCCGGGAGAGCAGGTACAGACTGAAGGCGGAAACCACCAGCCCCGCTGCCAGCAACTTACGCGGCTCAATCTTGCTCATCAGGATGCCGACCACGGGCATGAACAAGAATGATCCCAGGCCGCGCGGCAGCATGGCCATACCGGCTTCCAGCGATGAATACCCCATTAGCGTTTGCAGCCAAAGCGGGAGCAGCACCGTGCTGCCGTACAGAACAAAGCCAAGCACGGTCATCAGGAAGACGCCAGTGCTGTAGGTGCGGACTTTGAAGACCTGCAACTGCACCACGGGATGGTCGGTGGACAATTCCCGTAGGACAAAGAAGCCCAAGCCAAGCGCCGTCGCGATGGCCAGAATCACAATGGCGTGAGACGCGAACCAGTCTAATTCCTGGCCTTTATCGAGCAAGACCTGGAGCGCGCCGATGCCCACCGCCAGCATGCCGATGCCCCAATAGTCGATGCCTCCTTTGCCGCGCTTGATGTAAGGCGGATCAAAGATGAAGAGAGTCGCCATCACCACGGCGGCGATACCGATCGGTATGTTGATGTAGAACAGCCAGCGCCAGCTATAGCTGTCCGTGATCCAGCCGCCCAGCACCGGCCCGAGCATGGGCGCAACCACAATGCCCAGCGCCCAGAACGCCATGGCCTTGCCGCGCTTCTCCGGGGGGAATGCCTCCATCAGGATGGCTTGGGAAAGCGGCTGCAACCCTCCGCCAGTAGCACCCTGAAAAACGCGGAAGACGATCAGCATGGGAAGGTTCGGCGCGATCCCGCAGAGAAAAGAAAACACGGTAAAGCCGGTGACCGACATGAGCAAAATGCGGCGGCGGCCAAAGTGGTTGGCCAGCCATCCCGTCATCGGCAGCACAATGGCGTTGGCGACGAGATACGAAGTCAGCACCCAGGTGGCTTCGTCCGTGCTGGCGGAAAGGTTGCCGGCAATGTGTGGCAGAGAAACATTCACTACCGTGGTGTCCAGCACCTCCATGAACGTACCCAACATCACGGAGATGGCGATGATCCACGGATTGATGACCGGATTCGTGCGTTCAGACATTACTTGAGGTATACGGTTGGCTCAGCGGACATGCCGGGGCGCAGCAGATGATTGGGGTCCTGGCCTTTGTCAATGCGGATGCGCACCGGCAGGCGCTGCACCACTTTCACATAGTTGCCGGTTGCATTCTCCGGCGGCAACATGCTGAAGCGCGATCCGGTAGCGCCGCTGATGGACTCCACTGTGCCGGTGTAATCGCGGCCGTAGGCGTCCACGTAGATTTTTGCTTTTTGTCCGGGATGCATGGCGCGCAACTGGTTCTCTTTGAAGTTGGCCGTACACCAGATGTCATCCAGATTCACCAGAGAAAACAGCGGCTGCCCCGCCTGCACTACCTGCCCTGGTTCCACATTGCGTTTGCTCAGGACGCCCGTTACAGGAGCGTAAATCCTGGTGTATTTCAGATTGAGTTCGGCTTGCGCCACCGCTGACTGGAATTTTTGCACCTCAGCTGTTGCCGCTCCAGCGCGTGAACGCATGACCTTGATCTGTTCCGGCACGGTGTGGGCCCCGCTGGCCTGCGCCCGTGCCTGCGTTTCCTTACTTTGCGCGCTGGCAACATTGGCGACGGCTGCATCCAGGTTGGCCCGCGCGGAATTGTTCGCGGCCACGGCCGCATCATACTGCTGGTGGGAGATCTCATCTTTCGCGATCAACTGCTCCATGCGCTTCAGGTCGGCAGACACCTTGGTGTAGTTGGCCTGGGCTTCCTGCACTCTGGCTTTTGCCGACTCCACTTCCCTTTCCGCCGCTTTTACATTCGCATCAGCGGCAACAAGTTCGCTGGAGCTGGTGGTCTCGGTCATGGGAACGCTAACGTTCGCACCGGTGGAGTTAGCCTGAGCGTTCGCGAGATCAGCGCGGGCGCGATCCAGAGCAACCTGGTAGTCGCTGGGATCAAGTTCCACCAGCAAGGTACCGGCCTCAACGATTTCATTGTCGTCGTGCAGGACTCTCACTACCGTTCCGGAAATACGCGCGCCGATTGGATCGATGTGGCCGTCGATCTGGGAATCGTCCGTGGATTCGCGAATGGAAGAATAGTGCCAGACAAAAGCACCACCTGCCACCACCAAGACGGCCACCAGTACCACGGCCCACTTGGCCCACGGGTTCTCACGGAAGTATCCCGCGGCGCGATCTTTCTTGGAGCGGTTCTCCTCCGCGAGGTTGGGCCGGCCGTTTCCTTTTTCCTCGTCCATGTCGTGAACCTTGACCAATTCTGCCACCTTATTTTCCTCCCAGAAACGTTCGCGTCTGTTGTTCGGCCACACCCAAAGCACGCACCAGGGAGAGCTTGGCAACATTATTTAGATACAACGCCTGAATATAAATTTCATTCGCGCTGGCCACTGCTTCCTGCGATTGCACTACTTCAAGCGTGCCGGAAACTCCCGCAGCATAACGGTCTTGCGCTTCTTTCAGCTGTTCCGCAGCCAGATCGATCGATTGCAGGGCCACGGCCACTTGGTCGGTGGAAGTCTTCACATCCAGCAGGGACGAGCGGACTTCAAATTCAAGACGGCTGCGCATGTTTTCAAGCTGCATTTTGTTTTGCCGCAGTTCCGCCTCAGCACGGGCCACTTCCGCTTTGATCTTGCCGCCCTGAAAAATCGGTATATGCACGCCAGCGGAAACAACGTACGTCGTGTCCGCGCTTCCCGGCGTTGGGCCAATGGCTCCCAGCTGGCCGCTTACTTGTACCGTGGGCAAATACTCGCCCTTGGCTGCCTTGACCGCAAGCTCCGCCACGCGCACACGCGACTCAGCGGCAAGAAACTCCGGCCTGTGCGCGTAAGCGCGGGTGATCGCTTCTTCCACATTCAAGTCCGGCAAAGGCGAGTAAGGGACGGCGTCCGTCAACTCGATCTCCTGCGTGACCGGCAGGCCGATGGTCCGCTCCAGTATCATCTTCTGCTGCGCATACTGGTTTTGCGCTGCCAGCACACGCTGCTGCTGCGCCTGCATCTGAACTTGAGCACGCAGCACATCAATGCCGGCAGCCACTCCTGTTTTCTTCAAATCTTCTGTCCGGTGAAAGATCGTCTGGTCAGTCGTCAGCTGCGCTTTTGCGGTTTCCAGGCGAGCAGCGTTCGCCAGCGTCAGCAGATATGCATTACCCACCGCCAGCACCACCAGTTCGCGCGCATCCTGGACGGTGAACTTCGCCACTTTTTCATTTTCCGCCGCCGAGCGGACCCGGTTCAGCGCGTTGAAATCAAGCAACGTCTCACTCATGCCGGCGTGAGCGTCAAACACCGCAAAGGGACCAACCACCGGAGACTTTAGCCCCGCTGGAAGCGGGATACCAAAGGCGGCCAAGTTGATTTGATTTTCGCTGTCACTGACGTTGCCGGAAATATTCGGCAGCAGCACGCTCAGGTTGCGCCGAGTTTGCGCCCGGGCAACGTCCGTCTGCTGCTGGGAAAGCAGCAAACCCAGGTTGTGCTTCATGCCGCGCTCAATGGCATCAAGCAAGGAGAGCTGGATCACTCCCGGCACAGGCTTATCCACCAGCCCACTGCCGCCAAATACATCAAAACCTGGAGTCTGGATTTGAGCCGGCGACTGCTGCTCCGATGCAACGGTCGTGGTTCCAGAACCTGGCAGCTGCGCCGCAGCACAGAGCACGGACAACAACACAAACAGAATGAGGGGGCCGGACGCCGTCCTCATTGCCAACTCTTTCGAATAACGCTTATTTAGGAGCATGTTTCCATATTCTGCAAATTCGCTCTCATCTCCGCTTGATTTTTTCTGACCGGCCAGGCAACTTGAGTAAAACATCGGCGAAAAAACGTTCATGAAGCGCCGCACTTAATTAATTAACTGGTTAGTTAGATTATCAGGCAGGGCAAAAAGATGCAAAGTTACTTCCGTTTTTCATTGCAGGCTTTGGGTCGATGCCCATCCCGAGGTTAGAAAAGGCTCACAGGCGACTGCCCTATCGCCAATATCGCTTTCTGGTTCCATGCGCCTCAGCTAGAGCTCTAAATAAGAACGGCGCCGGAGGGGATCCGACGCCGTTCCTCAGAACCAACGAGAGATGTTTAGATCGGGCAGGGTACCGCTGAATGTGGAAGCGTGGTTTCATCCGGGAAGCTGAATGCGCCGTCAATTGCGTTCGACGTGGTTCCCATTTCAAACCACTGCAACAAAGGTATGATCTGCGGGTGATACGTAAAGTTAAAGTGCCTTTCTTTAACGGTTATCGGTATCGTAGCGTTTGCTAACACCTCAATGGGATCTCCCTCTTCCAGGTTACCCTGACAAGCCGTCGAATTGGCCGGCTGGCCGGGGAACTGCCAGATTGGAGTGTCATTGTCAATAAAAGGATTGGCAAATGCTTCAGAGGTTTCATGCGAGAATGCGGTCACGTCCTCGAACCCGGCACCGAAGATTCCCGGCGAAATCCAACTTGCGAATTGGGTGACCCAGCGCGGTTGCGGAACTGCCGTTGGGTCCTCGAAAAAGGTGTGGAACCCGAGTACGCAGCAGCCTCCAGGAGCATTCGGATTGGCGACATTGAGGGAAAACAGAAACGTGTTCGGGAACATTGTCGTGTTCAGACCCTTGGTTACGAAATTACCCGCGTTGATCTGGTTTACCACTTCGTTGTCGAAGAAGAAATTGAACAGGAGATCAAGCATCAACACGAAGGTGCTGCCATCCGCGGCGGTCCCCGCGAAATAGCTGCGGGCCTGAATGATCGTGCCATCGGAAAGACGGATATTGACGAACCGCGGCACGGTGATGGTTACCCTGTTCACCACATGGGGAACCAGTACGGTGTGCCAGTCGCGGCCCATGCGATTGAAGAACTGGGCGCGGTGAATAGCATCGGCGTACTCAATGTTGCGTCCGGACCGGTAATCGAGTGGTTCGAAGTTGGGCGATTCCAAGAGGCGCTCTTCAAACGGGGCGAACGGAACGGTGGTCAATGTGCTGCCGTCGGCATTGAGCAACACCAGTGAGACGAAGTCGAGTTTGGCGGGAATCACGGTGGTTCCACCGGCGAGAGGATGGTTCCCCATCATGGTGAACTTGAACACATTGCCTTGATCCGGCCCAGCCTGAGCGGCAAAGGCCCCGCCGAACGTGGCCACGGTATCCAGCCCGTCAATGGTTCCGCCTTTGGGCGTGTGGCGAACGTCGCCGTTCACTAGATCATCGTCATTACCGTCACTATTAGACCTGCGGGAGGAATTTGCGCTTGCGCTGCTTTGCCCACTGCTGGCGCCTACTACCGCGCCTGTTACGGCATCAAAGACAGTGCCTGAACCCACTGTAAGTTGGATTGGCTGTACCTGATTCACGTTGACCGGCTTCACCGTAAAATTGTAACCAGCTTGACCATTGACCACAGCCGCGGCGGCGGCAGGATCAGGTTTAGGTTGTTGGGCAAAGCTACGTGTGGCAAGGCCGAACACTAGCACAAAAGAAAAAACGAACAAGGTAAACTTGGGGGAGGATCTCATTTACTTCTCCTATCGACAAAGCTAAAGAAATTCAGAGCAGAAAAGCCCGAAGAACAATAGCATTTACCATGGAGCTGAGTAAACCTGCTTTGAAGAAAAAACGAAAAAAATTTCGCGGAGCCAATCTTCCCGACACCAGCCGAAACCCCCAATGCACAACTGTGACAAAGAATTTCACAAACACGTTCCTTGCCCAGCCTCTAAAAATCTACCAGAAATGAAAAATCGTATAGATAAATACTCTTTCTTGTAGTGGACCTTGATTTTAGGAGGCTGGGATACCTCCGATAACGATCTACTTTTCAGCTGAACCCGCTTTTTTTCAACAGGCTTATCTGCCCACGATACAGAGTGTGTTACTGGCCCAGGCTTTTGTATATAACGTAGGACATTTTTTATTCATAAAGAAAAAAGCGACTGACCACGAAGATGTGGGCAGCCGCTATTAGATTTTAGATTTTTCCCTGGCTCTACGTTGTCACGTACTTCCCTGCTTCAATCAGCCGGTTGGCGATTTGCTGCGTCAGGGCGATGGCATTGTACGGCTCAAACTTGAACAAGCGCCTCAGGATGACCAACTGCGTACGCAGCATGTCGCCTTCCGCGACTGCGGCGACTACTTTGCGCGCCGCCGCCTCGATCTTGTTCAGCGATTGCATCAGACTGACCTGGGCCATGGCGATAGCTATCTGGGACTTGGCCTCACCTTGGTGCTCAATCAGCTTCTGCGTACGCAGGACGGTGGAGTCCATGGCAAAAGCTTCAATCACCATGTCCGCCACCGCGGAGAGGATCTCCTGCTGGTTTTCAATGTCCGTCATGTATTTCTGCACCGCCGCGCCGGCCAGCATCAGGGTCGCTTTCTTGCAGTTGGCCACCAGGGCGCGTTCGATTGCCAGCGGGCCTTCCAGAGGCTCCGCCGTCGTGCCGGACATGATCTCATCAGTCAGCTTCTTGATCGCCGGCATGAGCGCCAGTTGGCCCTTCATGGCCCGCTTGAGCAGCCATCCGGTGATGATCATGCGGTTGATCTCATTGGTGCCTTCAAAGATCCGGTTGACGCGCGCATCGCGGTAGGCGCGCTCCGCCGGATACTCTTCCACAAAGCCGTAACCACCATAAATCTGCACCGTCTCATCGACCACGTAGCCCAGCATCTCCGAGCAGTGGACTTTCAGGATGGAGCACTCCACCGCGTACTCTTCAATGTTCTTGGCTGTCTGTTTGTAAACATCGGGCGAATTCTTGTCGATCTCGGACATGGCGGCATCGATCATGCCCACCGTGCGATACGACATGCATTCGCCGGTGTAAACGCCGACGGCCATGTTGGCCAGCTTTTCCTTGATGATCCCGAAATCAGCCAGGGTCTTGCCGAAAGCCTTGCGCTGTTTGGCATAGCCGATGGAGTTGTTCAGCGAGTTGCGCGCACCGCCCACCACGCCCGCGCCGAGCTTGTAACGGCCAATGTTTAGCGTATTGAACGCGATGACATGGCCTTTGCCGATCTCACCCAGCAGGTTCTCCTTGGGCACGCGGCAATCGTTGAGGATGATGGGCGTGGTCGAAGACCCGCGTATGCCCATCTTCTTTTCTTCCGCGCCGGATTGGAAGCCGGGGAATTTGCGTTCCACGATGAAAGCCGAGAACTTTTCGCCATCAACCTTGGCAAAGATGATGTAGACGTCAGCAAAGCCGCCATTGGTGATCCACATCTTTTCGCCGTTGAGTATCCATTCTTTGCCGTCACGCGAGAGTACGGCCTTGGTGCGCGCGTTCATGGCATCAGAGGCCGAGGTGGATTCGGACAGAGCATACGCCGCGATTAGTTCGCCGGTGGCCAGTTTGGGGAGATACTTGGCCTTCTGCTCCGGTGTGCCGAAGTAAACGATAGGCAGAGTACCAATGCCCACATGCCCGCCGAACGCCACGCTGAAGCTGCCGGAGACAGCAATGTGCTCGTTGATCAGGGCGGAGGAGATCTTGTCCATGTCCGAGCCGCCGTACTGCTCGGGAATGTCCACGTTGGCAATGCCAATCTCACAGGCTTTGCGCAGCAGAGCACGCGTGACCTCAAACTCTTTGTGCTCAATTTTCTCCACATTGGGGAGAATCTCATTTTTCGCATATTCCTGGGTGGTCTGCACAATCTGCAAGTGTTCTTCAGTCAGGTCCTCCGGTGTGAAGACCTGGTCGGTGGTGTGCTCTTCGATGAGAAAGCTTCCGCCGACAAGTTTGGTTTTGTTCGGAACTGCCAATGTAGCCATAGATTCTCCTCTTTTTTAACCACAAAGGACACGAAGGAACACAAAGGTTATTTCCAACCAGTTCCCTTAACCAGCCTCTTGATCCCGTCCTTGAGGTGTAGAACGTTGAAATTGATAATCAAACCCAATTTCCTCTTACTGAGTTTTAGGTATGACAGAACTTGCGCAATGTGAATCCGGGAAATCTCTTCTACAGACTTCAGTTCAATAACCACGAGGTCATTGACGAACATGTCGATTCGATAACCGACGTCGAGCTTAATTCCGTCGTAAACAACGGGGAGCCCTACTTGTGTTTCAACCTGGAATCCAGCTTTTCGAAGTTCATGTGCCAAGCACGCTTCATAAGCACTCTCAAGCAATCCCGGACCCAAAGCGGAATGGACCTTCAAAGCAGCGCTGATAACCCCATGGCTTATTTCATGGGCGGTCATGGATTTCCCTGCTGCGGCTTGCGACATGTCTTCCTTCGTGCTCCTTCGTGTCCTTTGTGGTTAATCCAGGTTCTCAAAAATCCCCGCCGCGCCCATGCCGCCGCCGATGCACATGGTCACAATCCCGTACCGTCCGTTGCGACGTTTTAATTCTCTGATGATGGTTGCCGTGAGCTTGGCTCCGGTGCAGCCCAGCGGATGTCCCAGCGCTACTGCACCGCCGTTGGGATTAATCTTGCTGATATCAAGCCCAGCTTCTTTGATGACGGAAAGCGCCTGCGCCGCGAAGGCTTCATTTAATTCGATCACGTCAATGTCTTGCAGTTTCAGGCCGGCGATTTTCAATGCCTTGGGAATAGCGTAGACCGGTCCCAGTCCCATCTCTTCCGGCAGGTAGCCGGCCGTGGCAAAAGACACCAGGCGCGCCAGTGGTTTGAGACCAAGTTGCTTGGCTTTGTCCGCCGACATCACTACCGTGGCCGCCGCACCGTCAGAAGTTTGCGATGAGTTCCCTGCCGTCACCGTGCCTTTAGCGTGAAAAGCGGGCTTAAGGCCGGCCAATGCTTCTAAGGAGGTTTCAGCGCGCGGGCCTTCATCCACTTTAAAAGTTATCTCAATGCGCTTGGGCTTGGCGCCGTTGGGCGTGGTAAAACTCACTGGGACCGGCACAATCTCATCGTCAAACTTACCCGCTTGGATCGCGGCCAGCGCTTTCTTATGGCTCTGGAGAGAAAACTCGTCGGCTTGCTCACGCGTAATGCCAAAGCGTTTGGCCAACCTCTCCGCCGTGAGCCCCATAGAAAGGTAAGCGTCAGGATAGTTGTTGACCAGCCAGGGATTGATGGAAACTTTGTTTCCGCCCATGGGAATCATGCTCATGGATTCCGTCCCACCGCCGATAGCTATTTCCGCTCGGCCTGACATCACCGAGTCCACGGCCAGAGAGATGGCCTGCAATCCAGAAGAGCAAAAACGATTGATGGTCATGGCGGAGACTTCCACCGGCAAGCCCGCGCGCAACGAAGCAATGCGGGCCACGTTCATGCCCTGTTCGGCTTCCGGTGTGGCGCAACCGATGATCACATCTTCAATCTCTTTCTTGTCAACCTGCGGCACGATATCCAGCGCGCCTTAGATAGCCACCGCGGCCAGATCATCAGGCCGCGTAGTGCGCAGCGCACCTTTACCTGATTTTCCCACGGCGGTGCGTACGGAACTTACAATGACAGCTTCTCTCATGGCTTCTCTCAATTCCGGAATCTGGTTGAAACTTCTTCTTCATCCACTTCGGAGCTTCCAATCGCCTTTTCCGCCCCCAACAACTTCAAATTCAGCGTGCCACCGCTGAAGAGCATTTCTTCAAGAGCAGCATCTACGTGTTTGTGCTGCAAACTTTCCTGCACGCTTTCATCTATCAAGTATTGGGCG
>WNGK01049614.1_pt1 | contig 10116 bp, 6 predicted proteins | sample 5400601 | NCBI WGS metagenome assembly WNGK01 (sample SAMN13153376, study PRJNA577476) | soil metagenome | isolation source: 60 cm soil or saprolite under Garry oak tree replicate 1 | place: USA:California | collected 2016-06-15 | reverse complement strand
AATACCGGCATGAACAAAAAGATCAAAGTTGGCATCATCGGCTCGCAGTTCATTTCCCACATCCACGCCATTTCGCTCAAGCGCTGTGCTGAAGCTGAGGCCTTTGCGGTGGCTTCACCCACCCCAGGCCACGCCCGTGACTTCGCAGCGAAGCAGGGCATCCCGCACCATTTCACGGACTACAAGAAGCTGCTGGCGATGCCGGAGCTCGACATGGTCGTTGTCGGCGCGCCCAACGACGTTCACTGTCCGATCGCCCTGGAGGCCGCAGCAGCGGGCAAGCACATCATCATCGAGAAACCGCTGTGTCTGAATCTGGCTGAAGCGGACCGGATGATCGAAGCGTGCCGGAAAGCCAAGGTGAAGCTGATGTACGCCGAGGAGCTTTGTTTCACGCCCAAGTATGTGCGGTTGAAACAGCTTTTGGATTCCGGCGCGTTAGGCGCGCCGACGCTGGTGAAGCAATGCGAAAAGCACGACGGCCCGCACGCGCCGCATTTTTGGGACGTCAACCGCTCGGGTGGCGGAGTGACAATGGACATGGGCTGCCATGGGATCGAGTTCTTCCGCTGGATGCTGGGTCGTCCGCCGATCAAATCGGTCTATGCGCAGATGGGCACCTATGTTCACAGCGACAAGACCGAGGGCGACGATAACGCGCTCATCATCGTCGAGTTTGCCAATGGCGTGCTCGGATTGGCTGAAGAAAGCTGGACGAAGCTGGGCGGCATGGACGACCGGGCCGAGGTCCACGGCTCAAAGGGGGTCGCCTACGCCGATCTCCACCACGGCAACGCCATCGAGACCTACAGCTCCGTGGGCTACGACTATGCAGTCGAGAAGGCCGGCTCCACCAAGGGCTGGTCATTCACGGTTTACGAAGAGGAATGGAACTACGGCTTCCCGCAGGAGTTGGCGCATTTTGTTGATTGCGTCCAAAACGACAAACCACCGCTGGTCACCGGGGAGGATGGCCGCGCTGTTCTGGAGGTAATTTTCGCCGCATACGCCTCCGCCGGCACCGGACGCAAAATAGAACTGCCATTCAAGACGGCTGCGAAAAAACCGCACGATTTGTGGAAGCCCAAGTGACAAACGGCCTCGCAGCCGTCGTTGCTTTGATTCTCGACCCGGTAAAGGGCGAAAGTTAACATGTCCTAAGGAAGAATGTCATGAAAAGAATATCGAAACCTCTCCTCCGGGTGCTCTCGGCGGGTCTGGGCGGGCTGGCGGTCTTGTTGGCGTTGGAAATGGCGCCGTGGAGCAAAACGGCGCAAGCCTCCTCAAGAACCAATCCACCGGCCCGTGTTCATGTCGAAGAGACTCCGCTAAGCCGCGAAGTTAAACTGGCCACCAGCTTCGCGCCGGTGGTCAAGAAGGTCGCCCCCAGCGTGGTGAACATTTACTCATCGCGGACCATTCGGGAGCAGCCGCTGCTGAGTCCATTTTTTAGCGACCCGTTTTTTCGACGTTTCTTCGGCCCGGACTTCGATGAGCAAATGCGTCCGCGGACGCGCCGGGCGCAGAGCCTGGGGTCAGGCGTCATTGTCTCTGAAGACGGCTACATCCTCACGGCCAACCACGTGGTCGAAGGCGCAGACGAGGTCAAAGTGGCGTTGGCCGACGGGGTCAAAGAATATCCCGCAAGAGTCATTGGCGCGGACCCGCCGACGGATGTCGCGGTGCTCAAAGTGGAGGCGAAGGGCTTGCCGGCCGTCACCCTCGCGGACAGCGACAAGCTTGAAGTGGGTGATGTGGCGCTGGCGCTCGGCAATCCCTTCGGCGTGGGCCAAACGGTGACGATGGGCATCGTCAGCGCCGTAGGGCGGAGCTCCCTGGGCATTAACGAATACGAGAATTTCATACAAACCGATGCCTCGATCAACCCGGGCAACTCCGGAGGCGCTTTGGTGGATGCCCAAGGCCGCTTGGTTGGCATCAATACGGCCATCCTCAGCCGCACCGGCGGCAATCAAGGGATCGGCTTTGCCGTGCCGGTCAACATGGCCCGGAGCGTGATGGATCGCATCATTAAGGAAGGCAAAGTCACTCGCGGCTATCTGGGCATCAACCTTCAGCCCTTGACGGGCGAACTGGCTCAGGAATTTAACCTGCCGGATGAAACCAGCGGAGTGCTGGTGGGCGGCGTCACACCCAACAGCGCGGCAGACAAGGCCGGCTTGAAGCACGGCGATGTGATCCTTGAAATCAACGGCAAGAAAGCGACCGATCCGCGCACGTTGCAACTGCTGGTGGCTCAAGCTCCGCCTGCGTCCAAAATCACTCTGCGCGTATTGCGCAGTGAAGCGGGCGGCAAACCAACCGAGAAGAGCTTGAGCGCGACCTTGGACGCGCGGCCCGAAGAAATGGTGTCGGGGCATGGCCGTGGCGCTCCGGGCGAACGCGGACAGCCCAAAATGGATTCGCTGGACGGCGTCGAAGTCGCTGATCTGGACGGGCGAGCGCGTCAGCAGTTCGGCGTCCCCAATAACCTTCGCGGCGCGCTGGTCATCAATGTGGAGCAGAACTCCAACGCGGCGGAGGCGGGACTGCGGCAGGGCGACGTAATTCTGGAGATCAACCGGCAGCCGGTGCGCAACGCCGACGATGCAGTAACCTTGAGCAAGAGAGCCAAAGGCGATCACGTGCTGTTGCGCGTCTGGAGCCGGGCTGGGGAGGGGATTGGCGGTACGCATTACATCGTGGTTGACAATCGGAAACCCAGGTGAAGAAGGGCCAGGCCGGACGCGCTGGCTTACGGGGGCAGCGGCTTTGACAAATGGCCCGCCATGAGCATCCTTTGCTTGCCGGCGCGGTTGCGCCTGGCCGCTCGGAAATAACAGTATGCCTGTTCGCTACAAAGATTACTACGCAGCCTTGGGTGTGTCACGCAACGCCAGCGACACCGAGATCAAGAAGGCATTTCGCAAACTTGCGCGGGAATACCACCCGGATGTCGCCAAGAACAAAAAGCAGGCAGAGGAAAAGTTTAAGGAGATCAACGAGGCCTACGAAGTATTGGGCGATCCGGTCAAGCGAAAAAAGTACGACGAACTGGGGGCGGACTGGGCTTCGGGGGCGGAGTTTCGGCCACCGCCGGGGTGGGAATCTTTCGGCGGCCCCTTTGCGGGACGCGGCGCTCGGGGCGAGGAACACGAGTTTCACTTTGGCGGCACTGGTTTCAGCGATTTCTTCGAACAGCTTTTCGGGTCGAGGCATGGCCGCGGTCCGGGGGGATTTGCCGAAGCGGATTTCGGTCCGGAGCGTGGCCGGGACATCGAGGGCGACCTTATGGTGACGCTGGAAGAAGCCACGCGCGGGTCGGTGCGCTCGGTTTCGGTGCGGCGCGCCGCCCCGTGCGAACAATGCGGCGGTACCGGCCTCCGGGCGCGGAAGCCGTGCAACGCTTGCGGCGGGACGGGACAGATCGCCAAAACGGAGACTTATCAGGTAAAGATTCCAGCCGGGGTGACTGAAGGCCAGCGGCTGCGGGTCGCGGGCCGCGGCGAAGCGGGGGCCGGTGGCGGGTTGGCCGGCGACCTTTATCTTCGCGTGCGGCTGGCCAGGCACCCCGATTTTGCTGTGGACGAGCACAACCTGATTTACGAAGCCCAATTGGCGCCGTGGGAAGCGGTCTTGGGCGCGAATATCTCGGTGCCCACGCTCAATGGGCGCGTCAATATCCGCATTCCGCCCGGGACTCAAAGCGGGCAGAAATTTCGCGTGCGCGGGCGCGGCTTGCCGCAACGCGAGGGAGGCAGCGGCGACTTGATCGTCATGACCCGGATTGAAGTGCCGGACAGCGTCGGCGAGGCCGAGCGAAAACTCTGGGAACAACTGGCGCGCGAATCGCGACAAATAAGTTTCGTTACATCGTGCAGAGCGCGGGTAGGGCGCGTCACTCCGTGCGCGCCGCGGTCCGCAGACAGCTTTCCGAACGGCGCGCACGGAGTGACGCGCCCTACCACGTCTCGAAATTTGTTTGTCACCGAACTAGGTGCTCCTCGGTTCACCGAGGCGCACGGTCACGGCATCGCTAACGCGCAAGCCGAGCTGTCGAGCCGCGTTGCCGCCATTGATGGCGATCTCCAGTACCCCGCAGGAGCCAGGTACCGCCACGGCCCGCCCGGGCGCGACGGCTTGGTAAAAAGGCGCCACGGGAAACAGCCGATTGCCACCAAGCAGGACCGTGACCGTGCCCTCTCCCAAAGTTCGCAGGGCACCAGCGGCAATGTTCGTTATCGCGTTTCCGAATCGATCGATGTAAACCACTTGACCTTCAATCCGACCTTTGCGCTGTCGCGGCTCCGGCCATTCCAGGCGCTGGAAATCCAACAAAGGCGGGCCCAGACTTTTAATGGACACACCTCGGCTCAAATGTGCAGCAACGGGCGAAAAAATGTCTCGTCCGTGGAACGTGCGGCTTACGTTTCTTAGAAAGTAATGTTCATTCTCCAGCGCGTGAATGGCTCGGACTTTCTGTCGTGCCAGCGCCCAGGACAGCACGCCGTTGTCCGGCCCGAGGAAAACATAATCTGCAGTTCGCACCGCGATGGCTTTTCGCTGGCTGCCAACCCCAGGATCGACGACCGCCAGATGGATAGTACCCCTCGGGAAGAGCCAATACGAGGCAGCCAGCGCGAAGGCCCCGGCCCGAACGTCGCCGGTGGGAATCTCGTGCGTGATGTCCACTACCGTGGCGCGCGGTTGCAGGCTGAGGATGACTCCTTTCATCGCTCCGACAAACCAGTCCTTCATTCCAAAATCCGTCAGCAGAGTAATCAGGCGCATAGCGCAACCGGAGGTACCCACAGCTTGACGGGGGGAGCCTGCAAATCTCGCAGCCAAGCGTGAATTTTTCAAAAAAGTTTGCGTCCAATCTGCCTGAATCTTATGCCAAAGCACGGAAAGACAAATGGACCACCCCGCCCGGGGCAAGCTGGACAGTCCGAAAATGGGGCAGCAATGGCCTTTTGTTTCGGAGCGCGGCGGTTGGCTTCCAGCGGTCCGCGCCGGCTTTTCGTTCCGCAAAAGTCTTTACTGACGCCGGTGTTCCAGCCTGGCACCCAGCGGCCACGCGCCCTTCTCCGCGTGTTGTCCACCTGTGAGTGATCAAATCAAACCGCAGCCAGAAGGCAGTTTGCGATAATGTCTTGACGGTTTCCAGCCGGCTGATGAGCCAGTGCCCCTGGATTTTCTTCAAGGTCAATTTCAATTCCTGTACCAGGAGATCCGGTTCACCTTGAACTTTGCCTTTTGCGGTGAGATCGGCGACGGCAGATGTCTTGTCAGACCCGACGATAACGTTGATGTCCAGGAACTCGACGCTCAATCCGCCGAGTGCCGACCTTGCACCCATGGCCGCTTGCAGTAACTGGTCCCGTCCGCTGACCTTCTGCTGGGAGTGCCCGGGGACATCCAGAATGAATTCCACGTCGTCGGTGAAGAAGCTGGCCAGCGTCGCCGAGTTGGCGAGCGAAGCCAGTGGCGCCTCCTTCGATGAAAAGGACGCGGCTTGGGCCAATTCTCCCAAGCGTTTGCGAATGACTTGTTCGGGGCTGGGGAAAAGGACGCGCCAAATCCAAATGGCCAGCGCTCCAAACCCAGCGACCAGGAGCAGACGGAATGACCATTTTTTCATAGCAGAATCTTTCCGGCGATGCGATTTCGCGTCGTCTTTCCTTTCGTGTGGTCCTCCCAGGCCATGGACCGATTATCGCCGACAACAAAGTACTCATCAGGACCCAGGGTGAACGGCGGCCACTCCCAATCGGAGTTCAGTTGAAGGTATGGTTCGTCCAGGATTTCGCCGTTGATGAGCACCTTTCCCTGATGAAATTCAACGGTTTCCCCAGGCAACCCGATGATTCGTTTCATGTACATGATGCTCGGGCCAGCTAAGCGGATGACAACTACATCGCGGCGCTTTGGTTTGGACCACAGATAAGCCAGCCGATTGACGACGTGGACACCACGCTCCCGGTAAGTCGGCAGCATGCTCGCGCCTTCAACGCGAATCCCCAGCAGCACATATCTGAAAACCACAAAGCAGGTCACCGCCAGAATCACAATGCGTCCCAGCGTGCGCTTTGGATTTCGACCGATGACCACTGCGCGCAACCACGCCGGCGGCCAACTCGCTCCCGCTATCGTTGCCATACAAAACACTCAGTTGATACCTGCAATGCGCTATTAGTTTCGCGAGCGTCGCAGAACTGCACAAGCAAATTGGCGCGCCTGGTGGACTTTGGGCACAAAGGCACGCTCGATTGGAAGCGCTTCATTCTCTCAGAGTTGATGGCGCAGACCCCTCAAGACGGAACCGCTAATCTGCGCTAGCAAACGCTAATAAAACAAAGACTCTGAAAACAGAAGCATTTCCCGTCCCTAATTCATTAGCGAAGATTAGCGCAGATTAGCGGTTCTCTAATCCCCCACTGCATCAGCCTCTTGGCTTGATTCGATGGCGAATTGCTCTCCGTCGAAATCTCCGTTAGTCGGCCGGTATTACCTGGCCTCGGATTTCCCCGGCGGGGTAGTTGGTGGTATGGATGTTGACGTAAGTCAAGCCGCTGACCAGGTCGAGCAGTTGCTGGGAGGTCAACGTCGCCAAACCGAACATGGTTCCGGCAGTTGCCGCCGGCGGGCTGAAGGGGATGAGCACCCCTGCGGTGTGGGTCGCATCGGCCGGGCCGTGGATGTGCGCCAGGATTGCCGGTGACAAGAGGTTGGTGAAGGTGACATTGTAGATCAGCACGCTGTTAAGGATGGTCATGAAACCTGAGCCAAAACCGGGCGAAGCGGTAAGCGGCACTGCAGAAGGGGCGTTAACCGTCGCCCCAAGTTGAATGGGCCAAATCTGGCCGCGGATTTCGCCTCCGGTGTTCGTCGTCGTATGTATGTTGACGTAGGTCAGGCCGGCCAAGAGGTAAGCCAGGTTTGTTGGAGTCACAGAGACAGAGCCTGAAATAGTGCCCGAGGTGCCCGTCGGTGTAGCCAGCGGGATCAGCACCCCGGTGGCGGTGGCAGTGTCGGCTGGCCCGTGGATGTGAGCGGCCGTGGCCGGTCCCGTCAGACCCGAATAACTGATACTGTAGAACAACTGGCTGCCAATCAAGGTCAGCGAACCCGAGGCGGTTGCGCTGGTGGTCACCGGTGACACTTCCGAGGCCCCGTTCATTGTTATCGGGACATTCAACGGCACGATTTGGCCGCGGATTTCGCCGCTGGCGTTGTTGGCGGTGTGGATATTGACGTAAGCCATGCCATTGACGATGTCCGCGACCTGGTCGGCGGTCAGCAGAACGGTGCCGGAAATGATGCCGGCGGTGGCCGCTGGTGGGCTGAACGGAACCACGACTCCGGCCGTATTCGTCGGAGTGGCCGTGGCGTGAATGTGCGCCGCGATGGCAGGGGATGAGAGGCCTGAAAAGCTGATGTAATACGTTAGGTTGCTGCCTTCGAGTGAGAGGGCGGCCAATCCCGTTGCCGGCGTGCTGACTGCAGGTACTTCTGCATCCCCGCTGAGCAATGCCGTAAAGGGCAGCACCGTGTTGGTCGCCAGGCCCTCCAGTCGGAAAAAGCCGCTGTCGGACTCTTTGGCCAGGGTCAGGTTGCGATTTGAAGTCGTCAGCACGTTGACCCAGTTGGAATCGCTGAGGTTGACTTTCTTTTGCAACAAGAACGGCGCTGCGCCTGCGACCCAGGAAAAAGCCGCGCTAAGTCCTTTGTTGGTGACGCCGGTGAAGGTCGGGGCGATGGCCGAAATGCTTCCGAACAGGCCATGATCCTCGATCGCGCCGGTGCCGGGGATTCCCGCGGAGAAGTACAGCGTGCTCTTATCGCCGCCGCTTCCACCGTTGCCGAAGACCAGGCCCCATAGCCCAGGTATGACGATTGCATTGCCCGCGGCGTCCTGCAGGGAGCCCAAAGAGGTGCCTGTCGCAATATCGAAGGCGTTGATTTGTCCATCCCCGAAATTGCCGACCAGCAGGGCGCCGCTAAAGGCGCCGAAGTTGGTGGGAGCCATCGCGATGCCCCAGGGCGAATCCAGGACATTGCTGGAGGCGAACCGCTTGATCAAATTCCCACTGGTATCGAAGATATTCACGAAACCGTTGCCCGGACCGGGCACGTCGTCGTGCTTGGCGTTATCCTGCTTCGCATAAGTGACGAAAAGTTGTCCGCCAACATTTTGCACGTTGAACGGCGCAAAGCCCGCTGGAATTGACGGATCGCTGAACGAGCCGGCCAGCACGCCAGCGCTGTAATTAGTGAAGAACACATCAATCGTCCCGGCAAAGAAGTTGGCTGCGTAAAGGTAGTTGTTTCCGCCGCTGCTGCCGAGGGCCAGCCCCTTGTACACCGCTCCGGAAGCCGAGTTGTCCGCCTTCACCACTGCGCTGTTCCCGCTGGCCCAACTTGCGATGGTGCCGTCCTCAGTAGCGAAAATGAACCGCGCCGCAGCCCCTGGGGCCACGGCAAAATTCGTCGTGTTGTTGAACACTATCCCTGTCGGGGCGCCGGGTGGGGCCCCGCCGGACGGCGGTGGGATGGCCACAACCAGCGACAGAGGCACTCCGCTGCCGTTGTAGAGGGTTGAGAGCCCAGCGTGGTTATCTGAAATCCAGAACGGGCTGGTGGCGCTGATAGCAATTCCCCAGGGATTGACCAGGTTGGTATCAGTTCGGTCCGCATACCCCGCGATGTCGGACACCAGGTTATGCTGGAAGTAAGCGTTTTGTGCGCCGGCAGACTGCAACTGAAGTAGCAGCGCCGCCGATGCCAGGCACAGCAACATGATCCTGCCAGGCGTTGGAAGGGTTCTGTGCATCAGGTTGAACCTCTTGGAGGAGTGGCTTTGCGCAGGCGTGAGCTTGAAGGTCGTTTTCATTCTTTCCTCAGGTTGTTTTGGATTAAAAACTCAAACAGACTCAGTACATCAGAGGCGCCAATGGATGATTGGTTCCCGGAAAAGTACGCTTTCCAGTCGGCGCCGTCACCGTAATGCCTTTCGGTAGTTCCCTCGATTTAACCATCTCGAGCAAAACGCCATCCGCCAAGGGCGGCGGCAGCTCATCCAGATGTCCCTCGGCGGGTTGATCTTCAGCAGAGACCGCTTCTGTTTCACGGGATGCGATTACTTTGTTGAACGCACCGCCGGGGGTCAAGCCCGATTTCGCCTGCAGCTCAACGAGGCAACCAGCCTGCCGGTTGATGTGTGTTTAGCGCGGAGCGCGGACATTCCTGTCCGCAGCAATGAACTTCGCAAGACCCGGCCAGGTATCGCGACGCTCAGGCCACGCTAATTTCTCAGACTTCTCCAGCGGCCGATTTAACGTCTGCCTTCGATCTCTGGATCAAATCCCGCGACCGGCAGAAGAGGCTCGTCTTCGCTGCCATCGAGCCTGATCCGGTGCAGAACGCGATTGCGAAAATAGATCACTTCGTTCCCATAGAACCTTGGAATCGCGTATTGGCCCTTGTTGTCCGGCGGTACGATGGTGAAGGTGCTGTGATTCGTCAAATCGCGCAGGTAAAGCCCACCGTTGCCACGCTGGCCCGGCGCTCCTGGCTCACCATCGTAGAGGTAATGCGTCCCCGTGTTGTCCAGGACGCCTCCCCACCGGAAATCGAAGTTCCGGTAAAGCAGTTTGAGCGCAGGACCCACGCGGTCAGCTTTAAGAAGAAACGAGCCGCCCTTTCCAAGACCATTGATTAAGCCTTTAATGCCGAAGTAGAAATCAAAGTCATGGCCGTTCCAGTTGGCGAATGCGCTTAGGTCAGCCATCTCATTAGTCAGCCCTGCTTGCGTCAGAAAGGTACTGATGCTCGTGGGGGTGAAGAGTGTCTGGGTCTTTCGCGTGACGATGTCGAAAAGATCGAGATGATTGGGCGCGCTTTCCACAAGAATGTGTTGATCATCCCACCAGCCCTGTAGCTCGCCGGGCGCCGGGAACTGCGCGAATGTCTTGCTCTCCAAATCGCATAAGCAAAATGAGGAGCTGAAGCCGGACGGCACCGTATAACCATAGCGAAAATTTGGCGAGGGATGCCACCGGCTGCCGGCGCCCGGGAGCTGCGAGAGCATGCCGACTCTGACGGCGGTGTTGCTCT
>WNGK01030615.1_pt1 | contig 10116 bp, 14 predicted proteins | sample 5400601 | NCBI WGS metagenome assembly WNGK01 (sample SAMN13153376, study PRJNA577476) | soil metagenome | isolation source: 60 cm soil or saprolite under Garry oak tree replicate 1 | place: USA:California | collected 2016-06-15 | reverse complement strand
CAATCACGCAAACCTTGTTCGTGCCGCGGACGTCCTGCGCTGTAAATGGTGCGCCGTCCGCCAGCGGCCATTGGCGAATGTCAAAATAATCTGCCGACTCGCCGAATATCCGGGTGAACCAGTTTTGATTTCCGGCCGCCACTTGCGTAGTTGAAACGACTTCTTCACTCACACCGATTACGCCCGGCACCTCGCGCCGAATCGCTTCAGCATCTTCAATCTTCAACGTGCCCGCGCCGCCCCAGCCGGTGCGAATTCCGCTCGAGGTAGTGCTCCCCGAAAAGATCAGGATTACATTCTGTCCGAGGCTGGCGATCTGCGCTTCGACTTGCGCTTTTGCGCCGTTTCCGATGCCGACCATCGCAATGACTGCGCCGACGCCGATGATAATACCGAGCGCGGTAAGCACCGAACGCATTTTGTTTCGGCGCAACGCGCGGTAGGCGACACTAAATGTAGGGGCGATTCGCATGTGATTCGTTAAATCGTCACAAACGTTACATTGTTACATTGGTTCCCAGTTTTTGAAGCTGTGCGGCCACGTCCGAGCGCTGTGAAACCGCATGATCATCCAGGATCATCCCGTCCCGCATCATGACATTGCGCTGCGCGTACGCAGCGATGTCCTGTTCGTGCGTCACCATGATGATTGTGATTCCGCGCTCGTTGAGGTGCTGAAAATTTCCATGATCTCGACACTGGTTCGACTGTCGAGGTTGCCGGTCGGCTCATCGGCGAGCAACATCTCGGGATCGTTGATCAACGCGCGCGCAATGGCCACACGCTGCTGCTGGCCGCCGGAGAGCTGGCTGGGATGATGGTCCTCGCGACCGGCGAGTCCGACTGCTGCAAGCACGCGATCGGCTCTTTCGCGAAGCTGTGCATGTGACAAGCGCTGTGTGTTGTAAACCAGCGGCAGCTCGGCATTCTCGCGCGCGGAGGTGCGGGGAAGCAGATTAAAATTCTGGAAAACAAAGCCTATTTTGCGATTCCGAATATCGGCGAGCTGATCGCGATTTAATCCAGAAACATCGGCATCATCCAGCAAATAACTGCCGGAAGTCGGCCGGTCCAGACAGCCCAGGATATTCATGAGCGTCGATTTTCCGGAACCGCTCGCGCCCATGAGCGCGACAAATTCGCCGCGTTTGATCTCAAGCGACACGCCGCGCACGGCGGGCACTTCCATTTCGCCCGTGCGATAGATTTTGTGCACATCGACGAGTTTGACTAGCGCGCCGTTGTTCATCCCAAACTCTTCCTCTTCTTCTGAATCTTCGTGTTGATCTCGACAGAAATATCCAGAGATGTCTCGACTTCGCTCGACATGACAGGCTATGGGAACCGGCGTGGGCCGCCGGAGAATGGGTTGGCCGGCGTTGATGGCGCTGCGGGTTTTGATAACAATTCGGCGGTCACAACGCGATCGCCTTCTTTTAAGCCTTCAACGACTTCGGTCACTACGCCGTCGCTGATTCCTGTTTTGATCTGGACCGGTTTCGGTTGGCTACCGGGCAAAACATAGACTGTCCGCTCGCTTGTTCGCCGCTCGCGCCCTGCGCCGCCTCGGGAGCCTGCCGGCGCCGGCGATCTCGATCCTATTTCTCCCGATGTCGCATCTGCCGGCCGGTAACGCAGCGCGGCGTTCTTGATTTGGAGCACGTTGTACTTATGCGCGACGATGATTGAAACGTTGGCCGTCATTCCTGGTTTCAATTTCAAATCCGGATTGCTTACACCGATGACCGTGTCGTAAGTCACGACGTTCTGCACAGTAATCGGCGCGTTCCGCACTTGCACAACTTTGCCGTGAAACGTGCGCATCGGAAAAGCGTCCACTGTGAAATCGACGTCCTGCCCCACATCAACGACGCCGACGTCCGCCTCAGCCACATTCGAGTCAATCTGCATTTTTGTGAGATCATTTGCGATTTGGAAAATCACTGGCGCCTGCAAACTGGCCGCGACGGTCTGGCCGACGTCCACATTGCGCGAGATCACGACGCCATCGATGGGCGATGTGATGGTGCAGTGCTCGAGGTCCGCCTTCGCTTTGTCCAGGGCGCCTTGTTTGATTTTTATGTTGGCTTCGGCTTGATGAAGATTTGCCAGCGCCTGGTCCAAGTCCGCCTGCGAGGAGGTTTTCCGGGCAAACAGCTCCTGCGTGCGCTTGGCGTTTACCCTTGCGAGCTCGAGCGCAGCCTGCGCGCTGGCCAGATCCCCCTCGGCCTGAGTGACCGTGGCCTGAAAAAGGGCCGGGTCAATTTGCGCCACGACCTGGCCGGCTTTCACCTGCGAATTAAAATCCGCGAACAACTTCGCGATGTTCCCCGAGACCTGGCTGCCTACCTGTACGTTGACCACGGGATTGAGTGTGCCGGTTGCGGTAACCGCCTGCGTAATTGGCCCGCGCGTAACCGTTGTAGTCTGATAATTTCCAGCGCCACTGTTGCGGCATTGCCGGACGACGAGCGCGACAAGTAACAGCGCGATAATAGCGATGAGCCAGGGGACGAAACGTTTCATTTAAGCAGTGGTTGACTGCGTCTATAAGTAAGAGACAGGAGCAAGCGATGCGCCGTTACATCGAAATCTACTCCATCATGCTGCGCAACTCGCTCATTCGCGAGATGAGTTTCAAGGCGAATTTCCTGCTGTGGATGGTGGTCGAGATCCTTTGGTTCTGCGGGCAAATCGTTTTCTTTAGCATCATCTTCGGGAACGTCGATCACATCGGGGATTGGACGAAATGGGAAGTGGTGCTGCTGGTCGGCACGCACCAAATCATCGCACAACTGTTCCAAGCCTTCTTTTTTGTGAACGTGGCAAACATTCCGGAGCTGGTACGCACAGGAAGGCTGGATTCGCTGTTGGTCTTACCGGTCGACAGCCAGTTCGCCGTCTCCACGAAACAATTCGCGCTCGACAGTATCGTGAATGCCGCGCTTGGCGGCGTGGTGGTTTGCATAGCGTTGTCCAAGCTGGGTGTCGTCCCGAACCTGCTCTCCGTCCTGCTCTACCTCGCGGCGCTTTGCTTTGGTGTCGCCGTGCATTACTCGATTATGCTCGGCCTGGCGGCGGTGAGTTTTTGGATCGTCCGCGCACAGGGACTGGTCTATGGGTATTTTAATTTCCTAAATATTGCGCGGTATCCGGACGTGATTTTCCCCCGGATTTTCCGGATGATTTTTGGCTGGGTCATTCCTGTGGTGATCATCGCGAATATCCCTGCCCGACTGCTCATCAAATCGTTTGGACAACCACTCCCGCTGATGCTTCACCTCATTGTCGCATCGACGATTGTGTTTTGGCTGTCCCGAGTCTTCTGGAGATTTGCTCTGCGGCATTACTCAAGCGCGAGTTCGTGAGCTGTAGCCGCCTCGCTGTGTCGAGGCGACAATGAATCCCTCTAAAACACGGTGACGCAGCGCCGTGGCTACAGTCTCTAAATCTCCGCTTGCGCGCTTGACGAAATGTTCTTAATTAAGCGTCCATTTTTCCAGCGCCAGTCGATTACGAGGGCGCTTAAACGCTATGGCTAAACCAAAGAAAAAGAAGAGTTCTGCGAAGAAATCAGCTGCTCGGAAGGCGCGAGCGGCGCGCAAGGTCCGCGCCAAAAAGGCGCGCATAGTCAAGGGTGCTCGGCGCACGAAGTCTGCGCGACGTTCGCCGAAAACCAGACGGCAAACTACGGAGTCGCCTGCGGTGCTGCTCGGCCTGAATCATCGCGAAAGGAAGCTCGATCCGTTTATTCGCAAGCAGAAAGAAAAACTTCTCCAGCTTCGCGACGCCATGGTGGATTCCATGGCCGGTGTGGCCCAGGGCACTCTTCGCTCTCGCGCTGAAGGCAGCGAGGCTTCTGCCTTTGGCATGCATCAGGCCGACGCCGGGTCCGATGCTTACGATCGTGATTTTGCGTTGAGTTTGCTTTCGCAGGAGCAGGACGCGCTTTATGAAATCGATGAGGCGCTCAAGCGCATCGAGCTGGGTACCTACGGAAAATGCGAGATGTCCGGCAAACCAATCCCGCGTGCGCGACTCGAAGCAATCCCGTTTGCGCGTTTCACGGTTGAATGCCAGTCGCAGTTGGAAAAGCAAAGTAAAGCGTCCCGGGTCCGTCAATCGGTCACTTCTTTGTTCGGTCTGACTGAGGAGGAAACCCGCGAGGGCGAGGAGGAAGAAGCCACGCCAGCGGAAGTGAAGGAGTAATGGATGGCGCAGGAAATTGTCACTCTTGAATGCACCGAGGCTAAAGCGTTAGGCAAACCGCCTTCGCGCTACATGACCACGCGCAACAAAAAAAGTCCGCGCACGCCGAACCGGCTCGAGAAAAAGAAATACAATCCGTTCGCCGGATCGATATCGCCATCGAAGCAATCGATTACAAGAACCCCGATCTCCTGAAAAAATTCGTCAGCGAAAGCGGCAAAATCCTTCCCCGCCGCGTGACCGGCATGCCGGCATACATGCACCGCAAAATCACGCGCGAGATCAAGCGCAGCCGCTCCGTGCTGTTGATGAAATAAGGCTGCGCACCTCGCGTCCTCTGCAGTTTGGCGCTCTCTGAGCGTTGCACTTGTTTCAGCGGTTAGAGACCGTCGCTACAGTTCCGCCATGACCATGAGGGCTAACGTTGATTTGCTACCGTTGACACTCGTTGGAATAGACCGCGACCACGTCATCGGCACTGGTTCTTTAAAATTGGATGATTTGGAAGTCCGTCCAGAGCTCAACCCATGGCTGGGCGGACTTTTCGTTGTTTCGGAACGTCGGAATCAAGGTTTTGGCACTGCGCTGATTGAGCGTTTGCTGCATGAAGCAAGACGACTTCACCTCGTTGACCTTTATCTTTGGACTCCGTCCGTGGAGTCTCTGTATGCGAAGCTCGGGTGGAACACGATCGAACGACTAGAATACTGTGGCTATTCCGCCTCGGTCATGAAACTAACGCTCTAACCTACGCTTTCCGCGTCTTCTCGCCTTCCTCGATAAGCTTCCAGAACTCGCGCGTCTCGCCTAATTGAGCGTCTTCTGAGACCGGCAATTTGCTCCGAAAAAGAAAATCGCGGAACGTGTTTTTGTGTAACACGCGGTGGACCTTGATGCCTTCGTCGGTCTTCGCGAAATAAATCCGGTAATCTTTCGCGCGGTAGCGATACAATTTTTTTCCCTCGCGTTCGATGACGCCGAACCGTTCCGAGTCGAGCTGATCCAGATCCGCGGGCAATATTTGAAACTGGGCCAGCAACTCGAGCTGCAATTTCTTCGGCAGCGACGAGATCTCAGCGGCGCTCAATTCATTAAAGATGATTTGGAACATCAGCGATCAAACATAAACTCGCCGCACCCGCGCGCCAATCCGGGTAATGATCTCCCATGTAATTGTTCCGGCCTTTTCAGCGAGTTCTACGCAGGATATTTCCTCGCTCCCATCCCGCCCCATGAGAACAACTTCGTCGCCCACCTGCACATTATCGATGTTGCTGACGTCGATCATCATCAAATCCATCGTTACCCGGCCAATAAGGGCGCAACGCTGCCCGCGCACCAGGACGGCGGCGCCACGATTGGAAAGATGCCATGGATAACCATCGGCGTAACCGGCCGACAAGGTTGCGATCCGCATTTTTCGCGGAGTGATAAACGTGCGGCCATAACTGATGGAGCTCCCTTTCGGCATATCGCGAATAAGGACAATTCGCGTTTTCCATGTCATCACTGGCTTGAGCAGTTTCTGAAATTCCGGCAGCGGCGAAATCCCGTAAAGCATGATGCCGGCGCGCACGATCTCGAACGTCGGCGGATTGAACGCGAGTGTGCCTGCGCTTTGCAAGACATGCGCTCTGTAACTTCCCGGAACTTCGGCGCGAATCCGCTCGATGATTCTTCGAAATCGGACGAGCTGGCCGCGTGTGAATTTTGCGTCTTCGTTCGAGACCGGCATGTGGGTCGAGACGCTGTGAATGTCGATGTTCGGCAACTCCGCCACGCGTTTGAAAACTTCGCGCGCTTCGTTTTCCACTACGCCCATTCGCCCCATGCCGGTGTCGATTTTGAAATTGATCGCCACCGGCCCGAATCGATCGAACGCTTGCGCTTCTTCCAGACTGGAGATCGTCGGAATAAATCCGCGCTGGGCGATGATCGATCTTTCCTCAGGAGTTGCCGGGCCGAGGATAACGATGGGATGGGGGAGCGATGCGCGCAGCGCGAGTGCCTCTTCCAGATTGGCGACGCCAAATAGTTGCGCGTCATCGGCCAACGTTTGCGCCACGCCGAGTAACCCGTGACCGTAAGCATTCGCTTTCACCACGGCGAGCATCTCGGCGGACCCGATCCGTTGCCGCACAACTTTTGCATTGTGCCGCAACGCGTCGCGGTCGATTTCAGCCCAACAACGATAAGTTTCTTTCATTTCGGCATGGTGATGTGCGGCTCGCGCAAATAAATCGGCTCCAGTGGCGGAAAATGAAAGCTGCGTTGGGACTCTTGTGCAACTCTGGCCAACACGAGAGCCGAGGGATAGCTAACCACGGCGCGGTCAAATTGCGGAAGCAACTCCGAAGAGAAGCTCGGCACGGTTGGCTCAAGTGTGTCGAGCTTTGCCTTCATTTCTGACTCAGAGTAAAGCGTCGGGCCTTCCACCAGTTCTTGCCCGCGGATGCGCGCGAAGAAAAACGATTTCCTGCGAGCATCACCAATCACGCAGTATTCGTGCGCGTCGCATTCCATGGCGCAGACGGAAGGGAAACCGATCAGCCGCGCGCCGGAGGCGACTTCCAATCCGATTGCGGCCGAAATGGCAATGCGGGTACCGGCGTAGGAGCCCGGCCCAAGCCCGACAATGATCGTCTCCGGCGCGCCAAATTTTTTCGTTACAGCATCGAGATTTTCGAACAAGGCTCCGGAATTTTTCCGTTCGTTAGGCCACTCACGCGCGAGCTCAGCATCGTGATCGAGCCACGCCAGACCGCCGCGCGCGGTGGAAAGTTCGAGGGCGAGAATTTTCATTGAAACGTAATCGCTCGCTGATTTTCCGATTTTATCTCAAACAAAATCCAGCGCGCTTCTTGGGGGATAAATTCGGGGAAGCAGTCGGCCCATTCGATCACTGAAACACCGTCGCCAAAGAAGTAATCATCTAAGCCAAGTCGCTCGACGGATTTCCGATTTTCCAGGCGAAAAAAATCGAAATGGTAAACAGGCAACCGCCCTCCTCGATATTCATGCAGGATGGTGAAGGTGGGGCTCGTCACATCGGAGCCGCTTCCCAAACCCGCGACGAGACCTTTGACGAACACCGTTTTACCGCTTCCCAAGTCTCCCTTGAGAGCCAAGACCGATCCCGTCTCGAGATCTTTGGCAAATTGGCGCCCAATCGCCTCCGTCTCAGCTGGACTGTTGGAAATGAGCGTAGCCACGGGGCAGAAGTTGATCGTGCTTAGCTGAGAGTTGAGAGAGGGAGCCAATTCGTGTCAGTGGCAGGTTGGGGAATTTTTTTGCCCAGCGTTGCTGCAATCGAATGCGATCACGTCGTGAAATAGCGAATAACAATTCGTAATCTTCGCCTTCGGAAATTGCGTCATTGATCTTTACGCCACGGGTCAGTGGCAACTTCTCCATCTCGATCTTGAATCCGACTTTGCTGGCGCGCACCAGACGGGGAAGATCGGCGCCCAGTCCATCGCTTAAATCCATTATCGCGTGGATCGAGAAATTTTTCGTAAGCCAGCGCGACTCCACAATCCGGGGGATGAATCGCAGATGCTTTCGTTTCAGGGCGCCCCCGAGTCGGCCGGTAACGAAAAGATCATCGCCCGCCTTGCCGCCCCGGCGGGATACGCAGCGGTCTCTTTCAACGAATCCAACCACGCTCGTAGAAATGGCAATCGGCCCTGATGTGCTGCTTGTTTCGCCGCCGACTATGCCGACTTCGAACAGTTTTGCGGCCCGGCGCAGGCCGCGATAAAGTCCTTTTACCCACGCGACCTCCGTTTGTTCCGGGGCCATAAGCGTGACTAGAGCAAATTGAGGCACGGCTGAGGTCGCGGCAAAATCGCTGAGCGGACGCATCATTGCTTTCCATCCAACATCCAATGCGTTTGTTCCCTGCAAAAAATGCACCCCTTCGACAACGCAATCAGTCTTGAGCACGAGAAGTTTGCGGCGATCGTGCATTTCCACCACAGCGCAGTCGTCGCCGGGGCCAACAACAACTGCGTTTTTGAGTGAAAGACGAGGCAAAAGCAGGTCGAGCAAACGGTCTTCGCCCAGATCACCGAGTTTCATGGAGAAAAAATCTCCGGAAATGCAAGGGCGGTCAGGGTGAGTGAATTAAACAGCGAATGCATTGTCATCGCGACAAGGATGGAACCGCTCCATTCGTAAGCGATCGCGAAACAACTTCCCAGGACGAATAATGGCACAAACGAAGGAAAGTGTGCGTGCGCTGCGGCGAACAGCAGCGCACTGAACGTTACACCAAGGAAGCGGCCAAAATAGCGTTTGATTACATTGTAAAGGAAAAATCGAAACAGAAATTCCTCAATTAGGGGAGCGATTGCTATTGCGAAAACAATGATCATGATTCGCTGCTCGATCGTGCGCGAACCGCTGAAAAACTCGACGATGTTTTGCCTGCTCGAACCGCCTCCGAAAAGCCGCTGCGTAATGACGTCGGCCCATAGTATCAATGGATAAGCAAAGAACAGCAGGATCGCTCCAGTGCTCAGGACGCGAAGGAAGCCGATTTTGGAAAACCCGCCTAGCGAGCCAACGTCAAAACCACGAAGCTGGAGGAAAGTCACGATAAAAAGCACCAGGAAAACCATAAGAAGGAAATTCCCCAGAAGATTGCCCGCGCTGAAATCGATCGAGGGACGCGAAACTGACGCGCCAATATTGAGCAAAAGAAAAATAGTCAGTACCGCCGCGAGTATGGCTTCGGGGAGCCCGAAACTGCGCGTTGCCGCATCAACCCCGGAGCGTTGGGGGGCCGCTCGTGCGCTGATCTGGTGAATGAGCGAAATATAGACGTAAGCGCTTACAACAACGTAAAGAACGGAAAGGAGGCTTAAGGCGAGGCTCGGAGCGGCTCCGAATGCCGCAAAGAGGCTGTCGGATCGCATGGTGTCCGGCCGTTACGGAGCGTAATAGCTCGGCAGGAAATACGCGCGCCCACTTTCCAGTTGCGGAACGAGCTGCTTTGGAAGTTGGAGTTCAATTTTTGAATCCGACCCTCCAAATATTCGCAAGAAACGGGCCAGACTAAATGGCGGACCGTACTTCACGACTTTCGCATCCGGCGCGTTTCCCAATTCTTTCGCTTTGCCGAAGGCGTCGTCCAACTCGCCAAGGCCATCGATTAGCCTGTTTTCGAATGCTTCTTTGCCGGACAAAATTCGGCCATCGGCGATCGTATTGCGCAGGAGATCGGCCGGCAGTTTTCGTTCCTTCGCCACGATGCCGAGGAACTTGTCGTAAGTTTTCATGATGAAGTTCTGCACAAGCTCGCGCTCCTTCGGGGTAATCGGCCGCGCTCCATTCAGCATGTCCTTGAACTCGCCGCTTTTGAAAACCACCGAAGCAAGTCCCACCTTGTTAAAGAGCTGCTCGTAATTCAGCGTCTGGATTATGACACCGATACTGCCTGTAATGGTCGTTTCGTGTTGCAGTGCCGCGCGCATGTCATCGACCATTGAATCGGTTACGCTGCCTGGAAGCGAAGAACTGATCAGGCCGCGCATGGTGATGACCGCGATTTTGTCCAAGCTGGGCCGCGTGCCTCTTTGGAGCAGGATCTCCCGAAAACGCGGGATCGGTTCGGCTTCTCGAATGCCGCCCAAGCGCTGAAACGCGGCAATCATCAGCACGAAGTTCACGAACAGACTGGCGCAAAGCGCGACAAACAAAAAGATACTGAGACAACCAAGTTTGCGATTTGCCGGCATGACACAGCGAAACTGCCGGAGAACCGCCGCGCAGACAAGCGGTTTTCGCGCACGATAGCCGCATCGCGACGTGGCTTGGCGCGATTTGCTTTAACGCTTCAACCAATCACGATTGTTAGAGCGTCTTCAAATACTCGAGCAATTTCTCTTTGTCCTCGCTGGACAG
>WNGK01025453.1_pt1 | contig 10117 bp, 5 predicted proteins | sample 5400601 | NCBI WGS metagenome assembly WNGK01 (sample SAMN13153376, study PRJNA577476) | soil metagenome | isolation source: 60 cm soil or saprolite under Garry oak tree replicate 1 | place: USA:California | collected 2016-06-15 | reverse complement strand
CGGGATCACGGCCGGGCCCGACGGGGCCCTGTGGTTCACCAACTACAACGACTCGATCGGGCGGATCACCACCACCGTTACCCCTGGGGTTGTGAGCTTCACGCCCACGTCGGGTCCGGTGGGAACCACGGTGACCGTCACCGGTCATAACCTTTCCCACGCCACCCAGGTCGCCTTCAACGGCACCCCAGCCACCATCGTTTCCGATACCGCCACCATGATCGCGACCACCGTCCCGTCAGGCGCCCCATCGGCCGGATCTCGGTCACGACTCCGGCAGGCACGGCGACCAGCGCCAAGACCTTCAAAGTGACCTAGAGTCGCGGCTACTGGCGCCCAGGGTCACCCTCCAATGCAGGGAATCGGACAATTGGGACGAGAGTACCACTTGGCCAATCAGTGCCCTGACCTGCGGTTGTGGAGACTCCCCCTCTTAACCTGTGGAGACTCTTCTAACGCGTAATCGTTCCAGCAGGTCAGGAGCCCTGTTGGGACTTTCGGGAACATCCCATCCGGCCACTCTCAGGACGAGGGATGAGCGTGCCGAACGTCTCTCGCTCGCAGGTTGTCGGTGCGCGCTGCCGTGGGGTGCATTCGGTGGCGTGGGGACGTCGCCAGGCGACGCGAGGCCGCTCTCCTGGGGCTTCACCTAGCGCCCGGATGCCTCGGGCATGCGGGAAAGGAGGGAACGCCATGCCGAACGCTGGCCAGCCAACCATTAGCGAAGGTGCGACCGGCGACGTCGTTCGTCGGGCCCAGCGAGCGCTCCGCCGTACGCCCGATCCCGGACTCGTCGTAGACGGCGCATTCGGTCCAGCCACCGCGAGCGCGGTCAAGCAGTTCCAGCAAGGGGCCGGTCTTGTGGTCGATGGCATCGTCGGGCCCAACACATGGAACGCGCTGCCCGACGGTGGACCGATGCCGTTGCTGCAGGTCGGATCCTCAGGACCGGTCGTCCACACCGCGGCCGCGATGCGAACGTCACTCTCGTTGTGTCGCAGCCGACACACCTCCCAGGCGCCGCCGGGCACCACTCGGCGACGCGTTCGCCGAACTGGCCCTGATGATCTGAACCTGCCCCGGGGCAGATAAGCCCGTCTCGGCTTGGCTTCGGCCGACGCAACAGGGCCCTGTCTTCCCTCCTTGACAGAGCGGGTCGACGGGAGTACGCCATAGGCAGGAGGGGCTCGTCCGATGGGCTGAGTGCACGTGCCTGAGGGGCAGTTTGACGTCTTCCTTTCATACAACGGCGCTCACGACCGAGAATCGGTGGAGCAGGTCGCGCGGAGGCTAAGGAGCGAGGGTCTCGAGCCCTGGTTCGATCGATGGCGCCTGACCGCAGGGGGGAACTGGCAACAGGAGTGCCTGGCCGGCCTACAGCGCTCCCGGACCTGCGCGGTGTTCCTGGGTCCGAACGGCATCGGACCTTGGGAGTGGGAGGAGCTCGCAGTGGCCCTCGACCGCGCCGCGAAGGACCGCAGCTTCCGGGTCTTCCCGGTGCTCCTCCCGGCGCTCCCCGATCCGTTCGATTCCTCGATGCTCCCGCCGTTCCTGAGCACCAGGACCTGGATCGACCTGCGCAACGAGGCGGAGGGCCGCGGCGCCGTCCAGGAACTCATCAATGCGGTCAACGGCGTCGCTCCCGGAGCACCCGCCGCGGGCGCTCCGATGGTCACGGTGTGCCCGTATCTGGGTCTGCAGGCCTTCGACGAGGAGCGCGCCATGTTCTTCTTCGGGCGGGCCCGCGAGGTCCAGGAGATGGTGGAGGCGCTCAAGGCGACGCGGTTCTTGTCCGTGGCGGGCGCCTCCGGGATCGGCAAGTCCTCTCTCGTGCGGGCTGGGCTCATCCCAGCACTCCGACGAGGTGCGCTGCCCGGCAGCGAGGCGTGGCTGATCAGGACCCTCACGCCGGGACCTCACCCGCTCACGACGCTCGCCGCCAACCTCGTCGAGCTTCGGACCGACGCGTCCATGCAGCGCACGCTCGACGAGGTCGCCAACGATCCCCGGACCCTGCACCTGGCTGCGGCGCTCGCTGTCGCGAACAAGGCGGCAGGGCTCCGCCTGTTGCTGGTGGTCGACCAGTTCGAGGAGGTCTTCTCCGCTTGCAAGGACCGGGATGAGCGCGACAGGTTCGTCTCGAACCTCGTGTTCGCCGCGAGCATCCCGGATGGACCCTGCATCGTGGTGATCACCCTTCGTGCGGACTTCTACGGGGCGGTTACCTCCCATCCCCAGCTCGCCGCCGCGGTCAACGCTCACCAGTTCCTGGTCGCCGCGATGGGCCCCGAGGGGCTACGGATGGCCATCGAGGAGCCGGCGCGTGTGGTCGGATTGGAGTTCGAAGAGGGTCTGATCGAGACCATCCTCGACAAGGTTGAGGGCGAACCGGGGAGCCTCCCGCTGCTGGAACACGCGCTCCTCGAGCTCTGGAAGCGCCGCCGGGGATCGATGCTCACGCTGGAGGGCTACCGCCAAGCCGGCGGGGTGGAGGGGGCCGTGGCATCTCGGGCGGAGGCGATCTACAGTGGATTCACCCCCGAGCAGCAGGAGATCGCTCGGCGCATCCTGCTGCGCCTGACCCGGCCGGGCGAGGGGACCGAACCCACGCGGCGCCGAGCGAGCATGGCCGAACTGGTCGGCCTGCCGGAACAAATCGGGTCAGTTGAACACGTCGTCGCTGCCTTAGCGAACGCCCGCCTGCTCACGCTCTCCGGCGATGCGCCGGCCGAGACCGGGGAGGCGCTCGGGGGCGCTTCGCCGGTCGTCGACACCGGCCCTGTAACTGCGAGCGCCGGCGAGGAGGCCGAACGGCCATGGGGCTCCGATCGGTGGGTCGACATCTCGCACGAGGCGCTGATCCGGGGATGGCCGCGTCTGCGCGACTGGCTCGGCGAAGACCGAGCGGGTCTTCGGATCCAACACCGGCTTACCGAGGCAGCCAAGGAGTGGGAGCGTTCCCAACGGGACCCGTCCCTCCTGTTCCGGGGGAGCCGGCTGAGCGAGGTGGTGGTGTGGCTCGAGCGGCCGGAGCGCCAGGTGATGCTGAACGAGCTGGAGCGTAGCTTCGTCCGGGCGAGCGTCGAGGCCCAAATCAGCGAGCGGGACCGCGAGCTCGAGCGGGCCCGACGGGAAGCTGCGGTCCACCGCTCGGCTGCTCGGCGGCTCCGGTGGGTCGCCGTGGCCCTGGTCATGGGGTTGATCGCGTCTGGGATGGCGACCATCGTCGCTGTGCGAGCCCTACATACCGCGCACGCGAACCAAAAGGTGGCGATGTCCGAGGGCCTCGCTGCTCAGGCGATCGCGCAGCTGCGCTTCGACCCTCGCGGAGCGCTGGCCACCGCGGAGCAGTCGATCGAGCGCGGTCCGCCTCGGCCGCTCGCCGCCGCCATGTTCGCGGTCCGCAAGGCCCTTGCCGGGAACCTGATGCTCCACCAGGCCGGCGGCTCCGGATCCTCCGCGGTCCTGGCGGCCGCGTTCGCCGGGAGCGACGCCGTGGTCACCGTGGCCGCCGACGCCAGCGCGCACCGGTTCGATCTCAAGGGGTGGACCGATCACCCCCTGCTCCCGCCGACCGGCACCACCGCTCATGGCGGGGCGTTGGGCGCGGTGCTCAGCCCGGATGGCAGTCTCGCCGTGGTGACGAGGGGGGACGGCAGCGTCGAGCTGTGGAGGCTGGACGGATCCGGTGCGGCGCCAGTCGAGGCGCTCCCGGCCACCGCCGGGCCCATGCGAAGCGCCGCGTTCAGCGCCGACGGACAGCGGGTGGCGGTGGTCTCGGCGAGGGGAACCGCGACCGTGTTCGACCTCACAGGGCGGGTCCTGATCCAGATCAGCCCGTTGAACACGGGCGCAGCCCTGCTCAGCGCGGCGCTCAGTGCGGACGGCCGACGGCTCGCGGTCGGATCCGGCGACGGCCGAGTGCTCATCTACTCGGTGCCCTCGCATGGCGGCCCGCAGCCGCTGCAGGCTGGGATGTCCGCGGTGTTCGCCCTGTCCTTCAGCCCCGATGGAACGCTCCTGGCATCGGGGAGCGCGGATCACGAGACGCGTCTGTGGGACCTGAGTCCCTCGGGGGCGGCTCGGGTCGTGCACATCCAACAGGACTTCGTGCGCAGCGTTGCGGTCACCAACGCCGGGGTCGTCGCGAGCGCCAGCGACGACCACACGGCGGTGGTCGGGCCCATCGATGGTCGCTCGCACAATCTGGTTGGCGACACGGCGCCCGTGCGGAGCGCCGTGTTCAGCTCCGACGGCCGAGGCTCTGGAGCGCAACGGACGGCCAGGACATCGTCACACTGTTGGGCCTCCACGCGTCCGTGTTGAGCGCGACGATGAGCACCGACGATCAGTTCGTTCTGACCGTGACGGCAGACGGTTCGGCCGAGCTCTGGCGGGTCGCCGCCGGCGATCGCGTCCGCCAGCTCCGCGGGCACACCGCTGCCGTCCTCCGGACGGCGTTCGACCCGAGCGGGCAGGTCGTGATGACCGCGGGCGCAGACGGGACGGCAAGGGCTTGGGACGCGCTCACCGGCGGGAAGATCGGTCATCCTCTCCGTTCGACCACGAGCATGCTCGCGGCAACGGCGACCGCGAACGGGTGTGCGCTCGCGGTGAGCGCGGATGGAACCGTCCACCGCGAGCCGGTGCGGCAGGGCGCTGTGTGTCGGGGCCCGCTCCCCCGGCCCACGGACCTGACGGGGGCGGCCTTCACCCCCGACGGCCGGTTCCTCCTGACGGTCGACGGGCCGCAGGCGTCCCAGCCCGAGCTGCACGTCTTCGACCTCTCGACGGGCACCGGTTCAGATCTCGGGTCCTCCGCGTCGACCGAGATCGCCGCGATCGCGCCCGATGGGTCGATGGTCGCCCAGGCGCTCACGAACGGCACGGTCGCGGTCTCGGAGGTTGCATCCGGCGGCACGCCCCGATGGTCCCTGAGCCGTTCCCGGAGCCGCTTCGGCTCGGTGGACAGCCTAGCCTTCAGCCCAATCGGCGGGCTCCTCGCGGTCGGCACCAATCACGGCGTTCGGATCTTCGTCGCCTCCACCGGTAAGCAGTCCGGGCACTCGTCGGAGATCTCTGCACGCGTGACAGGCCTGGCGTTCGGCAGCGCCGGTGGTGTGCCGCTCGTCGCGGCGGCCACCGACGCCGGGCAGGTGGTGATCCTTGACGAACGGACCGGCCAAGCGATCGACACGCTCGGTGGCCACTCGGGTGCTGCGACCTCAGTGGCCTTCGGCGGGACCCCGAATGACCGTCTGGTGTCCGCGGGGGCAGACGGTACGGCCCTGCTGTACCCATGGGAGTACATCGCCCCGTGGCCCGCGGTGCAGCAGGCAGCGACGGCGCGCCTTCGCGCTATCGAGCCTCCGAGCGCGTCGCCGGGGAGCTCCGCATCCCCGTCGGCCGTGCCAGCCAAGGGGTCGGTGACGATCGGGTTGATGACCGACCTCTCCGGTTCGCTTAGCAGCTTCGGCGACGATATCCGCGCGTCGACCCAGCTAGCCGTGAGCAGGCTGAACGAAAGCGGCGGGATTAACGGCTCCCCGATCCGGCTGGTGGTGGTCGACACCTCCGCCGACCCGACGACCGCGGCAGCGCAGCTCCGTAGCCTCGTCGATCCGCAGCACGCCGTCGCGGTCCTCGGGCCGCTGAATTCGAGGTCGGCGCAAACCCTGTTCCCGGTGGCCGCGGGCGAGGAGGTCCCGATCGTCACGGGGAGCGCGAACCGGGACGGGCTGGCGACGGTCCCCTGGTCGTTCCAGGCCACGGCGTCGAACGCTCAACTCTACGCGATCGAGCTGCCCCGCTTCGCCCAGACTTTCGACGTCGCACGGCTCGGGCTCGTCCTGGATAACGCCCAGCCCGGGCTGGAGGATGCGGCGCCGAGCGTCCGGAAGGCGGCCGCGAACGCGGGCATCGAGGTCGCGGGTGGTGCGATCACGATCCCGGCCAATCAAACCAACCTGACGGACGTGGTCCGCCAGATCCGACAGAAGGTGGCGACCGACGGGATCGATGGCCTCGTGGTCCTATCTGGACCCGTCGAGGGTGGGCTCCTGGCGCGCCAGATGGCCGCCGGGGGCGTGTCCTTGCCGGTCCTCGGCCACCCCGCGCAGGACAGCGCTGCGTTCTTCGCCACCGCGGGTATTGCCGCCGACGAATGGATGCTGCCCAGCGTATTCGATCCGTATGCGCCGGCCCGCGCCGCCTCTCTCGCCTACCTCCACGACATGCAACGGCTCGTGGGGACCTCGGACGTCGCGCCGGAAGCCGCCATCTACTACGACCTGGTGCACGCGATCGCCGCGATCGCGCAGGCCAAGGGGATCACCGCGGCGTCGGATCCCTCGGCGGCTCGGGCGTCGATCCGGGAAGGGCTCGCTTCGCTCCGCGGATTCCAGGGCCTTGCCGGTTCCACGACGATCTGTCCGGGCGGGGGCTCCTCAAGGGTCGTGTCGACGTTCCTAGCGGACGATGACCTCGCGGTGCCGTTCGGTTTGGGCTCGCCCGTCGCGTGCCACACGTGACGCACCCTCATCTGTGCCGATTCGATTCGGGACGCTCGAGCACGCGAGGACGTCGGCATCGAAGTGGCCGAAGGTATCCCCGGTTTGTCACGCCGTGCCGACCTCGCTTACGAACTCAGGCCATCTGAAGCGAGAATGGCAGCGCAGTCCGGGTCGGCCGGGATAGAGTCCCCATAGGCACATCGGAGAAGACGGACGATCCCTTGTCACCGCAGGAGCTGATGAGGCACAGCGACGGTCCCACCGGCCGTGTCGGAACCACCGTGAGGCTCGGCGTTACTGGCCATCGAAACCTCGACGATGTGCCGGAGCTAACGCATCCCGTGCGAGTCTGCCTAGAACAGATCCGTGGACGCTTCGCAGCCTTCGCTCCGGGGCCGATCTCGCTCATCCCGCTTTCGGCATTGGCCCAAGGGGCGGAGCTCGACCAGGCGAAACTCACCCCGCTGCTCCGGCTGAAGTACCACAACTCAATCGCAGACGCGGTAGCAGACCTGGGAAGCGCGGAGGACATCCGCCGGACTTTCGTGGGCTTCCAGAAGTATCTGTACCAGGGGGTTGCGGTATGAGGCCCAACTTCGACCACGGGGCGATCTTTGTGAGGGCCGCTCTGCAGGTCAATCCGTATCAGTACTTGATCAAGAACGCCAAGAAGACTCCATTCAAGGACGAGGACTCATACAACGACCAGCTGGTCAAGGCCGCACTCCAGAACGACATCAGTCTCATAGCGGTCACAGATCACTTCGCGATCAAGGACAGCAAGACCCTTGTCGACTTCGCAGCCGACCATGGGCTGATTGTCTTTCCTGGCTTCGAAGCCGTGACTTCCGAAGGCGTCCACGTTCTGTGCCTGTTCGACCCGGGGACGAAGTTTCAGAAGATCGAGCGATGCGTGGGTGAATGCGGGGTCCAAGAGGACGAGAAGGCGCTCGGATCCAAGTCGCTCGGTGAGCTGCTGAGGCTGTCGCCGAAATGGGACGCGGTGCTGATCGCGGCTCACGTGACGAACGATGGCGGGCTCCTCAAGCAGCTCGAAGGCAAGCCCAGACAGAAGGCTTGGACTGATGACGCGCTGCACGCTGCCGCGCTAAGCGTCCCGCTAGCAAGTGTTGATCCGGGGATGAGGGACATACTGCGCGGCGTGTCTCCCGGATACGAGCGCCCATATCCGGTTGCTCTTGTTCATGCAGCGGATGTGGTTCATCCCGACCAATTAGGCAACGACACCAGCTGGTCGTGGGTGAAGCTATCGGAGGCTTCGATTGATGGCCTTCGCCATGCCTTCCTAGATCCAGATTCACGCATTCGTCTTCCAGGGGACCTGCCGGGTGTACCTCCACGGAGGATCGTGTCGATCACCTGGACGGGTGGGTTCCTGGACGGGCTCACACTTCCGCTTAGTTCTGGCCTGAACGTGTTGGTCGGTCCTCGCGGCTCCGGCAAGAGCACAGTCATCGAGAGCATCCGCTTCGCATTGGGTAGCCCCATCCTGGGCTTGGAGGCCCGCAAAGCCTTCGACGGGTTCATCTCTGAGGTCCTCAGACCAGGAACCGAGGTGACGGTTGAAGTCGGTGACGGAACCGTCGGCGGACCCATGAAGGTGATTCGAGCCATCGGCGGCGGTCCGCCGCGGGTTATCGGGCCCGATGGACTAGAAAGGGATCTCAAGCCGGCCGACGTGCTTGGCTCCGTCGAGGTGTTTGGGCAACATGAGGTGGCTGAGCTTGCCCGCCTGCCCGTGGAACGATCCCGGCTGCTTGAGCGCTTTGTCCCGACCATCTCGCCGCCAGCCAGGGACCGTCCTGATGTCTCCGCTGATCTTGCCGCCAATCGGGTCGAGTTCCTTGACCTCGCCAAGAAGCACGATCGGCTCCAGGCTCGGCTGGAGGCCCTGCCCGGGATCGAGGCCAATCTGAGAGCCTACAAGAAGGCCGGTGCGCAGGCGAAACTTCAGCGTGAGGCTGGGTATCGGCAGGAAGAGCCCTTGCTAGAAAGCGCGGATGCGCTCATCGGCGAGATCGAGGAAGACTTTGCCGAGCCAAGCGAGACCGACCTGTCCTTCCTGGCTGACGACGCTATTAAGGGTCTCCCATCCTATGCGGAGCTTCGAGATATCAGGGACGCCTTGGAAGCGCTCGCTACCTCAAGGAAGAAGCTCCTCATGGAAGCGCAGAAGGCCGTCGAAGGGGCCCGACAGCGTCTGGGAGAGGCTCGAACGGCAAGAGACGACCGTTTGAAGACGGAACGAGAGGAGTACCTGAAGAAGTTGCGCGAGCTGCAAGCTGAGAACATCGATGGCGAGCGCTATCTCGCCTTGGAGCAGCGTCACGCGTCCTTGGTGCAGGATAAGAAGAAGCTCCGTCCGATGGAGGAGAGCCAGCGTCAGCTTCGGACACAGCGAGACGCGCTTCTTAAGGAGTGGTACAGCCTTCAGGAGCGTGAATATGACCGTCTAGAGGTGGCTGCCAAACATGTGACCAAAGAGCTCCAGCCGTCGGTCCGCATTGTCAGCACCATGAGAGGCGATCGGACCAAGCTCTGCGCCTTCCTCCGTGAGCGGCTCGCTGGTCAGCTCGACAACGTCATGAGGGCAATCGAGACAGCTAAGGCGCTCGATCCCCTTTCGTTCACTGAGGCCTGCCGCAGCGGCTCCGATGCCCTAGGAGCCAAGCTCGGAATGCAGGGAGGGCGCCAAGTCGAAAAGGTGTGCACCCTCGCAGAGGCCGATCTACTCAAGCTTGAGGAGTTGTGGCTGGACCCAACGACATCCATCGAGCTGAAGGTTGGTGAGGATGCAGCCGGCAAACCCCTGTGGCGAGGATTGGAGTCGCTATCGACCGGTCAGAAGGCGACCGCGATTCTGCTCGTCCTACTCCTCGACTCTCCTGACTGCTCACCGCTGCTAGTCGATCAGCCTGAGGACGACCTGGACAACTCGTTCATCGCCGAAGATGTCGTGCCGAAGCTGCGCTCCGAGAAGCACGGCAGGCAGTTCATGCTCTCAACCCATAACCCCAACATCCCCGTCCTGGGTGATGCCGAGCAGGTGGTGAGACTCACTGCAGAGGGCGAGGCAGCCGCAGGCGGCAAGGCGACAGTTGAAAGCGGTCATATCGGCTCCCTTGATCGCGCCAGCATACGCACCGTCGTTGAGTCCTTAGAGGGTGGGAAAGCGGCATTCGAGCGCCGCCGCCGCCGTTACGGGTATTGAGTGGATCGCTTAGCGCCTCGGTTCGGTGGGCAACACCCAGCGTCGAATCGTGGGCGGCTACGAATCCTTGGTCGGCATAGTCGGAGAGACCCCGAAGGCTGCGCTGTAGCTCCCATGGGAGGCGCCGTGCGTCTGCGCTATGGGCCTGCGCCGGCCGCGGCAGGCTGACGTGACCCACTGGGTGATCGCTGGTGGGGCCGAGATCGAGATCCTGAACATCATCGACGACCATTCCCGGCTCGCCGTGGCCTCCCATGCCAGGACGGTCACCAAGGGCGGGGATGTAGTGGCCAGCTTCCACCAGGCCTTCGCCGTCCACGGGTTCCCCGCGTCGGTGCTCACCGACAACGCCGCGGTGTTCTCGGGCGCTTCA
>WNGK01009306.1_pt1 | contig 10118 bp, 10 predicted proteins | sample 5400601 | NCBI WGS metagenome assembly WNGK01 (sample SAMN13153376, study PRJNA577476) | soil metagenome | isolation source: 60 cm soil or saprolite under Garry oak tree replicate 1 | place: USA:California | collected 2016-06-15 | reverse complement strand
GTGGATTCCTTCGCTTCATCCATGCGTCGAACGTATAGTGCATGAACAGGTTCATCAAAATCGGGCTGACCACTCCGCCTTGCGGCGTACCGCGTTCCCGCAGTCGTTGTTCGCCCTCGGCAGTCTCGAACGGTGCCGTCAGCCACCGTTCGATGTATAGAAGTATCCAGCCTTCCCTGATGTGGGTGCGCACAGCCTTTAACAAGAGGCCATGATCGATTTGATCGAAAGCCGCCTTGATGTCAAACTCGACCACCCAGTCATATTGCCAACACCGCTTTCTGGTGACGGCGATTGCCTGTTTTGCCGATCGTCCCGGCCTATATCCATAAGAATCTGGATGAAAGATCGGGTCGAGTATCGGCTCGATGATTCGCTTGACGACTGTCTGTGCGATTCGATCAGACACAGTGGGAATGCCCAGCTTTCTCGTGCCGCCCTTTGCCTTCGGAATCTCTACCTGCTTCACCGGCGTCGGAAAGTACGAACCCGACGACATCCGATTCCACAGTTTGTACAGATTCCTCGACAGGTTCTGCTCGAACATCGCGATCGTTTCATCGTCGACGCCCGCAGCACCCCGGTTTGCCTTGACTTGCTGGTACGCTTCCCACACTGCTCGTTTCGCGATGACAAATGGTTTTGTCGATGTCATGTCACTCATCCCCGCATGACGGGTTGGCGACTTTCGTCGACCGGATAACGCTGTCCCTTCGCTCCACCCTCATTACAGGGGCTTCATCGCTACTGCGGACAGCTCCGTCCCTCGCCCTGGCATCGGTATTCTTCCTCATGGTGTTTGCCATTTGTTATTTCCCTTGCCATCCAGAGCGAGGTTCTCACGTTCCCTACCAAAGCCTGTATTGAGTTCATGCCGCCTATACACCGACTGCCATCAGGACCGTAAACAAGTTTCGTCCCGACTGTTCCTGGAGCCAATGGTCATCCCCAGTTTCGGCAGTGCTTTAAGGAATAACGATGCGTCATCGGACGGTTTGCTTTCGCTCATCTCCTCAATACTTACCTGACACCGTTCTGCCGATGCCTTTTCCTCGGTCGCTCACCACCACGCCTTTTGAACGCAGCAGCACCGGGCGGTTTGAAGCCTGCTCCTGTAAGCCGACTTCGGGAGGCCGTCTCCCATCTTCGGTACAGCATCACGAGCTTGCGCTCATGTTCGTGACACACACCACTGCTTCCCCTTCCGTGTCTGATGCATCTCCGGATCGCGCTCCTGGCGTGCGTTCTTCGTCGAACTCGGAGCGTGCACAATCGTCGCATCCACGATCGTTCCCGGGCCGATCCGGAACCCTCGCTCTTGTAAGTGCTCCTACACTCGCTCGAAGATGCGCCCCCCCAACTGATGCTCCTCCAGTAAGTGGCGGAACTTGCACACCGTGGTCTCGTCCGGCACCGGCTCTCGCCCCAGATCGATGTCCACAAATCCCCGTAATGCCGCCGAATCATAGAGCGCTTCTTCCACCCCCGGGTCCGACAAGTTGAACCATTGTTGCAGAAAATAAATCCGCAGCATCCGCTCCACCCCCACTGGCGGACGCCCCTGCCCCGCCTTCGGATACACCGGTTCGATCAGCGCACACAGCTCCCCCCACGGCACCACCAGCTCCATCGGCTCCAGGAATTCCGCCCGCCGAGTCTTCTTCCCATACCGTTCAAACCCGCTCTGCGCCGCCAGCGTCCGCTGTTTCATGTTCCAAGGCCTCCGGTGCTCTCCGCAATCTACACTGAACCCCAGTGGAAATTGGAGAGCTTAATCAGAGTCTCCTTAGGGTACTCTCGTAACCTGCAGATTGAACTGCAGGTAGTATGATATTTGCAGTTCACCCTGTTCTCTAAGTTTTCGCTAAGGCTAGAGGCTTTCCGCTCATGTCGGCCCAAGGGTCAGCTCCGCGTACGACTCTGGACTTAAAGGTCCGGGTGTGGGGCATGGGCTCCAATAACCAGCCCTTTTTTCAGAATGCCATTGCGCAAAATATCAGCGCGACCGGCGCCTGTATCTTCGGCATCGAGCCCGAGTTAAAGGTGGGCGATGTCATCGGCGTGCAATACGAAACCAGGAAAGCACGCTGCCGAGTGGTCTGGGTGGTGGACGCGGGAGCGCTGAAGAAAACCCAGGTCGGAGTGCAGCTCGTGGCCGACCAGGACTGTCCGTGGCTAGCGGCTCTTCCCACGGACATGAAAGTGGAAGAACGGACCCAGCAGCGCCAGGACAACCGCAGAAAATTCGCACGCCATCGGATTTCTTATCCTCTGGAACTGCGTGACGAGCGCGTAAATACTCCGATGCGCGTGAATGCCACTGACATCAGCGGGAATGGCTGTTATGTTGAGACCGTCATGCCGCTCCCGGTCGCTACCGCGCTTCGGGTGGACTTGTGGATCGAGCAAGAGCGCCTTTCGCCTACCGGCGTGGTTCGCACTCGCGACCCCGGCGTAGGGATGGGCATCGAGTTCACGGGATTGCCGGAAGAATCCAAAAAGCGGTTTCAGGCTCATCTCGACACGCTTGATCCAGGGATTTCAATCGGCCACAAAGAAGGCGAATAGCACGCCCCTCGCGGCTTCACTTCACACCTTCGTGTAAAATCTGCAACCACTCCGCATTCCAGCCATCGAATGACAGGAGCAACGAGAAGGCAGCCCCTCGCACATGAAGATCGGAATCACCTGTTATCCGACGTACGGCGGAAGTGGTGTTGTCGCTACCGAACTAGGTCTCGAACTGGCGCAGCGCGGGCATGAGATCCATTTCATTTCCTATGCGCAGCCCATCCGGCTGCGGGGCGAAGAACCGAATATCCACTATCACGAAGTGGAGGTTTCCCGTTACCCGTTGTTCGACTATCCCCCCTACGACCTGGCGCTGGCCACCCGCATGGCTGAGGTCGCGCAGCTGTACGATCTCGACCTGTTGCACGTGCACTACGCCATCCCCCATTCGGTAAGCGCGCTCCTGGCCCGGCAGATGCTGGCTGACGGACCTCGCGGACGGCGCTTGCCGTTCGTCACGACGTTACACGGTACCGATATCACGCTGGTGGGGCTCGACCGCTCATATCTGCCGATCACCCGCTACTCGATCCAGCAGAGCGACGGCGTCACCGCGATTTCGAATTATCTGCGCGACCGTACGCAGCGCGTGTTCGACGTGAAGAACAGCATTGAGGTGATTTACAACTCGGTGAATTGCGACGTCTACCGCCGCAATCCCGACACGTTCGCGCAAGTTCGGGCGGAGTACGCTCCCAACGGCGAGCGTGTGCTGGTGCATCTCTCGAATTTTCGTCCGGTAAAGCGTCTTACCGACGTGATTGAAATCTTCGACCGGGTGCATAAGAAGATTCCTTCAAAGCTGCTGCTGATCGGCGACGGCCCGGACCGTTCCGTCGCCGAGTGGCTGGCCGTGCAGAAGGGCATTCATGATGACGTACTGTTTCTCGGCAAGCAGGATCAGATCGAGGAGAAGCTGTCGATTGCCGACATCATGCTGATTCCAAGCGAACTGGAATCATTCGGCCTCGCCGCGCTGGAGGCGATGGCGTGCGAGGTTGTCCCGATCTCCACGCGGGCCGGCGGAGTGCCGGAGGTCATTGACCACGGTAAGTCTGGTTATCTCGCCGACGTGGGTGACGTGGAAACTATGGCGCGTTACGCCATCGAACTGCTCAGCGACGAGCAGCGTCTGAAGGAAATGGGAAGGCAGGCCCGAGCGGTCGCCATCGAGCGCTTCGGTTCCAGCAAGATTGTTAAGCAATACGAAGATTTTTACCGGCGCGTGCTCGAGCGCTCGGCGTAGAAGCCTTCCGGAACTGAGCTCGCCGCCTCGACCAGCGGCAATCTGATTCGAATCAGCGTTCCCTTCCCTTCATGACTGTCGATGGTCATGCGCGCGGTGTCCCCGTAGAGCACCTGCAGGCGCTCGGAGATGTTTGCCATGCCGATGCCCATCCCCGACCAACTGCTGCTTTCTTCGAGTTGCGCTCCGCCCATCCCGACGCCGTCGTCCTCGACTTCGATAATGAGACGGGAATCGGTGACGCGGCTGCGTAAGAAGATGCTGCCGCCCTCCACCTTCGGCCCGAGTCCGTGCTTGATGGAGTTTTCAACCAGCGGCTGTAGCAGCATGCTGGGAACGACCACGTCGAGCGAGGCAGGGTCGAGATCCTTGACCACGCGAAGTTTATCGCGCCCGAAGCGCACGACCTCGATATCGAGATAGTTGTCGATGAATTCGAATTCCTCCCGCAAGGGCGCAAAAGCCTCGCTGCTGTTGAGCAGACGACGCAAAATTGTCGCCAGCTTGAAGATCACGTCCCGCGCCATGTCGGGGTCGAACCGCACCAGCGACGAGATCGAGTTCAGGGTGTTAAACAAAAAGTGTGGATTGATCTGGTTCTGCAAGGCCTCCATGCGCGCGTGCAGCAGAAGGCGTTCCTGCTCTTCCAGCTTGATCTGGATGCGGACGCTGTTGAAAATCTTCAACTCGATTCCGATTGCCGTCACCGAGGCCGCGTAGATTGCGCTATAGATCCAGTAATTATCGGGACTCTCGATGCTGAAGATGGAGCCGGGAAAGTAGCGAAACAATTCTGTTTGCACGAAGCGCAAACCGACCACGGTCCAGAAAAACATGATCTGCCAGTCAAACAAGCGGGGACGCGGCAGATTGCGCCGAATGATGCGAATAATGCTTTGATCGATGAACGGCGAGAACGACCAGATGTCATCCTTATCGGCAGCCATGGTGCGTAGTTGGCCTGCCAGGAAACCAGAAAGCATATCGAACGGCATCGCGGCCCATTCGCCATGCAGTAGCGCCGGTATGGCGATAAGAACGCCGCCCAGCGATCCGGCCCAGCGTCCTCCGACGACGCCCAACAGCAGCGCGGTTTCAAAGCTCAGATCGCCCGCCGCAAAACTTTTCTGGAAGATTCGAATCCAGACGCCAATCATGATCGGCAGGCCGAACCAGAGGACCATATACAGCTTCTGTCGGAAGGTGCGCTCTTCGCGGAACAACAGAAGCTTGAATTCCTTGGACCGCACAAGAGTGCTGGAAACAGCCGCGGCTACGCCCAGCTTGACCAGCAGATTGATCAGGATGAGCCGTGGTTCCATAAGGTTCGCTTCTAAGCCGCCAGAATAGATCTTCGGCCATTAAATGTCGGCCAGCAAAACTGTAGCACGAAGCCGGACGCTCAATATCCCTTCTGCTTGTCCACCACGAAGCGCAACGGCTGTCGCGCCAGGTAGCGGCGAAGATTGTCGGAGAATAGTTCGTAATGGCGGTGCCAGAGTTTCTCGGTGAGCCCGGCGGTATGTGGCGTAATCAGCAGGTTCTCGACGCTCCACAGCGGCGAATCTGCCGGCAGAGGTTCGCGCTCAAACACATCGAGCGCCGCGCCAGCGATGCGTCGCGCCCGCAAGGCTTCGACCAGCGCGGCCTCGTCGACTTGCGGCCCACGGCCAACATTGATCAGACATGCTTCGGGTTTCATCACAGCAAGGCGGTCGGCATTGATCAGTCCATGAGTCGCCGCAATCAGGGGCGCTGCCAACACGACATAGTCGGACTGCTTGAGTACCGCGTCGAGGGCCGACGGAGCGAAGACGGCTTCCACGCCCGCGGGACTTCCCTTCTCGACATGCTCCCGCACCGCAATCACACGCATGCCCAGCGCCGACGCCATCTGTGCCACTCGGCGTCCAATACTTCCCAAACCAATCAGGCCCAGGGTAGCGCCGGCAATTTCGCGGGGATGTGCTCCGTTTTTCCAGATGGCCTCCTGTCCCCAGATATGTTGCTGCTGCAGCACGGCAGCTTGCGGAATTTTCTTTGCCAGCGCGAAGATCAACGCCAGCACATGTTCGGCGACCACCGGGCCATGCACCTCCCGCGAGTTGGTGAGGATCACGTCGCTCTGCGCGAGTTCCGCGAACAAAAACTGGTGGACGGCCGCCGAGGGAGCGTGGACCCAGCGCAGGTTCTTCGCCAAGACAAATTGCTCAGGCCGCAGCGAAATCGTAAAGATGATTTCGGCATCGCGCAGGACTTCCTCGATGCCGTCGTAACTGTTACGTTGTGCGATCTGTAGTTGCGAAAACTCTTGCGCCAGCCGCTCTCCAAACCACGCCGGCACATTCCACAGATCAAGCCGATGATGCACAACGATAAGCAGCTTCATGGGTGTGAGAATTTAACCACAGAACCGCGCGGGAAGAGGAAATGGGCAAGAATTCCCACCCGGCGCGTTCTACGGAAGCCGGAACTTCGTCGCGGCTTTCGGAGTCTTACAACTGTAAAATGTACTGTAATTCGGCGCGAGAAGCGACTCTTCCTGGAGGACAAAGATGAGGCAGATCTGGCTGGCTTCGTTATTGACGGTTGCAGGCAGCATTTCGCTTACCGCCCAGACGCCGTCCCAGACTGCCACGCCGCCTCCGCCGCAATCCGCCCGGCAGGCATTGATCGAAATGTTTCTCGGCAAGGGTGAGAACGACTTCGCGAAACATCTCCCCGAGGCCGCGCACCAAACGTTGATTCACAAAGGCGAAACCTCGGAGACCTCCATCGTCCTCCGAATTTCCGCGATTGGCCGCCAAATGGTTGCGCAGGGCGAGCACATCGAGACCTTCGATAACGGCCCGACGCTGCTGCTCAGCGAACAGAAAGATGGCCACGAAAAACTCGAGGTGGCGGTGGAACACGACAGCCTGCTCGGCGAGGACGACGAGATCGAACTCTCCGTCCACTATTACAAAGACGGCCAAGCGCAGGCGCTTCCCGTCGTGCCCCGCCTGATCTTCACCCTGAGGCAGGACAAAGAAATCTGGCGGCTAACGGAAATAACCGTCGCCGCGCACGTTCCGCTGACCGATCCCGACTATCTCCGGGGACTGCGCAAAGAACAGGACGAAGCCAACGAGTCCGCAGCTCAGATGCGAGTCACCATGATTGCCGCAGCTGAGACCGGCTACGCAACCAAACATCCGGACAGCGGCTACACCTGCACGTTGTCGACTCTGTTTGCGCGAGATCCGGCGTCTGCTGCCGGAGAAGGCGGCGTGAACTTCGATCCCGGCCAAGGCAATGAAGAGTCGACCGGCTATCGCTTCGTGCTGACCGGCTGCGATGGCGTTCCGGCCTTGAAGTATCGCCTGACGGCGGTGCCTGTGGATCCAGACGCCAGTGTGAAGACGTTCTGCTCCGACGAGTCCGGAACTCCAAAATTTGTGACCACTGGAAAGAGTACGAGCTGTTTCAGCCGAGGTCAGGCCATTAATACGCCTGCGCCAGCAACATATTAAGAAGAGTAAACATCTGGCCACTATCTAGCCATACGCCAGTTCCTTCGCGCGCTGCGCCGCCTTCACCACCGCTTTGATCAGCGTGACGCGCAACTTCCCTTCCTCGAGTTCCATGATGGCATCGATGGTGCAGCCTGCCGGCGTAGTCACGGCGTCCTTGAGCAGCGCCGGATGATCTCCCGTCTCAAGCACGACCCGGGCCGCCCCCATCGTGGTCTGCGCCGCCAGCAGCGTCGCGATATCGCGCGGCAGTCCCAGCTTTACTCCCCCCTCCGCCAGCGATTCGAGGATGATGTAGATGTAAGCCGGGCCGCTGGCGGAAAGTGCGGTCACGGCGTCCATGTGTTTCTCGTCGACGACGACCGTTCGCCCAACCACGTCGAACATGTGGCAGGTCATGGCGACGTCATCCGCGCTGGCGTGCTTTCCCTTGCAGATCGCGGTCATGCCCGCGCCCAGCAGGCACGGCGTATTCGGCATGGCACGGATCACCGGAACATTTGGCGGCAGGTTCTTTTCGATCATGGAGGTCGGCACCGATGCCGCTACCGACACAATCACCTGCTTCGAGGTGATGTGCGCGCCGATCTCGCGCACCACCTCCTCGACCACCTGCGGCTTCACCCCAATCACAATAATGTCGGCGCCCTTGGCGGCTTCAATGTTGTTGGTTCCGACTTTTATTTTCAGCTTCGCGGCCAGCGCCTTGGCGCGCTCCTCATGCGCCACAGTGGCGCACGTTGACTTCGCCGAGAGCAAGCCGTTCTTCAGCAAAGCCTGCAGAATAATGCCGCCCATCTTGCCTGCTCCCAGGAACGCGACTCTCTTCCCTGCCAGATCATTTCCCATAATTTTCCTCAGCCTTGAATGACAAAAATCTGAACCACATGAGGACCCAGAGACCACAGGGAAACGACTCACCCAAAGGAGTTCCTCTGTGCTTCTCTGTGTCCTACGTGGTTAAGATTTACCTCGCCATGGTCTCCCGCTGCCGTTCCATCCAATTCCACGCGGTCGTCACCACGTCTCGCAGCCCGCGCGTCGCCCTCCACTGCAGCAAGGCCTGCGCTTTTGCCGGATTCGCCACCAGCGTCGGCGGATCCCCGGGGCGGCGCGGAACTTTTTTGTGAGGCACGCGCTTTCCCGTCACTTCTTCGACGGTGGAAATGACTTCCTGTACGGAAGCCCCCGCCCCCGTTCCAATGTTGACCGCGAAACTTTCCCTCCCTGCCGCCAGATGATCCAGCGCCTTCAGGTGCGCCCTCGCCAGATCGTTCACGTGGATGTAGTCGCGCACGCAAGTTCCATCGGGCGTCGGATAATCGGATCCAAATACACTCAACTCGGGACCAAGCCCCGCGGCTGCGCTCAGGGCCAGCGGAATCAGGTGCGTTTCCGGCTCATGCAGCTCGCCGATCTCTCCGCTATCATCCGCGCCCGCCGCATTGAAATAGCGCAAGCTGGCAAAGCGGAAATCATAGGCCCGGTCATACGCTTCGAGCGCCTGCTCAAAGAACAGCTTCGTCACGCCGTAAGGATTGACCGGTTGGCGTGGTGTGTTCTCCTCGATCGGAACTTTGGCGGGCTCGCCATACACGGCGCACGTCGAAGAAAATATGATCCTCTTCACTCCCGCATCCAGCGCCGCGTTCAGCAGAGAGAGACCGCCCTCGACATTGTTATGAAAATATTTCTTCGGATTCGTTACCGACTCACCCACGTAAGCATGCGCCGCGAAGTGCATGATGGCATCGGCCCGCGGTAGCACTCGCGCCAATGCAGCGCCGTCCAGCATGTCGCCCTTGACCAATTCAAATCCCGCGGCGAGAGATTCGTACCCAGTGCTGAGATTGTCGAAAATAATGACATCATGCCCCGCCCCCTTCAGTGCTCGGGCGGCATGACTGCCGATGTATCCGGCACCACCAATGACCAGAACGACCACGTCTTTATCCTTTCTTTCGTCGTGTCTCCCCAGCGTTTGCCCGCGGTTCAGCGGGCACATCAAGAGCTAACGTCCGCAGCGATGTCCAATGGCGTGATGATCGCCGGAGTAATTCCACAGCCGGGGGGAGCAGCAAGACATTGTACACAGAACGGAATGATGCGGGCTTCTGCCTCGGCGCCTGCCATGGAGCGTGGCGGATCACGCTGTGTTGTAGTTTGCGAGAATTGGTGAGACCATTGAACCAGAGAACGGCAGGAGCGACCGTATGAAATACCGGATTGGTATCTGGGCGAGTGCGGGCTTTTTCGTGGCAGGCTGTTGGGCACTTTATGCCTTCGCTGCCACACCTCCGGCGCTGACCTCTGCCGACCCAGTTCTGCCTCTTGTTCGGCTAACTTGCCCCATCGCGCTTCTTAGTTCTTATCCGATTCGTCTTGAGTGGGTTCTTCTGGCGAATGCTGCTACTTACGCGTTGGTCGGTCTGATCGTCGAGACCCTGCGCCGAAGAGTCCACCAGGCAAAACTCAAAGCCGCCCACCACCAACTCTAGATCTTCGGCTCCGACCCTCCGTAACCGCCTGCTAAGATATTCTTCTTTCTGGGAGGTTTCGTGGAAACCGCACTGCCGCCAGATTCCGGACAAGCCAGCGGATCAGACTCCGAACCACCGTCGAACCCCGGACCAGTTCCATCTGTCCCAGAAGTTGTTCCCGTGGCTGCCCCAGCGCCGCTTCCAGATGTTCCGGTTTACAAAGACCGCGGCACCGGCCTGGTGATCTTCGGTGTATTCCAAATCATCCTGGGATTGCTGGCCGCGCTGATGGTGCCTTTTGTAGCCCTG
>WNGK01021208.1_pt1 | contig 10119 bp, 12 predicted proteins | sample 5400601 | NCBI WGS metagenome assembly WNGK01 (sample SAMN13153376, study PRJNA577476) | soil metagenome | isolation source: 60 cm soil or saprolite under Garry oak tree replicate 1 | place: USA:California | collected 2016-06-15 | reverse complement strand
GCGAAGAGGTGACCGAGCGGCTCGGTCTTACGCATGAAACCGTTCGCGCCTCGGGCGCGAGCTTCCTCCATTAAACCTTCATCGCCATCCAAGCCGGTGAAGATGATAACGGGTAAATTAGGGTAGTTCCGTTTGAAGGAACTCAGCAGATCGAGGCCATTTTCGCCCGCCAACTCAACATCCAGGATGGCCAGACTGAAGGGGATCTCTCCTGCCAATTTCGTCGCTTCCGACGCCGTAACAGCAGTGGTGACCTGCAGGCCTTTTTTGCGAAAGTAGAGCGAGAGCATCTCCCGGATTGGCGCCTCATCGTCAACAAACAAAATGTGTGGATTCACAGGCCACTTTGTTAGCAGATTGCCGGAACAAAGCAAGCAAGACTCGCTTTGGATTCTGAGGGGGAGAGTCGCAATCCATCGGACAGAATCGAATCAGACGCGCTCTTAAAGCGCGAGGAACCTCAAGACCTGTACTTCCCTTTTAAAGATCAAGCGGATCGAGTTTTTGTCGAACTGCACGTCCACCGGCGCGCGTTGCTCGAAGTGTTCCCACATCTGGCGGCCATTTTTCGGATTGATCCGCTTAATGCGCAGGAAAGGCAGCCTCCCAAACCCGGTCTCCGGCTGGTAAGGATCTTGCTCGCCCTCGTCGGGCCGGTAAGATTGCACGACATAGACAAACTTGCTGGAGACATAAGCAACCATCCCACCCGGTTCGGTGCTCCAGAGAATCTTGCCGGATCGGGGATCGATCTTGAAGACGACCGAGCTTGAGATTTTGCGGACCGGCGGTGGTGGTGTTCACGTAGATCATTCCTTTATCGTCGAAAAACAAACCCGCGATGCCTATCGAGGGCAGCCGCCAGCGCGCGTTGCCTGTCGCCAGGTCAAACGCAGTCAATACCCCCTCGTCAATGACATACAACGCGCCGTTGTGTTCCACACAGGGCCCCTGGCCGTACCGCGCGTTGTCCTCTCTCAAAGCCGCGGGGCCACCGCTCAGGTTGTAGTTGAGAGAGCTCTGCCACAGTTTTCGTTGGGCTTTGTCAAACACCAGGATCGTTTTGTTCGCCGCCAGCACGTTCACGGTCTGGAGCGCAAAGAGCGTTGGCGCGCCTATGACTTCGCCGCTCCAGACCTCCTTCGCCCCAGGCCGACGGAGCGTGACCAGGTAGCGGCTCTGATCTTCCTCCACCACGTCACCGCCTCGGGAACGCTGCATCTCATTGAGGATTTCATTAGCAACTTCCCCTGTCTTGCCCACCGTCATGGCGCCAGCCACCGCCGATTTTCCAGGCGCAGCCTTCATCGCGCTACGTTGGATCACCCGAGATTCCAACAGGCGCGTCGAGAACTGCACAAAACCGTCCTGGGTAGGGATGAGCTCGGAATTCTCGACGGCCTCGGGCTGCGCTTGTCCCGGCGGCGTTCGGCGGTGGGCAAGGTCGCTGAGTTCTCCCAGGGCGCGTTCCTGGTTCATATTGTTAGCCAGCACCGCAGGCAGCGCGATCCTGGCCGGGTAGGATAAATGCTGGGCTTGCGCCGCGACCTTGGCCGGGTCGAGCGGTTTGCCGGCGTCTTTCCCAGGCATGCCCAAGGGCAAACCGGCCATCTGCGCAGCCTGCGGCTTCCGAAAAGTCACACCTGCGCCGGACTTCGCGCTGGCATCGGGATTGTTCCCAGCGGAGGCCATGTCCATTCGCGAAGGGTCCCCAATCTCCACGGTGCGCGAATCACACGTCGTCAGGTTGATACGGGTGACGACCTGTTTTCCGGAGTCGGCTTCTTCCACCATGAGCAATTCGTCCCCGCGCGTCATCGGCCCTCCAGACCCAGCAGGCAGGGGAATCTCTTGCGTCGGTTTGCCGGTGTCCCAGTCATAGCGGACCAGTTTGTCAGCCGTCATGACCCAGATATTCTGGCCGTGAACGCGCAGTTCCAGCGCGGCAGCGGCGGCTTTCTCCAGGTCATCGGCCAACCGTTCAGCGGACGGCATTTTCGGGACATGTTCCCAGGCCTCGTTGTTGGCCTTGTAAATTACGGCTTCGTTTTCTTTCATTGTCTTGGCGACCTGGGCATCAATCAGTTGCTGGTCGATCAACCGGCGCGACCAGATTTCCCGCTTCACCTTCATGTCGTGCCGAGCCAGCGTGTCGCCGTGCAGGAAAACAATTTGGTTGGTTCCGGCAAAAGCAGACTGGCCCGAATAAGCCGGCTGGGCGAGCCGCGCCGAGAAAGCGACCTTCGGCGCCGAACCGAACCAGGCGTACCAGAACCAAAGGCCCAGCACAGCCACGATGGCCCCACAAACCGCACCGGCAATCCGGCCAGTCCTGCGCCAAAGCCGCGCTTCGACGATCGACCTCTGGCCCTCAAAGACTGGAACCTCGACGCCGTGCGATTCGGCTTTGGCTTTGCACAGCGGCGAACAAACGTAACCAAACAATTCTTTGCATTTGGGACAAATCGGCTTTGAACAGATGAAGCACTTGTCCGTGGTCAACTGGCCGGGATGCTTCAGGCAAAGTTGCGGCCCATCTGCAGGCAGTGGCGCAACTTCTGCCTTGCCGGCCGCGGCGGCTTGAATCCGGAGGCGAGCGGCGGGTGGCGACGGCGCCACTGGTTGAACCGAAGTCGGGGCAAGCGATGGCATTGCCGCAGGCGCTGGAGCGGGGGCACTGACCGTGGCCGCGCCCAGCTCTTGCCTGACGAGGTTATTGACGAACTCCGACCCATCCAAGCCGCAGGCCGGACAGACGAATTGCACCGGGTTGCGGGCCATTTCCGGCGAGATGTCGAAGGCGTACTTCGCGCCGCATGAACATTGAATCTTCATTTCGGGTTCAGCAACACGACGCCTTGAGTCAACACGATCGAAAAGGGGGCCTGGGCTGGACTGAGGTCTGCGTGCCCATCGCAGAAGAGGAAATTGCCGCCATATTTGTCGTGATTATTTCCCGGCGCCTTGCCGGTATTGGAAAAAACATATTGGCCGGTGGTTTTTGATTGCGTATCCACCTGCCGGTCGCTCATCAGGACCTCCGGCGCGTCTGCCGAGCGCCGCCCCATGTAGTAGGCATAGCTAATTTTCTTTTTCAGAAAAGACTCGCCCGCCGGCAGCGGCGAATCGTTGCTCCCGGGACAAATGAAAACGCTCGTGTCCGCCGTATAGCGCGGCACCAATAGCGCGAGGGCCTCTTCGGAGGTGCGCGCGCCTGTCACGTTAGGGAATTTGCCGGTATGGTCGTTGGCGTAAATCTCCATGGCGATGAAAATTTTTTGTAGATTCTTCTGGCAGGTCAACTGATGCCGGCGCTGGCGGCTGCCCGAGCTTGAGCCCCAGTAGAGCGTCGTCAGAATCAAGATGAGCGCGATCACGATGAGCACTTCGATCAGCGAGAAGCCGGTCTGGGGAAGGTCTATCGCAGCGCGAATGCGGCAGCGAGATTTCGCCGAGCAATGCGCGCTTTCCCGGCTGCCTTTCATGCAGCCCTTATAGCCCAAATGCCGCGTGGTGGCAATGAGGAAGTGGAGCAGGGATAGATGCAGGAGGAGTGAGGAAAACCACACCTCCAAACAGTCTGCGAAATAGCGCGGACATTCTTGTCGGGGGAGTCACCGGCAGTTCCGGTTCCGTGTCGCGGGCAACAGGGACGGGGGCCCATAGCTCAGCGGTCAGAGCAGGCGACTCATAATCGCTTGGTCGGGGGTTCAAATCCCTCTGGGCCCACCAATTCAGCATCGTGTTCAGCTTAGCGGTTAGAGCAGCCCTGAACGCTTTCGGGGTTGGCAAGCGGTGCACGGACCCCGCCATGAGCCAGACTTCAGCGGGTTTCAAATTCTCAGATCATGCAGCATTTCCATATATTGTTTGCGGTCAATCTCGCCGCGAGCGTAACGCTCGCGAAGAATGGCCAGCTCTGGAGGCGCGGGCTTGGACCTCGTGTCCGCTAATAGGCGTTTGCAATGGCTGCGGAGAAACCACGTCAGGCAACCAAAACAAACGGCTCCAAATGCAAGGGCCAAACAGATGCGATCCAGCCAAGGCCCCATACCAAAACCGGGCCAGGGACCCGGACCGAAGATAGCCAGCAGAAGCGCCGCAGCCGTACCGAGAGTAAATGGATTCAATTTCATATACTCCCCCGTTGTTGGAGGTTTTGAATTTGTACGTCATCCGAGGAAATTGCGGGCAGTCGTGTCGGAAGCGTCAATTCACACTCTGGAATTGCCTCATAGTTGTTGGCAATTGAGCTTCTGTTGTTCTCGGTCAATTTTGTTTCTGGCATTGCCAGAGCAAAAAGGAGCAACGCCGTGCCCGCCAACACGGCAAGAGCGAGAAAGGCGGCATCGAATCCCGACCGCTGGACCAGACATCCAGCCACCACCGTGCTCAAGGACGCGCCGATGCCGGTCGCAGCGGCGATCAAGCCTTGCGTGAAATTGAAATGCCCGGTGCCTCGCGTGAGATCGGCCACGATGAGAACGCTCACGACGCCGAAAATCGCAGCGCTGACGCCGTCCAGAAGCTGAACCATGATCGTAAAAAACGGCGTTGGATTCAGCGCGAATAATAATCCGCGCAATGGCAGCACACCCAGAGCCACCAGAAAAACACGCTTGCGTCCCAATGTTCCGGCGAATCGGCTCGCCGGACTGGCAAGCAGCGTCATGAGCAACTGCGCCACGATGATGCAAATCGCCATGTACAGCGGAGCGGCTTTGGTGTGGCCAAGCGAGAGCCGCTGGCCCGCCAGCGGCAGCATGGCGGCATTCGCCAGATGAAACAGCATGACGCTGAGGGCGAACACAATCAGACGGCGGTCGGCCAGCACGCGAGTAAAACCCACGCCATCGTGGGTTGGATGGTTCGCCGGCTTGATGGGGACGCCGTTTGCGCCGCGTGCCCAATCATGATTGATGTCCCTGGCCCGGATGCAAAAGACACAAACGGCTGCCATCAGTGAGAGAGTTGCGGCAAAGTAAAACATGTATGCGGGCGCAAACGCATAACCGAACAGGCCCATTGACGCCGCCAGGACCACATTGCCGGCGTGATTAAAAGTTTCATTGCGTCCAATTCGAGGATCCAGCCCATCTCTCCCGACCATTCCCAGGCTCATGGCCGCTATCGCTGGGGGAAATATGGCGCTCACAAGGCCAAGTAACATCTGCACGGCCAGGATTTGTGGGAAGCTCGACAGTTTGACAGTGGCCACGCTTCCCAGCGCCGCCAGCGCCGCGCCCAGAGCATACAGCTCGCGCCTGCGGTGAAGCCGGTCAATCAACGCGCCTACCGGCATGTGCGCGAACATCCCCGCGAAGCCTGCCACCGCGAGAGCACTTCCGATTCGCGTGGCATTCCAGTTGCGAACCGACTGGAGATAGATGGCGAGAAACGGGCCAATACCCACCTGAATGAAAATCAATACGTCCAGCGCCCGCAAACTGCGCGGACTCGGAACATGACTGACATGAGAAGAGTTCATGAAAACCCCATTCGTCTTAGAATTTGAACGCGAAGAAAACCGCCGTGACGATCAAGGCGTAGGAAACAACGATGTTCCACTTAAGCGCCGCGCCAAAGAGGAACCAGGCGATGACGGTGAATACCACCAGCGTAATGCACTCCTGCATCACCTTTAGTTGCGTAACCGTGAATTGGTAGGAACCGATTCGGTTCGCCGGCACCTGAAACACGTATTCGAGCAGTGCAATGCCCCAGCTCGCCAGAATCATCAGCCACAACGGCTTGTCCTTGAACTTGAGATGCCCGTACCAGGCGAGCGTCATGAACGTGTTCGAGATGACCAGAAAAACGATTGTTTTCATTTGGTATCCCGTGGTTGAGTTGCGGGCCGGCGCAAACCGGCCCGCACGGTGTTTGTCGGTTCATGGCCGAACAGGAGGCGGAGGGCCGCCAACACCGGGCGGAAGCGCAGCGGCTCCGGCAGGACCGTAGATCGGCGTCAGTGGCTGGCCAGAGGCCCCAATCGCTGTGGCTTGCAGGCAGCGTCCGAACTGATTTTCAGTGCCGTAACCGTTGGCCGCTACGGACTGGCCGAGCTGGAGCAGCGTGGTGAACTGCATCCCTATGTCCGGCGGAATCCGGATGATAGTGCCATTATCCAGCACCACGCCATCGGTTTCGCCGCGTGGCGCAATCAGCACAACTTTGACTTTGCCCTCTGTCTGCAACGGCTTGAGGTCAACTCCGCGCAGTTCGGGCGGCACGGGCCGCTGGAATTGCGAAGGCCGCGACTCATTCACTGACTGGCCTGTCGCCGTGTCGGAGATGGTGAACGCATGAAAGAACGCCGTGTTTTCATGCACACCTTGCGCGGTCACGTTGTCGTTGGGTCTTACGGCCTGGGTCAAGTCCGCGCTCATGTGCGGCGGAAAATGGACCTGTGCTCCATCGCTCAACAACAGGCCGTCCACTTCGCCATTGGGATTCATCAGGTATTGGCTGAGCGTGCCTTGCAGGGTCTCAATCGCCTGATTTGCCAATGGCGGGGGCGGAGGTCCGCCGACAGGAGGTGGAGGCGGTCCTGGTTGGGCCATTGCTGTCATCGTCGGGATGACCGCGCTGGCCAGCATTCGTAGAATGCGCCGTTTGATTCGATTCGTTTTCATCTTATTCCTTTCGTTCTGCGGGCATCATTGTCCGCTCCTTTTTCTATTTCACGTTCCGTGCCAACGGCGCGTTAAGTGGAAAAAACTGGAAACACAGGCTTTTCAGGAAAGGAGACCGGGTGAATCGTGAGGAAAGCTGACGTTTTTCCGTCGTGAAAACTGACGAAGGATGCACCCGTCGTGTTGATCGAGGCCGCGCTCCGAGGCGAAGCTGCGCGGAGCCGCTGAAGCTTTCAAGCCCAGTTGCCCAGAAACTCCAGACGGTCTCTCATTTCCTCCGCAGTTCGCGTATGGTTGAGCTTTAACAAGCGCCGTAAGCGCTCGCCGACGGACGGCCCTTGTTCGGCCACAACAATGCCTGTGTGCGGCTTGGCTTCGCGGAGAAACTGGCCGTGCAATCGGCAGAAGTCACCGACGTTGTGAGTGAAGAGAACCAGGCCCTGCTCGTTGGCCCAGGATAGCTGTGCCTCGTCGGTCTGGCCCAGCAATCCGGCTTCACCGGCGCTCGTCACCTCCACGCCCCGCGAGCGCAGTGCCTTCACCAAGGCGCGGTTTTGGGAATCCTCGTCGCAGTAGAACCGAATCGCACTCACGAACTCGGCGACTTCTGGCGCTCCAACTGGCGGCACACGAGGCGCTCCTCCTCAAGATAGCCGTCTATTTCCACCTTGTTCAAATGGTAATAGGCCAGCGCGGCAAATATCTCTGCCGAGCTTAGAGTGGACAGTTCTTCACCTATCTCGTCAATGCTCAACCCCCGCTTCCACCAACCCGCCACTCGATGCACTCCCACCCGATGGCCCCGGATGTGCGGCTTTCCGCCCACGATGCCGGGGGTGCGGACGATCATTGAGCCCAGCTCCGTTGCCGGCATTTCCGCGATCTCGCTCATGTCAAAAGAATACCGGGCAAACCTCCCCCGTCAAGATCAACGGCGACGCGAGCGATGCGAGGCCGACAAGGCCGATAGCCTCCTTGGGTTCATCTTCGCCCGTTCGCTCTACATTGAATCCGTCGTGTCACCTCTCAACCTGTTCAGAGTCTTCCCGCGCTTCGGCGCCATGATTTTGGGCCAGCCCACAGAGCAAACAACCTACTCGCTGGCGACCCATTTCATTGGCTGCACCTACGATTTCAGCAGCGGCGTGACCTTTGGCGTCATATACGTCGCCATGATCGGAGACGCCACGAGCCCCGAAAGTTTTCGGGCCAGACGCCATTGGGCGTGGGCCGTCCTCATGGCGGTCGGACCGGAACTGGCGATGCCGTTCACTCCCTATCCTCGCGTCTTCGGCATCAACGCGCTGGCCACGCCGAGCGGCCAGCGGTTGACTGGAGCGAATTAGGCGAACGCGCCCTCTTCGACATCGCGGATGATTCTCTTGGCGAGGTCAGACCAACCGGCCTTGCCGGAGTAGTTGCGGGCACCCACCTCGTTGTCCAAGTCCCAGAACTCGTGATTGCTTAACAGGTCTGAGCCCTTCATCATGTCGCTGAACTCGTCCTTGACCCATTTCAAAACGGACTCGGAGGCGGAGTTGTGCGCCCGAACCACCGGCCTTCTTCAAGCAGGCGGGTCGAGGCCGTGCTCCTTGAGTTTGCAGTAGAGAAGCTGCCGATTGATGCCCAGACGTCGCGCGGCTTCGGTGCGGTTCCCGCCTGCGGCTTGCAACGCGCGTTGCAGCAATGCCTTTTCCAGCCGCGAGATGGCAGAGTGGTAGTCGAGCTGCAAAAGATCCTCCATCGAATCAGCGGCGCTAGCCGCGTGGGCAAACTGCAAATCATTCCGATCAATCACCAGCCGGCGCACGGTCAGGCTCAAGTTGCGCATCAAGTTTTCCAACTCACGCACGTTGCCAGGCCACGGGTGCTCCAACAACGCTTTAGCCGCCGAAGTGCTTAGCTTCTTTGGCGTTTGCGATTGATGGAGAAAATGCTCCGCGAGCGCCAGAACGTCCGAACCGCGTTCGCGCAAGGGGGGCAAGGCAATCCTGAAAACATTCAGCCGATAGAACAGGTCTTCGCGGAACTTTCCTTCCTGGACCAAACCCGGGAGATCGTGAAGCGTGGCGGCCACAATGCGCACATCCAGCTGCTGCGCGCTGCTTCCTCCCACCGGCATTACCAATCGGTCCTGCAACACCCGCAACATTTTGGCCTGCATCGGCAGACTCATGTCACCGATTTCGTCGAGGAACAGCGTCCCGCTGTCCGCCTCTCTGAAACGGCCGGCGCGTGGTTGCAGCGCGCCGGTGAATGCGCCCCGCACATGACCGAATAATTCGCTCTCCAGCAAATCCGCCGGAATCGCCACGCAGTTCACGGCGACGAACGGTTTCGCCGCTCGCGCGCTGTGCCGATGAATCGCCCGCGCGACCAGTTCCTTGCCCGTGCCAGTCTCGCCGACGATGAGGACGGTCGCGTCACGGCTGGAGGCCGCAAGACCGATGCGCTTCTGGACTTCCCGCATGGCTGGACTTGATCCGATCAACTCCCCCGCCTCGCACTCAGCCAAACGCGGGACCTTCGCCATCGCGCGGGGGCGCGCCAGGGCCCGTTCGAGCAGGATTTTGACGTCTTCGCGGCCCACCGGCTTGGTTAGATGGTCAAACGCTCCGAGCTTCATGGCTTCGATGGTGTTGCCGCTGTCGGCGAAAGCTGTCAGAATTACCACCGGAATGTCCCGAAATTCCGAATCGTCTTTGAGTTCTCGGAGGACTTCGAGACCGCCCAATCCGGGCATCCGCAGGTCGAGAAAAATGAGCGCGATGCCATCCCCTTCGACCAACTTCAAAGCCGTTTCACGTGACGCCGCAGTCAATGCCTCATGGCCAAAGTCGGTCACAGTCTCCGTGAGTCCCGCGCTAAACGCCTCATCATCGTCAATGATCAGGATTTTGGACATGGCAGTTCGATTTCAAAACGCGCCCCGGCTGCGCCGTTCACATAACGCAACGTACCACCATGCGCCTCCACGATCTCGCGGGCAATCCCCAATCCCAAGCCGACGCCTTCGGGCCGCGTCGTCGTCAGCGTCGCCCGCTGGCTGTTGCATCATCACCCGGAATGGAGCCGTCCGTTGCAATCGGCGGTCGCCTTGTCACCGCTGCTGCCCAGTTTATTTTATGTGCGTAGCATCGGTCGATGGCTCGGTGGAATGGATGAGTTGCAGCGACGCATTCAGCTCCAGGCTTGCCTATTTGCCTCGACGGGAACCGTCTTGATCACGACCGGCCTGAGCCTCTTGGAAGGCAAAGGTATTTTTTTGTGGCGGTTTCAGCACGGCTTGGGATGGGAAGGGACTTTCGCCGTCGTGATTTTTCTGTACATCGTCGGCGGTATCATTATCAACCGCCGCTACCGATGAAAAACCGGCTTCGGGAACTTCGCGCGGCCAAGGAATGGTCGCAATCGGATTTGGCTGAGAAACTCGGCGTTTCCCGGCAAACCATCAACGCCATCGAAACTGAGAAATATGACCCGA